>ENA-OPCP01000885-OPCP01000885.1-human-gut-metagenome-genome-assembly--contig:-NODE-885-length-22225-cov-4.421696_pt1 | contig 22225 bp, 30 predicted proteins | sample MGYA00241563_ERZ501477 | MGnify/ENA primary metagenome ERZ501477 (study PRJEB25962, sample SAMEA2042572) | human gut metagenome | biome: human gut; feature: human-associated habitat; material: faeces... | reverse complement strand
TAGATTAAAAAAATGAGAATGAGTAATAAGGAGCAAAAATATGATGGATAAAGAAGAATTGAAAGATGTAACATACTCAAGTGAATATGTTGCTAAACTAGAAAGAACATTAGAACAAGCAAGAAAGAAATGGTAACGATTCATATGATAATCTTTATAAGATAGATATCATCACAAAACATGCAAGAATCAAGAAAAGTTCAAGATCCATAGATGAAGGAAGAGATCTCATTTTCAGTCTTCAGGAGACATTTGTAAGATAAGGAGGGATATTATGGTATTAGTTGGATTTATTGGTGGTCTAGTAATTGGCAGTATGTTGGGAGCGCTATGTCTAGGTCTCATGGTAGCTTCAGATAGGAAGGATTAATATATGACTATAATTAATGCAATTTGTATGGTAATTTTCTACTTTTGTATATTTTATATGATTTTTCGCTAGTTTTTTAATAGTTTTTATAGATAAATAGGAGGAAATACATGATTAAATGTGAAATTTTAAATGTTTATGGGTTCATGGAAGCCGTCCATGGAATGAGAAATCCAATGAACTCATGGGGTAGGATGGATAGTCAGATGTACAAGGATAGTGAATGGGAAGAAGTGACTTTTCTTCCTGGTGACAATGATTTAACTCTTATGAAGAATCTATTCAAGGCAGGAACTGAGCACAGAAAGTACTTAAGAATGATTAATGTGTATATGGACATCACCGCTCCACTGTACTGGTGGAAGGAATTCGACACGTACAAGGTCGGCACTGTAGCAAATAGTTGCAGTACTATGCATAAGATTCACGATAAAAGATTTACACTAGATGATTTCAGTCATGAGCATCTACAAGCACCTATGGTAGAAATATTGAAACACACAATACATGGTTTGAATGATGCTAGAGATGCTTATCTATCTAGCAAAGATAAATTAATGTGGTGGCAGATGATTCAACTATTACCAAGTTCCTATAATCAGACACGCACCGTCATGATGAATTATGAGGTAGTTGCAAGAATCATCGAACAGAGAAAGAATCACAAGCTAGATGAATGGAATGACTTCATTGATGTACTGTCTAGTCTTCCATTGATTGATGATCTACTGTCTTAGGTGTCTTACGTGCTAAGCATTTTCGCACCACCAAGGACATAACGGCAGTGATTGAGCGTAGACACGAAAGACACTACAAGTGACAGAAAAATATACGATATATACATTATAATTTGAATTTTGTCTTTCGTGTCTTTCGTGTCTTTCGTTATATTTATAGTTATTTTTAATAAAGTAGTGATTTTTAGTGATTTTATACGAAAAAAAAAATAAATATATATAGTAGTATAAAGCACCTAAGACACGAAAGACAGTGTAGACACAATAGACAGAAAGGATGATTGAATGATTGCGAAGGAATTTCTAATGCAGGTGAGAAACAGATATGAGGAAATCCAGGAACAGAAGGAATATGTTGACAGGATAAGAGATTCACTAGGAGTTGCAGGAATCAATTATGACAGTGAATCATGTCAGGGCAGTTCGGACCCTCATTCAAGAGAGCATCTTCTTTTAAAGATGATTGAAGAAGATAAGAGACTGAAGAAGATGAATAAGGATTATGCAGAATTCAGAGTATCGGTGATTGATATGATTCATAATGTCAGCGACAGCAGAGATAGAAAGATTCTGTATAGAGTGTATATTGATTTCAAGTCACTCTATGAGGTATCAAGTGAGATGTCATACTCATACGAATATACCAGAAAGATTCATCTTGAAGCGCTGAAGAATTTTACACACATGATGTCACAACATTATCCCATGATGTCGGTTGAATAGAACATTATAACTATTATATAGTTATAATAGGAATAAATAATCTAGAGGCACCCACAAGGTGTCTTTTTTTATATTGTCAGAAAGGAGGGATGTCAGAATGACAGCGAAACAGAAGAGGTTCTGTGAGGAATTCGTCAAGACTGGAAATGCGAAGCAGTCAGCAATCAAGGCAGGATATTCAGAGAAGACTGCAAAGCAGATTGGACAGAAATTATTGACTAGAGTTGACCTTCAGAACTATATAAAAGAATTAAGTGATGAAATCAAGACAGAGAACATCATCAATGCACGAGAGATGCAGGAAGTATTGACATCCATCATTCTGAAACAGTCAGAGGAAGATGTCATAGTGGTAGAGGGCTGTGGTGATGGTATTTCTGAAGCAGTCACTAAGAAAAAGACAGCATCAAATGCAGATAGAATCAAAGCTATCCAGTTATTAGCAAGAATGCAGGGCGTACTTGATAATACCGCAACTGTCAATGTGGTTCTTCCAGTATTCGGAGGTGAGGAAGACCTTGAAGACTAGAAAGAAGAGAAGCAAAGGCAGAGGAAACCAGGAAGAGCAGAGAAGACGAAGAAGAGAGCGATTGAAGAATCTTCCACCCAAGACTGAAAACCTATACCGATGCATAGATGGAAACTATACGAATCATCCTGCTGGATGGTGCTACTGGTATCATGGAGCGCTTGCACAGGGGCATATAGACACGCATAGATGCGACAAGCGCCAATGCAAGAGGTTCAGAAAGGATTATCCTTTTGAGTAATAGCAAGAAGTATTATTATCTTCCTGATATAGTCGGAAGAGGATACAAGACCTTCTGGAACTTTAGAGGCAGATACAGAGTAGTGAAGGGTTCACGTGCCTCCAAGAAATCAAAGACAACCGCATTATGGTATATCTACAATCTGATGAAGTATCCTGAAGCGAACCTTCTAGTAGTCAGAAAGACTTTCAGAACCTTGAAGGATTCATGCTTCACTGATTTGAAGTGGGCGGTACATAGGTGGGGAGTGGACCATCTATGGAATTTCACACTGTCACCACTTGAAGCCACATATATTCCGACAGGTCAAAAAATCTACTTTCGTGGATTGGATGACCCACTAAAAGTAACATCTATCGCAGTTGATAAGGGGTGTTTATGCTGGATGTGGCTTGAAGAAGCATATGAAATCATGTCTGAATCAGATTTTGACATGCTTGACGAATCTATCAGAGGTTCTACTCCTGAAGGTCTTTTCAAGCAGATTACAATCACGCTGAACCCATGGAATGAACATCACTGGATAAAGAAGCGATTCTTTGATTCATGTGATCCTGACATATTAGCATTGACTACTAACTATCTATGCAATGAATGGCTTGATAAGTCCGACCTAGCCGTATTCGAAAGAATGAAAGTTAACAACCCAAGGCGATACCAGGTCGCTGGACTAGGGAACTGGGGTATTGTTGAAGGTCTCATTTATGAGAACTGGAAAGAGGAAGCATATACCCTCATTACTAGGAAGGAAGCCCAGGAAGGCAGAAAAGGAGTAATAAGAGACAATCTGAAGACTGTATGCGGTCTAGACTTTGGATACACCAATGACCCGACAGCATTCGTCATTGGTGTACTAGACAAGGATAACAGTAAACTCTATATCTATGATGAATTCTATGAGAAGGGTCTATCAAACAAGGCAATCGCTGAAAGAATCAAGGAACTAGGATACAGGAAAGAGCGCATTACCGCAGATTCAGCAGAACCGAAGTCCATTGATGAACTGAAGGCCTATGGATTGAATGTGAAGGGTGCTGTAAAAGGTAAGGACTCAATAGTCCATGGCATCCAGTGGATACAGGATTTAGAAATCATCATCCATCCAAGGTGTGTCAATTTTCTAACAGAGATTAGCAACTACACGTGGGATACTGACAGATTCGGAAAGAAGCTGAATGTCCCTATTGATGACTTTAACCACTTGATGGATGCGCTAAGATACGCAGTAGAGAGATATAGCATGAGTAAAGGATGGGTTTATTAATGAAGACAGCCGTAAATGGTTTGGAATGGAATGTTGAATATGCTGATGACAGAGTACTTGACAACGAGGGCGATGGTGTAGTCCTGGGTGTGACTAAGTTCCTGGAACAGACAATTTATATTAGAAGAGGAATGTCAAAAGAACTGACTAGACGAACAGTGATACATGAATTATGTCATTGTTTTTTATTTTCTCTAGGTTTTTCATCAGAGACATTTGATGAAGAGACCGTATGTAATCTATTTGGTAATAATGGAATCTCAATCATGAGGATTACAAATGAATTCATGAGAGCGGAAGAGAGGTGATTGAATGCTGACAGAAGAAGAAATCAAGACGTTCATGGAGCGTGACAGTAGTTCCAATAGGAAAAAGATGGCGAAGGTAGGACAGCGCTACTATGATGCTGAACATGACATCATGGATTATAGAATGTTCTACTACAATGCTGATGGTCAGCTGGTAGAGGATACGTATAGAACTAATACGAAGATGTCACATCCTTTCTTCACTGAACTGGTAGACCAGGCTGTGCAGTACATGTTAAGTGGTGAAGATGGAATCATTCATTCCGATATTCCAGAACTCCAGTCTAGACTGGATGAATACTTTGATGATGATTTTATTTGCGAATTGAATGACGTACTCACAGGAACGATGTCAAAAGGGTTCGAATATATGTATGTTTACATGAATAAGGACGGTAGACTGTCATTTGAATGCGCTGATTCACTAGGAGTAATCGAAGTGAGAGAGCGTGACACGGATGATGGATGTGCATATGTCATATACTGGTATATTGATAAGCTGACAAGAGAAAATAAGACAATTAAACGAATCCAAGTATGGGATAAAAATGAGACACATTTCTATGTCCAGGAGAATAATGGCAAACTGATGTTTGATGATTCTGAACCAATCAATCCGAGACCACATGTCATCTACACGAAAGAGAACGACAAACATATTTATTTTGATAATTTTGGATTCATCCCGTTTTTCCGATTGGACAATAATAAGAAACAATGGAGTAGTCTGAAACCTATCAAGGACTTAATCGACGACTATGACATTATGTCATGCGGTCTATCTAATAATCTAGCTGATTTTGACTACCCTATTCATGTGGTAAAGGGTTTCAATGGTGACGATTTAAATGAATTACAGACTAATCTGAAGACTAAGAAGGTGGTTGGTGTTGATGCTGACGGCGGTTTAGAAGTCCACACTGTAGATATTCCACACGAAGCTAGAAAAACAAAAATGGACGAGGATGAAAAGAACATTTATAGATTCGGTATGGGGTTCAATAGCGCACAGGTAGGAGACGGTAATGTTACAAATGTAGTAATCAAGTCAAGATATGCATTGTTGGACCTCAAATGCAATAAATTAGAAATCAGACTGAAGAAATTCCTTAAATCGATTATCAAGGTGGTAATTGATGATATCAATAGGAATGATAAGACAGCATATAACGTGTCAGATGTATGGTTCGATTTCGACCGAGAAGTTATGACGAATGCATCAGATAATGCTCAGATTGAACTCACTGACGCGCAGAAGAGAGATGTAGAGATAAATACAATCATGTCACTCAACAATGTACTGGATAATGAAACCATCATACAGTACATATGTGATGTGCTGGATTTAGATTATGACGATATCAAGGATAGATTACCTAAGGGTGAAGATGAAGATATTGAAGACAATAAGACGGCTCAAACAGTGCTGGACGGTATGACTACAGATGAATAAGGCTGAAAAAATCGCTGTGAAAGCGCAATTGAAGAATGAAGAGAAAGCCCTCAAGGAACTTAAAACGGCCTATAGAAAGGCTAGAAAGGACATCCAGGAGCAGATTAGACTACTTAATGCAAGGGATGACCTTCAGAATCTTCAGTCAATCATCTATCAGAGGAAATACCAGGAGATACTACTAGAGCAGATTGATGAGGCATTGAAGGACCTGAAAGACAATCAATATACGACCCTTGATGAATTCTTCAATGGATCATATGTGAATGGGTATGTCGGTTCGATGTATAACTTCTCTAATCAGAATATTCCAATTCTGATGCCTGTAGACCCTAAGAAAGTAGAAAGAGCAATCAGAACAGAATCAAAGCTTTCAAGAAACTACTATAGACGAGGTGATACACCTGAAAATATCGCCAAGCTGAAGAAATCAGTCAGAATGGAACTTTCAAGGGGTATTGCTGGAGGTAAGACATGGATTGAGATGGCCTATCAGGTGGCCAATGGAATGAACAGTCCTTTCAAGAAGGCACTGAATGATGCGAATAGAATCATTCGAACTGAAGGACACAGAATCAATCAGCAGGGCTATATTGATGCTGGAGATGATGCTATCGAAAGCGGTGCTGATGTAGTCAAGCAATGGGATTCGACATTAGATGGATTCACTAGACCATGGCATCGAGAAGCAGATGGACAGATACGAGAATGGAATGACTACTTTGATGTCGGTGGTGAGAAGATGAAGGCACCATCAATCGGTGGAAGTGCCAGAAACGTATGCAATTGTCGCTGTCAGCTCCTTCAGAGGGCTAAATGGGCAATGGATGAAAAGGAACTTCAGACCTTGAAGGAAAGAGCCCAGTACTTCAAGTTAGACAAGTCAGATAGTTTCGAATTATTCAAGGAGAAATATTTGAATCTTCCAAAAGATGCTAGTAGAATTAAGGTAGATAATAAGGACATAAAGTCTCATACACAGAAATTAAAGGCTGGAATGAAAGAAGAAGACTATAACGAATATATGAAGATTCTTGAGAATCATAAAAATGAGTCAATAAAGAATCTATACATCAAGTATGCTGATGATATTGATAAAGTTACATGTAAATATGGAACAGGAATGTATAATCCAGGTACTAATGAAATTCAATTCGATTATCCAGCACAGAAGTATATTGATAATGGGAAATCTAAATTCAGTACATTAGCACATGAATATGGGCACTTCTTCGATGTGTGTACTGGATGCGAAGGAGTTCATTTCAAGGAAATGGATACATTACTTGATAAGACTGGAATTGATACATATTTCAATAGAAGGTTGAGCTTTTCAGATGAATTCTTAAAAGCAGTTAGAGATGATAAAAGTCATCTGAAATCAATATTAAATAATGAAACGATTAAATCTCTTATGGATTCGGATGCTAGCGCTGGAGTGCAGGATGCAATTGATGGATTGTTACACAGACGATTAGTATGGGGGCATGGTGACAGATACTACAATAGGCGACTTAATCGCATTAATAGGATAGGTAAGCTCAAAGACTTAAAAGAAGGATGTAAAGAATTGGGGATGAATCCTAAGATGTGTGGAGACATATGTAGAGAACATGAATCAGCTTCTGAGATGTGGGCGAACATCATGAGTGCTGAAGTGAATGGTGGTTCAGAACTTGAATTCATTAAGAAGTTCTTACCTAATTCATATGAGATGTTCATTAAGATATTGAAAGGGGTCAAGTAACATGACTGATGAATTTGAAAAGGCATTAAATGCCTATAAGAAAACATTCAATGATGATTTTCCAACATTCCAGATGTCCGCATATGGTCCAGAAGAGATGACAGAAATCATTAATGAATGCGTCAAGAAAAAGAAAGATGTATATCAACTTAATTATTTAGTACTGGATGATTCAATTCAGTACTAAAAACAAAGCACCTAATAGATAGGTGCTTTTATTATGTCCTGAAACATGACAATAAACTGATTCATGTCATTATCGTTGGTGACAACGTAAAACATCAATGACTGAAAATCATAGCAAGACGTAACTTGTAAAAATTGTAAATGTGAAAGGAAGGAATGAAACAATGACATTAGAGGAATTACTTAAGTCACAGGGATGCAGTGATGAACAGGTAACAAACATCCTAACAGGTATGAAGGATAACAAGATTTATACAGCATCCGAAGAAAATCTTGACCTAAGATATGAAAAATTGAAGACAGAACATGAAGCCATTGTGAAGAAAGATGAAGAGAGTCAGAAACTGATTGAAAATCTTCAGAAAGAAACCAAAGGAAATGAAGGCATTCAATCGAAAATCACTGAATACCAGGAAATCATTGAAAAGCAGAAAGACGAGATTGAAGAAGCGAAGAAGGAATCTGCATTAAAGATTGGATTACTTTCAGCAGGTGCGAAGGCTGAAGATATTGATTACCTATTATTCAAGATGGGGCATGATTCTGAATTCAAGATGGAACTTGATGAAAATGGAGAAGTCAAGGGATTATCTGATAAGGTTAAGGATTTAAAGACACAGTATCCACAGCAGTTCGAAGAGTCTAGTCAGAAGAAAATTGATGAAAAGAGACTGAACAATCCAAAGAATGGCGGTGGTACTGGAATGACAAAGGCTGAAATCATGGGTATCAAGGATTCAGCAAAGCGCCAGCAGGCAATTATGGAAAATTATGAATTATTCACAGGAAATGGAAAGGTGGAATAGATATGCCAGCAAAAACAGGACTAACAGGACAGGCACAGATTACAAATACAACAGTGAGAGAAATTGATTTCGTCACTAGATTCACAAGAAACTGGAATGCGTTAATTGAAGTATTAGGGATTGTAAGACCAATCGCTAAGGAAGCAGGTACAGTATTAAAAGCAGGTGAAGCAAAAGTCACACTAGCAGATGGAGCAGTTGGAGAAGGGGAAGAAATCCCATATTCACAGGCTACATATAAGGAAACTAAGTTCGAGGATTTAACATTAGAGAAGTATGTCAAGGCTGTATCAGTTGAAGCTGTAAATAAGTATGGCCCTACTATCGCAGTAGAAAAGACTGATGACGCATTCTTGAATGAATTACAGAGCAATGTAATGACTAAATTCTATACATTCCTTCAGAGCGGTACTTTAACAGACGAGCAGAAGACACTACAGATGGCTATCTCAATGTCTATCGGTAGAGTAAAGGACAAGTTCAAGAAGTTACATCGAGATTGTTCTGAAGTTGTAGTATTCGTCAATACTCTAGATGTATATGAATATCTAGGTTCAGCTAACATCACTGTTCAGACAGCCAATGGGGTTGAATACCTAAAGAATTTTCTAGGTGCTTCTACATTGATTCTTTCATCTGAAATCCCACAGGGCAAGGTAATCGCTACGCCAGTAGAGAACATCGTACTATACTACATTGACCCATCTACACAGTTCGAAAAATTAGGACTTGTCTACACAGTTGAAGGTGAAACTAACTTATTAGGGTTCCATGTAGAAGGCTCATATAGAACAGCAGTGGGTGAAGCTTATGCATTAATGGGTATGAAGTTATGGGCTGAATATCTTGATGGTATTGCAGTCGTAACTGTAGAAAAGACAATCTCAGCATAATGAAAGGTGGTGAATCTGATGATTGTGTCTTTGAATGAATTAATGAGATATCAGGAATTCGAGAAATACCATGATGATGAGATTAGACAGAAACTAGATTCTATTGAAATGATGATTAGAGGCTACACTCATAATAATTTTCAAAATAGAAATGTCAGATTCACAGCTACCTCAGAAGGCAATATCTTGAATGGTATATCTCCCTTCTTAAGAGTGGGAGATACCATTCAGATTTCTCAATCACTAGTGAATGATGGATTATACGTCGTTGAAGAGTTATGCAGCGGATATATAAAGGTTGATAAGGAACTATTTGAAGCACCTTATAATCTAGTTACTAAAGTAGAATATCCAGCATCAGTTAAGGCTGGAGTAATTGATCTCATGCTTTGGAAAGAAATCACAAAAAGTAAGATAGGAATCAAGTCAGAAACGTTATCAAGACATACAGTCACTTATTATGACCAGGATTCAAGCAATCAGATAAATGGGTATCCTGTATCATTATTAGGATTTCTTGAACCTTACCGAAAAGCGAGGTTCTGAAAATGCTAGGCGGAAATGTTACAGCAGTAGTCCAGATTAAGAGTACGGATAGAAATGAGATTGGTGAACTATATACGGAGTGGGAAGATAGATATCAATTGACAGGATTTCTTGATTTGTCAACTGGTGATTCTACAAATACGTATTATGCTAAGCTACAGGAATCAACACATATATTCTTATGCGACTATCAATCATTAGAGTTCACTTCAAGTGATGCGAGAATGATTATTAACGGCTCAGTCTATCAGATACAGCTGATTGATGATCCGATGGGATTACATCAGCATTTAGAAATCTATCTCAAGTATGTTGGTGGTGGTATAAATGTCTAATAACGTAAAGTTCTATGATTATTCGGTGAACGTTAAATCAGCAATCAAGGAGAAGGCATTAGCATTCCTCAAGGAGATTGGCGGTGAAATCCGTTCACAGGCAAGCAGAAACAGCAGAAGGGTATCTTCACATACAGCAGGCTCATTTGAATACAAGATTGACAAAGAAAACATGGCTGTTCATATCGGTTCGGACTACTGGAATGCGATATATGAAGAATTCGGTACTGGTGAGCATGCTATCAACGGAGACGGAAGAAAAGGATACTGGATATTCGTAAAATCGAATGGCGCTCCCAGGGCTCCTAAGGGCGGAAAAACATATACCAAGAAGGAAGCCAGAAGAATCATGGCAATCCTAAGAAGTAAGGGTATAGAGGCATACTATACCAATGGTAAGAAGGCAAATAGAGCCTTATTCAAAGCATTTACGACTACAGAGCCACGCATTGAACAGGTAGCGAAGAAGTATCTCGGAGACTTAGACAAATGACAAAAGAAGCATTGAATTATATTAGTTCGTTTTTTAGAGATGTCGGGATGGAATATGACTTCAAGCAGTGGAATGATTCAGAAGTACCAGAGACATACTGGATAGGTGATTACCTTGAAATTGACACTTCGAATGAATATTGTTTTGAAGAATCTACATTCATGGTTACAGGAACAACGAATAGAGAGTTTCTAGAACTCGAAAGAGTGAAAGAAAAGATAAAGAATGCAGTGAGTAATGAAGGGAAGACCGATATTCTACCGAGTGGGTCAGGCATCGCAATAATCTACACAGGTTCACAGCCACTCCCATCAGTAGAGTACGGAACACATAGACTACAGATTGATTTGAAAATCAAGGAATGGAGATGTTAGACGAGATGAGAGCAGGAAAAACAGGGGTAACAGTAGATACTCCTAAAAAGATTCTTTTTGGTGCAGGCACCATTCATAAGAATCTAAAATACGCAGAAAGTGCATGGAACTTTGATGAATCCATTGCAGGAAGCACGAAAGATGGTTCAAAGATTGAGATTGTTCCAAAATTCAAGGTAATCGAGCCAGATGGTGCTCACGTGAACGTGAAGGGATTACGAAAGAAGATTGGTGAGACTGCTAAGATGGATATCAACTTCCTGGAAGTTACAAAAGAAATCCTCAAGATGGCAGTAATTGGAAAAGATGGCGAATCAGAGGATTCAACATATGACATGATTGAATCGAAAGCAGATGTCACTGACGATGATTACTGGGAAAATGTGGCATTTGTCGGTGAGACATTGGCAGGAAAGAATATCATTGTCATTATGGATAATCCACTAATCACAAACGGTCTTTCACAAGAAGGAAAGAATGAAGAAGAAGTATCAAATTCATATACATTCGAATGTAATGCTGAACTAGGTGAAAACCTTGAGACATTACCATATCGAATCTATTATCCTAAGACTTTATAAGAGGTGAATATTATGGCAAGAGTAAAAGTATTGACAGCATTCAGAAACAAATATACAGGTGCTTTACATGCGCCTGGTGACATTCTAGACATCACAGAAGAAAGAATTGAAGAGATTAAGGCAGTAGCTGACAACCTCATTGAAGTAATTCCAGAAGAAAATGATGAAGTTGTAAAAGAAACAATTGAAGAAGTGAAGGAAGAACCTAAGAAACAGAGACCGAGAAGAAAGAAGGCATCTGACTAGTGGAATTAAGAAAATTGAAATCAGATGACCTTTTTCCAATGTTTGAGATTCTTTCAAAGATTGGATTCCAGGATTTGAAACAGGTCATGGATGTAGATAAGATTGAATCATTCATGGATGCCGTCCATAATTCTGACAAGGTCAAAGAAGGAAACGTTGACCCTGTCAAGGTGCTGGGGGTGTCGGTAATTGCTGATGTGCTTCAGATTGTGATGAAAAATCTTCCATCATGTAGAAAGGAAATCTATACATTCCTTTCCAACATCAGCGGAATGAAAGTGAAGGAAATCGGAGAACTTCCACCAGGAGACCTTGTGAGAATGATTACACAGGTAATCAAGATGGATGAGTTCATGGATTTTTTCTCAGCTGTTTCCGAATTATTCAAGTAGACTATATGAAGTTCATGGATTTGCTATTCAGAGAATATGCGAATCCTTTTTTATTGCTTGATAGGGTTATTCCTGCTGGACAGTTCATGAATTTTCTAGACAGTTTCGAAAGGAAGCGAAAGGAAGAATTGAGATGGGACTTATATCTTCATAAGCTTTCACCGCTTGATGAAAGGTCATGGGGACAGTTCAACAAGGATCTTGACTTAATCGAGGAACAGCAAAAGAAGCCTTCAAAGGCTGAAAGAATAAGAACAGTAAGAAAGTCATATGACATATTGAATGGATTTAATCCAGAAGATGAAAGGAAGTGATTGACGGATGAAGCTATTTGAATTGTTTGGGTCAATATTCATCAGAAATAAGGATGCAAACAAGACTATTGATGATACAACCAACAAGGCTAAAAACATGGCTGACACGCTGGGAAAATCACTTCAAAAGACAGGTGATAAAATCACCAAGGCGGGAAAGAAAGTGGCACCGTTATCACTTGCATGCGGTGCATTCCTCACTGGTGCCGTAAAAGGTGCATCCGATTTCCAGGATGGAATGAATAAGATGTCTACTCTTTTTGATACTTCCAAGACATCAGTAAAGGGACTGTCCAGCGAGTTTCTGAATCTGTCGAATAAGACAGGCATATCAGCGACAGAACTCGCAGAAGCAGGATATCAGGCATTGTCAGCAGGTCAGAGCGTTGACAAGGTAGGGAAGTTCGTTGAGACGGCTGGCAATCTAGCGAAGGCAGGCTTCACATCAACAACTACCGCAGTAGATGTCCTCACAACCGCAATGAATGCATATGGGAAGAATGCAGGAAGTGCAGATGATATCGCTAATAAGCTAGTCAGAACGCAGAATCTAGGTAAGACTACAGTAGATGAACTTGCTTCATCTATGGGTAAGATTATTCCGACCGCTTCATCCATGGGAGTGAACATTGATAACCTTACATCTGGGTATGTATCTCTTACTAAACAGGGTATCAGTACAGCAGAATCAACTACATATATGAATAGTATGCTTAATGAATTAGGTGATTCGTCTACTAATCTAGGAAAGATAATCAAGGAAAAGACAGGAATGTCCTTCCAGGACTGCATGAAGGCGGGGATGTCATTAGGTGATGTCTTAAAAGTCACAAAAGACTATGCTGATGAGAATGGTATAGCGTATAACGAATTATGGGGCAGTGCTGAAGCAGGCAAGGCAGGACTTGCGATTCTAAATGGTGGGGTTGATGAATTCAACAATACCGTTGGAATTATGTCATCCAAGACTAATGATGTAGGACAGGCGCTTCAGAAGCTGGAATCACCTTCTACCAAGGCGAAGAAGGCCATCAATGAAGCGAAGAACAGCGGTATAAAGTTCGGTACTTCAATCCTTGTATCATTAACACCTGCCATCAATGCTGTTACGAGCGGTATTGAAAGACTCACTACATGGTTCGATGGATTATCTAATGGAACGAAGACGACTATTGCGGTGATGCTTGCATTGATTGCTGGGTTATCTCCAGTATTGATTGTAATTGGTAAGGTAATCAGTTCTGTAGGTACAATCATCACATTGATCCCAAAGATAAGCGCTGGCATATCATTGGTAATGAATGGTGCTAAAGCATTATGGGCAATTCTAAGCGCTAATCCTATCGGACTGGTAATAATCGCTATTACGGCGTTAGTTGCTGGATTTACTTATCTATGGAATCACTGCGAAGGATTTAGAAAGTTCTGGATTGGATTATGGAACACAGCGAAGTCAACGATCTCAAGTGCTGGAAACTTCATCAAAGGTATCATTGATAGAATTAAAGGATTCTTTAATTTCAAGATTTCTTGGCCTCATATCCCACTACCACATTTTAATATTCAGCCAAGCGGTTGGAATGTGGGGGATTTATTAAAGGGTAAAATTCCATCATTAGGGATTAAATGGTACGCACAGGCAATGAATAATCCGATGATTTTAGATGCTCCTACGATTTTCGGAATGTCTAATGGTCAAATGTTAGGTGCTGGTGAAGCAGGCGCTGAAGTCGTGGCTGGAAGAGATACACTCATGAGGATGATTAGTGATGCATCCAATAATAGAAGTGATGACATTGTTAATGCATTGAATAGAATACTTGCATTATTAAGCGACGAACGCAGAATCCATGACATCATTGTCAAGGCATTGACAGATGGCTCTTTCAGTATCGTATTGGATAATAGGGAAGTAGGAAGGATTGTGAGAAAATATGCTTGATAAAATTACACATACTAACTCAAACAATGAGACACTAGACTTCACTTCTTTGGGAATATTCGTGAATTATAATGAATTGAGAGATTATGAATGGGAGATTAAGAGCAGTAATAATCAAATAACAGGATTTACAAAAGGGATTGTAAAGAAATCAATCCCTTTTGAGTTTTGTGTTGATGATTATGAAGCTGATGAGATTAAAAATCGTTTCTATGAGCATTTTGAAATTGACGTTTTGAGACAATCTAAGGGCTATTTTGAAATTAATGGATATAAATACTACTGCTATGTAGTGAAGTCCGTTAAATCGGAATATTTAGAACATAAGAGTATATTATCAATAGATGTAGAAATTGCTACAGACGATTCATACTGGATTAAAGAGACAACCTATACGGCTGACTTCACGTCCAGTAGTGCGAAGACAGTCACTAAGTATCCTTTTACTTATCCTTTTACATATTTAGCTCCGAAGTCTGTGAATGTTATCAATGACTTCTTTACAGATTCCCACGTAATTATAAGAATATATGGAAGATGTACGAATCCTATTGTTAATATCAGTGATAACACTTATCAGTTATATGTGACTTTAAATAATGAAGAATATGCAGAGATCGACACATTCAAGAAGACTATCACAAAATATTCTTCTAATGGAGTGCGGTCCAATATATTCAATTCTAGAAATAAGAACTATGATACTTTCAGGAAGATACCTCAAGGGTCATTTGACATTACAACTGTAGGCGTTGAGAAGGTTGACATAGTATTGATTGAGCGAAGGGGTGAGCCTAAATGGAATTAGAATACATCTATACAGATCCTAATTACAAAGAATTAGGATACCTCACTCATTTCGATGCTGACATTGAGATAGGAAAGTATGATGTAAGTAAGAACGATTTTGAATTGACATTATCCTTGGAAGATAGAGACCCTTTGTTTACTGTGGGGTCTCTTTTCTATAAGGAGAACACTGAAATTGGTGGAGTAATCCAGAGATTGAAGATTAATACGTCAGATAACACTATCACTTTGATAGGTCCTACATTTCGAGGACTGCTAGAAAAGGAATATGTACAACCACCGGCAGGAAGTGCATATTTAACTTTAAATGGTGAAGCTAACACATGCATCAATGTGTTGATTGATGGTAGGTTCAGCAATCTCTTTGTAGTCGATAACATAGGCGCTAGCAATATCAACGTTAAATATGATGTAAGAGATATAAATCTTTTACAAGCCTTAGAGAAAGCGTTAGGCGCTAGTAATGCGAGATTGTGCATTAGGCATCGTGTTGATGGGAAAATCCATCTATATGCTGAAAAAATAAATGATTTGAGCGACACCTTACAGTATGACAATGACTATCAGATAGATATGACAGTCAAGACTGAATCAAAGCCATACAATCACATTTTGTGTCTGGGAAAAGGTGAGTTATTAGATAGATTAAGAATTAATCTATATCTTCAGTCTGACGGCTCATGGACCGAATCCAATCAGGTATATACAGGATTATACAGAAAGACATATAAACACGAGGATGTGAATGTTGAAAGTCGTGATGAATTAACCAAGAATGCAATTGAGAAAGTAGCAGAAGCGAATGAGAGCGATACGCTAGAAATCTCTTTTGATGCTGATAATGCAGAACTTTTTGACATTGTTGGAGCAAAGGAAAATATTACAGGTATCTCATTTAAAGAGCCTATCACTCAAAAAATAATCAAGATTAGTGATGATGACATTGAAATATCATATAAGGTAGGTGATGCGAAGTGATAAAGAACATTAATATAACAGATGCTGAAGTCAGCGCCGATTTACATGGATATATGTATTTAGCATTATATGACTATTACGGTATCTTACACGCTGGCAGTAGAATGACGGCTGAAATCATTTCTAATAATGAAATCAAGATAAATGACGGGATCCTGTGCAATTACGGAAGATTTATGCGAATCGTTGGAAGCGAAACAGTTAGAATCGAAAATGGTTCAAGTGGCGTTAAAAGAACAGACCTCATTGTTGCTAGATTTACTACAACAGGGACAAAAGAGACACATACACTTACAGTGATTAAAGGCCCAGCAGGTGGAGCAGAACCATCATACAATCAGACCGATATTTATAGCGGCACAGGTACAAGAGATCTTGTTTTATACGCTGTCCATTTAAACGGCTTAAATATTGTATCCGTAGAACGCAAATGTCAGGAGTACATGAGTATCAGGGAATTGATGGAAACTGTTTCTAAAAATGCATGGAGTGTTTGGATTAGCTGCGGTATAAACGCTTGTGGGATCAAACTTGAATATAGATATAATGAAGGGTTAAAACTTGTTGAATTGAAGTGGGATGGAAATGTAACTGCACCCATAGCGAATAATACTATGGGTTACATGTGGGAAGGATTTCCCACTGATAAGTCACCTAGAGGAAACATGTTCGTCCCTGTACAGACACAGAGCAATGATTTAACACTCCGTTACTATCCTTCTACAGGCGACATTACAGCGAGCCATTGGACGCTAACGGCAATGCATGGGACGGTCAGCAAAGCATATGTATGTGGTAAATTTATTTATTCTTACGCTTGATGAAAAAGAGGTGATTAAATGATTAACATTATTATTGATAAACTAGGTAGGCCTTCAAAAGGGAGTATATTTCTAGGGAATCAGCATGAAAACCTGGATGAAACATTGCAATTCTTCTTTCCAAAAGAGTATGAGGATCACTACAGATATATCGCATATTGTTATAAGGACAGAAGAACAGGAAAGAAAATCACAGGCATATCACCACTTGTAGAGGATGCTTTTAAGGTGACTAGTGCAATCACCAAGTGCGCAGGAATGTGGCAGTTATACGTTATCTGTAAGACTACACAGATTGATGAAAAAGCAACAATCATTGATTTAACAGCAAACAACAGCACTGGAGAGCATATCTTTATCAGTGATGCTATAAACGGAAGAATCAGCGGTAATGAGATTGACATTGAAGCTTTTGAAAATATCGCTGTGGATGAAAACATCAAGATTCTTTATGATGAAATCTTATCTCTTAAATTAAGAGTTGAAAAGAATGAAGAAACTAGACAGTCAGCAGAAAGAACTAGAGTGTCAGAAGAGAGTACACGTAAGAATGCAGAAAATGCACGTGTCAGCGCTGAACAGTCAAGGGTATCTGTAGAAAGTCAGCGTGTAAATGCAGAAGCCAATAGAGCCAACGCAGAACGCTTAAGAAGTGAAGCAGAAACAAGCAGAATCAATGCTGAGCAGTCACGAGCAGATGCTGAACAACTAAGGGTCAGTGCTGAAAATGAACGTGTAACGGCTGAAAATGCTAGAGAAGAAGCAGAGAATAGAAGAGATAGCGTTATAACTAAATTAAGGGAAGACTTAGACGCTAACACGAAAGCAGACGGCAGAACACAAAGAAGCCTTACGGCTTTATGGGGTTTAAATAAAGGCATTTCATATAGGTTTGAAAATGACAACGAAAAAGCCTACACGAAGACCATTCCGAGTGGTGCTAAGTTAGGTGCAGTAAATGCAATTGGTGGAAGAACTATCGTATATAATCAATTAATAGACCCTTCTAGAAGAAAAGAAATTGACTTTGACGAACAGACTAAGCACTTTAAATATAGCAATTGGACGGTTACAGCAGGAAATAAATACATTTGCACAGATATTAATGCGATTAGTGGACATAAATATTACCTTTATGCTACCGATAAAATTAGGTACGCTATTTTATATATGTGTGGTGATAGTGTTTCAATTGCGTTTACAAAACCAGAAGACGCAGAAACAGAAGTCAAAAGCATTTTTACTGCAACAAATAGTGGGAAAAATCAAGTGTATTTTAACAGATATCTAGCAAATCCCGAGAATGTATCGTATTTTGACGGTTGCATTAACCTAATTGATTTAACGCAGATATTCGGAGAAGGCAACGAGCCAACCACAACAGATGAATTTGAATCTATGTTCCCTAATGCTTATTATCCTTATAATGAGGGCGAATTAATGAGTATGAGCGTAAACGAGGTCGAGGAGATTGGGAAGAATATATTCAAATGCGAAAACTTCTCATGTTATGGATTAGATGGCACTAACGAACCAATATTAAGCAATTCTCACGGCACATCAATAAATAACACTGAACCTTCTAATAGTGTTACAGTTACGCAGTCAAAGGTTGCACAAGAAGATAATGCTATCAGTTATGAGAATGGTTATTTCTGTGTTTCTTTTAAACCGTTGACTATGAATGGTAAATATGTATTTTCATTCGACATAACGCCTTCAAATAAATTAATTTCAAGCCCAAAATTTATGGTGCTTTTTAATGGTAATGGAAATTATGGTTCTGCTATTGCTGACACTCAAAGTCTACAGATAGGCATAAAGAGCAAACTATTTTTTACTTTAAATGTAAATAATAGAAAAGTAAAATTCATTGAAATTCGCAATAGTGGAGTTAGTGGCATTTTCGAGAATTTCCAAATTGAAGAAGGAAGCACAAATACAACATTCTCGCAATATCACGAAAACCATTACGCAATCCCACAAGCAATCCTTGAACTAGATGGATATGGAGCGAGTGGGAATTATGTTGACTTTGAGAAAAAGGAATATCACAAAGGAAACGAGATAATTGATATATCAGATATTATCGGAGATACGTTTCAAGAACCTTTTAATGTTGAGAGTGGGGGAAGTTTAACTTTTAAGAACAAAAATGGAGATGGCTACCAAGTAGCAGTGCCTAGCGATGTGCAGTATGTCGTATCGTTAAGTGAGGTGAACTCATAATGACAGAAACACAAATTAAAATGATGGAAAAACTATGTTTATCAAAAGAAGATTTTGAACCTATCAATAAAGAAGAGTTACTTGAAGAAGCGTATCTAAAAGCAGAATATAATTCAATTTTAATTGAACAAATAATAGGGGGGGATAAACATGATTTACAGATTAATGAAAAATAAGATTAAACGAGAAGGTTTGACAGAAGAAAATAAGAATTTATTAGATGTATACCTTTTAGGTAAAAGGATTACACAATCACAATACGAAGAGTTAATGCAGTTAGATAAATAACAAGGGGGGGTAAATAAATTATGGACTTTACACAGTTAACTCAGTATTTTGTATTAGTTGTGATGGTTGCGTGCCTTGTGGTTGGCTACATTTTAAAGACAACTTTTGACGGAGTACCTAATAAGTACATTCCAACAATTCTTGCAGTTGTTGGAGCAGTTCTGAACGCTATTGTTAGTGACGTGTCTGTCAACTCTATTGTTTATGGTGCTTTAATGGGTCTAGCGTCCACAGGCTTACACCAAGCCTTTACTAGATTCGTAGAAGGTGAGAAAGAAGGTGCTTAAATGACTGAAGCACAGGCGGTATACACTGTTATTATTGGTATTGGAGCATTAATCGGAGTTATGACTCCTGTCTTAAAATTAAATAATAGCATTACAAAGTTGACTACTGCTATTGAGTATATGGCTACAGACAACAGAAGACAGGATGCACGATTAGACGCTCATTCTAAAGAATTAGATGACCACGAAAGAAGAATCAGTCATCTAGAAAAATAAATATCGTTGTGAGAGGACATGCGCGCCTCTCATGTTTGTTTGATCATGAAGAAAGAAGGTATAAATTATGGGTAAAAATGCAAATACAATTTTAACAATCGCAAGAGGATATTTAGGATGTAAAGAATCAAACGGATCACATAAAAAGATTATTGATTTATACAACAGTCATAAGCCTTTAGCAAGAGGATATAGAGTCAAGTATACTGACTCTTGGTGCGCTACATTTGTGTCAGCATGTGCTATTAAAGCCAATTACATTGACATCATTCCGACAGAGTGCTCATGTAATCAGATGATTAAAAGATTCCAAAGCATGGGGAGATGGACAGAAGACGATGGACACGTGGCACATCTAGGAGATATTATTTTTTACGATTGGCAAGACAATGGAACAGGTGATAATAGAGGTTCATCTGATCATGTTGGAATTGTTGAAAAAGTTGCAAATGGAAAAATCACTGTTATTGAAGGCAATAAGAGTGATGCAGTTGCTAGAAGAGTGCTAAATGTAAATGGTAGATATATCCGTGGTTTTGGATGTCCTGCGTACGATAATAGCACTCACGTGACTACTCCAACTGTACAGTCTAATACATCTAATGCATTAGGCACTTATGTAGTTACTGCTAGCGCTTTAAAAGTAAGAGAAGGTGCTGGAACTAATTACAGAAGAAAAGGCAAGAATGAATTAACAGCAGATGCAAGAAAACACTGTAATGCAAATGGTGGATTATTACAGGGTACTCGTGTTACAGTCAAAGAAATTAAAAATGGATGGGCTCGTATTCCTAGCGGATGGGTATATATGGGTCATCTTAGAAAGGCTTAAGAAAAATAGTAGCAAATTAATGGCAAAACAGTAGCATTGACTTTTTTGAGTTGGGTCTACTTTGGGTCAAGTTGGGTCAAAAAAAATAAGACAAAGTTTGTCCCATTTTGTCTCGTCTTGTCCTTTTCTATATTTAAAAATTTGTAAACATTAGTAACAGATTAGTAACACACTAGTAACAAAGTATTATAAAATAGCGTAGTTATCATAAACAATATTATCTATAAACTATCAAAGAGATAATATTATTTATCACTTATTACAAGAGACATTCAAAAACTCCCTTTTGGGAGTTTTTGTTTTACCTTAAAATAGAGTTTTTGAACTTTGCTAGATACTGTCTAACAAAACATATTAAATTTTTCTCAGATAAAAAGGTAGTTTACATCTCTTTCCTAAATCGCTACAATAGAAAATCGAGGTATTCACCTCTTATATCTTATGTAAAGGAAAAGGAAAATGGGAATTTATTTCATTGTATGTCCGTTAGTCTTTCTAGCGGGCTTTGTAGATTCAATTGCAGGTGGGGGAGGTCTAATTTCGCTTCCAGCTTATATGTTTGCAGGAATACCAGTACACGCTGCAATTGCGACAAATAAGCTATCATCATCAACAGGCACTGTTGTATCGACTGCAAGACTTATTAAGAATAAAAAAGTAGATTGGGGATTTGTACCAGGAACAGTCATTGGCGCACTCATTGGTTCTGTCGCAGGCGCAAATCTTACACTCATTATGAGTGATCATATTTTAAAGATGGTACTAGTTGTTCTTTTACCAGTTGTCGCAATCTGTGTATTAAAAGATAAGAATATGGATGTAGAAGTTCCAGTGGGAATGACAAAGACTAAACAGTATTTGATTGCGATTGTGTGCTCATTTGTGATTGGCTGCTATGATGGATTCTATGGTCCAGGGACAGGTACATTCTTATTACTAGTATTTACTAAGTTTGCGAAAATGCCAATAGATAAGGCAACAGGAAATGTAAAGGTAGTAAATCTATCTTCAAACATTTCAGCATTAGTCACATTTATCTTAGCAGGAAAGATTTTATGGGGATTAGGACTTGCTGCTTCATGCTTTAGTATTGCAGGACATTATGTAGGTGCTGGAATGGTTGTGAATAACGGTTCTAAGATTATTAAACCAGTCATTCCAATTGTATTAGTATTATTAATGATTAAAGTTGTATCAGGAATATAGTATTAAAAGGGGCTGTAACGAATAGGGGCTGTAACGAATAGGTAGTATTTACTACTACCTTGAGCGTTACAGCTCTTT
>ENA-OPCP01000842-OPCP01000842.1-human-gut-metagenome-genome-assembly--contig:-NODE-842-length-23056-cov-10.051824_pt1 | contig 23056 bp, 18 predicted proteins | sample MGYA00241563_ERZ501477 | MGnify/ENA primary metagenome ERZ501477 (study PRJEB25962, sample SAMEA2042572) | human gut metagenome | biome: human gut; feature: human-associated habitat; material: faeces... | reverse complement strand
ATCCTGCGGCCTAATAAAACGCTTTTAAGCGTTTTATTAAAAACTCGTATAAAATGCAGAATGAAGGCTTCTTTCGGGGCGATTTTCCGCCCCAAAGTGCTTCATTCTGCATTTGTGTACATCCTTGGAGAACGCCTATGCGCCACTATTTTGCCCCCATGGAGGGGCTGACGGACAGCGTTTACCGCCGTCTTCACCACAAGTATTTCCCCGGGGTCGACCGGTATTATATGCCCTTCTTCTCCCCCACCGTCCACCGCCAGCTTACCCAACGGGAAAGCCGGGAATTGCCGGAAGCGGACAGCGTGGACTTTGCCGCCGTCCCTCAGGTGCTGACCAAGGTGCCGGAGGATTTTCTCTGGGCGTCGGAGGTCATCCGCGACCGGGGCTATGACGAGGTAAACCTCAATCTGGGCTGTCCATCCGGGACGGTCACCGCCAAGGGCAAGGGTGCCGGGATGCTGGCAGACCCGGAAGATCTTGACCGGTTTCTGGACGCCGTGTTTTCCAAATGTCCCATTGCCGTTTCCGTAAAAACCCGGCTGGGAATGCATTCGCCGGAGGAATTTCCAGCACTGCTGAACATTTTCAACCGCTATCCCATCCGGGAGCTGACCGTCCATCCAAGGGTACGGCAGGAATTTTACAGCAGCCCTATTCATTTTGACTGGTTTGACTACGCCGTGGAAAACAGCAAAAACCGACTCTGCTACAACGGAAATCTGTGTACGCCCGCCCAAATCCGGGATTTTGGGAAGAATTACCCCCATGTGGATTCCGTAATGATCGGCCGGGGTCTGATCGGCGACCCCGGAATGCTCACCCCCGGCGGCACCACCGCAGCGACTCTGGAAGCCTTTTTTGACGAGCTGCTGGATGTCTACACCCGGGATTTCGGCGGCCCCCGGAACGCCATGTTCCGCCTGAAAGAGAACTGGTTTTACCTCCTGCGCCGTTTTGAGGGCAGCGAAAAGCTGGGAAAGCAGCTGCGGAAAACCACGGATGTGAACGCCTACAAATCCATCACATCGGAAATATTCCACACGCTCCCTCTGGCAAAAGGCCTTCGGGCGGACTGGTGATTTTCCTGATAGCACAAACCGGCATCCCACAGAAAGTGGGATGCCGGTTTTGTTTTTATCTGCCTTTACTGCTGAATCAGATCCCCTGCCATTGCGAACAGAGTATCCGGATTCAGAATGTTCTGATCCAGGAGGCTGTAGCAAATGCCGTCCTCCGTCCAGCACAGGAATGCAATGTCTTTTTCCTCGATCGCATCGGTGCCATAGGAAACATAGTTGCCCGGCTGCTTTGCCCACGCCTGCTCCGCTTCGCTGAGCTTGTAGCCTTCCGGTACGAACTTATAGTGATCCAGATAGTATCTTGCCGCGATCGTATCGACCGTTCTGCTGATGGACGGAATGCTCTCGGTTTCGGAAACCTCCTTCATGTCCGCTCTTATGAGGAGCGTCAGCTCCTGACCCTGGGGATTCTCATAGGAAACGCTGAGCTCCCGGTAGGTAAGAACCTTTTCGTCCCTGGCGTCCTTGCCGATCGTCTGACCGACGTCCACGCCCTGGAATCGGAAGCCGTTTTCAAATTCCTCCGGCACCGAAACCTCCAAGCCGACCTGAGCGATTGCCCGATCTACATCCGAGTAGCTTTCATAGTGATTTGTTTTTCCGGATTCCAGCTTGTGAATGGGAAGCATCTCTGCGGCGTAGGCCGTAATGGAAAGAACACCGATCAATGCTGCCGCAAGTAAAATGCGGAACGCTCTTTTTTGGGTTTTCATGGTTTTAATCTCCTTACTTTCAGTTTCAATCACTTTGTACGGAGTGTCGGCTTCCATGAGATACGCATCATCTACATAGTTCAGCGCCCGGTTTAAGTCTGTTGCCTTCATATGCATATTCCTTCCTTTTCAAGACTGTATTTCAGCTGTCTTCGCATTTTTTCCAGCCGGTATTTTATCTGACGGACAGAGCCGCCGTATTTTTCCGCCAGCTGCGGTGCCGTCATGGCGTAATAATACCGGGCAAGAAACAATCTGCGGTCATCCGGATGCAGTGTGCCGAGGAAACGGTTCACCAGCTGTCCCAGCTCCTTCGCTTCCAGCACCTCCTGCATATTCCTGCGGGTGTCCGGAATGCAGTCTTCCAGCTCCTGTAATAGGATATCGGCGTTTCCGCCCCGCTTTTCGGCGGTCAGATACTCTATTCTCTTGAAGCTCAGATTCCGGACGATTCGGGACAGGTAGTATTTCAGCACCGGCGGGCGGTTCGGGGGAATCGAATTCTAGGCGGCCAAATATACATCGTTGAGGATTTCTTCCACATCCTCAGAGCTGGGAAGAACATTACCGGCAATGGTTTTCAAATATCTCCCGTATTTCTTGGACGTTTCCGAAATTGCTTCCTCAGACCGGGCAAAGAACAGCGCAACGATCTGCGTATCTTCCAAGTGATTCACTCCTTTGTCTGTAAGGGCCTTACACCCAAATAATACGGAAAGAAATGCAGGTGGACAAAATTGGCGCAGAAAACGGCGTGGCACAGCCACGCCGTTTCGTGTTTTGATTTGTCAGGCTCCCAGATTTACATAGCCCAGCTGGATGGCGCTGTAATCGACCTCCATGGGGTGGTCGTCTGCCAGCTTCTTGATGAACGCATTCGTCTTTTCATTGACCCAGCCAGATTTTGCGTAGGTCTCCCAGATGGGGGTGCTGCTGACGAAGTACATCACATGGTAGCCATATTTGGTCTTCACCAGACCATAGTCACCGGCGGCACGGCTTTCGTCAAAGCACCAATCTTCAAAGGGTTCCACCATCTGACCCTTCGCGACGTTCTCGTACAGACCGCCGTTGGTGCTGGAGCCGGGATCCTCGGACTTTTCCTCCGCCAGAGCCGCGAAGGAATCCTCAGTGGCGTCACCCGCCAGCCACTCGTCCAGAATCTCCTGCGCCTTCTTCTCGCAGGCCGCCCATTCCTCGTCGGAATAGGTGGTGGTGCCGTCGTCTCCGGTGGTGCCGCCCTCGGGCTTGACCAGAATGTGGCGGACGCTCACGTAGGTTCCGTCCTTGGTGACGCCGTTACCGGTGAAGTAGCTTTCATTCTCGGTGTAGTAGGCTTCCAGATCCTCCGGGGTGGGCACAAGCTTTTCCGTCTCGGCGGTGTAGTAGGGCTTTCCCTGGTAGTAAAGCTCCTGGAAACCGGCAAATTCCTCCAGCCCCGCGCCGGGACCCACATTCTTCGAAAGCAGCTCCTCAATGCCGGAAAGGCCGTAGTTTGCGGCGGTCTCTTCCAGAGAAGCCTCCAGGCCGTCCAGATATTCCCGATCCTCCGCAGGCATTTCCATACCGGCGTTCTTCGCTTCCAGCGCAAGGGACTGGTACATCTGCCAGTAATTCAGGGCTTCGCCCAGGAAAAACTGCTGCCAGGTCAGGCTGCTGTCCTCGCTGCACAGCTGGGTATCCAGCGGCTGAGAATAGTCCAGCAAACCCTGATACATCAGGCTGTAACCATAGTTGGAGCTGAGAATGCTGTTGACCACGCTCCAATAGTACACCTGAAGCTCGCCGTTGGTCAGCTGCTCGTCCCCCATAGTGGCCACAACGGCGTCCTTCGCGGCGGCGGCCTCCTCGTCGGTGACGGTGTAGGTTCCCTTGCAGGTCACGTCGTCGGGATTGCCGTCGGCGGGGACTGTAGCAGGTACCTGCGTCTCCGTCGCGGCGGTTTCGGCGGCGACGGTCGGTTCGGTAGTTTCGGCGAGGGTCTTTCCGCCCTTCACACCGCCGATGACCAGCGCCGCCAGCGCGGCGATCAGGACGACCACGGCAGCAACGGCGGCGACGATCTTCCAGGGGGCGGTTTTGGGCGTTTCCGGAGTCTCGGCGGGTGTTTCCACCGGCACTTCTTCCGTGGAAGCGGGCTGCTCCGCCGTATCGGCGGCTTCCTCCTCGACGGGCGTTTCCGTTCCGGTCTGCTCGGCAGCAGCTTCTTCCGGGGCAGCGGTTTCTTCGGTGACTTCCTCTGCGGGCGTTACCGTTTCGGTTTCCGGGGCATTGTCCTTCCCACAGTGGGGGCAGACGGTGCTTCCCTCTGTCAGTTCTTCCTGACAAAACTTACATTTTTCCATGAAATGTCCTCTTTCTCCGTTCAAAACGGGCAATCATACCCGCTTAGTTTACCACGCACATGCCCGGAATGCAAGCGGAACACAAAATATTTACAAATCCCCGTGGACAGGATGCGGCAAATCGCATTTCTCCGCGACTGGCTCTTGCAAAAGGCCGGGAAAAATGATATTATTTACTATTGAGATAGTATCCATTGGAGGATTTCCCACATGAACACCAAAACCACCGTCATTTCTCAGGCCGAGCTGGACGCCCAGTTCGCCTGCTGTGATAAAATTGCCGCCTACTGGCAGACCAAAGGCCGTACGCCCACCGCCTATGTGGAGACCTACGGCTGCCAGCAGAACGAGGCCGATTCCGAAAAGCTGCGAGGCTTTCTCGCCCAGTGCGGCTATGCCATTGTCGGCAGCGCCGAGGGCGCGGACGTGGTCATCATGAACACCTGCGCCATCCGGGAACACGCCGAGCAGCGGGTTTTCGGCAATCTGGGCGCACTGACCCACACCAAGCGCCGCCACCCGGAGCAGAAAATTTTCCTGTGCGGCTGCATGGCGGGGGAAACCAAGGTTTCCGACCGCGTCCGGCACAGCTATCCCCATGTGGACGGCGTGTTTTCCACCCACCATCTGTGGCAGTTCCCGCAAATCCTGTGGAACGTCCTCAGCGGGAAAAAGCGGCAGTTCTTTATTGAAGACGAACCCGGCTCCATCGCCGAGGGCATTCCCCAGGTGCGGGATTCCAAGCTGAAAGCCTGGGTTTCCATCATGTACGGCTGCAACAATTTCTGCACCTACTGCATCGTCCCCTACGTCCGTGGACGGGAGCGCAGCCGTCAGCCGGAGGACATTCTCGCCGAGTGCCGTGAACTGATCGAGGGCGGCACGAAGGAAATTACCCTCCTTGGGCAGAACGTCAACTCCTATGGCAAGGATTTAAGCTGCGGCATGGATTTTGCCGACCTGCTGGCCGCCATTGCCCAGATTCTGGGGGATTTTCTCATCCGCTTCATGACCAGCCATCCCCGGGACGCCAGTGAAAAGCTTTTTGACACCATGGCGCAATATCCCAAAATCGCGAAGCAGCTGCATCTCCCCTTCCAGTCCGGCTCCTCCCGGGTGCTGAAGGCCATGAACCGCCACTATGACCGGGAGACCTATCTGCAAAAGGTCAACTACGCCAAAAAGGTCATGCCCGAGCTGGTTCTGACCAGCGACGTGATCGTGGGCTTCCCCGGGGAAACCGAGGAAGAATTTGAGGAAACCATCAGCCTGATCCAGTCCGTGCATTATGACAGTCTGTTCACCTTCATCTTCTCCCCCCGCCCCGGCACCCCCGCCGCGAAAATGGACGACCCGACCCCGAAGGAAGAGAAAAACCGCCGGTTCGACCGGCTCTGTGCAGTGCAGAACGCCATCTCCGAGGAAATCCACAATTCCTACATTGGCAAAACCCTTCGCTGTCTGGTGGACGGCAGGGACAAAGACCTTCTCACCGCCCGCACCGAGGGCGGACGCCTGGTGCGCTTCCCCGGCCGGGACGACATGATCGGCACCTATCAGAACATCACCATCACCGCCGCCACCACCTGGAGCCTGAGCGGAAAAGCGGCGGATATCTGCTGAAAAACATAGAACAGGACGGAATCAACATATGGCACAGGCAACGAATGAACTGACCCCCATGCGGCGGCAATATCAGCAGATCAAGGATCAGCACAAGGACTGCATCCTGATGTTCCGCCTGGGCGACTTTTACGAGATGTTTGACGAGGACGCCAAGCTGACGGCCCGGGAGCTGGATCTCACCCTGACCACCCGTGACCGGGGCAAGCCCAAGGAGGAGCAGACGCCCATGTGCGGCGTCCCCTACCACAGCGTGGACTCCTACATCGCCCGGCTGGTGCAGAAGGGCTACAAGGTCGCCATCTGCGAGCAGATGGAAGACCCTGCCACCGCCAAGGGACTGGTGCAGCGGGAAATCACCCGCATCATCACCCCCGGCACCGTCACCGAAAGCTGTATGCTGGACGAAAGCAAAAACAACTACATCGGCTGCATCTACGGCGAAAGCGGAAAATTCGGCCTTGCTTTCTGCGACGTTTCCACCGGCGCGTTTTTCACCACGGTGTGCTCCGACGCCCAGAACGTAGCCTCTGAGCTTGGTCGTTTCGCCCCCAGCGAAATCCTCCGCTACGGTTCCAATGTGGACTGTGAGGTCATTGAGGACGCCGTTTTCCGCCGCTTAAGCTGCTGCGTCAGCGAGGGAAAGCAGGAGCTGTTCGCTCTGGAAAGTGCGGAATCGCTGCTGGAAGACCACTTCCACGCCACCCTTTCCCAGATGGGCATTGCGGGAATGCCCACTGCCGTCATCGCCAGCGGCGCACTGCTGCAAACCCTTCTGACCCTGCAAAAAAACGATCTTGCCCACATCCGGGAGCTGCAATATTACACAACGGGTCGGTTCATGGAGCTGGATTTGGACGCCCGGCGGAATCTGGAGCTGACGGAGACCATGCGCTCCAAAGAAAAGCGGGGAACCCTTCTGTGGGTGCTGGACAAGACCCACACCGCCATGGGCGGGCGGATGCTCCGCTCCTGGCTGGAAAAGCCCCTGCTTGACCCGGTGGAGATCACCCGCCGCCACGGCGCGGTGGAGGAGCTGACAGACAACGTCATCGTCCGGGGCGAGCTGGAAGAGGCTCTGCGGGATGTCACCGACTTAGAGCGGGTGCAGACCCGCATCGTCACCGGCACCGTCAATTGCCGGGATTTGCTGGGACTTGCCCGTGGCTTCCGGGCGCTGCCCGACGTAAAGGCGCAGCTGCAAAAGTGCGACTCTCCCCTGCTTAAAAAGCTGGAAGCAGCCATCGACCCCCTGACGGACTGCGCCGACCGCATTGAAAACACCTTGGTGGACGATCCCCCCCTGACCATCCGGGAGGGCGGCATCATCCGCAAAGGCGCCAGCGAGGAAGCCGACCGTCTGCGGGACATTATGGAGGGCGGCAGCGGCACCATCGCCGCCATTGAGGCGTCGGAACGGGAAAAAACCGGCATCCGCACCCTGAAAGTGGGCTTCAACCGGGTATTCGGTTATTATATTGAGGTGTCCAAGTCCTTTATCGACCAGGTGCCCGCGAATTACATCCGCAAGCAGACCCTTGCCAACTGCGAGCGCTACATCACCCAGGAGCTGAAAGAGCTGGAAAATCAGGTGCTTACCGCCAAAGACCGGCTCACTGCGCTGGAATACCAGATTTTCACCCAGCTTCGGGAGTACCTTGCCAAGCAGGCCGCCCGGGTGCAGCAGACCGCCGCCGCCGTGGCCGCCGCGGACACCCTGTGCAGCCTTGCCGCCGTTGCTGTGCAGCGGGGCTATTGCCGTCCGGAAATCACCCTGGGGCGGGAAATTACCATTGAAAACGGCCGCCATCCCGTGGTGGAGGCCATGCTGAAAGATTCCCTGTTCGTCCCCAACGACACCCACTTAGGCGCTGAGGACAATCAGGTGTCCATCATCACCGGCCCCAATATGGCTGGTAAATCCACCTATATGCGTCAGGTGGCACTGATCGTGCTCATGGCGCAGATGGGTTCCTTTGTCCCTGCCCGCAGCGCGAAAATCGGGCTGGTCGACCGGGTGTTTACCCGCATCGGCGCCAGCGACGATCTGGCTTCCGGTCAATCCACCTTCATGGTGGAGATGGCGGAGGTCGCCTCCATTCTGAAATATGCCACCTCCCGCAGTCTGCTGATTCTGGACGAGATCGGTCGCGGCACCTCCACCTACGACGGCATGGCCATCGCCCGCGCCGTTCTGGAATACGCCGCCAACCCCAAGCGTCTGGGGGCAAAGACCCTGTTTGCCACCCATTACCATGAGCTTTCCACCCTGGAAGACAAACTGCCCAATGTGAAAAACTACAACATTGCGGTGAAAAAGCGGGGAGAACAGATGATTTTCCTGCGGAAAATCGTTCCCGGCGCGACGGACGACAGCTACGGCATCGAGGTCGCCAAGCTGGCGGGCATCCCCGCCCCGGTCATCACCCGCGCGAGAGAAATCCTCGCCGAGCTGGAAAGTGAGGGCGTCGTGGCCGCTCCTGCGGCACAGAAAGAGCCGGAGGATCAGGTCAGTATGATGGACTTGACCTCTCAGCAGGTGGTCGCCGCCCTCAGCGCCATTTCCGTGGAGACCCTGACCCCCATCGAAGCCATGAACGAGCTGTACAAACTGAAGAAAATGTTGGATTAAACTATGAAACGAAACCGCAGTCTCTCTGCCTGTCCCACTGCCCAGGAATCCGTGGCAGGCGGCGTCTACTTTATTTTTCAGCTGGTGCTGCTGCCCTCCATTCTCCGGTGGGTCAATGCCCAGCTTTCCCAGCCGCTGACCCAGACGGAGCTGAACTTTACCTACTACCTTATCAATTTTCTGGCAACAGTTCTGATCTATCACGAATTCTTAGGACGCAGCGCCCGGCAGGCGACCCAGCACCTAGCGTACTTCTGTCAGGCTGTTATTCTGGGGCTTGCCGCCTACTATGCCTGCAATTTCCTGACCCTGCGTCTGATCAGGCTGCTGGTTCCCGGCTTTACCAACTACAATGACGCCGTTATCTCCGCCATGAGCCGGAGCGGACGCTACCTCATGATCGTCAGCACCGTGATTCTGGTTCCCCCCGCCGAGGAGTGCGTCTTCCGGGGACTGATCTTCCGCAACCTCTACGGAAAATCCCATTGGGTTGCTTACGTCGTATCCATTCTCGCCTTTGCCGCCATCCATGTTCTGGGCTACATCGGAAAATATTCTCCCCTGGAGCTGGTCATGGCGGTGCTGCAATACCTCCCGGCGGGGCTATCCCTCGCCTGGGCGTATACCAAAAGCGATACCATTTTTGCGCCGATCATTATCCACGCCTGTATCAATCTGGTCGCCATCGGCGGCCTGAGGTGAACTTACTATGCCGAAAATCATTCAGTTATCCCCCCATATTGCCAATCTGATCGCCGCCGGTGAGGTGGTGGAGCGCCCCGCCTCCGTGGTCAAGGAGCTTCTGGAAAACGCGGTGGACGCGGGCGCGTCCAAAGTCACCGTGGAGATTCGGGACGGCGGCATGACCTTTCTCCGGGTCACGGACAACGGCTGCGGTATGTCCTCCGAGGACGCTCGGACGGCCTTTCTCCGCCACGCCACCTCCAAGCTCCGCTGCGCCGAGGACCTGGCCGCCATCGGTACCATGGGCTTCCGGGGCGAGGCATTGGCCGCCATTGCCTCCGTCAGCCGCATCGATCTTCTGACCAAAACGGCGGGCAGCATGTCCGGCACGTCCTTAAAGCTGGAAGCGGGTAAAATTCTGGAAGAAACCGAGATCGGCTGTCCCGAAGGGACGACCATCATCGTCCGCGACCTCTTTTTCAACACCCCCGCCCGGATGAAATTCATGAAATCCGACACCGTGGAGGGCAGCCGTGTGACCGCCGCCGTGCAGATGCAGGCGCTGGCCCACCCGGAGGTTGCCATCCAGTTCCTCCGGGACGGCAAGCAGGTACTTTCCACCCCGGGAAACGGCGGCTTGCAGGCGGCAGTCTACTGCGTCTATGGCCGGGATTTTGCCAGGATGGTGAAGGTGGACAGCCGTTGGGAATCCTACACCCTGACCGGCTACGTCTCCAAGCCCACCGACGCCCGCCCCAGCCGGGGTCTGCAAACCTTTTTTGTCAACGACCGCCCCGTGAAATCCAAGCTGCTGGTTTCCGCTTTGGAGGAAGCCTACCGCAACCAGATCATGGTGGGGAAATTCCCCGCCTGCGTGCTGCATCTGACCCTGCCGCCCAACGCCGTGGACGTAAATGTCCACCCGGCGAAGACGGAGGTGAAATTTCTGTCGGAAAAAGCGGTATTTGACTGCGTCCATTATGGCGTATTGGGCGCGCTGAACACCCAGACTGACCGCCCCGAAATCCGGTTCCGGACACCCGCCGGGGAGGCCGCCGCTCCGGTCGCGCTCGAGACGCCTGTTAAATCCTCCCCTCCGCCCCAGATGCCGCCCCGTCCGGAAAATTCCGCCCCCAAAGGCAGCTTTTTCCGTACCATGACGCCCCAGGAGTACAAAACCTTCTCCACCGCCCTAAAGGACGCGCCCCAGCCGAAGCAAGCAGCGGCGGCGGCAACGGCGGCGAAAATCGAGCGCCCTGCCAATATGCCCCTGCGGGAGTTTGTGATGCTGCCCCAGGTTCAGGCAAGCCAGACCCCGCCCAAGGCAGAAAAACCCGCGCCTGTTCCCCCCGCTCCCCCAAAAAAAGAAGAGCCGGAAGAAATGGAGCAGACCCAGCTGCCCATGCCCGCCGAGATACCGTGGCGGATGGTGGGCGAGCTTTACAATACCTATATTATTGTGGAGCAGGGAGACGACGCTTTCCTCATCGACAAGCACGCCGCCCACGAGCGCATTCTCTTTGAAAAGCTGAAAGCCCATCCCGAGAAAATCAGCGCCCAGAGCCTGCTGTCCCCCATCCCCGTGCGCTTAAGCCCTGCCGCAACCGGGGAACTTCTCGCCAACGCAGATATGTTAGACGAGCTGGGCTTTGCGGTGGAGGAATTTGGCGAAAGCACCGTGCTTCTGCGGCAAATTCCCATGGATTTAAGCCCGGATGACGCCGCCGAGGCTGTGGAAAGTCTTGCCGCCGACCTTCTCGCCGGAAGGCGGGAAAGCAAGGATACCGTCCGGGACGAGCTGCTGCACACGGTGGCCTGCAAGGCCGCCATCAAGGCCGGATGGGTCAACGACGAGCAGGAGCTTCTCGCCGTGGCCAAGGAGGTCATGCGCCGGGAAGACCTGAAATACTGCCCCCATGGCCGCCCCATCTGCGTTTCCTTAAGCAAGAAGCAGCTGGAAAAGCAGTTCAAGCGGACATAATATCCTGTTTGGAGACTTTTATGAACAACATCATCTGCATTGCCGGGCCGACGGCCTCGGGAAAGACCGCGCTGGCCGCAACACTGGCGAAGGAATTAAACGGCGAAGTGGTGTCCTGCGACTCCATGCAGGTGTACAAACGCATGGACATCGGCACCGCGAAGCCCACCTTGGAGGAAATGCAGGGAATCCCCCACCACATGATTGACGTGGCCGAGCCATGGGAGGATTTTTCCGTCAGCCGCTACTGCGAGATGGCCGCCCCCATTGTGGACGACATCATTTCCCGGGGAAAAAACGCCGTGATCGCTGGCGGAACCGGGCTATACATGGACGCTCTCATCCGGGGCAATGCCTTCGCCCCCTTCCCCGCCACCGGCGTCCGGGAGCGGCTGGAAGCCCAGGCGGACGCCGAGGGCATGGAGGCCATGCTTTCCCGTCTGCGCGCCGTAGATCCCGACGCCGCCCGGCGTCTGCATCTTTCCGACCGGAAGCGTATCCTCCGGGCGCTGGAGGTTTATCTGGAGACCGGCGAGACCATCACGGAACATAACCGGAAGACCCAGGCCGTTCCGCCCCGGTATTCCCCCCTCTGGCTGGGGCTGGACTTTACCGAGCGTGAGGAATTATACCGCCGCATCGATCTGCGGGTCGGTCTCATGCTTCAGCAGGGGCTGGTGGAGGAAATCCGGGGGCTTCTTGCCGAAGGCATTCCCGAAAAGGCCACCGCCATGCAGGCCATTGGCTACAAGGAATTCGTGGATGCCCTTGACGGCCGGTGTACAATAGAGGAAGCAGCCGATCAGGTGCGCCAATCCTCCCGCCGCTACGCCAAGCGTCAGCTGACCTGGTTCCGCCGGAACACGGCCATTCACTGGCTCATCCGGGACACCGGAGACACCGGGCGGGAAATTCTGGAAAACGCTCGACGGATTGTGAGCGATTTTGACAACTGAAACGTGTTAGGATGTGGATACCCTATGGAATCTCTGAATCCAATCGTCTTCGGCTGAACAGCGGATCTTTTTCACCAGCTGTGCGGTATTAAAAGCGGGAAATACACAAAGTATTCCTCCGCTTTCAATACCTTCATCTGGTGAAAAATCTCTCGCTGTCAGCTCTCGCCGATGGAATCAGAGCTTCCAAAACGGCAGTTATTGGGGAGTATTTGTCTGCCGAATATGAGAAAGAAGGTATCCATATGTCTGACGCGATCAACTTACAGGAAGCTATTTTGAAGGAGGTGCGACGGGACAAGGTTCCCGTGACCCTGTTTCTGATGAACGGCTTCCAGCTCCGGGGAGTCATTACGGGCTACGACAGCTTTGTAGTGGTGCTGGTATCCGATGGCAAGCAGCAGATGATTTACAAGCACGCCATCTCCACCCTCGCCCCCATGAAACCGCTGAAGGCCGCAGCCGCAACTGCGTGACGCAAAAAGGGCAACGGAGCATAAGCCTTCCGTTGCCCTTTTTTCAGTGTAAACTCCGGTTCCCAATCTAAACAGAAAGAAGAATTCTTATGTCTATCGCCGAAAACGTCGCCGAAATCCGCCGCCAGATGGACGCCGCCGCCCTCGCCGCGGGACGTGACCCAAAGGGCATCCTGCTCTGCGCCGCCACAAAAATGAACGACGCCGACGCCGTGCGTCAGGCCATCGCCGCCGGTGTGGACTGCTGCGGCGAAAACCGGGTGCAGGAGCTGACCGCCAAGCTCGCCCAGAACGCCTACGACGGCGCGCCGGTGCATTTCATCGGCCATTTGCAGACCAACAAGGTTCGCTAGGTGGTGGGCAAGGTCTCCCTCATTCAGAGCGTGGACTCGGAGCGTCTGCTTGCCGCCATCGACCGGGAAGCCGCCAGGCAGGGCATTGTGCAGGACATTCTGCTGGAGGTCAACATCGGCGAGGAGGCCAGCAAGTCCGGTTTTGCCGCCGGGGACATCCTTCCTTTAATGGAAAAAACAGGCGAATTTTCAAACATATGTATCAAAGGTCTCATGGCAATTCCCCCAATCAGCCACATTTCGGGAGAAAATCAAAAATTTTTTCAAAAAATGTTCCACTTATCTGTTGACATAAGGCGAAAAAAATACGATAATGTCAAGGTGGACTGTTTATCCATGGGCATGTCCGGAGACTTCGCCGACGCGGTCGCCTCCGGCAGCACGATGGTTCGAATCGGCACCGCTATTTTTGGCGCCAGGAACTATGTGAAAGACGATACCAGGGAATCATCAAAATGATGTGAGCATACATTAGGAGGACATATAGAATGAGCTTATGGGATAACGTAAAGAAATTTGCCCAGCCCTACGCAGACGACGATTACGATGATTACGGCGAGGATGACGATTACCTCGATGATTATGAAGAACCCGAGAAGCCTGCTCCCGCCCGCCGCAAACCCCGCCGCGCACCGGCGCCCACTCCCGCCCCCGAAGAGGAAGAGGATGAGGAAGCCGACGATTACGGCTTCGGCCCCATGACCAGCACCGCGTCCGCCGCTCCCGCCGCCGGCTTCTCCGGTCAGGTTCTGAACATGAACACCGGCAACAAGCAGGAGGTGGTTCTGTTCCGTCCGGGCAGCTTCAACGATACCTCCAAGGCCGCCGATGACCTGCGCAACCGGAAAGCCGTCATCGTCAACATGGAGAATGTGGACAAGGCCATGGCTCGCCGGGTGGTGGATTTCCTGTCCGGCTGTGTGTACGCACTGGACGGCGATGTGAAGAAGATTGCCCAGTCTGCATACCTGTTCTGTCCCCACAATATGGACATTGTGGGCGACCTGGAAACGTTGCAGGCCGAGGTTGAAAGCTATATCTAAAAGATAGGAAGGTAAATCACCATGTTTACACCGCAACAGATCGATCAGATTTCTTTCAGCAAGTCTACCTTCGGCGGCTACAATATGCAGCAGGTGGACGAGTTTCTGGAGCCTCTGACGGAGGATTACGTAACGCTGTACAAGGAGAACGCCCTTCTGAAAAGCAAGATGCGCGTCCTCGTCGGCAAGCTGGAAGAGTACCGCAAGAACGAAGCGGCCATGAAGGAAGCCGTCGCCAACGCCCAGCGCACCTGTGACAAGATGGTCATGGAGGCCGAGGCCAAGTGCGCCAAGATGCTCAGCAACGCCAATGCCGCTGCCGCCGCTCAGGCTGCGCAGAGCGTCCAGCCCATTCAGAGCGTCCCCAACAACAGCGCGCTGATCGCCGCCGAGAACGCCCGGCTGGAGGAAGCCCGCAGAACCGCCTCCGCCCGGATCAATGAGATTCAGGATCAGATGCGCTCCTGCATCCAGGCTCTGGATCGGATCAAGGCCGCCAACGCACCGGCCACCACCACGGCGGCCACGACCCGTGTGGCTCCTGTGGCGCCTGCCGCACCCGCTGCCCCGGTCGCTCCTGCCCCCAAGGCCAGCAGCGACGACGTAGCCGACGAGATCTCCCAGAACATCGAAGCGATCATCGGCACCACCACGGACAGCGCCCCCAAGGCCGCGCCCAAGCACCCCACCGCCAATGATTCCACCACCAGCCGCTTTGCCAGCCTGAACCTGCAATTCGGCCGCAACTACGATCCCACCTCCCGCAGATAAAAGGCGGAGGTTCCCATATTTTCACGCTTTGACGAGGACACGCAAGCCGTTCCGCCGCTTTCAGAGAGCTGCCGCTTTGGTGCAAGGCAGTAAGCAGGAGACGGTCTGCATCACCTCCGAGCAGCGCGCCGAACCCGAAAGGCAGTAGGCCGCGCCGGGACACGCCCGATACAGCGTAAGGGAAGCTCTGATTCAGAGATTCCCCATGAGTGCCGGTTTTACCGGAACGAGAGTGGTACCGCAGAGGTTAACGCGCCTTTGTCTCTTTTGACGAGACAGGGGCGCTTTCCTTTTATTTGCAGGGTCACACTTCCCTGCCCTACATTATCATGAATTCATTTTTGGAGGTAAGAATTCCGATGGATTATAAGAACACGATCATCACACCGAAAACCGATTTCCCCATGAAGGCGGGTCTGCCCACCCGGGAGCCGGGTATGCTCAGCCGCTGGGAGGAGCAGAACCTCTATGAGGCCATGCTGGAAAAGAACAAGGATCTCCCCCCCTTCGTGCTGCATGACGGCCCTCCCTTCAGCAACGGCGACATCCACATGGGTCACGCCCTGAATAAGACCCTGAAGGATTTCATCGTCCGCAGCCACGCCATGATGGGCTATTACACCCCCTATGTCCCCGGCTGGGACAACCACGGTCTGCCCATTGAGACCGCCATCATCAAAAAGAGCAAGCTCAACCACAAGGCCATGCCCGTCCCCCAGTTCCGCGCCGCCTGCGAGGAATTTGCCGAGACCTATATCCAGCGTCAGATGGCGGGCTTCAAGCGCCTGGGCGTGGTAGGCAACTGGAAGCACCCCTACCGCACCATGGACAAGCACTTTGAGGCGCAGGAAGTCAAGGTCTTTGGCCGGATGTTCGACAAGGGCTATATCTACAAGGGTCTGAAGCCCGTGTACTGGTGTCCCGTGTGCGCCACCGCCGTGGCCGAGGCCGAGATTGAATACCATGACGACCCCTGTACCTCCGTCTACGTCAAGTTCCCCATGAAGGACGATCTGGGCAAGCTGGCAGGCTTTGACCTGAGCCGCACCTACTTCGTCATCTGGACAACCACCATCTGGACGCTACCCGGCAACCTGGCCATCTGCCTGCACCCCAGGGAGACCTACGTTCTTGTCAAGGCCGAAAACGGTGAGACCTATATCATGGCGCAGGCTCTGATGGACAAGGTCATGCACATCGGCGGCTTCGAGCATTACGAGGTCATCGCCTCCTACCCCGGCCAGTTCTTTGAGAATATGCTGGCGCAGCATCCCTTCCTGGACAAGACCTCCCGTCTGGTGAACGCCGAGTACGTCACCATGGATTCCGGTACCGGCTGTGTCCACACCGCTCCCGGCTTCGGCGCCGACGACTACCAGACCTGTATGCGCTACGGCATGGATCTGGTTGTCCCCGTGGACGACTACGGCCGCCACACCGACTACGCCGGCAAGTACGCCGGTATGAAGACCGAGGAAAGCAACCCCGTCATTCTCGCGGACATGAAGGAAAGCGGCGCTCTGTTTGCCTCCGAGGAGATCGTTCACTCCTACCCCCATCATGACCGCTGCAAGAAGCCCATCATCTTCCGGGCGACCCCTCAGTGGTTCTGCTCCGTGGAATCCTTCAAGGACGAGGCCATCGCCGCCTGCAAGGACGTAAAGTGGCTGCCCGCCTGGGGCGGCGAGCGGATGATCAGCATGATCCGGGAGCGTGCCGACTGGTGCATTTCCCGTCAGCGCCGCTGGGGTCTGCCCATCCCCGTGTTCTACTGCCGGGACTGCGGAAAACCCGTCTGCACCGACGAGACCATCGCCCATATCTCCGAGCTGTTCGACGAGTACGGCTCCAACGTCTGGTTTGAGAAGGACGCCATGGAGCTGATTCCCGAAGGGTTGAGCTGCCCCCACTGCGGCGGCAAGTCCTTCGATAAGGAGACCGACACCCTGGACGGCTGGTTCGACTCCGGCTCCACCCACTATGCCTCCCTCATGAGAGATACCCCCGAGCTGTGGCCTGCCGACGTGTATCTGGAGGGCGCCGACCAGTACCGCGGCTGGTTCCAGTCCAGCCTTCTGACCTCCGTTGGCGCGCTGGGACACGGCGCACCCTTCAAGCAGGTTCTGACCCACGGCTGGACGGTGGACGGTCAGGGACGCGCCATGCACAAGTCTCTGGGCAACGGCATTGACCCCGCCGACCTGATCAAAGAATACGGTGCCGACATCGTGCGTCTGTGGGCTGGCTCCGCCGACTATCACGCCGACGTCCGCTGCTCCAAGGAGATCTTCAAGCAGCTGTCTCAGAGCTACCTGAAGTTCCGCAACACCGCCCGGTACTGCCTGGGCAACCTGAACGAGTTCGACCCCGACAATCTGGTTGCCCCCAAGGACATGGAGGAGCTGGATCGCTGGGCGCTGACCCGCCTGGACGCGCTGGTGCAGACCTGCCGCAAGGCCTACGACAATTACGAGTTCCACGTGGTTTCCCATGCCATCAACGATTTCTGCGTTGTGGAGCTGTCCTCCTTCTATCTGGACATCCTCAAAGACCGGCTCTACTGCGAGGAAAAGAACGGCCTGCGCCGCCGCTCCGCCCAGAGCGCTCTGTTCCTGATTCTGGATGCCATGGCCAAGCTGTTTGCTCCCATCCTGGCCTTCACCTGCGACGAAATCTGGCAGTCCATGCCCCACCGCGCCACCGATGACGCCCGGAATGTTCTGCTGAACCAGATGCCAGAGGGCTTTGCCCAGTACGCGCTGGAAGACGCCGCCATGGCCAAGTGGGACGTGATCATGAAGCTGCGCCAGGACGTCAACGGCATTCTGGAAAAGGCACGCGCCGACAAGCGTATCGGCAAGGCGCTGGAAGCCCACGTCACTCTGGCGACGGAGGACGCCGCCATCCGCTCCGCCTGCGAGGGCGTGAATCTGGCCGAGGTGTGCATCGTCTCCGACTGCGTCTGGGCGCAGCCCGAGGAAGGCGCTGAGATCGGCACAGGCGTCAACTATCCGAACCTGACCATTGGCGTATCCGAGGCCAAGGGCACCAAGTGCCCCCGCTGCTGGATGCACAGCCAGCAGGCAAACGCCGAGGGCCTGTGCCCCCGCTGCGCCGCCGTCGTAGCAAAAATGGACGTAGAATTCTGATTTTTCCCGAAAAAGCTCTAAAATGTTGCTGTTCGGGAGCGGGAAATCCGCTCCCGAACTTTTTCCAAAAAGCCGCACGAAAAAGCTTGACAAATCGACTTTCCGTGCTATAATAAGAGTGTTCGGTTCGAGACGCCGGTATAGCTCAGTTGGTAGAGCAACTGATTTGTAATCAGTAGGTCGGGGGTTCGAGTCCGTCTACCGGCTCCACCAGAACCGGCGCATTTCTTGAGCCTGCAGCCGAACGAACAAAATATGGGGGAGTTCCCGAGTGGCCAAAGGGGACAGACTGTAAATCTGCTGCGTTTCGCTTCGATGGTTCGAATCCGTCCTCCCCCACCAATCAATCCCAGAACCGTAACGGTTCTGGGATTTTTTGCTGCGTTTATCGGTATCGTTGACACCTTTGTTCTTTCTCAGTCGGTTTTGGTTGCAAACCCGCTTCGGCTGTGTTATACTGGACGGGTATAAGCTCATAATATGGTTGAGCGTTTCTACCAACCGCCGTAAATGGTTGACTGCAAAATTATACGTTGTGAGGTAGTCATGAATTACGATGTGATCATTGTCGGCGCGGGGCCTGGCGGTATCTTTTCCGCCTATGAGTTGACCCGGCTGCGCCCGGAACTGAAGGTCGCCGTCTTCGAGGCCGGACATCCGCTGAAAAATCGCAAATGTCCCATTGACGGCGTTAAGATCAAGTCCTGCATTGCCTGCAAAAGCTGCTCCATTATGAGCGGTTTCGGCGGCGCAGGCGCTTTTTCCGACGGGAAATACAACATTACCAACGATTTTGGCGGCACGCTTTACGAGTATCTGGGCAAGGCCAAAGCGCTGGAGCTGATGCGTTACGTCGACCAGATCAACATGGCCTACGGCGGCGAGGGCACCAAGCTCTATTCCACTGCCGGTACCAAATTCAAAAAGCTGTGTATGCAGAACGACCTGCATCTGCTGGACGCCTCTGTGCGCCACCTCGGCACCGACATCAACTATGTGGTGCTGGAAAATCTCTACGCCTACCTGAAAGAAAAGGTCACATTCTACTTTGACACGCCGGTGGAATCCGTGGCCACTGTGGACGGCGGGTATCAGATCACCTGCAAGGCCGGAAGCTTCTCCTGCCGCCAGTGCGTGATCTCCGTGGGGCGCAGCGGCAGCAAATGGATGGAATCCGTTTGCCGTGACATGGACATTCCCACCAAGTCCAACCGGGTGGACATCGGCGTTCGGGTGGAGCTTCCCGCGGAGATTTTCTCCCACCTCACCGACGAGCTGTACGAAAGCAAGATCGTCTACCGCACCGAGAAGTACGGCGATCTCGTCCGCACCTTCTGCATGAACCCCAAGGGCGCCGTAGTCAACGAAAATACCAACGGCATCATCACCGTCAACGGCCACAGCTACGAAGACCCCGCACGTCAGACCTCCAACACCAATTTTGCCCTGCTGGTTGCGAAGCATTTTTCCGAGCCCTTCAAGGATTCCAACGGCTACGGCGAGTCCATCGCCCGCCTCAGCAATATGCTGGGCGGCGGCGTCATCGTCCAGCGCTTCGGCGACCTGATCCGTGGGCAGCGGTCTACCCCCAAACGCATTGCGGAATCCTTCGTCACCCCCACTCTGGACGCGACCCCCGGCGATTTGAGTCTGGTGCTGCCCAAGCGGATCCTGGACGGCATCATCGAGATGCTCTACGCCTTGGATGAGGTTGCCCCCGGCACCGCCAACGACGACACTCTGCTCTATGGCGTGGAGGTCAAATTCTACAATATGGAAGTGGCGGTGGATGAGCATTTGCAGACCCGGTATCCGGGACTGTACGTCATCGGCGACGGCAGCGGCATCACCCATTCCCTGTCCCACGCCTCCGCCAGCGGCGTCGCCGTGGCGCGGAGAATCGCAGAGTAACACATCTATATATTATAAGGAGGGCGGATCCCATGAAAGCACTGGCTTATTACGACGGCAAGATCGGCGCACCCGAGGAACTGACAGTCCCCTTCAATGACCGTGTCCACTTCTTCGGCGACGGCTGCTATGACGCCGCCATGGCGGCAAACGGCACCATATTCCTGTTGGAAGACCATCTTAACCGGTTTTACACCAGCGCACGGCTGCTGGATATCCACATTCCCATGGAAAAGGAGGCGCTGGGCGAGCTTCTTACCCGGCTGACGCGGCAGGTGGAGGGCGAGACCTGCTTCGTATACTGGCAGGTGAGCCGCGGCGTAGAAAACCGCAGCCACACCTATTCCGAGAACCTGCCCGGCAAGCTGTGGGTGCTGATTCGTCCCCAGGTCATCCCCAACCCCAACGTCCTCATCCGTCTTAACGACGAGGAGGACACCCGCTTCTTCCACTGCAACATCAAATCCCTGAATCTGCTGTGCAACGTGATGACCGCCCAGCGGGCGCACCGCGCCGGATGCACGGAGACCGTTTTCCACCGGGGCGACATCGTCACCGAATGCGCCCATTCCAACGTCTCCGTCCTGAAGGACGGGGTGCTGTATTCCCATCCCAACGACGAGTTCATTCTCCGGGGCATCGCCAAGAGCCACATGATCCGCGTCTGCTACCGGCTGGGCATTCCGGTGCTGGAAAAGCCCTTCACCCTGGACTTTTTGAAATCCGCCGATGAAATTCTTGTAACCTCCACCACCAAGTTCTGCCTTGCCGCCGATACGCTGAACGGCCTGAGCGTGGGCGGGAGGGATGCCGCCACCCGCGTCGCCATCCAAAATGCAGTCCTCCAGGACTTCCGGGACTGCACTGGCTTTGCGGGGCTTTGGATTTAACCGAAAAAAAGCACCTGCCGCAACTGCTTTGCGCGCACGCCGGAACTCCGGCGTGCGCCCTTTTGTAACGCCGGTCAAGGACGTTTGCTTTTGCTGTATGAACATTTTTTTATGTTTCTGTTACAAAAATTTGCGAATATATCGAGACATATCATGAAATCTGCCACTTTACTTGAGACGGAAAATATGTTAAAATATGACCATTCTTTTATATTTTGAATTTTTCGATTTTGGAAATTTCATTTTGGGGCAATCGCCCCCCACCGTCTCCTGTAATATGGCGTCTGCCATTTTATAGGCTGTCTCCCGGTGCTGTTTTAGACCGACGCTATGGAAGAAGCATCGGAGAAAATCGCTTCGGGGATCGCCCGTACCGACTGCTTTTCAAAGCAGAAATTAAGAAAGGAATGATCACTATGCAAACCATGAAACGATTTCTCGCCTTCGCCCTGGCTCTGACCATGGTCTTCGCGCTGGCAGCCTGCGGCGATAAATCCGGCGCCACCGACAGCACCGCGGCAGCCCCCACTGCGGCCGCCGTGACCGAGAACGCGGTTTACAGAACACTGTACGCCTCCGAAGTCACTACGCTGAACTATCTGATCACCGGCCAGGCCAACGAGCTGAACATCGCCGCCAACGTGGTGGATTGCCTGGTGGAATACGACTCCTACGGCAATGTAGAGCCTGCTCTGGCTACCAGCTGGGAGCAGAATGAGGACGCTACCGTCTGGACCTTCCACATCCGTGAGGGTGTGAACTGGGTCGATAAGGACGGCAAGGTTGTTGCCCCCGTCACCGCCAATGACTGGGTTTCTTCCGCCCACTACGCCTGTGACGCCAATAACGGATCCGACACCTTCTATACCATGAGCGGCGTTATCGCGGGCGCCGACGCTTACTATGACTGGACTGCCTATCAGATGGCTCTGCCCGATGCCACCGACGGCACCGATAAAGATGGCAACGCCGTGAAGTTCATCACCAATGAGGACGGCGAGCAGGAAATTCTGGAGGAAGTCCCCGAGGCTTCCATTGACGATATCGGCGTCAAGGCGCTGGACGAATATACTCTGGAGTTCACCCTGGAGTCCTCCCGCCCCTACTTCCTGTCCATGGTTTCCTTCGGCCCCTATATGCCCGTGTACGGTCCCTTCCTCGATGAGTGCGGCAGCAAGTTCGGCACCGACAACAGCACCCTGCTGTACTGCGGCGCGTTCATCCTGTCCACCTATCAGCCCCAGCAGCAGCGTGTTCTGACCAAGAACGCCACCTATTGGGATAAGGACAACGTATTCCTGGACGCCATCCAGATGACCTACAACGCCGAAGCCTCCTCCATCGCAACCACCATGTATCAGTCCGGCGAGGTTGATCAGGCGGATATCTCCTCCGACCTGCTGTCCGCCATGATGGCTGACCCCAACACCAAGGATCTGGTCCATCCCACCCGTGCCGATACCTCCTACGCTTACTGGTATCTGTTCAACTTCGACCCCAACTTCGACGCCGAATATGAACCCGAAAACTGGAAGCTGGCCGTGAACAACGAGAACTTCCGCAAATCCGTCGTCCACGCCTTCAACCGGATGCCCGCGCTGGCCACCAGCGACCGCATTGACCCCGAATCCCTGAAGAACAACACCATCACCCCCAACGCCTTTGCCTCCGCCTCCAAGGACTATACCTACTATGAGGGTCTTGCCGCCTATACCGACGGCGATAACTTCGACGAAGCCCTTGCCGCGGAATACAAGGCCGCAGCCATCGATGAGCTGACCGCCGCCGGCGCTACCTTCCCCGTGAAGATGCTCATGTGCTACAACCCCACCTCCGCCAACTGGGCGCAGGAGTGCCAGGTCGTGGAGCAGCAGATTGAGACCGTCTTGGGCGCCGACTATGTGGACATCATCATCCAGGCAGGTCCTGAGACCGGCTTCCTGGGCGCCATCCGCCGCACCGGCAAATATGCCTTCATGAAGTGCAACTGGGGCGCCGACTACGCCGACCCCGAGACCTGGACCGATCCCTTCTCCACGGATTCCAGCTACAGCTTCATCTTCAAGAGCACCGACCCCGAAACCCAGGCTCTGTATGCCGAGTACACCGAGCTGGTAGCTGCCGCCAAGGCCATCACCGACGACATGGACGCCCGGTATGCCGCCTTTGCCAAGGCCGAGGCGTTCCTGCTGGATCACGCCTTTGCCGTCCCCTTCTCCATCAGCAGCCGCAGCTATCAGATGTGCAATCTGAACGTCTTTGAAGGACAGTACGCTTCCTTCGGCATGGCTAAACAGCGCTACAAGGATCAGCACCTGTATGACACCTCCATGGGTCTGGAGGAATATCAGGCCGCTTACGCCGAGTGGCAGTCCAAGAAGGCCGGTTAAATTTCATACGATTTCTCGATAAAATGGTTAACACCATTTTATCCTGCGAATCCTTCG
>ENA-OPCP01000835-OPCP01000835.1-human-gut-metagenome-genome-assembly--contig:-NODE-835-length-23220-cov-14.914051_pt1 | contig 23220 bp, 25 predicted proteins | sample MGYA00241563_ERZ501477 | MGnify/ENA primary metagenome ERZ501477 (study PRJEB25962, sample SAMEA2042572) | human gut metagenome | biome: human gut; feature: human-associated habitat; material: faeces... | reverse complement strand
TTGACCAGAGCTGTCGCTACATCTTGTAGTGTGCTGAGTTAAGTCGATAAGCATTATCTTTTTTAAAGATTTTAATTGGAGTTCAGTATGAACGGCGATTTTATAAATTCCAGTTTAGGCTATCGGCTTTAAGCAGCAAGGCACAAGATATAGTGTCACCCAGCAATAGCGACTAAAAGGCGGTCGAAGATGACTCCACCGAAAGATCGACGATTGAACCGGTAACAGAATTCACTCAGGTACATTTGCAGATGCTTGGAACTTGTGCCATGGTAGGTTCCGTTGATGAATGCCTTTGCGTTTCCGATGATTCGATGGAGCCACTTCAGGTGTTCGCTGTCAGGGCTGAAATCTTCAGCCTGATGCGTGTAGTTGTCTGCCAGCGGTTTGCGATAACTCCTGAATCCATCTGTTTCTACAACAGAACCAGTTTCCAGATTCTTATCCACAAACTTCTTCACGGAAGGAATCTGAATATTGGGTGTGATCAGCATCTTCAAATACTCTGGCCGTCCTGCTTCGTCCTTTCCCACCGCAACAAATACACCCTGATTTCCTGCTCCGCGTCCCCCTTTTCCCTTGATTTTCGCACCAAAGTAGGAATCGTCAAACTCAATGATTCCGCCCAGGGTATATTGGGCATCCCTTGCTTCCATAGCTTTACGAATCCGGCACAGGAGATACCAGGCGGTTTCGTAGCTCACGGAAATCTTGCCAGCCAGCGCCAGAGCAGAGATTCCTCGCTTGTCGCAGGCTACAAGGTAGATCGCCCAGAACCACTTGGTCAGAGGAAGATGGGTGCGGTGCATGACGGTATTGGCGGTAAGAGAGGTCTGATGTCGGCATTTGGCGCACTGATACCGCCCGGGGCGATTCAGCGCATAGCAATGCCGGTGACCGCAGACAGGGCAGACAAAGCCATTGGGCCATCTGACATGATACAGATACTCTGCACAGGTTTTTTCATTAGGAAACCTCTTGAGAAACTGCGCAAAACTCATAGCCTTCTTGAGGGATTTGCTTGCTGCTTTCTTCTTATACATAATGGCACCACCTTTACTGTGCCATTATTATACAATTGTCGCTGTCCAATAAAGCGGACTTTTACTACATCTAGGCCCGTGCTGTTTAAAGCCGATAGCCTAAATTCCAGTTTGCCGAACTGAACACAAAAATATCGAAATCAGGCCGTTGACCGGTCGCAACAAGCGAGAAGTTGACGGCTTTTTATGTGCGCCCGGTGAGCGCACGTTCCCTAGGGCGAAAGTCCCGAAGCCGCCCGGTAGCGGGAAGATTTAGCCAAAGGCAAGGGTGCCCGTCGTGAGGCGGAATCTGAAGAAAGTCGGATTTTAGGGGTCCAAAGGTCCCCCAATGGGCAAAACTCTGGCCTGACGAACAGAAATCGTATACTAGGCTGTAAATGAGGATGAGTTTGCGTAACAAAACAAAATCGCATCAACCCACAACATTTAAAGAAAAAATCCTCCATAATCCCCCTTCATCTTGGGTATCATGGAGGATTTTTGATTGAAAACGCAATGGGGCGAACTCAACCATGGGCTATCGCAACTCCTTTGATTGGTTTCAAAAATTCCTGACCGTTGATATACAGTCCATTCAAAATTGGCAGCAAATCAATATATTCTTCCTCCGGTTGTGAATTGTGGCGATATTTTGCAATAACCACAAGATAACCGTTATCCCACTCTTTTACGGAAGTGTAACGCTCCAGCGAATAGGGCGCTTTGAACCGGATAACACGGTTCCTAAAGAAAAAAACACTGAACCCTGCATCATTTCCCAACGTCGCAATATCGTTCATAGGATCACCTTTCTTTGTTTCATCATACCATAATTTGCACGGAACGCAACGAAGATTCTGCCGGTCAAAATACTTCCTTGCGCATCAACAAATCCCACATCCGCTTTCTCTCCATGTCCCTCGCACAAAGACACAGCCCGGCAGGTATCGAAACCTTGCCGGGCTTGTCCTTTATTCGTTAAGCATCGCTTTCCAATCTATTTTCGCAGTCCGATTGCAGTACGCGGACACCGTGCTTCCATCTGTCTGCCACAGAAAATTTTCCCTTGCATCATCTGTTTTTCATAATATGCGCCACCAGCCGCAGGTTCCGCTCTATCAGAACGTTCCTTGCTTCTAAATCCCCCTTCCCGGCCAGATCCAGATAGTACCGTTCCTCTTCCTCCGTCAGCGGACGGGGGAAGCTGCCCGAGGACAGCTGCAGTGAATAAAATAATGAACTGAGCATCAGCCAGGCCGCTGCCAACATGTTCGCCACCTCCACTGCCACTGTATTCCCCATTGCCCGTCCTTTTTCCAACAAAATACCGCCGGGGCAATTTGCCCCGGCGGTCACTCTTTTCAGCATCAGGCGCTACGGAAACGGGCGAGGAAATCCTTCGTTTCCTGCCTCTGCGGATTTCCGAACACTTCGGAAGGGACACCCTCCTCGCAAATGACGCCCTGGATCATAAATACCACATGATTGCTCACGTCCCGGGCGAAGGCCATCTCGTGGGTCACCACCAGCATGGTCATTCCTTCCCGCGCCAAAGACCGCATGACGTTCAGCACCTCGCCCACCATTTCCGGGTCCAGCGCGGAGGTGGGTTCGTCAAACAGCAGCACCTCCGGATCCATGGCCAGCGCCCGGGCAATGGCTACCCGCTGCTTCTGACCGCCGGAGATCTGCCGGGGCTTTGCGTTGATGTAGGGCGCCATGCCCACCTTTTCCAGATAGGTCATGGCGTGAGCCCGGGCTTCCTCCCGACTCCGCTTCATAACCTTTATTTGGCCGACCATGCAGTTTTCCAGCACCGTCATATTGTTGAACAGGTTAAAGGACTGAAACACCATGCCCACATGGGCGCGGTAGGCCGCCGCGTTGACGCCCCGTCCCGCCACATTTTTGCCATGGTAGCAGACCTCGCCGGAGGTGGGGGTTTCCAGCAGATTGATGCACCGAAGCAGCGTGCTCTTTCCGGAGCCGGAGGCGCCGATGATGGAGGTCACGTCGCCTTTATTAACGGTAAAGTCGATGTCCCGGAGAACCTCATGGCTTCCGAAAGACTTGGAAAGGTGGTTGACCTGTAAAATCACGTCTTCCATATTAGTAATCTCCTTTCGGTCTTCCGGAACCAAACTCGCCGCTGCGCTCGTCAAAGGGTGTCTTGCGGCTGGGGTGGGAATAGGTGCCGGCGCTCATGGCAAGGGCGTCCGCGCTCACCAGCTCGTAATTGTCGCTGCCGTCCAGCCGCTTTTCCAGCAGGCGCAGCAGGAAGGATGCCACCAGCGTCAGCATCAGATACCCTGCCATCTCAATGACCGCCGAGGGAAAATACAGCAGATTGACGCCCACGATGTTCCGATGGGTGGCGAAAAATTCCACGAAGCCGATGACGAACATCACGGAGGTATCCTTGATGTTGATAATAAAGTTGTTGCCGATCTGGGGGATGATGTTCCGCAGTGCCTGGGGCATGATGACGTTCACCATGGTCTGCACATGGGTCATACCGATGGCTTTCGCGCCCTCGGTCTGGCCGGGGTCAATGGAGATGATGCCGCCCCGGACGGACTCGGCCATGTACGCGCCGGTGTTGATGGACACCACGATGATGGCCGCCACCCAGATGCCGCTCATCCCCCTGAAGGCCACCGCGCCGTCGGTGAAGTAAGGCAGACCGTAGAAAATGAACACCGCCTGCAGCACCATGGGCGTTCCCCGGAACACCTCCACGTAAATCCGGATCAGCGCCCGCAGCAGCTTCAGAAAGAAGCGCTTGACCGGCGGATCCTGACGGGTGTAGGGAATGGTGTTGAGAATGCCGCACATCAGGCCGATCACGCAGCCGATCAGGGTGGCAACCACCGCCAGCACCAACGTGTTCCGGATGCCGGTAAAGTAAGCGCCGGAGTAGGTTTCCCAGAGCCTGCCGATGTCGGCTGTCAGCTTTGCAAGCTTATCCATGAGGCACCTCAGATTGCGGGCTGAACGGCAATCGCGTCATTCATGATCTGGTTCATGTCCTCCACGGTCATTTCGCTTAAAACCGCGTTCATGGCGTCCAGCAGAGTGGTGTTGCCCTTGACCACGGAGATGCCGATGTTGATCTCACCGGCGTCCACCTTAAAATTGTCCTCGCTTCCGGAGAAGTCCAGAATCACCAGATTGTCGTAGGTGGCGCAGGCGCCCATGGCGGTGGGCATGTCGGTGCAGATAAAGTCCACGGTGCCGGAGGTGACGGCCATGACCATGGCGGGAGCCGTCTCGGACGCGGGCATCAGCTGAGCACCCTCGATCTGGGGCAGGCAGCTGTCATACCAGATGGTGCCGGTCTGCGCGGTGCAGGAGCCGGAAAGCTGGGAAATGCCGGTGGCGGACGCCAGGGGGCTATCCTTCCGGGTGACGCAGACGATGGAAGCGTAGAAATAGGGGCCGGCCATGTCGACCTCCTGAAGCCGCGTCTCGGTCATGGACTGACCGGCGATGACGGCGTCCAGCTGCCCGGCGTTCAGGGCGGGAACCAGACCGTCCCAGCCGATGGCCATGATCTCCAGCTCCCAGCCGTTGGCCTCGCAGATCTTCTTGGCGATCATGACGTCATAGCCGTTGGCATAAGCGCCGGGGTTGTTGGCGATGGGGACGGCGCCGTTGGAGTCGTCCATCTGGGTCCAGTTGTAGGGGGCGTAGGCACATTCCATGCCCACGGTGAGCACGCCGTCCTCCACACCGGTGAGTGCCGCAGCCGGAGCCGCGGTGGGTACGTCGGATGCGGCGGGGGCGGTGGAACCGGAGCTTGCGCAGGCGGTCATGGACAGAATCATGAGCAGGGACAGGATAACGGATACGAGCTTCTTCATTTTGAGATCAACCTTTCTTTTTGCGTTTTCGCATTTTGGAATAAAAAAATGAACCGCTTTGGAAAGCGGTCCATGGAAATGCGGAAAACCCAAACAAGAAAAAGGATGATCCGAACAGCCAATGATAGCGCTTCACAAAGATTTTTGTGACAGTCCGGCAGATATTCTCTGACGACCCAGCATGAAAAACCCGGGCAGATTTCCCACACTTCGGCGGTGATCCCTTTCCCCTTCGGCGGCTGCACGACCTTGCCGGAGGGTACTGATGAGTACCGCGCCTCTATCAAGCGATTCAATTTTGAGTGTATCCTAGCATTGCGCTCCCGGGTTGTCAATAGCTTTTTCAGGGCATCCGGGTTTTTTGTATAATCTTCCAAAATGGATGGCGATATCACGGCATCGTTTCGGCGAATCCGGCACCTGTCGCCGCTGAAACAGACGCCTGTCGCCCGATCGAGGACGAATCCCGGCTTGACATTTGCCCCTTCTCCCGGTAAACTGGTAGTATCATACGATTTCTCGATAAAATGGTTCACACCATTTTATCCTGCGAATCCTTCGCAGGCCGCCGACAGCGGCGAGAAATGGATGGACTTACGTTTTTTGCGGCTGCGCCGCCGGCTGCTGAAACAGCAGCAGAATAAAACCCTAGTATCAAAACTGCGGAGGAATCGGCAATGGATCACAGAGAATTGGCAGCGGAACTCTTTTTATCCGACAGCAACTGCGCCCAGGCGGTGCTGGAGGCCTTCGGCGACGTAACGGGGCTTGAGAAGAGCCTCGCGGCGAAGCTCGCCTCCTCCTTCGGCGGCGGCATGGGGCGGATGCGGGAGGTCTGCGGCGCGGTCAGCGGGATGCTGATGGTGGCGGGGCTCCTGTACGGCTACGACGACCCCGGCGAGAACGACGTGAACAAGAAAGCCCATTACCGGCTGGTGCAGACCCTGGCCGGACAGTTCCGGGAGGAGATCGGCAGCATTATCTGCCGGGAAATTCTGAGCAACCCGCCCTCCGACCCCAACCCCACGCCCCGCACGGCGGAATTTTACAAAACCCGCCCCTGCGTCCGGATGGTCATGACGGCGGCGGGCATTCTGGACGATTACATTGCGGAGCATCCGGTCGGCACGCCGATAAAGCCGGATATGGAACAGCTATGAACGATTTTATCTACAACCAGCACGATATCCCCAAGGAGCAGTACCGCTACGGCCTGCGCGCCTCGGCGGGCGTGGGCTGCGGATGGGTCGCCACCTGGAACGCCCTGCAAATTCTGGGGTACAAAACGGACATCCCGGCGCTGATCCGCTATTACGAATGGCAGCTGCCCCTGATTCACGGCAATACCGGCACCTCCTTCTGGGGGCCTGCCGTGTGCTTCCGGAAATGGGGCTTCCCGGTGAAGATTGTCGTGGACGTCCGCCGCTTTGACGAAGCGGCCAAAAACGCGGACGCCTGCATCCTGTTCTACCACTGGCGGAGCAAATGCCGCCTGGGTGCCCATTTCGCAGCGCTGCACCACACGGAGAAAGGCTTCATCGGCTACAACACCTACCGCAACTCCACCGGCGCGGACAATTACGGCAGCAGCCTTGCGGAGTTCCTCCGCAAACGCAAGTATTTTGGCGCCGTCCTGCTGGCCATCAACCGAAAATGAGCAGAAGCACCTGGGCAAAACGTAGAAAAAACCTGCGAAAATTTGTGAACATTTCACAGTTCACCCCGAACGTCCCATGGGACTTCCCTTTTCCCGGAAATCCGCCGCTTGCATTCGGCGGGAAAGTGTGATATCCTTATCAAAAGGAGATGAGCCGAATGACTGTCCGGGAATCGGGTGAAATGTATCTTGAGGCCATACTGGTGCTGGCGAAGAAAAGCGGGTATGTCCGCTCCATTGACGTCAGCGAATATCTGGGGTATTCCAAGCCCAGCGTTTCCCGCGCGATGGGCATTCTCCGGGAGGGCGGGTATATCCTGGTGGAAAAAGACGGCGCCATCACGCTGACGGATTCCGGGAAAAAGCTGGCGGAAACCATCTATGAGCGCCACACGGTGCTGTCGGATCTTCTGATCCGTCTGGGCGTGGACGAAAAGACCGCCACCGACGACGCGTGCCGGATCGAGCACGTCATCAGCGACGAATCCTTCCAGGCAATCAAGCAGTACTATTACCAGCACAAAAAGTAAAAAATTCAGGCGGCGCTTTTAAGCGCCGCCTGAACGTTCCTATGGGGTCTGCCATGTCAGCCCAGCAGTTCCTCGATCTCCGCCTTCGGCATGTAGCCGATGGCCTTGTTCATGACCTTGCCGTGTTCCACGACCACCAGCGTGGGGATGCTGGCAACGCCGAATTCCATGGCAAGCTCCACTTCCTCGTCCACGTTGATCTTGCCCACGGCAATGTCCTCCCGCTCCTGGGCGATCTCCTCCACAATGGGGCCGACCATCCGGCACGGGCCGCACCAGGGCGCCCAGAAATCCAGCAGCACGGGCTTATCGCTGTTTTTCACCAGCTCGTCGTAATTGGCCTTCGTAATGTGCATGACGGACATAACAATTCCTCCTTGGTATTTTTCTGTGCCTCTAGTATACCCTAATTTCGGAAAAAGCGCAAGGGAAAACGCATTTTGCGTCGAATGGGCAGAAATTTTCAGACGGGTCGCAATTTGACATTTTGCCGCCCATCTGCTATGATACCCTGAAAGAAACGGGAGGACACCGATTATGAGCAAATGTGAATCCTGCGGCGGATGCAGCGGGGGCTGCGGCGGCTGCTCCGGGTGCGGCCTGGAGCTGGAGCTTACGGAAGAAGAGATCGGCTTTCTGCGCCGACTGGGCGAATGCGCCTTTTTGCCGGTGATCCGGGAAGCGGAAGCGCCGGTTTTCCCGGAGGAGCCGGGAAAAGAGCTTCTGCTGCAATGCCTGGAGAAAAAAGGCCTCATCTCCCTGGACTATGACAAGCCCCTGAAGGAGTATCATACCCCCGCCTACGACGCCAGCCCCGTCCGGGGCAGCATGGCGCTGACCAAGCGGGGACAGGACGTTCTGGAGCTGATGGAATATCAGGGCGTCCGCAGCTGACCGTCCGGCGGCCTTCGCCGGAAAAAAGAGACATAGAGAAGTGTTATTTATGGACAAAAATGAATACCGCGTAGGCGTCAACCGGGGACTGCCCGTGGGAATGGGATATTTTTCGGTGAGCTTCGGCTTCGGCGCTATGGCCGTGTCCCAGGGTGTAAAAACGCTGGACGCGGTGCTGATCTCCGCTACGAACCTGACCAGCGCGGGGCAGTTCGCAGGGCTGACCCTCATCGTCGCCGCCGCCACATTGTGGGAAATGGTGCTGACCCAGCTGGTCATCAACAGCCGCTACGCCCTGATGAGTCTGGCGCTGAGCCAGCGGATGGGGGAAAAGATCGGTCTGCTGCCCCGGCTGCTGATTGCGTTTTTCAATACGGACGAAATTTTCGCCCTGGCCATGGCACGGGAAGCGCCCCTGACGGTGCCGTTCCTGCTGGGGCTGGGGACGCTACCCTTTATCGGCTGGACGCTGGGAACGCTGTGCGGCGCGCTGGCCGGGTCGATTCTGCCGCTCTCCATCCGGACGGCGCTGGGGGTCATGCTCTACGGCATGTTCGTCGCCATCGTGGTGCCCCCCGCGAAGAAGAACCGGGACATTTTTGTCGCGGTGGTGCTGGCGCTGATTTTCAGCAGCCTGTTTTCCTGGACGCCCGGGCTGAAAACCGTTTCCCCGGGACTGTCCATTGTGGTCTGCACCGTGGCCGCCGCCGCCATCTGCGCCGGGCTGTTCCCGGTGAAGGAAGAGAGGGAAGCGGCATGAACATGTATCTGTACATCCTCGCCATGGCGCTGACGACCTATCTTATCCGCGTCCTGCCCATGACGATTTTCCGCAAGCCCATCAAGAGCCGCTTCCTGCGCTCGTTTTTGTACTACGTCCCCTATTGCTGCCTGACGGCCATGACGTTTCCCTCCATTCTCAGCAGCACCGCCTCGATCTTGAGCGGCGCGGCGGCGCTGGCGGTGGCGGTGGTTCTGGCCTACCGGGGCAAGAGCCTGATCGTGGTCGCCTTAAGCAGCAGCGCCGCGGTGCTGATCGTGGAATGGGCGATGACCCATTTGTAAAATAACTGTGTATTCCTCCGCTTCGCCTTGACGAGCGGGGGAATCCTTGCTATAATGCGCCGTGAAGAGGGAGTAGTCGGCGCGCAGCGCGGGACTGATACTATTTCCTGATTAAAATCTTTGATTTTAATCAGGAAGGCATCGCCTGACGGCGCTGCCTGTTTTGTGATTTGTAAGGAAAGAAATCACAAAACAAGTCCCATATGAATTCCTTGCCCTTCGGGCAATTAAAATCTTTTCTAAAGATTTTAATTGGAGTTCAGTATGAATCGACATACTGGTGAGACCCCGGTTCAGCCTGAAATGACGAGACTTTTGCAGGCCGGCACAGTCTCTTCGCGTCTTCTGTGCTGCCCTGTATTCGGTACGGAGGATTTTTTATGGGAATCGGAGAACTATTCTTGCTGGCGGTGGGGCTGAGTATGGACGCCTTCGCGGTATCCGTATGCAAGGGTCTTGCCATGAAAAAGGCAACGCTGAAGGCGGAGGCGACCTGCGGCCTCTGGTTCGGCGGCTTTCAGGCGCTGATGCCCACCATCGGCTTTTTCCTGGGCGCGCTGTTTGCGGACGCCATTGAGGCCTTTGACCATTGGGTCGCATTTGCCCTGCTGGCCATCATCGGCATCAATATGCTGAAGGAAGCCCTGGAAAAGAAGGACGAATCCGGCGACAACCCGGAAAAGGACGCCGATCTGTCCGTCAAAACCATGTTCCTCATGGCCGTGGCGACTTCCATCGACGCACTGGCGGTGGGGATTTCCCTTGCCATGGTCGGCAGCGTCAGCATCTGGCTGGCGGCGGCCTTTATCGGCATCTGCACCTGCCTGCTGTCCGCTCTGGGCGTGAAGATCGGCAACGTGTTCGGCAGCCGGTATGAGAAAAAGGCAGAGCTTGCCGGCGGCGTTATTCTGATCCTGCTGGGTGTGAAAATCCTGCTGGAGCATCTGGGGGTTCTGACGTGAAGCGCACAAAACGCCGCATGACGGTGTGTACGGTGCTGCTTATCTGCAATCTGGTTTTCATCTGGGGCAATTCCCTGCTCCCGGCGGAAGTCTCCGGGCAGATCAGCGGCACGCTGAAGGCGCTGCTGGACGGCGTGTTCACCCCCGGCGAAGCGGTTCCCTCCGGCGGCGACGGCCTGCTGCGGAAAATTGCCCATTTTGCCGAATTCGGCGCGTTGGGACTGCTGCTTGGGTGGCTGTTCGGGATGCTGGGGAAAAAGCGGCTTACGGCGTTCGCCCTGGGCGTGGCCGCTGCCTGCATCGACGAGACCATCCAGGCCTTCGTCCCCGGCCGCAGCCCCGGCATCCGGGATGTGTGCATTGACAGCTGCGGCGCGGCCGCCGGTATGCTCCTGCTGTTTTTGGGGCATGCTTATTGGAAGAGACGATTTACCCGAAAAAATTCAGGAGGAAATGAAATATGAAAAAAGTTACAACTGTAATTCTGGCGGCAGCCCTGGCGCTGTCCCTGTTTTCCGGCTGTGCCGGATCCAAGCCCACGGAAACCACCTCCCCCAATCAGGTGGAGGGAACCATGGAGGAGCTGCTGAACGAAATCGTTGCCCAGCAGCCGGTGGAGTTCGACGGCGGCGTCGAGACCATCGACCTCACCGACACCAGCGAGGAGGGGCAGTGGGCCATCAAGAGCAGCACCGGTCTGGATAACGCAGGCGTGCTGACGGAGGCCGCGGTGTTCGAGCCGATGATCGGCTCCATCGCCTTTTCCATGGTCATGGTGCGGGTCGCCCCGGGTGAGGATATCAAGTCCGTCGCCGAAGCCATGAAGTCCGGCATCAACCCCCGCAAGTGGGTCTGTGTGGAAGCGGACGACATGCTGGTCACCGGATATCGCGACGTGGTGATGCTCATCATGCTGGACACCAGCTACGACCTCACCGCCCAGTCTTTTGTGGACGCCTTCGGCAAGGTCGTCGGCGAACCCGAATTTGTGATTTAACAAAAGTGGCAGCGATGGAATCGCTGCCATTTTTCTAAGGCAGCACCGCACAATTCGGCAAGAAGGCTCAGCCAGAATTTTTGTCCCAATTCAAAGTTCCGAAAATGGTGGAATACTGTATGTATTTCCCATTTCCGGAACTGCGGAAGTGGGGCAAAAAGGCTGCTGAGACTCGAAGACGCAATTGTGCAGTGTTGCCCTAAGAGAACTGCACATCAGGAGCGAACACGCCTATGGTTTTTTCAAGTATTCCCTTCCTATATTATTTCCTCCCGGCGGTGCTGGCGGTGTATTTTCTCACGCCCCGGAAGGGGAAAAACGCCGTTCTGCTCCTTGCTAGCCTGATTTTTTACGGCTGGGGGGAGCTGCGGCTGCTGCCCCTGATGGTGTTCACCATCCTGCTGTGCTATGTCTGCGGCCTGGGCATCGAGCGCTCCCGGAACCGGAAAAAGCGCTGGCTGCTGGCGTCCATTGTCATCAGCGTGGGGCTGCTGGGGGTTTTCAAATACGCGGACTTCTTCATCGGCAGTCTGAACGCCGTCACCGGCCTGAAAATTCCCCTGCTTCATCTTGCGCTGCCCGTCGGCATCAGCTTTTACACCTTCCAGTGCCTGAGCTACACCATCGACGTCTACCGCGGCAGCGTCCCGGCGCAGAAAAGCCTTATCAACTTCGGCGCGTATGTCGCCCTGTTTCCCCAGCTGATTGCGGGGCCCATCGTCCGCTATGCGGACATCGCCCGGGAGCTGGAGCACCGGGAGCACAGCTGGGACAACGCGGCGGTGGGTCTGCGGCGGTTTCTGGTGGGGCTGGGGAAGAAGGTCATTCTCGCGGACAATTTTGCCCTGCTGATCCGGCTGTTCCGTCAGAGCGGGGAAACGTCCGTCCTGTTTTACTGGATGTACGCCGTGGCCTTTGCCCTGAATATTTACTTCGACTTTTCAGGCTATTCCGACATGGCCATCGGCCTGGGGCGGGTGCTGGGGTTCCATTTTGTGGAGAATTTCAACTACCCCTACCTCTCGGGAAGCGTCACGGAGTTCTGGCGGCGGTGGCACATCAGCCTTGGCAGCTGGTTTCGGGACTATGTATATATCCCCATGGGCGGCAGCCGGGTCAGCCGTTGGCGGTGGGTGATTAACATCCTCACCGTGTGGATGCTTACGGGGCTGTGGCACGGCGCGGCGTGGAATTTCGTACTGTGGGGGCTGCTGTTTGCCGGGCTGCTGCTGGCGGAAAAGTGGATTCCCGCCCTGCAAAGGCTGCCGGGCGTCCTGCGCCATGGGTATGTGCTGCTGGCGGTGGTTCTCAGCTTTGTGCTGTTCAACGCGGACAGCCTCGCTCAGGCGGGGCAGGATTTTGCCGGACTCTTTGGCTTCGGGGGATTAAGCCTGACCTCCGCCGAGACGCTGTATTACCTGAAAAGCTACGCCGTCCTGTTCGCGCTGGGCATTCTCGGCTCCACGCCGGTGGTGAAAAACGCGGCGCGGCGCATGGACGGGACGAAGGCGGGCGCTGTGCTGGAGGCAGCGGCAATGCTGGCGCTGCTGATCGTCTGCACGGCCTATCTGGTGGACGGCTCCTTCAGCCCGTTCCTGTATTTCCGGTTTTGAGGGGGGCGAAGGTATGAAGAATCGAATTTGCGCAATCATGGTTGCGGCCGTCTGGGCGGTGCTGGCTGCGTGGGCATGGCTGGCGCCCAGCCGGGACATTTCCGTCGCGGAGCGCCGTCAGTTGGCGCAGAAGCCCGCCATTCAGACAAAAACGCTGCTGGACGGCAGCTTCATGACGGATTTTGAGGATGCCAGCCTAGATCAGTTCCCCCTGCGGGACACCTTCCGCGAGGCCAAGTCTCTGTTTCACCGCTTCGTTCTGCGGCAAAGCGACAAAAGCGGCATTTATATCGCCCAGGGTTTCGCCGCAGCCCAGGAATACCCCCTGAGCGAGGCCTCAATCGGCCACGCCCTGGAACGGTTCAGCAGCGTATACGAAACCTATCTTTCCTCCACCGATTCCCAAATTTATCTTGCCATCGTCCCGGACAAAGGCTTCTATCTGGCACAGTCCGCCGGGCAGCTGTCCCTGGACTATGACCGGCTCTTTGCCATGGTGGAGGGTGGAATGCCCTGGGCGACTCCCATCCGCCTGACGGACAGCCTGTCCATTCAGGACTATTACCGCACCGATACCCATTGGCGGCAGGAGCGTCTGCTCCCGGCGGCGCAGACGCTGTGTCAGGCACTGGGGGTGTCCTCTCCCAGGCAGGAGGACTATACCGTCACCCCGGTGGACAAGCCCTTCTACGGCGTGTATTACGGTCAGGCGGCGCTGCCCATGCAGCCGGACACCCTGTACCTGATGGAAAGCAAGCTGCTGGACGAATGCCGGGTATACGACTACGAAACGGGGGAGACCGCCGCCGTCTACGACATGACCAAGCTAGACAGCAAAGACCTGTACGACGTGTATCTCTCCGGCGCCCGGAGTCTGCTGACCATCGAAAACCCCAACGCGGCCACTGACCGGGAGCTGATTGTATTCCGGGATTCCTTCGGAAGCAGCATGGTTCCGCTGCTGGCAAACGACTACGCCAAGGTGACGCTGGTAGACCTTCGGTACATCCGAAGCGACTATCTGGGCAGGTTTCTGGACTTCCACGGCCAGGATGTGCTGTTTCTATACAGCACGCTGCTGCTGAACAACAGCGCGGCAATCAAATGAAGCATCAAGGGCGCTCCGATGAAAGCGGAGCGCCCTTGATGCAAAAAAAGTCCACTGTAATCTCACGACTACAGTGGACCTGGCAGAGGATGAGGGATTCGAACCCCCGCAAACGGAGTCAGAGTCCGGTGTGCTACCGTTACACAAATCCTCTATATTATACCTGGTGGAGACAACAGGACTCGAACCTGTGACCTCATGCGTGTGAAGCATGCGCTCTAACCAGCTGAGCTATGCCTCCATACCGAAGCAGGGATTATTATACCACGTTTTTCCGGAAAGTCAACCACTTTTTCGGAATTTCCTTATTTCTTTTTGCGCCCCACCAAAAGGTGGGGCGCGGAAAAGCTACCTGTATGGCTGCACGTATCGTTCATGGCTCAGGCTTTGCGGCCGCGCGTGGGCGCCGGAAACAAGGCCGAGCATGGCGTAGATCGAAACCACCGAGGAGCCGCCGTAGCTGATCAGCGGAAGGGTCAGGCCGATAACGGGCATAACGCCGATGCACATGCCGGTGTTGATCATCACCTGGAACATCAGCGCGGACGCGGCGCCGTAGCATACCAGACGGCGCATATAGTCCTGGCAGTGCATACCCACATAGATGCACCGGGCGATGATGGCCATTTCCATAATCATGATCGCAAGGCACCCCACGAAGCCCAGCTCCTCGCCCATGGACGAGAAAATATAGTCCGTGTGCTGGGCGAACAGGCTGCCGCTCTGGGTACGGTTGCCGTTGAACAGCCCCTGCCCCGTCAGGCCGCCGCCGGTGAGGGAACGCAGGTTCATCATGGAGTGGTAGCGCTCGTTGATGCCCATGGGGTCGATGGTGTCGTCAACCAGAATCAGAAACCGGTTCTGCTGGTATTCGCCCAGGAACTGCCACAGGATCGGGAACGCCGCCACGATCAGGCCGATGGCCAGGACGAACCACCACAGGCTGACGCCGCCGCCGAAGGCCATGCCGATGAAGATAAACACGAAGATCAGGGAAACGCCCGCGTCGCCGGACAGCACCATGTTCAGTCCCACCAGCAGTCCCAGGTGAAGGCACATGTGCATGACGGACGGCAGACTGGATATCCGGTTCTGGTGCGCCGACATGACCGACGCCATAATAACGACGTAGGTGATCTTACAGATCTCGGCGGGCTGAACGCTGATGAAGCCCAGGTCGATCCAGCTTCGGTTGCCGGAGTCGTGGTCGGTTCCCAGAGGGCTTATCAGCATGAGAAGCAGCGCGCAGTTGAAAACCACCATCACCATCCGGTGTTCCGAAAGAAAGTCCAGATCGACGGAGGACACCAGCGCGTACATCATGACGCCCAGACCGGTAGCCGCCAGCTGAATGATAATATATTTGATATTGCCGCCAAACTTGTCGGCGGAAGTGGCGCTGGCAATGAAAACGCAGCCAAAGCCGGATACGATCAGGCACAAGACCAGCAGAAATATGTCGCCTTTTTTCCAAAAATCCTTTAATTCATCAAAAAACCGGCTCAAATAACCGCCTCCTTCCCATTACGGCTTCTCATTATACCATTCTTCCGGGGAAAAGTAAATAGACGAAATGTGAACGTTGCCTTTCCCATTGTCCGGGGCATTTTCGTCCGCCGGGGGCGGGCAGGGGATAGCGGCGCAGTAAAACATAGAACCCGGGGAACCCAGGAAAAATATTCATCCGGTTTTCATCCGGTTTTACTTGACAAAATGGGAAAATGGTATTATTCTAAGTGGGAATCTGCAAGAATTGGAAACGTTTCAATTTTCCGAAACTGCCGTTTTTCCGCCGCCGCAGGGGCGTCTTCCCCCGGAGTTCCTCCGGAGAACCCACGCTCAGACGGATACCGGCAAAAAGTTTCCTGTTTGCCTTTTTCGGGGCGGTTTCAACTGGACATGCTGATCGGAATATGATATACTATCAAAAGTCTGTCTGGAAGGAACCGTATCAATAAGCCATGGCGGCGCACCCGCTTTAAGAATGGAGAGCTAACATGAACAACAACTGTCTGAACATCCTGAAATGGACGGAGGCACAGCTCAAGTACACCTACGACGTTTCTTTGCAGGAGGCCACCCCTCAGGAGCTGCACGAAGCGCTGGGTCAGGCTGTTATGATGGCCATTTCCGACGATTGGAGCCATTCCAAGAAGACCCGTATGCCCAATCGCAAGGCCTACTACATCTCCGCCGAGTATCTGATCGGCCGTCTGGTGTATTCCAACCTGTTCAACCTGGGCATTCTGGACGAGATGAAGGAACTGTTTGCCGAGCACGGGGTCGACCTGGCGGTTCTCGAGGACATCGAGGACGACGCGCTGGGCAACGGCGGCCTTGGCCGTCTGGCGGCCTGCTTCCTGGACAGCGCCGCTTCCACGGACATTCCCCTGTCCGGCTACGGCCTGCGCTACAAGTTCGGCCTGTTCAAGCAGAGCTTTGATGCCGACGGCAGCCAGGTGGAGAATGCCGACGACTGGACGAAGTTCGGCGATCCCTGGTCCTTCCGCCGCTATAACCACACCGTGAAGGTCAAATTCCCCGATCATACCGTTCTGGCCGTTCCCTACGACGTTCCCGTCATCGGCTATGGCACCGAGAACGTGGGCACGCTGCGCCTGTGGCAGTGCGAGGCCGAGGAGGAGTTGGACTTCAACGCCTTCAACAATCAGGACTACCTGCGGGCTTTGGAAGCCAAGAACAAGGCCGAGGACATCACCCGCGTCCTGTACCCCAACGACTCCACCTGGGAGGGTAAGCGCCTGCGCATCAAGCAGCAGTATGTGCTGTCCTCTGCGTCCCTGCAGGATATGCTGCGCACCTTCAAAATTGCCCATGGCGATGATCTGAGCCGCTTTGCCGAGTTCTACGCGGTGCAGCTCAACGACACCCATCCCGCCATGTCCATCCCCGAGCTGATCCGTCTGCTGATGGCGGAGGGCATGAGCTTTGACGATGCCTTTAACGTCGCCCAGAAGACCTTCTCCTACACCAACCACACCGTCATGGGCGAGGCACTGGAAAAGTGGCCGCTGGATCTGATGCGCAGCGTGGTTCCCGAGATCGTGGACATCATCTGCCGCATTGACCAGAAGCTCAAGTGGGAGCATCCGGGTCTGTTCATCGTGAAGGACAACACCGCCCACATGGCGAACCTGTCCATTTACGTCGGCTCCTATATCAACGGCGTGGCGGAGATCCACACCCAGATTCTGAAGGACGACTGCTTCAAGGACTGGTACTACGCCTTCCCCGAGCGGTTCCAGAATAAGACCAACGGCATCACCCCCCGCCGCTGGCTGGGTCTGTGCAACCCCGAGCTGACCGCCATGCTGCGGGAAAAGGTGGGCGGCGACTTCCTGAAAAACCTCGACCTCATCGGCGAGCTGAAAAATCAGATCTACGACGAGACCATCGTGGAATTCAACGATATCAAGCACCTGAAGAAGGAGCAGCTGTGCGCCGTCATCGCCAAGCACGAGGGCGTGACGCTGAACCCCGACTTCATCTTCGACGTGCAGGTCAAGCGTCTGCACGAGTACAAGCGCCAGCTGATGAACATTCTGTCCATCGTGGACATCTACTTCCGGCTGAAGGAAGGCCGCCTGCCGGACTTCCATCCCACGGTTTACCTCTTCGGCGCCAAGTCCGCCCCCGGCTACGCCCGGGCAAAGGCCATCATCCGCTATATCAACCGGGTCGCGAAGATGATCAACAGCGATCCCGCCGTGGCGGATAAGCTGAAGGTGGTATTCGTTCAGAACTACAACTGCTCCTACGCCGAGCATATCATCCCCGCCGCCGATATTTCCGAGCAGATTTCCCCTGCCGGCACGGAAGCCTCCGGCACCGGCAACATGAAGCTGATGCTCAACGGCGCCGTGACCCTGGGTACGCTGGACGGCGCCAATGTGGAGATCGCCCAGGAGGCCGGCCGGGAGAACGAATATATCTTCGGCCACACCGTGGATGAGATCAATGCCGCCAAGCCCACCTACCACGCCCGGAGCATTTACGACTCCAACGCCGACCTGCGCCGCGCCATCAACACCCTGGTGGACGGCACCGTGCCCACGGACGACGCCCAGAAGGAGCTGTTCCATTCTCTGCTGGACGGCACCGACTGGCATCAGGCCGACCATTACTTCCTGCTGCTGGACTACGCTTCCTATCTGGGCACCAAGCTCCAGGCCAACCGGGACTATGCCGACCGCATTGCCTTCGGCCGCAAGTGCCTGATGAACGTGGCCTCCGCCGCCAAGTTCTCCTCCGACCGCACCATCCGTCAGTACGCCGAGGAGATCTGGCACATCAAGCCCACTGAGTATTAAACCCCAAAACACGCCCGATTCTGCAAAGAGTCGGGCGTGTCTGCGTGTCCGGGGTTGCCAAAACCTTGCGCTGGGCGGCGAATTGTGGTATAGTATGGTCAAAGAACCCGCCGGTTTTTCCGGGGCGTCACGTCAATCTTGGAGGTGCAGACATGAAAGTTCAATTCATCGGTGCGACCCATGAAGTCACCGGTAGCTGTACGCTGCTGGAGGTAAGCGGCCGGTACTATCTGGTGGACTGCGGCATGGAGCAGGGGGAGGACATTTTCCAGAACGTCCCGCTGCCCGTTCCGGCGAACGCCATTGAAGCGGTGTTCCTGACCCACGCCCATATCGACCATTCCGGAATGCTCCCCAAGCTGTGCAAGGACGGTTTCCGGGGGCAGATCTACGCCACGGAGGCCACCTGCAATCTTTGCCGCATCATGCTCATGGACTCGGCGCACATTCAGGAGTCGGAAGCCCAGTGGCGCACCCGCAAGGCCGAACGCGCCGGGGAACGGGCCGTGGAGCCGGTGTACGACACCAACGACGCGGCGGCGGCCCTCCGCCTTCTGCGCCCCTGCCAGTATAACGCCGCCGTTCAGGCCGCGGAGGGCATCATCATCCGCATGACGGACATCGGCCACCTGCTGGGTTCCGCCGCCATCGAAATGTGGCTGACGGAGGGAAAACAGACCCGGAAGATCGTGTTCAGCGGCGACGTGGGCAACGTCAATCAGCCTTTGCTCCGGGACCCCCAGCCGGTGGCGGAGACGGAATACCTGGTCATCGAGTCCACCTACGGCGACCGTCTGCACCCCAAGGAGCGGGGCGACGTGGTGGGGGAGCTGGCCGCCTGCATCCAGCGGGCGCTGGATCGGGGCGGCAATCTGGTCATCCCCGCCTTCGCCGTGGGGCGGACGCAGGAAATGCTCTACGCCATCCGGGAGATCAAGCAGCGGGGGCTGGTGACGGGACACGACCATTTCCCGGTGTACGTGGACTCTCCCCTGGCCGTGGAGGCGACGGGAATTTTCCTGCAATGCGACCCCGCGGATTTTGACGACGAGACCCGGGCCATTCTGAAACAGGGCGTCAACCCCATCTGGTTTGACGGATTGAAGCTGGCCGTTTCCTCCGACGAATCCAAGCTTATCAATACCGACCCCCAGCCCAAGGTCATTCTCTCCGCCAGCGGCATGTGCGAGGCGGGCAGAATCCGCCACCACCTGAAGCACAACCTTTGGCGCAGGGAAAACATCATCCTGTTCGTAGGCTATCAGGCGGAAGGCTCTCTCGGCTGGAAGCTGGAAAACGGGGCGAAGTCCGTAAAGCTCTTCGGCGAGGATATTGCGGTGAACGCGGAGATCGCCATGCTCCACGGCACCTCCGGCCACGCGGACAAAGAGGGCTTGCTTGCCTGGCTGGCAGGCTTCCGGGAAAAGCCCAAGATGGTGTTCGTGAACCACGGCGACGACAGCAGCTGCAAAGCCTTCTGCGCGACCCTGAAATCCATGGGCTACCGCGCCGACGCCCCCTACAGCGGCACGGAATACGACCTGATCACCGGCAAGCTCACCACCTACACCGAGGGCGTGAAGATCGACCGTGCGGCCGCCTTCAAGGGTACCCAGCGGGCAAAGCAAATCTACGAGGATATGGTCGCGGCCGCGGAAGCGCTTCTCGCGCTGGTCAAGACCCGCCGCGGGAATACCAACAAGGACAACGCCAAGCTCACGGGGCAGATTGTCAGCCTGATCGAAAAGTGGAAGAAATAAAGGTGCCTCCCGATAAGAAAACATCGTGGGGCAAGAGAGAAACGGTATAGCTTCGGCTATGCCGTTTTTCTCATTCTTGCCTTGATGAAGTGACTTTGGATACTTCCAGGGCCCCAATGCCCTTATAGTAGATGTCAATTTCCTGGGTACGGTTCTTGCCCTTCGAATCGCTGGCAGCATGGACAACAATCTTCTCGATAAACTCATGCAAGATACACGGAGTCAATTCGGGAATTTCCGTATACCGTTCGACAACGGAGAGAAACCTTTCCACATTGGCGCTTTTGCGTTCCTCCGCCTCGATTTCACCACGAAGGGTAGCCGCTACCTCTTGAAGCTGATGCTGCTCTTGCTCGTAGCCGACGGAGAGCTTTTGAAAACGCTCGTCAGAAAGTTTTCCAGAAATGGTATCTTCATAAAGACGCTTGAAGATGGTATCCAGTTCTGCGATCCGCTTTTCGGCATAGACCAATGTTTTCTGCCGTTTTGCCAAACCTCGGTTACGCTGGCGCATATCCGCATCCATGACCATCTTCACAAAATCGTCTTTGCGCTGTGATGCGAAGGAAACAATCTCGCGCAGATTTTGCAGAACTAATTCTTCCAGGATAACAGTTCGGATAGAATGTGTCTGCCCACATACATCACGGCTTTTCCGATAGCCGGAACACAGGTAATATTCCTGATCGCGCCGGAAATTGGTTGCCCTGCATTGGTACATGATGGAGCCGCAATCGGCACAGAACATCATGCCGGAGAACATTCCCATTTCTCCCATCTTTGTAGGGCGGCGCCGCGATTGCCTTGCGAGCCTTGCTGCATCGGCAATCGCCTCCGTCCAGATGGCTTCGTGGGTATTCTCAAAAATCTTCCATTCGCTTTCAGGATTGTGCAAGGTCTTTTTACTCTTGTAGGATTTTTTACGGGTTTTGAAATTAACTGTGTGCCCCAGGTATTCACGCCAGCGGTCCATGATGTCGGCAATCGTAGAAGAATCCCAAGCGTAAGGAGAACCTTTCTTTGTGACATTGGTTGTTCTGCCCTTGCTCGCATAGTAAGCAGCCGGAGTAAGAATTTTTCTTTCCGTCAGTTTTCTTGCAATCTGCGAGGGTCCCAAACCATCCATGATATAGAGACCAATTTCATAAACTACCTGGGCGGCTTCTTCATCCTTCACCCATTGCTTTTTGTCATCAGACGATTTCATGTATCCATACGGAGGCAAAACAGTCAAATGTTCTCCTGCATTGCCTTTCACTTTCATAACGGCACGGATTTTTTTGCTGGTGTCTTTGGCGTACCATTCATTGATGATATTGCGGAAGGGCGTAAACTCGTTGTCACCCTGAGTGCTGTCCACACCATCATTCACCGCAATAAAGTGAATATCATGTTCGGGAAACATGATTTCCGTATATATGCCGACTTGCAGATAATCACGTCCGAAACGTGACATATCCTTGATGATGACCCTCTTGACAAGGCCAGCCTCAATGTCTGCAATCATCTGCTGAAAGCCTGGGCGGTTGAAGGTCGTACCTGAGATGCCATCATCAACATAGAATTTGAAATTGCTGTATCCATGCTCACGGGCATATTTTTCCAGGATTTTTTTCTGGTTTACAATGCTATTGCTGTCACCCTGCAATTCATCATCACGGGATAAGCGACAATACAAAGCTGTAAGTTCTTCGGAGCTCATAGCCGTGTAAGGGAATTGAAGCGCGGCAGCGGTGTTTGACTGATAATACATAAATACCTCCTATCCGGCAGTCAAACACGATATTGAAGTCCAACTTCATTATACCGCGCTTTCTTTTCCCTGTCTGCCTGTTAGGAGGTTTTCAAGTCACAGTTTGTTTCTGAATATCGGCTTTTATCAGGTTCTCCAGTTTGGAGGCTATCGTCTGATTTCCCGTTTGAGGGAAAAAGGAATTGACGATAAAGGTCGTGTTGCCGATCTTCTTTTTGCTCCGCATAGGCGGGGCATATTTATTTTCAGATTGATTTTTCTGCATGATAAAGCCCCTTTCATGCCATTTCATTAAAGCTATAAAAGAGGCAGAAAACGGATGGCTGCTGGCCGCAGCTCCACGGGAATCTCACCCCGGCCCATGCTGATGGGTGCGCCGCGCAATGCTTTGAGGGCGTTCAACGCGGGAGTCTCATTATCCTGTCTGTGCATCATCGCCCACAGGCTGCCACACCTGTTTCGCGGCCTGGTTTTGTCGCTCACCTGTTTGGTAGGGGTCCCGTCCTGCGGACTTGCAACAGGGTCATGGCGCACCGGCCGACCGGCTCAACGCAGACAGATCGTATCCGTCTGCCTTATACTGCGCCGGAGGCCTCCCGCCGGGCTTTCTTTGTCAAAGAACAATAAAGGCTTTGTCGGCCTGTAAAAACACATCGTTTCCGATATGCTTTTACGGAACGACAAATAGCCCATAACGGGAAGCATGGAAAGGGGACATGCTTCCCGTATGGACTAAAAGATTATCCTACATGAAAAGCAAGGGTGCGGGTAATAAGGCGCACTTGCAGCCTGTTACGCATTTCCTCGTCCACATAGGAATAGGTATTGCCCGCGTCGTCTTTCAGCGTGCGGGTACAAAGTTTCGCTATGTAACCCTCGTAGTGCTTCAAGATCGCGCACATGGCGGTTGTGTCGCCGTTTGCCGCTGCGGAAATGACAGGGAACGGCAACAGATTTTCAGACTTCCTAACGGTATTCATCATCTGCTTTTCCCTCCAAATACTGTTTGATTTTCGCAAGCGCGGATTTCCTGTGCCGGAAAACCGTCGTGCGTACAACATTCAGCAGTTCGCCAATTTCCGCGTCGCTCATATCCAAGAAGTAGGACAAAAGGATAATGTCGCGTTTCCTTTCGGGCAAAGCGTTAAGGGCTTCGGCAAGCAGTTCATTTTTGACGAGTACATCAAAGCCGGACACTTGAAAACGGAAATAATCGCTTTCGTATTCGTCCGTTGTGAAAAGCTGCGCGAGTTCGCTTTCGCTCAAATCCGAAAAAGTAACTTCGCGTGCTGCGCGTTTCGCAAGAGTGCGGCGGTGGCTTTTCGCTTCGCCGACCAAAGTTTTCTTTGCTAATGCGTCGTACTGATGTTGTATTCTTTCCTTGTCGGAAGAAGATAGCTCCATAGAGTTCACCTCCTTCCCGCGTGGAGTAGAGGACGGGAGTTAAGGGCTTGTCCTCTCTGCCCCTTTCGCTCCGTACCCGTTCGGGAGATGGCTCTTGAGTGCGCTTTTCAGAAAAAAGTTGAAAAAAGCAAAATGCGCCCGTCCGCAAGACGCGGACGGGCGCAAAGGAAATGTAAGCAGTAGCTAAATGTATTGACAGTTCACATTCATAGCCGGAATATCCCGCTTGCGGAGCATAGCTTTTTTTGACCGCAAAGCATT
>ENA-OPCP01000798-OPCP01000798.1-human-gut-metagenome-genome-assembly--contig:-NODE-798-length-23972-cov-2.782874_pt1 | contig 23972 bp, 17 predicted proteins | sample MGYA00241563_ERZ501477 | MGnify/ENA primary metagenome ERZ501477 (study PRJEB25962, sample SAMEA2042572) | human gut metagenome | biome: human gut; feature: human-associated habitat; material: faeces... | reverse complement strand
GACTGCTTTACAACAAATGCCTGTCGGATCGAAATGGGAAATCTTTATCCCGTCGGATCAGGCTTACGGCCCAAGAGGAAACGGCTCCATCGGACCGAACGAAACCCTGATTTTCGAAGTCGAACTGTTAGACATCGTTAAACCGGACGCTAAAGAAGCTGATCAAAAATAATCTCCCTATAGGGAACTTCAATGTGAACCCGAGGTAATACCCCCGGGTTTCACTTTTTAATTAGCTAAATCAAAAAAACTCCACATACATGAATTACGAAATAGTCGGGAAACTGATTTTCAAAGAAGAAACCCAACACATCAGTGACCGGTTCCAAAAAAGGGAATTTGTCATCGAAGTAGAGAACGAAAAAAACTCACAATGGAATGACTTCGTAAAAGTACAATTGATACAAGATCGGTGTGACCTGCTCGAAAATATCGATTTAAACGAAAATATTAAAGTATATTTCAATATCCGGGGCAGAAAATGGGAAAATAAAGGACAAGTATCTTATTTTACCAATCTCGAAGGCTGGCGGATTGAAAAAGTAGCCCCCCAGAATCCGGCAAATATTCCCGTACCGGAATATCGTGTAGAAGATATCCCCCCGATGCCTGAAGCCGACGATTTGCCTTTTTAAGAGTTAGAGAGTTACTGAGTTAGAGAGTTGCTGAGTTGCTGAGTTAGAGAGTTACTGAGTTGCTGAGTTAGAGAGTTACTGAGTTAATAGGTTTGAGAGTTGCTAAGAAGAAGGCTATAATCGTTATTGAATTTTTTCTGTTTTATAATCTGTTAAAAAAACAAAAACGAGAAAGAGAAATCAAAATTTTTAAATAAACGGAAAGTAATCTATTGAAACCAAAAATGATAAAATTGATTTTTACATCAGAATATATTGAAAAGTCAACAACTTATAAACAAACTCAGCAACTCTACAACTCAGCAACTCTATCCCTGCTTCATCCATACCGTTTTGGCCTGACAATGCGTCAAGTGCTCGGTTTCGTCTTTCACTTCATGCCAAACCACCACTTCATTTTCACCCCGTTCTTCCATGCGATAAGCGGAATGAATCTGACTATCCGGCATAATCTCATGGGCATAAATCACTTCAATTTCTGTCAACACATGCTCTTTTAGAAACCCGAAAGGCAGCGAATTGGTAATCCAGCGGACATACGAAGCCTGAGTCACGTGCCCGTTAAAATCAATGTTATCGAAAGTCGCTGTAAAATGGCGTATTCCCTGTCTCTCTCCGCCAAATTCCTTCTCATCCAGCAAAGGGGCCAACACCAACTTAGGGATGTTATGCTCCGTACTCATGGCAATGACATTCTCCGGCAAACGCAAAGGTCTTCTCCGTTTCATATCGATATACATCCATTCGGAAGTTGCCCGCACCAATTCCTCCCCGTCTTCCCGGAACATCCGGTAGTCACGCAAGGCAAACAAACGGTCGATCCCCGAAGGCCAGGTCTCGATAGTCACGATTTCTTCCTTTAAAGGCATCTTATGGAGCAGGATATGCAGACGATGCAACATCCAGGTAAACCCTTGTGCATTCAAGGTATCCACATCCACCTTATATAGTTCGGTCTGTACCTCGGCCGCATCGTTGAACAAATCACACAAAGTTTTCACAAACAACCTGCCTTTGTAATTGGTATAGTGGTTGTAAATTTTTACTTTCTCTGCATACTTCGTCACCATAGCTTTGTTTTTAACTTCATTCAAATCACATAGACTTCAGGTTCTATCCAGATCCCGAATTTCATGAATACACTTTTCCGGATTTCATTCGCCAGGCGGGTAATCTCGATACCACTGGCTCCCCCCCGATTCACCAATACCAAAGCCTGTTTGTCATGTACCCCGGCCTTCCCCCATGTACGTCCTTTCCAACCACATTGTTCGATCATCCAGCCGGCAGCCAACTTGCAACAAGCATCGTCGACCTCATAGACAGGCATTCCGGGATATTCCGCCAAAAGCCGGTCCGCCTGTTCCCGACTGACCACGGGATTTTTAAAAAAACTCCCCGCATTGGGAATCTCCGCCACGTCCGGCAATTTAGAACGGCGAATCCGAATCACCGCCTGCCGGATATTCGTCAAATTCACTTCTCCCCCCATCTTTTCAAGTTCGCTCCGCAAGGCACCATAATCCAGCCGAAACTCCGGTTTTTTGGACAACCGGAATACCACCCGGGTAATGATATACCGATTTTTCCACTCCCGTTTAAAAATACTATCCCGATAAGCGAAACGGCAATCTTTTCCTGCAATTTCCACCTGGATAGCTTTATCCAGGGCTATCGCTTCCACCCGGTCGATCCGCTCGCCGGCTTCCATCCCATAGGCTCCGACATTTTGCACCGGAGCTGCTCCGACATGCCCCGGAATAAAAGAAAGATTTTCAACTCCACCCCATCCCTGTTCCACTGTCCAGGCCACAAAATCGTCCCATTCCACTCCGGCTCCTATCCTAACCCACACCTCTTCCTCATCTTCCTTTATCACCTCTTTTCCCTGCATCGCCGGATAAAAAACAGTACCGGTAAAATCTTCCGTAAAAAGGAAATTACTTCCTCCTCCCAAAATCAACACTTCCGACGGTTGCCATTCATAATCAGCCACAAAAGCCCGGAGCGCTTCCTCCTCGTCACTTTCGACAAAATACCTGCATTTGACATCAATAGCAAACGTATTATATGGTTTCAAACTATAATCTTCCTTGACTTCAATCATAACTTATCCAAAATCACTTATCTTTGTACACAATTATTTGCAAATATACGGAAAAACATGAACACTTTACCCGCTCTGTTCGAAGAACGCATGAGAAAACTTTTACCGGAAGAGTCGGAAGCTTTCTTTGCAGCCCTGCAAACAGAGCCTCCTGTCAGTATCCGGCTGAACCCGGGAAAACCCGTCCCCATCTCCCGGTTATTCCCCGACGAGCAAATCGGTTTACCCGTATCCTGGTGCGAATCGGCCTATTATTTGAAGAGCCGCCCCGTTTTCACCCTGGATCCTTGTCTGCATAGCGGGACTTACTATGTACAGGAAGCCTCTTCGATGTTTTTACATCATATATTCGGACAAATACTACCGGCTCATCCGGTAAGAGTATTGGATCTGTGTGCCGCTCCAGGTGGCAAATCTACCCTGATCGCTTCCCGGCTTTCCTCCGGCAGCCTTTTGGTAGCTAACGAAGTTATCCGTTCCCGGGCCGGTATTTTAAAAGAAAATATGATCAAATGGGGAACTTCCCATGTAGTCGTCACGAACAACGATCCGGCAGACTTTCACCATCTGAAAGGCGCTTTCGATATCATCGTCGTAGATGCCCCCTGTTCGGGAGAAGGCATGTTCAGAAAAGACCCCGGTGCCATTCAGGAATGGAACGAAAGCAACCTGCAGCTTTGCAGTGAACGCCAGCAACGGATTCTGGCAGACATCTGGCCTTGCCTAAAACCCGGTGGTTTCCTGGTGTATAGCACCTGTACTTACAATCCCGGAGAAAACGAAGCCATCCTGGAACGATTGATACGGAAATACGGAGCCCGTTCCATTGAAATCGCACCTCTTTTTCCAGGAATTGTCCCGGGAAACTCAACCGCTCACTGTTATCATTTCTACCCTCACCGGATTCCGGGAGAAGGATTTTTTACCGGAGTGGTACAAAAAACCGAAGGCGAGGAATTCAGAGCCGGGAAAGTCAGGAAAAATACGAAACATACCCCCCCCCTTCTCCCCGGCGACATCCGGGCTTATATCCGGACACCCGAATATTACCGCCCCTATGCCAAAGACAATATCATAGGCGTAATCCCGGAGCAACACAGCGAATTTATACAACTACTGGAGGCTAATCTGCACATCCTCTACCAAGGTTGTGAAATAGCAGAAATCATCAACCGGAAAAGTAAACCTCTGCCTTCACTCGCTCTCTGGCAGGGACTGAATAAAGCAAACTGCGCCCTCCTGGATACCGACCGGATGACAGCCCTGACCTTTCTGAAAAAAGAAGATATTCCGGTGCCGCCCAAGACCGCAGAATGGTTATTGGTTACCTATCGCGGACAGGGTCTCGGATGGTGCAAACACCTGGGCAACCGGCTTAACAACTATTACCCCAAAGAATGGAGAATCAGAATGACAATCGAATAAAATAATAAAACCATGAATTATATTGAAGTTACTTTCGACATCACCCCCTACGAAGAAGCGGTTGCAGATGCGTTAATTTCCGAACTGGGTACTATCGGTTACGATGGTTTCTCCTACACCGACCAGGGATTCACGGCCTACATTCCTGCCAAAGATTATAATGCACAAGCCATCACCCGGCTGGAAATATTCGATTTTTTCACCCGGAACTATCGTATCGAAACCTCGGTACAGGAAATCGAAGACCAGGACTGGAACAAAGTATGGGAAGAAAATTTCACTCCCATCGTGATAGACGACCGGATCTTAGTCAGGGCCGGATTCCACGCTCCGGTTCCCGGCATCGAATATGAAATCCTGATCGAACCCAAAATGAGTTTCGGTACCGGTCACCATTCCACCACCGCCCTCATGCTACGCACCATCCTGGACAACAAGGAGCGGATTACAGGCAAACGGGTACTCGACATGGGATGCGGAACAGGTATCCTGTCTATCCTGGCTGCCAAAACCGGTGCCCGGGAAATCACCGGCATCGACATCGATGAATGGGCTTACAACAATGCGATGGAAAATATCCGGGCCAATGGTCTGACCAACATCACCATCAAAATCGGAGACGCCCGGTTACTGGAAGCAGAGGCACCTTTCGATGTGATCCTGGCTAATATCAACCGCAATATCCTTCTCGAAGACATGCCCCATTACGTCGCCCGACTCCTCCCCCAAGGCCTCCTGATCATGAGCGGATTTTATCTGCAAGACCTTCCCCTCATCCAGGAAAGAGCGGCACAATCAGGTCTGACTTTCATGACTTACCGGGAAGACAAGAATTGGGTGGCAGCCAGCTTCTACAAAAATTAATCACGTTGTTTAATTCTTAACAAAGTATTGTTTTATCAATTTGAATATAGCACCTTTGCAGCCGGAAATAAGAAAAACACTGGAGTTTATAAAGTTTACAAATATGAAAGTTTTAAAATTCGGAGGGACCTCCGTCGGAAGTGCAGACAGAATTCGTGCAGTGGCCGAACTGATCAATAACGGAGAATCTCAGATCGTGGTTTTATCGGCGATGTCCGGGACTACCAATACCTTGGTTGAAATTTCTAACTGTTTATATCGGAATGAAAAACAGGCTGCCCTCCATATCATTCAGAATCTGGAAGTAAACTACTATATTGTTATCACAGAATTATTCGAAACAGAAGCTTATATTCAGAAAAGCAAAACCTTCATTCAAACCATTTTCACCTATCTGCGTTCTTTTATCAACAAGGATTTCTATCCTCTTCAGGAAAAGGCTGTATTGGCACAGGGGGAAATCATGTCTACCACGTTGATGCATTATTACCTGGAAGAATGCGGAGTGAGCAACACGCTTTTGTCAGCTTTGGAATATATGCGTATCGATAAAGATTGTGAACCGGATTATTTTTATATCCAACAAAATCTGAAACGTGAACTGGCCAAACCGGATACTCATCCCCTGATCATTACCCAGGGTTTTATCTGCCGGAATGCTTATGGCGAAATCGACAACCTGAAAAGAGGAGGCAGCGACTATTCCGCCGCATTGGTCGGGGCAGCCATCCAGGCCGAAGAGATCCAGATCTGGACGGACATCGACGGTTTTCATAACAACGATCCCCGTATTGTCGAAGGGACGAAAGCTATCCGGCATCTGTCATTCGACGAAGCTGCCGAATTAGCCTATTTCGGAGCGAAAATCCTCCACCCGTCCAGCGTACAACCGGCGAAAAAAGAAAATATCCCGGTACGCCTGAAAAACACCTTGTGCCCCGATGATGAAGGTACACTGATCACCAAAGACAGTCCGGCCAAAAACGTTAAAGCCGTCGCTGCCAAAAGTGGAATTACCGCCATTAAGATCAAATCGACCAATATGCTGCTGGCTTATGGTTTCCTGCGGAAAATATTTGAAGTATTCGAGGCCTGGAAAACCCCGATCGATATGATCGCAACTTCTGAAGTGGCAGTCTCTCTGACTATCGACTGTACGGAACATCTGGAAGAAATCCTCAGAGATCTGGAAAAATACGGCACGATCGAGAACCTTAATAAACGCTGGTGTACTACTTTCTGGAGCCATAGATATAATAGCTTTGATCAGATTGAAAGTCCGTCAACTAAAGGCGAAAATGAACTTCATGCACTGAAGCTTGACTGGAAGAGATTTGTGACATACCAGACGATCGACTTCATTAAAAATTAGGTTGATGCGATCCGCGAGGGTGGTTCTGAACTGCCTGTAACAGCAAATCTGATGTATGATTATGACGGTCTGGATTACAAAAAATTTAAGGATGTTCTGGACGTGGTATCTTGGGATAATTATCCAAGCTGGCACAAAAAAGAAGAATATCTTACTGCAGTTGATGCGGAAATGCAGCATGATCTGATGCGCAGTATCAGGAAGGAACCATTCCTTCTTATGGAATCCTGTCCGTCTGCAACGAACTGGAAACCGATCAACAAACTTAAAAAACCGGGAATGCATCTGGCTGCATCTCTCCAGGCTGTAGCACATGGTTCTGACAGCGTGCTGTATTTCCAGCTTCGCCAGAGCCAGGGAGCTTCGGAGAAGTTCCATGGTGCAGTGATCGATCATTACGGTGGAAATGATACAAGAGTGTTTAAAGAAGTTTCCAGGGTTGGAGAAGTTCTGAAAGAGTTAAAAGAACTGGCAGGAACAACTGTGAACAGCTCGGTTGCCATGCTTTATGACTGGGACAGCCAGTGGGCAATGGAGGACAGCCAGGGACCCAGAAATAAAGGGCTTCATTATCTGGAAGCAATGCTGAAATTCTACAGAGGTTTCCGTAAGCAGGGCGTCAATGTGGATGTGATCGATATGACCTGTGAACTGGATAAATATAAAGTACTGGCTCTTCCAATGGTTTATATGTTCAAGGAAGGTTTTGCCAAAAAGATTCGTGCGTTCGTGGAAAACGGCGGTACATTGATCACAAGTTACTGGTCCGGAATTGCAGATGATACAGACAGGTGTTATCTGGAAGGAACACCACATGGACTGATGGATGTACTGGGAATCAGAAGCACAGAAATTGACGGCCTTTATGACTGGGAAGAAAATTCTTTTGTTCCTGTGGCTGGCAATGAACTTGGACTGGATAAGACTTATACATGTAAATATCTGTGCGACCTTGTGGAGCTTCGCGGAGCACGTACTTTAATGACCTACGGAAGTGATTTCTATGAAGGCTATTCCTGCCTGACAGTGAATGAATACGGCAAAGGTAAGGCATGGTATGTGGCAGCAGATGCTGATAAAGAATTCTATGGAGACTTCCTTGAAAAAGTGCTCAAAGACAGCGGCGTTTCCTGCGGAATCAAAGAAGAAATCCCGGATGCACTGGAGATCACAGTGAGAGAGAATGAAAATGAGAAATATTATATTTATCAGAATTTCGGAACAGAAGCTGTAAGCATTCCCGTACCGGAAGGCGAGATCAGTTGGATTTATGGCAATGGCAGCGATAAACTTAAAGTTTATGGTCTTGCAGTTGCGAAGGTTATCGTGTAAAATAAATAACGATGGATGAGGAAATCCCTTCACTTTAAGCAGAGATTGATACTGCCTGGTGAAGGGGTTCTTTTTTACTCAGGTTTAACCGGGAAAATGATACAAAAAGTTTTTAATTGTATCAGGAAAGGTATAGAAATATGATTTCAAAAACTCAGATCAGATATATGGCAAATTCTTCATCATACAGTAAAGGTGCAGAACTTTATGCAACAGGAAAAGTTTTGGATATGGATGTAAAAAATATGGGTGCGTCTGATGAAATTGTTGCATCTGTAAAAGGCAGTGGAAGAAATATCTATGAAGTAGATGTATCAATCGATACAGAGAATGATGAAGTTGATACCTGCTATTGTGAATGTCGGGCATATGCAGAATATGGTGGACTTTGTAAACATTGTGTAGCGGTTCTTCTGCAATATAATGATTATGAAAATGATATGGATAGTTATGATTACGGACAATCTGTAGAAAAAATTGTAAAAGGTGGTCTGACCCATACGATCAGAAAAGGAGTGCAGATGCATACCACGCCGGAATTGGCTTCATTATTGCAGAAGCAGGCGGTTGCGAAGTCACTTCCTTTGATTCAGGGAAGCACTTATGGAAAAGTAAAGCTGGAACCATATTTTGATTTTGACGGAAGATCATTTACGGTAGAGTTTAAAATAGGAATCAATAAAATGTACGTACTGAAGGATGCATTTTCCTTTGATAATCATATAGCAAATCAGGACGATTATAAATACGGGAAAAATCTTCAGTTTGTTCATACAATAGAATCCTTTGCCGAGGAATCCAGACCGCTTGTGAAATTTATCTGTAAATGGGCAGACAACAACAGGCAATTTCACAGATCCTCTTCCTATTATGGATACTATATGGGAACTCTGGAAAAGGTAAGGCATCTGGAGCTGTCAGGAAATGAACTGGCAGAATTTTTGCTTTTGATGGAAGGAAAGACATTGCAGGGAGAATCTATAGGAACCAGAAACACAACCTGGGAAATAACCAGAGAACATCTTCCAAGAAAAATGACCATAACAGGTGCAAAGCAGGGAATTGAACTGAAGGTAAGCAAATTTACGTGTGCAGCAAATACGGAACGGTATAAAATTTGCTTTTATGATAAAAAGATTTATATTGAGAATTTAGAAGAGCTTTTACCTGTTAAGGATTTTCTGGACAGTTTGTCTTTGATCTCCGGTGAGAAAGCGTTTATAGAAAATAAAGATGTACCGGCATTCTGTCAGGAACTTTTACCGGTGATCCAGAAGTTTTTTAAATGCAGAATGGTTGAATTTCATCCGGAAAATTATGGAATGGTTGAACCGGAGTTTCGGTTTTATCTGGATGCGCCGCAGGAAAATATGGTTACATGTAAGGCGACTGTTAAGTATGGAGACAGGGAATTTTCTTTATATACAACGGACGATATTGCAGCAAGGGATATGAATAGAGAAACAGTTGTCAGAAATGTGATCCATAAATATTCGAATGCTTTTAATCCATTTGAACAGTGTGCGGTAATTGCGGATGATGAAGAGATGGAATATGAATTTCTGACAGAAGGAATTCAGGCACTGCAGGCAGTGGGAGAAGTATTTATTTCTGATGCGCTGAGACGGATTGAAGTCCGGAATTCGCCAAAGGTTACAGTAGGTGTTTCCCTGAGTGGAAATCTGCTGGAGCTGAGTATGACAGCAGGAGATATTTCAAAGGAAGAACTGATTGACATTCTTTCCAGATATAATAAGAAGAAAAAGTTCTATCGTCTGAAAAACGGAGCTTTTGTAAATGCAGCAGACTCGGGTCTGGATACAGTGGAAGAACTCAGGGCAGGGCTTCAGCTGACGGATAAGCAGATGAAGCAGGATAAGATTGAAGTACAGAAGTACCGTGCGTTGTATTTGGATGCACAGTTGAAAGAGAATCCGGTTGTTTCGGCAGTAAAGGATAAATCTTTTAAGTCGCTGGTAAGAAATATGAAGACCATTGAGGATAATGATTTTGAGGTGCCGGAGAGCCTGGATAAAGTTCTGCGGGAGTATCAGAAACGGGGATTTCTGTGGATTAAGACATTGAATTATAATGGATTCGGCGGAATACTTGCAGATGATATGGGACTTGGAAAAACGTTGCAGGTGATTGCATTTCTACTGTCAGAATTTCTGGAAAGAAGGAATACTGTTGTTGAAAATATAGCAGTAAAAGAAACTGCAATGTTAAATATGCAGAGTGAAATTGAGATAGTGGAACAGGCGTGCAAGGCAGCAGAGGCGCAGAAAGCTGATGGAAAGAAGGCAGATGGACAAACTGGAAAGCTGCAAAGAAACACATTAATTATAGCCCCTGCATCATTGGTGTATAACTGGAGCAGTGAAATTCAACGTTTTGCACCGGAGCTTACAGCAAAGATGGTGACCGGGACTGCAGCAGAGAGAAGACAGATCCTGGCAGAAGCAGATTCTGAGGATATTCTTCTGACTTCCTATGATTTGCTGAAAAGGGATATCAGCGAATATGAAGGATATAAGTTCAGATGTGAGATTATTGATGAAGCTCAGTATATCAAGAATGCAAATACTCAGGCTGCGAAAGCAGTAAAAGAGGTTCAGGCAGACTTCAGGCTGGCTCTTACAGGAACTCCGGTGGAAAACCGCCTGAGTGAATTGTGGAGTATATTTGATTATCTGATGCCCGGTTTCCTTTACAGTTATAAGAAGTTCAGGGAAGAAGTTGAAATTCCGGCAGTTCAGAATTCAGATGAAGATGCAATGAAACGTCTGCAGAAAATGATCCGGCCGTTTGTACTCCGAAGATTGAAGAAGGAAGTGCTTACAGATCTGCCGGATAAGCTGGAAGAGAATATGTTTGTACAGCTAACAGGAGAGCAGCAGAAGCTTTATGATGCACATGTGAAACGGATGATGCTGATGCTGGATAAGCAGTCCGAAGAAGAATTTAAGACCTCAAAGATTACAATTCTGGCAGAGCTGACAAAATTGCGCCAGATCTGTTGTGATCCGTCTCTTATTTTTGCAGATTATAAAGCTGATTCTGCAAAAGTGGATATGTGCCTGAATATGATCAGTAATGCAGTGGAGAGCGGACATAAGATTCTGTTGTTTTCGCAGTTTACGACAATGCTTGACCATCTTGCGAAGCGCCTTGAAGAGGAGAAGATCAGTTACTATATGCTGACTGGTTCTACAAGTAAGGAGAAGCGTGCACAGATGGTAGAGAACTTTAACACAGATGACACACAGGTATTCTGTATTTCTCTGAAGGCAGGAGGAACCGGTCTGAATCTGACGGCAGCAGATATTGTAATCCATTTTGACCCATGGTGGAATCTGGCAGTGCAGAATCAGGCAACGGACAGAGCACACAGAATTGGTCAGAAGAATGTAGTGAATGTATACAAGCTGATTGTGAAGGATACGATTGAAGAAAATATTTTGAAACTGCAGGAAAAGAAACGTGAATTGGCAGATCAGATCCTGGAGGGCGAAGGGCTTAACGGAGGCAGCTTCACAAAAGAGGAACTGATGGAATTACTTTCCGGGAAATAACCGCTTGATTGCAGTTAAATGGCATTTTTTGTAAATACAGAAATGTATATTCTCCCTGTTTTTCCACATAATAACCATACAACACATGATATGGAAACTGAAGGGTACAAAGACAGTAAACTTCGATAAAAGGAAAAACAGGAGGAAGAAAAGTGCATGAAAGCGACAGGAATTGTTCGGCGCATAGATGATCTGGGGCGTGTGGTCATTCCTAAGGAGATCAGAAAAACGCTGCGGATAAAAGAGGGGACACCACTGGAGATTTTTACTGACCGGGAGGGGGAGATTATTCTGAAAAAGTATTCCCCTATCGGAGAACTGAATGTTTTTGCAAAGGAATATGCAGAGGCGCTGGCGCAGTCAAGCGGGATGGTAGCGTGTATCACAGATCACGATCAGGTGGTGGCTGCTGCGGGACAGGGAAGCAGGGAATATGTGGGAAAACCTATCAGCAAAGCTCTGGAAGATGCAATTACGGAGAGAAGCTCTGTGTTTGCCAACGGAAATGACAGAAGCAGGATACCTGTGACTCAGGAACAGAGAGAACCTTTGTATTCCCAGATCATGCAGCCTATTATCAGTGCAGGAGATACAGTAGGATCTGTGCTTTTACTGGGAAAGAATGAAAGGGATGTGATGGGTGAATCAGAGAAGATGCTCATCAGAACAGCAAGTGGATTTCTGGGAAGACAGATGGAACAGTAAAATTAATAGAATCTTCAGCAGCTTATAGTGGCGGCTGAGGATTCTTTTTTGTATAATAAGAAGCAGTTATGATTTTCTGGAATTGTTATAGTAATAAAATTGTTATGGCAATGAGAGGTGGAAAGGAGACATATTATATGGCTGCAATATATCTGGCACCGTTTTATCTGTTGGTGTGTGTATATATCCTGCTTCGCAGCCTGCACTGGTTTCAGGTATTGCATACGGTTTTTCGGAATGTGTGGGTGTGCAGGGGGATTGGACTTGTATATTTATTTGTAGTGTTTAGTATACTGATCGCATTTATGGCACCTGCATCAGGATTCAGGAGATTTATGAAGCTTCTGAGTAATTACTGGCTCGGTGTTTTGATGTATACACTTATGACTCTGGGAATCGCGGATGGATTGAGACTGTTACTGAAATATCCTCTTAGAAATTTTGCCTTTCCGGGGCGAGAATTGCTTTTCAGCAATATGGGAACTGCTGTTGTGGGAGCTGTCTGTGCGGTGATCATTTCAACAGTCAGTATTTACGGAGTGCTCAGTGCCGGAAATATACATACAACGAAGTACAATATTTCTGTTGATAAAAAGGCAGGAAATATGAAGGAATTAAATGTGGTTCTGATCGCAGATCTTCATCTGGGATATAATATTGGATGCAAGCAGATGGAGCAGATGACAGAGAAGATCAATGAGCAGAATCCGGATCTGGTGGTAGTGGCAGGAGATATTTTTGACAATGAATATGAGGCACTGGATGATCCGGAAAAACTGGCGGAGATATTGAGAGGGATTCGGTCGAAGTATGGCGTGTATGCATGTTACGGAAACCACGATATCCAGGAAAAGATTCTGGCGGGATTTACCTTTGGCAGTAAGGAAAAGAAAGAGAGTACCCCGGAGATGGATGAGTTTCTGGAGAAAGCGGGGATTACGCTTCTGAGAGATGAATATGTGCTCATCGATGATTCCTTTTATCTGTATGGCAGACCGGATTATGAGCGTCCCGGACGGGGGATTGATAAACGAAAGACTCCGCAGGAAATCACAGAGGGTATGGATGTGTCACTGCCAGTGTTGGTTATCGATCATGAGCCGAGAGAACTTCAGGAACTGGCGGATACAGGTGTGGACGTAGATCTCTGCGGACATACCCATGACGGACAGGTATTTCCGGGAAATATTGTGATCAGATTCTTCTGGGAAAATCCCTGTGGTTATCTGAAGAAAGGAAATATGCATAATATCGTTACATCCGGTGTAGGGCTTTTTGGACCAAATATGAGAGTTGGGACTAAAAGCGAAATCTGTGATGTCAGCATATGTTTTAACTGAATCAAAAAGTAAGTCCCCGGCTTCAACTGCCTGTTGATTTTTGCGGTTGGAGCCGGGGACTTGTCTGTTTTGTTACTCTTAATCTGAGTTTATGCTCAGTCGAGAGCTTTCTCACTTATTTCTTCCAGAAGGTCTTTTTTCAGATCCCAGAGTTTCTGAGAAAGGTCTACATATACTTTCTGAGGATTTACGAAACGTCTGGATTCATCCCAGAGAGTATTCTGCTCTTTCTGGCAGTATTCGCGAAGCTCCATAACAGATGGAGATTCATAGACCCGTTTACCTTCTCTGATGACAGGAACGAGAAGTTCGCGTACTTCATAGGTTCCGCCGAGAACTTTTGTCTTTTTCCAGGTATCGATTGGATCAAAGAGAACCATGTTCTGGTCTGCATCAAGCTTTTCATCAGCAAGGCAGATAAGATCTGCCCTGATTTTTCCGGTTTTCTTATTATAGAGACGATATACGGTTTTATTTCCAGGGTTGGTTACTTTCTCTGTGTTTTCGGAAAGCTTGATCTTAGGTGTAAATTCGGTACTGTCTGCATCTTTGACAGCAGCAAGTTTGTATACACCGCCGAATGCAGGATTATCGTTGGCGGTGATCAGTCGTGTTCCGACACCCCAGGAATTAATCTTGGCATCCTGAGCCTTCAGGCTCTCAATGAGATATTCGTCCAGATCGCTGGAAGCGGAAATAACTGCATCGTCAAATCCGGCAGCAGCAAGCATCTTATATGCTTCTTTGGAAAGGTAGGCAAGATCACCACTGTCGATACGGATACCGTATTTGGTAAGCGGAATACCTTCTTCGCGCATTTCCTCAAATACACGGATTGCATTTGGAACACCGGATTTCAGGACATCATAGGTATCTACCAGTAAGGTGCAGGCATTCGGATAAAGTTTGGCATAGGTTTTGAATGCGGTATATTCATCCGGGAAGCTCATGATCCAGCTGTGTGCGTGAGTTCCAAGGACCGGTACGTCGAACATTTTGCCTGTGAGAACACAGGAAGTACCGGCACATCCACCGATGATTGCGGCACGTGCGCCAAAGATACCTGCATCCGGTCCCTGGGCGCGACGCAGACCAAATTCCATGATCGCATCACCCTTTGCAGCATAGCAAACGCGGGCTGCTTTGGTAGCAATGAGGCTCTGGTGATTGATGATATTCAGGATTGCTGTCTCTACAAGCTGAGCTTCCATGATAGGTGCTACGACTTTGACAAGCGGTTCTCTTGGGAAGACAACTGTTCCCTCAGGAATTGCATAGATATCACCTGTGAAACGGAAGTTGCTTAAATATTCAAGGAAGTCCTCTTCAAAAGTATTCAGACTTCTGAGATATTCGATATCTTCATCTGTGAATTTAAGATTCTCAATATATTCAATCATCTGTTCCAGTCCGGCAGTGATGGCAAATGCACCTCCGCATGGATTGGTACGGTAAAACATATCGAAGATAACAGTCTGGTTTGTTGGGTTCTTAAAATAGCCCTGCATCATAGTAAGTTCATAAAGGTCTGTGAGCAGAGTAAGATTATTAGCTCTCATATATAGCTCTCCTTTTGGGTTCATAATAATATCTCGGGTGTAACTGTTTATCGCAATTTACAGATATCAGGCCAGGGCTGAATAGCTTTTGACCTCAGTATCATAATATATAGTCTGGAGAAATTATTATTAAGATTTCCTGCTGCTTTGATCTCTATAGCAAGTTTCTAGTGTGCCGACAAGTTGATTCTTGAAACAATCTTGCGTCAACCTGTCGGCACACCAGTTACGAGAATTGTTATATTTAAGAAAGAGTATATCAGAAGCAGCAATAAGTTTTTATTGATTATAGCATAATTTTTCCCAGAGTACATAAAAAAACTCCGGGAAATAGGCGGTATTTTCATGTTTTTGAAGAAAAATAAAAAAAATTAAAAAAATTTCAAAAAAGGGGTTGCATTTTCCGGAAGACTATTATATAATACCAATTGTCGCGAACGAAGTAGCGAAAACAAAACATAAAGGGCTATCGCCAAACGGTAAGGCAACGGACTCTGACTCCGTCAGTTCAAGGTTCGAATCCTTGTAGCCCTGCTACATGAGGCACCTCGGTATGAGGTGCTTTTTTGTGCTATAAGAGAAACTGAAATTTTTTGGAAATGAAAGGTAAGATTAAGATGGAAAATTCGGGTAAAAAATATCAGATAGATACAGAAGAAAATAAAATGTTCTTAGGTGAATTGCAGAAAAATCTTTTAAATTTTGGAAAAGGATTTTTATCACCGGGAGGAAGTGCTTATTTCCTTGGGGATGATGGAACACCATGGAAAGACAGAAACAGAGAAACATGGATCACATGCCGTATGGTCCATGTATATAGTATGGGAATCATGCTTGGGGATAAAGAAAGTCCGGCACTGGTCCATGGTGCTGTACATGGATTACTGGAAGAACTGAAAGATCGTGAAAATGGAGGATGGTATCCGGGAATTACACCGGATAATAAATTCCTGCCAGATAAACAGTGTTATGCTCATGCATTTGTTCTTCTGGCTGCTTCTTCTGCTTTGCTGGCAGGAGAAAAAGATGCAGAAACTCTGCTTAAAGATGCATTGGAATTATTTGATAAACGGTTCTGGGATGAGAAACAGGGACTTACTTATGATACCTGGAATACAGAATTTACAGTTCTTGATGATTATCGCGGTCTTAACGCAAATATGCATACAGTAGAAGCGTTTCTGGCAGTAGCAGATGCAATAAAAGAAGAAAAGTACAGAATACGTGCAGGAAGAATTATAGATCATGTTATTGGATGGGCAAGCGCAAATGACTGGAGAATACCTGAACATTTTACAAAGGAATGGAAAGCTGATCTTGATTGCAATAAAGAATGTCCTGCTGATCGTTTTAAACCTTATGGAGCAACACCGGGCCATGGAATTGAGTGGGCCAGATTGATCGTGCAGTGGGCATATTCTTCTTATAAAGATACCCCTGATTCTGCAGAAGTATATTTAAAAGCTGCAGAGAAACTCTACAACAGAGCAGTTGAAGATTCCTGGAATGTGGATGGAAATCCTGGAATTGTGTATACGACTGACTGGGATGGAAAACCTGTTGTTCATGACAGAATGCATTGGACATTGGCAGAGGCAATCAATACATCAGCAGTCTTATGGCATATAACTCATAAGCAGAAATATGCAAAAGATTATGAAGAGTTTATGAGATATCTGGATGATAAGGTATTGGATCATAAAAATGGTTCCTGGTTTCATCAGTTAGATGAAAATAATAATGTGATAGGAACAGTATGGCCGGGAAAATCAGATGTATATCATGCTTTTCAGTCAACCTGGATCCCATATGGAACACCATATATATCAATTGCTTCAGATGTAAAACAGTATATGGAAGTATGCCATCAATAAAGTAAGTGTTTATTTGTACCCGGCGTACAAGATTTCTGTAAAATGCAGCCAGAACCTGACGGAACAAGGTTCTGGCTGCATTTTACTTCAGGATGATAAAAAGAATGATGTGGGTAATTATTTTTTAATCTCCGGCTGGAATTCTTTTACATCTTTGGCAATCTCGCCGCTTAACAGGAGCATGCAGATCAGGTTCGGGATAGCCATCAGTGCGTTGGCGATATCGGAGAAGTTCCATACCAGAGCTCCGGGACCACCGGAAACCATGGCTGTGGCAACACCGACGATATTTCCGGTACCGATGGTGGCTGCCAGTGAGGTTGTCAGTGCGGAAAAAGGTGATACATCTCCCTGTCCGCGGCTCTTGGTGCGGGCTTCCTTGCTGAGTGTGCTTTTCAGTGCATAGCCAAGGTTACGCCATGTAAGAAATCTGGTGCGCACAGTCAGGAAGATACCGGTTCCGACCAACAGGATCAGCATCACCGGTCCCCAGACAAAGTCATCAATTCTGGTAACAATTTCTTTATAAAATACTTCGAAGATTTACAGAGCTGAATATCCGTAGCTGCTGACAATGGCATCGATTTTTTGCTGCCTCTGACACATTGGACATTTTGTAGATGAATAGGAATGATAGTCCGGTATATCTTTGGTGTTAAAAATAGAATATACAGGGAGAGAAGCCACGCTGTCTACTCTGCTGAATATGGCTGCGATACCTCTGATAGTGCCTCCGTAATACAGAATGCTCTCGATTGCTTTGGACAAAGTAGAGCCTGTGGTAATCGAACCATTGAGGATCAGTACATTTTTGCCCTTGATCATTGGCTGAAAATTATCACGGAAGATAATCTGTCCGGAATTGCTGGATTCAGGAGTAATCACGTAGATCGTCTGATGAGCATTCAGGGAAAAAATGCCGGCTTTGGTAAGTTCTTCAGAAAGATATGCGCCAATTACTTCCAGTCCGTCCATACAGATAATGGTATCAACAGGAGTAGATACTTCATAATTAGCAGCCAGTTCGTGAGCAATATTCTGTGCTTCGGCAGTTCTGGATTTCATAGTTGTAAGATCCAGATAGTGAGTGATATGTGACTGAGATGTGACGAAATGTCCGGGAATTACCTTCAGCTGAATGCGGCTGTCACCACGGGCGTAGATTTTTGTCATGTTTTCCAGATTCATAAGAATACCTCCCTCGTTGAAAAAAAACGTGTAACTGTTCAGTAGCTTTGCGGTTAGCAGACCATTGAACAGTTATAAATCAGTACACTAGAGTGTGTCTGAAAAATCATTCCCGCAATCTGCACGCCCCACTTTGCGGGATATTTCACCCGAATTCAGTTGCCGTAGCCCGCTACGGCGCCCTCATCCGGGCAAAATATACCACAAATTGTGACGCACATCTTGCAGAAAGCCTTTTTCAGACACGCTCTAATCTTGTAAAACATTGTAGCATTGTTTTGCCGAAAAATAAATAATATTGTACAAAATCAATAAAAAATTATGCGATATGTATGAAGATTGTTAATAAAATACCAAAAAACATATAACGATGATCCCCTGGTGCGTTGATGGAAGTATTATTTACGAGGGTTGCTATAGATTGGTTGTGAGTTATGGAGAATGGAATAAACAGTGATGGGTGTGGAAATGGGAAACAGAAGAGAATATTCTATAGAAGTAATATATGTGAAATGATATAATGATTTTCAGTCTATTATTGACTGTCAGAAAAAGAGAAAAGATGAGATAAAAAATGTATACAGCAGAACGAATAGAAGAATTGGATGAAAATAGGAACCTGATAAAAGTGACAGATTAACAGCCTGATATTTTGACTGCGAAAAGTGAATAATCATAAGAAAATCTTAAGAATTTGTCCCTTTCATATTAAGAAGCTTCGATTATTCTAATATCAGAAATACAAAATAAGAAGCCGGGGTGTCTGTACATGAGAGATTTCAGACTGGCATTTCGGATGATGAGGGAGGTGTATAAAGTGGCGAATATTCTTGTTTGTGATGACGATAAAGACATTGTAGAGGCAATCGGTATTTATCTGGAGCAGGAAGGGTATACGGTCATAAAAGCCTATGACGGTGTGGAGGCGATTAACGTATTGCGCAGTCAGCCGGTGGATCTGCTGATCATAGATATTATGATGCCGAAGCTGGATGGCATCCGGACTACTTTGAAGATAAGGGAAGAGAATCCGATCATTATTCTTTCTGCGAAATCAGAGGATGCAGATAAGATCCTTGGATTAAATGTAGGGGCAGATGATTATGTAACCAAGCCCTTTAATCCCCTGGAACTGGTGGCAAGGGTGAAATCACAGCTTCGAAGATATACAAGGCTGGGAGCAGCAATACCTGTGGAGAATGCTCATATCTACGAGACAGGAGGTCTGAGCATAAACGATGACCTGAAGGAAGTCAGGGTGGACGGTGATGTGGTGAAGCTGACACCCATTGAGTACAATATCCTGTTTCTTCTGATGAAGAATCAGGGAAGGGTATTTTCCATTAATCAGATCTACGAAAACATCTGGAATGAGGAAGCAGTTGCTGCAGATAATACGGTGGCAGTGCATATCCGGCATATCAGAGAAAAAATTGAGATTAATCCAAGGGAGCCAAGATACCTGAAGGTTGTGTGGGGACTTGGGTATAAAATTGAAAAAATTTAACCGAATCAAGTAGCGAAGCGAATGATTTTATCTGCTTGACCTAAATCAAGTAACGGAGCGAATGCAAAGGAAAGGGACAAAATTATGAAGGGAAAAGGATACAGGAGCAATGTTGCCAAGGCGGTCTGGATCGTGATCGTACATCTGGCGGCTGTGGCAGCTGTGATATGTGCAGCATTTTTTGTAATGATTTATCAGACGGGAATCCGTCTGGATGACAGAGGGAAAAGTTACATTCAGTCAGAGGGATTCAGGGAGCGTCTGAATTCCAGAGGTACGGATATTCTGGAAAGTCTGTCAGCAAAAGAGGATATAAATTACCTTACAAATGCAGGTTCATCGGCAGTGATTGATCTGGCAGAATTTAAGGAAAAGGAAATCAACCGTGATTCGTTGAGTGAGCTTTCTTTTAAGAATACATCTGGCGTGGCATATTCGGTAAAAGATCTGCTGGAGTGGGCGCAGGACTGGGCAGGAGTTGGAGAGAGATATGATGATGGAGGAAGCTTTGGCGATATAGGACAGTTTATCCAGTGTAAGACCTCGGATGGAAGCAGTCATTATTTTAATTTAAATGATTTTAAAAAACTGGTGACAGATGGGTTGTTAAAGGTTAATTATGATCAGGATATCATGGAAGAGTATGATGATTCCTATGAGACAAAATTTGCAGAAAAAACAGAGAAACAGAAAATAGATGCGGCCATTGAACTGGGCTACTGGAGCGATTCGGATAGCCGAAGTCTGGGTAGTATTACAGACAAAGAACATAATACAGAATATCCGGAATTTTATTTGCAGGAGATATGGTGTTTTACAGAGGAATTTAAACCTCAGGGTGCGGAAAGTCTTCCGGATGCAGTCAATTCCAGTACGGAATGGAATGGAAAACTTGAGGATGCCTATAGTGAACTGGCCAAGGTTCTGGACTGTATCAGAACTGTTCAGGATGATATAAATGTCAGTGACTGTGCCATATCACTTACGTCTGTATACCATACGTCCGGAGACTATGAGGAAGGGAGTACCAATCTCACATATCTTTTCGCAGATAAAGAGAAAAAGACAATCTATACAAACAGAAAAGCATACAGCAGCTATTCACAGCTGGAGCAGAACCTTGAGAAAATATTTAAGGAAAAAGCATATGCAGTTGTTTACCCGGAATTAAGTGAGTGTGTTACAAATATTCCGGATGCAGATCTGCAGGTGTGGAATCATACCATTGATCAGAGCTTTGACACAAAGGATTTTGTGTTTGCAGTTTCGGTTGATACGAAATTTTCTGTGGCAGATTCCATGGCTGATGAGGCAGAGAACTATGAGACATATTCAAAGCTTATGTTTCCGATGCTGGCAGGAGCAATCTTCGGAAGTGTGCTCTGGCTGATCGGTATGGTGTGGCTGACTGTGACAGCAGGAAGGAAACCGAAGGATGAAGAAATCCATCTGAATGGATTTGACAGATGGTATACAGAAATTGCGGCAGGAGCAGTGATCGGTATATGGCTGGCAGGAACGATCATATCGGGAACGTTGATCGCCAACTCATCATTGGGTTACAGTCATGCAGTGGTGACAGTGATTGTTACCTGTCTCATATGTGGGACTTATACAATGGCATGGTTCCTGATCGGATATCTCAGTCTGGTAAGAAGAATAAAAGCAGGAACCTTATGGAAAAACAGTCTGATTAGAACAGTTCTGAAATGGATTGGAAAATGCAGTGGGAAGCTTTCCGATTTTGCCAGAGCTTTTTCCAGAAATACAGCAGAAAAAATAAAAGTTCTGCTTGTGGGAGGAGCATTTTTATTCTTGCAGTTCCTGATCATTGGTTGCGGATTCACAGGTGCAGGAGTATTCCTGATGATATTACTGATTGTAGATGCGGCTGCTGTGATTTTTATCATCAGAAAAGCGGATGGGCTGGATCTTATTATGGATGGTCTGAAGAAAATAAGCGATGGAGAACTGCAATATAAGATCAAAACAGATACACTTACAGGAAAACAGAAGGTGATGGCAGAATATATTAACAATATTGGCAGTGGTCTGGATGCTGCTGTGGAGAACAGCCTGAAAAAGGAAAGAATGCAGACAGAGCTGATCACAAATGTTTCCCATGACCTGAAAACGCCTCTGACTTCCATTATTAATTATGTAGATCTGATGAAACGGGAAAATCCGACAGATCCGAAAATACAGGAATACTTACGCATCCTGGATGAGAAATCCCAGAGACTGAAGGTGCTCACAGAGGATGTGGTAGAGGCATCCAAGGCAAGCACCGGAAACATCAAACTGGAGATGAATGATATTGATTTTGTGGAAATGGTGCAGCAGGTGATCGGAGAATTTGAAGAGAAATTCCAGGAGAAGAACCTGACTATGATGGTACATTTCACAGACGAACCGTCCATTATTTACGCAGACGGCCAGAGAATGTGGCGTGTTCTGGAAAACGTATTCGGCAATGTTGTGAAGTACGCAATGGAGGGCACCAGAGTTTACGCAGAGATCAGCAACAGAAATAAAAAAGTAACCTTTTCCCTGAAAAATATTTCAGCACAGCCTTTGAATATCTCTGCGGATGAACTGACAGAACGGTTTATCAGAGGAGATGTGGCGAGAAATACAGAAGGAAGCGGACTGGGACTCTCTATCGCAAAGAGCCTGACAGAGCTGCAGGGAGGTGAGTTTAAGCTATACCTGGATGGGAATCTGTTTAAGGTGATGATCACATTTGCGGCAAAGAATTGAAGTAAGTGATATAAGGTAGAACAAAGATAAGGCATAAAACAGTTTATAAAAAACTGTTTTATGCCTTATACTTTTGGCTTGTTATAATAATAGAAAAGAAGTATATTAAAAAATCATAGCGACATAAGAAAAGGGGACATAAAAAATGAATTACAGTTTTAACAGCAGAGTCAGATACAGTGAGACAGGTGAGAACGGCAAACTGACATTACCGGGTGTTTTGAATTATTTTCAGGATTGCTGTACATTTCATGCGGAGTCGGTCGGGCTTGGAGGAGACGTGCTGAAGGCAAGAGACAGAGCGTGGGTTCTTTCTTCCTGGCAGGTAATTGTGGATGAATATCCTGCTATGGGAACGGAAATCAGGATCACGACAGCACCTTATGATTTCAAAGGATTCATGGGTATGCGTAATTTCACCATAGAAACAATGGATGGGAAGAAGCTTGCCTGGGCGAACTCCAACTGGACACATCTGGCCATCAGTACAGGGATTCCGGTGAGATTGACACCTGCAGATACAGACAATTACATACTCGGCGAAAAGCTGGAAATGGATTATGCACCGAGGAAAATCAAACTTCCGGATGACATGACTTCACAGGAATCATTCACAGTGCAGAAGCATCATCTTGACACTAATCATCATGTAAACAACTGTCAGTATATCTGTATGGCAGAAGATTTCCTGCCGGAAGATTTCAAAGTATACCAGATGCGTGCAGAGTATAAGATGCAGGCAAAACTTGGAGATATAATCTGCCCGAAAGCAAAAGCAGAAACAGGAAAGGTGATTGTATCGCTTGATGATACAGACGGAAAAGCATACGCAATTATAGAATTTCAGCAAAAATAACGGTAAAAATCTTCTGAACAGGATGAATAGCAGGACAGAATTGACAAAGATATTTCGGAATTGATGTGTGGTTTTGTGAGAGATTTTTTGAATAAATTATTTACAAACAACAAGAAACAATATATAATACATTCATAAACAACAAGAAACAATATATTGTTAAAAACAAACAACATAAAACCACAAAAAGCGGAGGAGATATATATTATGAAAATTCTGGAATCTAAATTTGTACAGGGATTTATCAAAATGGCAAATGACGGTTATCTTCAGGGATGGCATGAGAGAAACGGCGGAAACTTAAGCTATCGTCTGAAACCGGAGGAAGTAGAGATGATTCGTCCCCGTCTGAATGCAACTGGAGAATGGATACCGATCGGGGTAGAGGTTCCGGGATTAGCAGGAGAGTTTTTCCTTGTAACGGGAAGCGGTAAATATTTCAGAAATATTATCGTGGATCCGGAAGTATGTCTTGCGATCATTGAACTGGATGAGACAGGAACAAATTACAGAATCCGCTGGGGCCTGGTTGAGGGCGGCAGACCTACCAGTGAGCTTCCGACTCATCTGATGAATCATGAAGTGAAGAAGAAACTGACAAACGGAAAACATCGTGTTATTTATCATGCACATACGACAAATACAATTGCTCTGACATTTGTTCTGCCACTGGATGATAAGATCTTTACAAGAGAGTTATGGGAATCTGCTACAGAGTGTCCGGTTGTATTCCCGGACGGCGTAGGTGTTGTCGGCTGGATGGTACCGGGTGGAAGAGAAATTGCCATAAAAACAGCAGAATTAATGAAGAAATATGATGTTGTTATCTGGGCACATCATGGAATGTTCTGCTCCGGTGAGGACTTTGACCTG
>ENA-OPCP01000764-OPCP01000764.1-human-gut-metagenome-genome-assembly--contig:-NODE-764-length-25168-cov-3.471708_pt1 | contig 25168 bp, 25 predicted proteins | sample MGYA00241563_ERZ501477 | MGnify/ENA primary metagenome ERZ501477 (study PRJEB25962, sample SAMEA2042572) | human gut metagenome | biome: human gut; feature: human-associated habitat; material: faeces... | reverse complement strand
ACGGCAAGACCGCCGAAGAGGTGTTCCTGCAGGACTTCAAGGTGTTCATGTGCGGGGATATCCGCTTTGGCGTGGCACAGGGCAGCTACATGACCCGCAAGAACCTGCTTGCCGCCGAAGCGCTGCTGCAGCCCTATCTGGAAGAAGCCCGCAACAAGCAGAACGTGGAGGATATCTACATGCTGCTCACCGACGTGCCCAAGGAGGAGAGCGTGGTCATCAGCGATGGCCGCTATGCTTCCGAGGTGCTCTCGGACGGCTTTGAGACCCAGCCTGCCGAGGACGGCAGCTTTACCCTGCCCGGTGTGGTGAGCCGCAAAAAGCAGTTCATCCCGGCGCTGATGACCGCCTATCAGGAGCTGTAAGATGTTTGATTTTCTGCATAAAAAAGCACAGGATGCCACGCCGCCCGCCCTGCCGGAAGGCACTGTGCGCCGCCGCTATTCCATCGAAGGGCAGGTGCAGGGGGTGGGTTTCCGCTACCGCGCCCGCTATGCGGCCCAGACGCTGGAACTGACCGGCTGGGTGGAGAATCAGTGGGACGGCACTGTCCTTCTGGAAGTGCAGGGCCGGGAGGCTCTGATCTACAAGCTGATGGAAGGGCTAAACCACAATCCGTTCATTACCATCGACTGGATCGATACCAAGGATATTCCGCTGGAACAAGAGAGCGGATTTGACGCAAGATGATCAAAAAGGGAGGCGCAAAATATGGTGATCCAAGGGCTTCAGAAGCTGACATTACTGGACTATCCGGAGAAGGTGGCCTGTACGGTCTTTACCGCGGGCTGTAATTTCCGCTGTCCTTTTTGCCATAATGCCTCTCTGGTGATCGATACTTATAAGAATAAAGAGATCCCGTCAGAGGAATTCTTTGATTTTCTCAAGAAGCGCCAGGGGATCCTGGACGGGGTGTGCGTAACCGGCGGCGAGCCGCTGATCCGCAAGGCGGATATTATAACGGTAGCAAAGGAGAACCCGGACTGCCTGTTTTTGACCTTTACCAACGGCACGCTGGTGGATGATGCCTTTTGTGAGGATATGAAGACCTGCGGCAATTTGGCACTGGCTCTGTCCGTAGAGGGCAGCGAAGAGACCACGGATGCCCGCCGGGGCGCAGGCTCCTATCGGGACACGATGGCGGCCATGGCACTGCTCAAAAAGCACGGCTGCCTGTTTGGCGTGTCCGTCTGCTACACATCGCAAAACTGCGAAGCGGTCACTTCCGACGCCTTTTATGACACCCTTATTGAGGCCGGTGCCCGCTATGCCTGGTACTTCCACTATATGCCGGTGGGCAGCGACGCAGATCAGAATTTGCTGCTCTCCCCGGAGCAGCGGGAGCATGTGTACCGCACCATTCGAGAGAAGCGGGACGGCAAGAACGGCAAGCCGATCTTTACCGTGGATTTCCAAAACGACGCGGAGTTTGTAGGCGGTTGTATTGCCGGTGGGCGCAACTACTTTCACATCAATTCCGAGGGTGACGCGGAGCCTTGTGTGTTTATCCATTACAGTGACTCCAACATTCGGCAAAAGAGCATTAAAGAATGCTTGCAGTCGCCGCTGTTTTACGAATATTACAAGGGTCAGCCATTTAATAACAATATGCTGCGGCCCTGTCCCATGCTGGAAAACCCGGCGGCTCTGCGGCGGATCGTTAGCCAAACCGGTGCCAAGTCCACCAACTTCCTGGCTCCGGAGAGCGCCGAGGCGCTGTGCGCCAAGTGCGATGCTTATGCTGCCGCCTGGGCGCCTACCGCTAAGCGCATTTGGGAGGAGAAAAGCCGCTTCCGGCCCTTTACCCAGTATTATCGGGACACCCCGGAGGGCAAAACGGACGGCGAGGTGCAAAAGCTGCAAAACCTGCCCCTGCCTACGGAGAAATAAAAGAGAACATAAAATGAAAAAGCGCACGACCCTGTATGGTCGTGCGCTTTTGTGTGCGCTTATTCAAAATTGGTTTCTACGATCTTCAGCACCTGCTCCCGGGAGGGAAAGTCCACATAGGTGGTGCCGTAGTACACGCCCTTTTTCAGCGGATAGTCCATAAATTTGGCGTTGATATATTTGGCATTGCGCCGTGGTCCTTTCAGCCCACCGGCAGTGGACAGGTAGTTGATCACATACTGCCCGCCAAAGGCCGTGCGCTGCTCTAAGAACGGCCGGATCACCTGGGCCCAGCGGGGCTTGGGCTTGTATTTGAACCGATCCTGTATAATAAAGTCTGCCGTGCCGGTACACAGGGGCAGCGCCGTGGGAACCACCTCCGGCTGTTCCACCCAGGTGGAAAAGTCAATGCCGGTGTTGTGGCGGGTAAAGTCCGGCTTAGGCTCCATTTTGCACCGACGGATCAGCACCAGCTTGCCTCGGGCGGCGCCCAAGGTGGGTACCTGATCCTCTAAGTACCAATAAGGCTCTTTGCCCTTGATATAGGTATAAAACAGGTTGTCGAAGCACTGCTCGTTCTCTTTGCCGTTGTCGTTTTTAAACTGGAACACCACCGCCTCGCCCGGGCATTCGTCTAAAAAGCGGTAGCACTGGGACAGCACATCGCCCATATCCATCAGGTTGGCCCGGTGGCAGGAGTGGTTGTAGGCGGGGAATATGCCGTGCACCATGGTTAGGCACTTGCCGTCCGCCCGCACGCGGATATCCAGCGCCCGCACCCCCAGAAGCAGCTGCTCATAGATGGTTAGGTCTTGGCAGCAAAAGAAGTGGGGCAGTCGAATGTGCTGGGTCACGCAGTCGTGGGTGCCGCACAGGTTCAGCGCCAGTAGATCGCTGCCGTCCGGCAGGTTCTGCATCCAATTTTTTAGATCAATTCCCATTGTTATCACCGCCTTTATTTTAACATCTTTTGACAGGAATTGCAAATTTCTGCGGTATCGGTTATAATCAAGGGGAAGAGGGGGCGCTGTATATGGTGCTTTTTGATGAGACGCGGGTGCTGAACCCGCAGGCGGACAAGACCAATGTGGCTTTGTCTTTTGCCGTTCCGCCCGGGCTGACGGCCTTGCAGGTGGAATTTACTTACGATCCGCCCACCCCACCGGAGCCGGTGGCGGTAGAGGCGGTAAAGGCTGCGCTGGCCCGGTATGCGCGGGCGGTGGTGCAAAAGGATCCGTATGCCTATTTGCCGGTGTATAATTTAGTCACCCTGTCTTTGGATGATCCGGCGGGCTATCGAGGCGCTGCCCATCGGCGAGCCACCGAGCAGTGCCATCGACTGACGGCAGAGAGTGCGTCGCCCGGCTTTTTGCCCGGCGAATTGCGCCCGGGGCAGTGGCAGGCAGTACTCAGCGCCCATTGTGTGCTGTGTCCGGTGACTTGCCGTGTGCGTGTGATCGGGGAGGAAACGGAATGAGTTATTTGCCTTGCGAACTTCACTGCCACAGCGTCCATTCCGATGGGAGCTTTTCTGTGGCGGAACTGCTGCGCCGTGCGTATGATGACCACCTGGCGTTGATCGCTTTGACTGACCACAACACTGTCTCCGGCCACGGGGAGCTGGATGACAGCATTACCCCCGCTGTGCCGGGCATTGAGTGGACCACCTTTTTTGGCCACATGCTGGTGCTGGGCGCCAGGGACTTTGTGGACTGGCGGGACGCAGTGCCTGCCAATATAGACGACAAGATCAATCAGGTGCACGCGGCCGGCGGCCTGTGCGGCGTGGCCCATCCGTTTCAGTTGGGCTCGCCGATCTGTACCGGCGGGCGCTGGGCCTTTGATGTGCAGGACTGGAACCGGGTGGATTACCTGGAGGTATGGCATGATGCTTTTGGCCCGGACAACGGCGAAAACGTCCCGGCAACGGAGCTGTGGAAGTCCCTGCTGGACAAGGGCTATCATCTGCCCATCACCTACGGTCGGGACTGGCACCGCCAGTCGGATCGGCACTTTGGGGTCACCTATTTGAATATGGAAGAACCCACGGCAGCCTGTGCGTTGGAGGCCATCCGCGCCGGGCGCACGGTGGTTAGCTTCGGCGCCAAATTCTTCTTTCGGGTGCACCGTTGGGGCGAAACTTACGGCATTGGCGACACCCTCAAGCGAGGGCGGGTAATCTTCAGCTTTTTTACGGATTTGCACGCCCGGCGTAAGGACGAGAGTGACGAGCCGGTAAGTTACGACACCATTCGCATTATTACGAATGGCAACAAGTGTGTGCTGGAGACGGCGGTCACCGAGCGCCACGCCCGGCTGACCCTGGAGCCGGGACACTGGTACATTTGCGAGTTGTGGGGTACCGTTGGGGGCGAAAAGCAGGCTCTGGCCATCACTTCTCCCATTTATACAGAATAAAAAGGCACCGTAACGGCTTTCGTTACGGTGCTTCTTTGTTTTTAGCGGCGCAGTAGGCGCTCCCGCTCTTTGTAGTCCGGCAGCACGCTTTCCACCAGCCGGTAAAAGGCAGGGGAGTGGTCGTGGTGGCGAATGTGACACAACTCGTGCACCACCACATAGTCTATGGCTGCCTGTGGGTACTGCATCAGGTAGAGGGAAAAGCAGATGCTGTTCTTCCCGTTGCAGGAGCCAAAGCGCTTTTTGGCACTTGTTATCTTGATCCCGGTGGGGGTTACGCCCAGAATTTGGCTGTAATAGGCCACCCGGGGCGGCAGTTCCGCCTTAGCCCGGCGGCGCAGTGCTTCCACTTCCGCTTCCGTTAAGGGCGGATGTGCCTGTAAGTAGGCGGCCTTGGCGGCTTTTTGTCGGCTGATCCAGTCCGCCTTTTGGACAATAAAGCGATCAATGGCTCGATCAGTGACCCACAGGGGCGCTTTTACGGTGATTTGCAGGTTATCGTCAATGGACAGCTCTATGCTCTTGCGCCGGGAGCGGGTAATATGCACGCCCTCCATCAGCGGATCCAAATGGGGTTGGTGAACGCCCAGAAAAATGGCGGCAGATCGGCCACATTCGCGTGGAGATATTTTTCCTCCACCGTGTGGTACAGAGCCCGCATGACCGGGCGGAAGGTGTAGTCGATTTCTGCCCGAATAAAGCCCGGCTGCCGAATTTCAAAATCCAGTTCCATCCGGTCGCTGCTTTGTGCGGCGGTGTGTTCCAGGATCACATCGTTGTTGTTAAATACCTTGATGGTGTGGCCTTTTTTGAACTTTGTCACCGCCACCTTGCCGGTTAGGCCGGGCGCGTAGGACACCGTGTCGCCCACATTGGCGTCCCCTACGGTCAGGTAGATCATACTGGTGTCCGGTTTGTTGGTTACCACGGAGCGACCCTCTCGCAGTGCCTGCAAAACAGCTTCCTCTGTTTTGGCGGTGGTGTGCACAATGGTGGTGGGGTTGGCCAGCAGCTTCAGCGGGCCAATGTCCTTGTGAAAGTCGGAGCCGCCCACCGCTGCAATGTGGTTGCCTTGCAGCAGCTGGTTGTGCCACCAGTTCATATTTTTAATATTATCCGAGTGCTGAATGGTGTTCCACACTTCCACGCAGTCAAAGTGGAAGTGCTCCAGATCCATGTGGAACCCGCACATAGAGCAAAACGGGTGATTGACGGAGATGGTGGCCCCTGCCTCCCGGCAAGGCGCCAGCACCGCGTCATAGTCCTCTGTGGTCTTTAAGATATACGGCGGATCTTGGGGCACCTTTTTGCCCCAAACATTGATGTGACCCAGGTCGTCGGTGATCTCCTGCCCCTGCATGACCAGCAAATTTTTGTCCGTATAGCTGGCCTTTACGGTGTTGTAGTTGTGGTCGGTGATAATGGCGTAGTCGAGCCCTGCCTGCTGGCACGCTTCTACCAGCTGACCGGGGGTCAGCTTGCCATCGCTGTTGCAGGTGTGCAGGTGGGTGTCGCCTTTGAGCCAAATGCGGTTTTCCATAATGTTCACTCCTGTATGCGTTCTTAGATGCAATTTATCTGTGTCGGCACCGGCCGATGGGGTTACGATTTGGGGTCGATCAGCGCTTCCAGCCGGTCATTGTCCCGGGCAAAGCGCCGCTGGCTCACCATCACCACCAGCGTGTCGCCTGCGTGGAGGGTGGTGTCGCCCTTAGGGGTCACGGCCGTGTCACCCCGCTCAATGCTGACGATCAGGCAGTGGCGGCCCCAGTCAATGTCTTTAATGCACTTGCCGTCCAGAGCACTACCCAGGGGGAGCACATAGGTCTTGAGCACCTTTTCTCCGGGACGGTTGCGGCGGGCAGCCGCCTTGTCCTCCGGACGCAACAGATTTTCCAGCAGCGCAGTGTAAATGGGCGTACTGCCCAGCAGATCTGCCAGCGTGTAGCTGGTCAGGCTTACCACTGCCAGCGGCAGCAGACTGTCCAGGTTGCCGGTCATTTCAAATACCAGGATAATGCCGGTCATGGGCGCCCGCACAATGGCGGCAAAGAACCCGGCCATAGACACCACCACCAGCTCCTGCCACAGCTCCGGCGCCAGCCCAAACCAGGCAATGGCCGCCTCGGCATAGATGGCGCCCAGGTAAGTCCCCAGAATCAGCAGCGGGAAGAAGATGCCGCCCGGTGCGCCGGAGGCAAAGGACAGCAGGGAAAATAGAAATTTGCCCAGCAACAGTAAAATCAAAATTTTAATGGTGGGGTGCTCTTGCAGCAGCAGGGTCACCATGGTGTGGCCGCCGCCCAGCAGTTGGGGCACAAACAGCCCCAGCACGCCGCTGCAAACGAAAACCAGCATCATACGCACCGGTGCTTTGATCTTGCCGATCCATTTTTGGCCCAGCAACATGAGGGCATTGTAGCCCACGCCGGCCAGCCCCAGCACGATCCCTAATAGCAGCAGGATCCAGTAGCTCTTTAACGGAATGTCGGCGGTGGTGTAGTGGAACACCGTGTTTTGACCGAAAAACAGCTTGGAGATATAGTCTGCCGTAATGGTAGACACAATGCCCATGCACAGAATGTTGCCGTCCAGGGTCTTGTGGATCTCCTCCAGGGTGAACATCATGCCCGCCAGCGGGGCGTTAAATGCCGCTGCCAGTCCGGCACCGCCGCCGCAGCTGATCATGCGCAGCTGCGTGGTTTTGTCCGCCTTGGTAACCTTGGCAATCCCTTTGGCCGCCATACCACCCAGCTGAATACTGGGGCCTTCGCGCCCCAGACTCAGTCCGCTGAGAATGGACAGGGTGCCGCCGGCGATCTTCGCCAACAGCACTTGCCACCAGGGGGCGTCCAGGTGACCGCGAATTTCCCCGGTGATTTGGGGAATACCGCTGGAGGATGACAGAGGCTGCCACCGCACCAGCCGAGAGACCAGGTAGCCGATCCCCGCCAGTGCCGCTAAGAACAGTGCAATGTACAGCGGCTTGCCGGCAATGGCGGTGAGTACCGCATGGTTGGCGCTTTCCGCTTTGCTCAGCAGGAAGCGGTAGAGAGCGGACACCAAACCGGCAACCACGCCCACTTCCAGCCCGCGCACAATGAGAAAGAAGGTCTCTGTGCGGTGATGTTCAATTTTGCGAAAGGTAGATTTTTCTTTTTTTCTCATAAATTTGCAGGCAAATGCCTATTCCCTTGTTGAAATTTACTAAATAATTATAGCATAAATTCGCCGATTTGCAAAAAAAGTTAAAATTTGGTGTCAACATACAAATCAACCTTGCAAATCAGGGGCTTTCGTATTATCATAATTCTATCATTTTATTTCTGTTTCGACAAGGATTTTAGGATGGAAGCATTAAAAAAGAAAATTCTCGCCGAGGGCGAGGTCTATGAAGGTAATATTCTTAAGGTGGATTGCTTTTTGAACCACCAGATCGACTTTCCGTTTATGAAAGAGGTGGGGCGGGAGTTCCACCGTCTTTATAAGGACGCCGGGGTGAACAAAATTCTTACCATTGAGGCCTCCGGCATTGCCGTGGGCAGCGTGGTAGCGCTGGAGTTCGCCTGCCCATTGGTCTTTGCCAAAAAGAGCAAGACCAAGAACATTGCCGGCGATGTGTATAAGACCCAGGTGGCGTCCTTTACCCACGGCACCACCTATGATGTGATGGTGTCCAAGCGGTTTTTGACCCCGGAGGATCGGGTGCTGATCGTAGACGACTTCCTGGCGGTGGGCAATGCCCTGCGGGGGCTCATCGACCTGGTGCACCAAAGCGGCGCCACCCTGGTGGGCTGCGGCACCGTGATCGAGAAGGGCTACCAGCACGGCGGCGATCAGCTGCGTGCCGAGGGCGTTCGAGTGGAGTCCCTGGCCATCGTGGAGTCCATGGACCACACCACCGGGCAGATCTGTTTTCGGGATTAAAGCGGTTATTTGAGCGTGCGCTCTGATAATAAATATTTTTTTCGGAGGAATCGAGAATGAAAATGGCAAAAAAAGTACTTGCAGTTCTTCTCAGTGTCCTGTTCGTTGTAGGCGTATTCACCGCCTGCTCTTCTAACAGCGGCGACACCAAGAAGAAAGAAGACACCACCAATTCTGCAACCAGCAAATTGAAGGTTGGCTTCATCTTCCTGCACGACAAAAACTCTACCTATGACCTGAACTTTATTAAGGCTGCGGACGCTGCCTGCAAGAAGCTGGGCATCACCGGCGCGCAGAAGCTGTACAAGACCCAGATCCCGGAGGGTCAGGAAGCTTATGACGCAGCAGTAGACCTGGCGGAGCAGGGCTGCAACATTATCTTTGCAGACAGCTTCGGTCACGAGCCTTACATCATTGAGGCTGCTAAGAAGTACCCCAATGTGCAGTTCTGCCACTCCACCGGCACCAGAGCTCACACCGAGGGTCTGGCCAACTACCACAACGCTTTTGCCTCCATCTATGAGGGCCGTTATCTGGCAGGTATTGCCGCCGGTATGAAGCTCAACGAGATGATCGAGAAGGGCGAGTTCAAAAAGGACGAGGCCAAGATGGGCTATGTAGGTGCCTTCACCTATGCCGAAGTGATCTCCGGCTACACCTCCTTCTTCCTGGGCGCACGCTCTGTATGCCCCTCCGTTACCATGGAAGTCACCTTTACCGGTTCTTGGTACGACGAGGCTGCCGAGAAGGAAGCTGCCAACAAACTGATCAAGGACGGCTGCAAGCTGATCAGCCAGCACGCCGACTCTATGGGCGCACCCACTGCTTGTGAGTCCGCCGGTGTTCCCAATGTGTCTTACAACGGTAGCACCATCTCCGCTTGCCCCAACACCTTCATCGTATCTTCCCGCATCAACTGGGAGCCGTACTATGAGTATGCCATCAAATGCGTGGCTGAGGGCAAGACCATTGACGCGGACTGGACCGGTACTCTGTCCACCGGCTCTGTGGAACTGACCGATGTAAACACCAAGGCTGCCGCTGCCGGCACCCAGGAGGCCATTGACGCCGCCAAGAAGAAGCTGGAAGACGGTTCTCTTCATGTGTTTGACACCTCTGCCTTCACCGTAAACGGCAAGAAGCTGGATTCCTATAAGGCAGATGTAGACACCGATGCCAAGTATACCCCGGACACCGAGGTTGTTAAGGACGGCTACTTCGCTGAGTCTACTGCTCGTTCTGCCCCCTACTTTGATGTGCAGATCGACGGCATCAAGCTGCTGGACAAGAAGCAGTAATCTAAAACAGCACAGTTTACAAACACCCGTGACCGCAATTTTTGCGGTCACGGTAGTGTTGTATATAGGAACTTTATTTTGCGGAGGTAGACCATGGGCGTACCTGCTGTTGAGCTGAAGGGGATTACCAAAACATTCGGCTCCATCGTTGCCAATTCCGACTGCTCCCTGACGGTAGAGAAGGGCGAGATCCTCTCTGTCCTGGGTGAGAACGGCAGCGGCAAGACCACCTTAATGAATATGCTGGCCGGTATTTATTTTCCGGATGCCGGGCAGATCTTTGTCAATGGGGAAGAAGTGGTGATCCGCTCTCCCAAAGACGCATTTAAGTACAATATTGGTATGATCCACCAGCATTTTAAGCTTGTGGATGTGTTTACGGCCACGGAAAATATCGTGCTGGGCATGCACGATGAAGAAAAATTTAACTTGGCTGAGGCTGAGAAAAAAGTGCGGCAGATCACCGAGCGTTACGGCTTTGCCGTGGATTTGAAAAAGAAAATATACGAGATGTCTGTTTCTGAGAAGCAGACGGTCGAGATTATAAAGGTGCTGTATCGCGGCGCCAATATTCTGATTTTGGACGAGCCCACCGCTGTATTGACCCCGCAGGAGACCCGGCGACTGTTTGATGTGTTGCGGCGTATGCGGGAGGACGGCAAGTCCATTATCATCATCACCCATAAACTTCATGAGGTACTGGAAATTTCCGACCGGGTGGTGATTCTGCGCAAGGGCAAGAATGTGGGCGATGTAGCCACCAAGGACGCCACGGAGCAGTCCCTGACCGAAATGATGGTGGGCGAAAAAATTGATTTGCACATTGAGCGCACCGCGCCTAAGGACCCACAGGAGCGGCTGCGAGTGGAGCACCTGACCGTGCGCAACAAAGAGGGTGCCCATGTGCTGGAGGATGTAAACTTTACCGCCAACGGCGGCGAGATCCTGGGCATAGCCGGTATCTCCGGCTGCGGCCAAAAGGAACTGCTGGAGGCCATTGCCGGTTTGCAAGCCAGCGAAAAAGGCTCCAACATTGTGTATAAGCCGTCAGACGGCCAGGCGGTGAACCTGGTAGGCAAGAGCCCCAAGGCCATTCGTAGCTTGGGCATCGCTTTGTCCTTTGTGCCGGAGGACCGACTGGGTATGGGCCTGGTAGGCAATATGGATATTGTGGACAACATGATGCTGCGCAGCTACAAGCGCGGCCATACGGCTTTTCTGGAGCGCAAGCGTCCTAAGGACCTGGCGGAGAATATCATTAAAAGTCTGGAGATTGTCACCCCGGATGCCAACACCCCGGTGCGCCGCCTGTCCGGCGGTAATGTGCAAAAAGTGTTGGTGGGCCGAGAGATTGCCCAGCACCCCACGGTGCTGATGGTGGCCTATCCCGTGCGTGGGTTGGACATCAACTCCTCTTATATGATCTATAATCTGCTGCAAAAGCAGAAGGAAAGCGGTGTGTCCGTGATCTTCGTGGGCGAGGATCTGGATGTGCTGGTGGAACTGTGTGACCGCATTATGGTACTGAACTCCGGCCGGATTACCGGTATTGTGGACGGTCCGTCCGCCACTAAGGAGGAGCTGGGTATCCTGATGACCAAGCGTGTGAAGGAGGAGGGCGAGACCCATGCATAAGAACAAGACCAAAGAGCCGCTCTTTCACATTGCCAAGCGGGCGGCACTGCCCTGGTATCTGTCCTGGGCCATTCGCATCGGTGCCATTGTACTGGCGCTGGTGGCATGTGCGGCGCTGACTGTGTTTTTGACCCATGAAAATCCGTTCCAGGTGTATGCCACCATGTTTCGTGGTGCCTTTAGCACCCCCCGCCGGATATGGAACCTGCTGCAAAGTTTGGCTATGCTGCTGTGCGTGTCCCTGGCGTTGACCCCTGCTTTCAAAATGCGGTTTTGGAACATCGGCGGCGAGGGTCAGGTGCTGATCGGCGGTTTGGCAACGGCGGCGTGTATGATCTGCCTGGGTGGCAAGATTCCCAATGCGCTGCTGATATTGACGATGATCGTAGCCAGTATGCTGGCCGGTGCCATTTGGGCGCTGATCCCCGCATTTTTTAAGGCGCAGTATAATACCAACGAGACCTTATTCACCCTGATGATGAACTATGTGGCTATTCAGCTGGTGGCGTATTTCGTCATTCGCTGGGAGGTGCCCAAGGGCTCCGGCAAGATCGGTATTATCAACCAGACCACCCGCGCCGGCTGGTTGCCGGTGCTCGGCGAGCACGACTATTTGCTGAATATTCTCATTGTGCTGGCGCTGACCGTCTTTATGTCCATTTACTTAAAGTACAGCAAGCACGGTTATGAGATCTCCGTGGTGGGCGAGAGTGTAAACACCGCCCGCTATATCGGTATCAATGTTAAGAAAGTGATTCTGCGCACCATGGCGCTGTCCGGCGCCGTGTGCGGCATTGCCGGCCTGCTGCTGGTGGGCGGCACGGATCACACCATTACCACCACCACCGCAGACAACCGGGGCTTTACTGCCATTATGGTGTCTTGGTTGGCCAAGTTCAGCCCGGCGTATATGATCCTCACCTCGTTCCTGCTGGTGTTCCTACAAAAGGGCGCAGACGAGATCTCTACCGTTTTTATGCTGGACCAATCGTTCTCAGAAATTATTACGGGTATTATCCTGTTCTTTATTATCGGCAGCGAGTTCTTTATCAATTATGAGCTGAAGTTCCGCCGCAATCGGAAGGAGGCCGCCTGATGTTTAGTTTAGCTACTTGGGTCACGCTGTTCCAGCGTGCCGTGATGCAGGGCGTGCCGATTCTGTTCGGCGCCACCGGCGAGATCTTGACGGAGAAATCCGGCAACCTGAACCTGGGTATTCCCGGTATTATGTATGTGGGCGGTATCAGCGGCGTGATCGGCTCGTTTCTGTATGAGCAGCATGTAACGGAGCTTAATCCGTTTTTGGCTGTGCTGATCCCGTTGATTTGCACACTCTTCGGTTCCCTGCTGATGGGGCTGCTGTATTGTTTCTTGACCGTGACCCTGCGGGCCAACCAGAATGTAACCGGTTTGGCCATCACCACCTTTGGCGTTGGATTCGGTAACTTTTTCGGTGCCTCTATGGTGCAGCTCACCGGCAGTGACATCCCGTCTGTTGCCCTGACCCGCACCAGCACCTACTTCCGCGCCCATCTGCCTATTGCAGAAAAAATGGGCGCCTTTGGCGAGATGTTCTTGAGCTACGGTTTCCTCGCCTATGTTTCCATTGTGATCGCCATTGTGTGCGCCGTGTTCTTAAAGCGCACCCGGGGCGGCCTGCACCTGCGTGCCGTGGGCGAAAACCCGGCCACCGCAGACGCTGCGGGTATCAATGTGGAGCGCTCCAAGTATATGGCTACCTGCATCGGCAGTATGATCGCCGGGCTGGGCGGTCTGTATTATGTAATGGACTACGCCTGCGGCGTGTGGTCCAACGACGGCTTCGGTGACCGTGGCTGGCTGGCCATCGCTTTGGTGATTTTCGCCATTTGGCGACCCAACCTGGCTATCTTCGGCTCTATCCTGTTCGGGTTCCTGTATATTGTGTATCTGTTTATTCCCGGCCTGGATCTGAGCAAGCAGGAGCTGTTTAAGATGCTGCCCTATGTGGTGACGATCCTGGTATTGATCGTTACCTCTATGCGCAAGAAGAAAGAAAATCAGGGACCGGCCGCCCTCGGTCTGTCCTATTTCCGGGAGGAACGCTGATGCACGAGAATATTGAACGGGTGCTGGTGTCTGAAGAAGAGCTGCACCAAATCAATGCCCGCCTGGGCGCCCAGATTACTAGGGACTACGCCGGCAAAAATCTGTTGGTGGTGGGTATTTTGAAAGGCTCCGTGCTGTTTATGGCGGACCTGATCCGTGAGATACAGCTGCCCTGTAAGCTGGACTTTTTAGCCGTATCCAGCTACGGCGGCGACACCCGCTCCAGCGGCGTGGTAAAGATTGTGAAGGACATTGATATTGAATTGGAGGACTACGATGTGCTGCTGGTGGAGGATATTCTGGACAGCGGGCGCACCCTCTCCTATGTTTGCGATATGCTGCGTACCCGCCACCCGGCCAGCATTCGCGTGGCTACTTTGCTGGATAAACCGGAGCGCCGCGTGGTAGATTTAAAGGCGGATTACGTGGGCACCAGTGTGCCGGACGAGTTTGTGGTGGGCTACGGCCTGGATTTTGACCAGCGCTACCGCAACTTGCCGTATATCGGTCAGCTGAAACGCTCTGTTTACGAAAAATAATTTATTATATTTTTAGGAGGAACCGCAATGGACAGAAAAGTAGTCATTATGGATCACCCGCTGATCCAGCACAAGTTGAGCATTCTGCGTGATGTGGACACCAGCACTATGGAGTTCCGTGAGCTGGTCAACGAGATCGCCATGCTGATGATGTATGACGCCACCCGTGATCTGCCTTTGGAGGACAAGCAGGTGACCACCCCCTGCGGCGTGGCCGACTGTAAGGTGCTTGCCGGCCGTAAGCTGGCGTTTGTGCCCATTCTCCGTGCCGGTCTGGGTATGGTAGACGGTGCTTTGCGCCTGGTGCCCGCCGCTCGTGTGGGACACATTGGTCTGTATCGTAACGAGGAGACTCTGGAGCCGGTAGAGTATTATTGCAAGCTGCCGGGCGACATCGGTCAGCGAGATGTGTTTGTACTGGATCCCATGCTGGCAACCGGCGGCAGCGCCATTGATGCCATCGGCCAGATCAAAAAGCGTCACCCTCGCAGTGTAAAGTTCCTGTGCATTATCGCTGCGCCGGAGGGCCTGGAGGCCCTGAAGAAGGCGCATCCGGATGTGGATATTTTCTGCGCAGGTATGGACGATCATCTGAACGAGAACGGCTACATTGTTCCCGGTTTGGGCGATGCCGGCGACCGTATCTTCGGCACCAAATAAGAAGTGATCTGTTGAAAAGAAGGGAATTTGATTTCTATGTCAAAAAACAAAGTCGATTTTTCTAAGGGCATTTACGATGCGCGCCAGCTGGGTACGCCGCGGATGCTGCTGCTGGGCTTTCAGCACATGTTTGCTATGTTCGGCGCCACCGTGCTGGTGCCGTTGATTACCGGGTTGGATATTGCCACCACCTTGCTGATGGTCGGTCTGGGTACCCTGCTGTTCCATGTGTTCACCAAATTTAAGGTGCCTGCTTTCCTGGGCAGCTCCTTTGCGTTCCTTGGCGGTTATGCCACGGTAGCACCCAAACTGCCGGACGCCAACGGCGAGCTGACCATTGCCAACACGGAAATGCTGCCCTATGCCTGCGTGGGCGTGGCTTGCGCCGGTTTGTTGTATCTGGTGTTGGCCACCATCATCAAGATTATTGGTATCAATAAGGTGATGCGTTTCTTCCCGCCGGTTGTAACCGGTCCCATCATTGTGGCTATCGGTTTGGGTCTGGCACCCACCGCTATTTCCAACTGCAAAAATAACTGGTGGCTGGCACTGATTGCTTTGGGTATTGTGATCGTGGTGAATGTGTTCGGTAAGGGCATGGCCAAGATCATTCCCATTCTCATTGGTATTCTCGGCGCCTATGCAGTGGCCGGTATCGTCGGTAACGGCTTTGGCGTAGAAAGCTTTGCTATTGACTTTTCTTCTGTTAAGGAAGCGGCCTGGGTGGGTCTGCCCATTCACTGGAGCTCTACCGTGTTCGGCGGTGTGCATGATACCGGTAAGGCCGTAACTGCCATCATTGCCATTATGCCTATCGCACTGGCAACCATGATGGAGCACATCGGTGATATTTCCGCCATCGGCGCCACCTGCGGCAAGAATTATATTGCCGATCCCGGTCTGCACCGTTCTTTGGCCGGTGACGGCTTGGCCACCACCATGTCTGCGTTGTTCGGCGGTCCCGCCAATACCACTTACGGTGAGAACACCGGCGTGCTGGCGCTGTCTAAAGTGTATGACCCCAGAGTCATTCGTATCGCTGCGTACTTCGCCATTTTGTTCTCCTTCTCTCCCAAGTTTGCTGCACTGATTGACTCTATGCCCGCAGCCATCGTTGGCGGTATCTCCTTTGTGCTGTACGGCATGATCTCCGCCATTGGTATCCGTAATGTGGTAGAGAATAAGGTGGACTTCTCCAAGCCGAGAAACACCATCATCGCCGCTGTCATCCTGGTGTGCGCACTGGGCTTGGGCGACGGTGTAAGCTTCCATATCGGGCAGTTCGACATTAACCTGTCTGCGCTGGCTGTGGCTGCACTGGCCGGTATTATCCTGAACGCCATCTTCCCCGGCAAGGACTACGACTTCTCCAAGCAGTCCGCTGCGGATGTAAAGTCCACTAAGGACAATAAGGCAGAGGCCAAGGCTGAGTAAGCCAAATCAAAATTGCAAAGGCACACGCGGATCGGCGTGTGCCTTTTTGTATGCTTAGAGGGGGCAAGGCGCCCATTCTGTGCCTTTTGGTACCACTGCATTGGATTTTGTGCCGCCGGGTGGGCGGCGCTTGCAATCCAGCCGGGGGTTCGGTATAATAGAGAAAAGTGCGTAAAGGAGTGTTTGGAATGAACGGTGTGGCTGGTATTGACCGGGTGACCATTGACTGTATTTTCTCCGGCATGGCCGGGTTCCCGGGAGCGGGGGAGGAGCTTTATACGGATCGGTTCTCCATGACCCTGGGCGGGGGTGCCTGCGTGACCCCGGTGCGGCTGGGGAATATGGGCGTTCCGGTGCGGTACGGCACCTTTTTGGGTCAGGGCTTGCTCAGCAAAACGGCGGAGACCCTGTTGCAAAAGTACAAGGTGCAGAACCTGCACAATTTTTATGACGGCGACGGGGAGCCGGTGATCTTCAGTTCCGTGTTCTCTTTTCCCTCCGATCGGTCCATTATGACCTTTGACGCTGGGCTGGGCGAGAATTTGCTTACGGACGCCCAGGTGTATGACTTTCTCCACGGAGCGGATGTGTGCTTTGCGCCTCGGCGGCCGGATGTAGTGAAGAAGTTGGCCCGGGAGGGCACCAAGATCGTGTACGATACCCACTGGGAGGAGGGGCAGACTCTGGAGGACCACCTGCCCATTTTGCGGTTGGCGGATTTCTTCACCCCCAATGACAAAGAGGCCATGCTCCTAACCGGCACGGACAGCCCCCAGGCGGCGCTGGACGCCTTGTGCAACTACACCGCCCAGCCCATTGTTAAGGTGGGTAAGGACGGCTGTATTACCCGCATTCACGGCAAGACGGAGCACTTCCCGGCTGGGGAGGCCACGCCGGTGGATAAGACCGGGGCAGGGGATAATTTCCTGGCCGGGCTGGTGTTTGGCGTGTACCACGGCTGCTCTGTGGCAGAGTGCATTCAGCTGGCCAATATTGCCGGCGGCAAGTCTACGGAGACCTTTGGCTGTTATGACGCGCCTTACGATCTGCGCACGGAGCTGAAAGCGCTGCGCCGAGAGGGGTAAAAGCCAATTCAACAATATGAAAATGAAAAAGAGCAAGTCTGTTTGACTTGCTCTTTTTGCGGCCAATCAACGCTTTTGGCACAAGCGGTCATTCCGATCTTCTTTGTTTGAAATAACGAACAAAAACCCCGCCTTGCACCGGGCAAAGCGGGGGATAAACAGATTAAAATCCGGTCAAACTGCCTTGAAATATAAACAGCAGAATGGCAAGCATAATGAGAATAAGGCCGATGGTGATTCCGCCGTACAGTATGATTTGAGAGAGATGGGATGACCCAGCGGGGCGGATTTTTCGTTTAGACGGCGTGCCGCCTTGCGCCGAGCTTACGGCCTTGCGTGCGCCGGTTCGTTCTCTATACACGGCCAGCGGATCCTTTCGGCGTAAGATCCGGTCATAAAAAGCATCCAGCCACTGGGTATCAGCCGGTGTGCATAATTCTTCTTCCGTGCAGTCCGGTTCGTGTACGATCTGATTTCTGACCCAGCGATAATGTTTTAGCTGCTTTAAGTCATGCGCCCAGTCGGGCACAATGCGTGCCCCGCGGGGACAGTTGACCATATCGTCAATATAGACGGAAATGCCGTGCGCTGTGCCATACATATCGCTGCACAGTTTTTCCAGCCGTTTGTATGCGTTCATAAATTCCATAACTTCACCGTATGATTTGCCATTATGCGTTACCAAGCAATAGATCGAGTTGAGTAAGTGCTTAAATATTTTTTCGTTTCTTATCCGAATGTTTCCATCTGCGATTATACCGATTTGAAATATACAATGCTGAAAGTGTTTTTCAAATCCTCTTTCCTAAAAGACCGTGTGCGTCAGGAATGTACATTTTATTGATTTGAATGAGGCTTTCCGCTGCAAAAAGAAAGCCCGGAAAGCTTGGGGGCTGCCGGGCTTTTGGCGGAGTGGGTGGGATTTGAACCCACGGGCGAACGAATCGCACGATGGATTTCGAGTCCATGCCGTTATGACCTCTTCGGTACCACTCCGTATTTTGTTTTGCTGTACAATAGTAGCATTCCGGGGCGGATTTGTCAATTCTCTTTTGTGCAAAATAGGCGCATTTTTGCGAATTTGGCGGCGGAATTTTGGCGGCAATCGGGTGGGCGGCGCCGGGGAGCGGTTGCACCGGGGGCGCGGGTATGGTAAAATAAAAGTAGTTTTAGATGGGAGCGCAAGGTATGATTGCAATTATTGACTACGGCGCCGGGAATTTGTCCAGCGTGCAAAAGGCGCTGAACTTTCTGGGCGCAGACAATCGCATTACTGCCGATCCGGCAGAGATTCTGGCGGCAGATCGGGTGATCCTGCCCGGGGTAGGCGCCTTTGGCGACGCTATGGCTGCCATGCGCAGTCGCGGGTTGGTAGACACGGTGCGGGAGGCGGCAGATGGCAGCCGACCGTTTTTGGGTATTTGCCTGGGGCTGCAACTGCTGTTTGCCGAGAGCGAAGAAAGCCCTGGCGTTGCGGGTCTGGGTATCTTTGATGGGCGCATTCGCCGCATTCCCGGCGGGCCGGGACTGAAGGTGCCCCACATTGGCTGGAACGATGTGCAACTGACGCAAACAAACGGCATTTTTCGCGGTGTTGCCCAGAATAGCTACTTCTACTTTGTTCATTCCTTTTATTTGGACGGTGCTAAGCCGGAAGAAGTGGCCGGTGTGACCCGGTACGGCGTACCCATTCAGTGCGCGGTGCAGCGGGGTAAGGTGGCTGCCACGCAGTTCCATCCGGAAAAGAGCGGTGCAGCGGGCTTGCAGCTGCTGAAGAATTTTATCAGCGGGGAGGAAAAATAAGGTGTATGCAAAGCGAATTATTCCCTGCCTGGATGTAAAGAACGGCCGAGTGGTTAAGGGTGTTTCTTTTGTAGATCTGGTAGATGCCGGGGATCCGGTGGCCTGTGCGGCGGCTTATGACGCCCAGGGGGCGGACGAGCTGGTGTTGCTGGATATTACCGCCACCCACGAGGGACGGGGCACCATGACAGAGATCGTGCGCCGGGTGGCGGAAACCGTGTTCATTCCCTTCACCGTTGGCGGCGGCATTGCCAGCGTGGAGGATTTTACCCGGCTGCTGCGTGCCGGGGCAGACAAAATTTCTGTCAATTCCGCGGCGGTGCGGGATCCGGAGCTGATCAGTAAGGCCTCGGCAAAGTTCGGCGCCCAGTGTGTGGTATGCGCTATTGACGCCAAGCGCCGGGATCAAGGATGGGAAGTGTACTTAAACGGCGGGCGTATCCCCACCGGGCTGGATGCTGTGGCTTGGGCCAAAGAAGCGGAGCGCCGCGGCGCGGGCGAAATTCTCCTAACCTCTATGGACTGCGACGGTCAAAAGACCGGCTACGACTTGGAGCTGACTCGGGCGGTCAGTGAGGCCGTGGGCGTGCCGGTGATCGCCAGTGGCGGCGCAGGCAAGGCGGAGCACTTTTTAGACGCCTTTACCGACGGGAAGGCAGACGCGGTGCTGGCCGCCAGCCTGTTCCACTTTAACGAACTGCCGATCCCGGAGCTGAAAGCGTATTTGAACGCCAGGGGCGTGCCGGTGCGGTTATAAAGAAGATACAGTCCGGGCGTGCGCTTTTGCATAGTGCACGCCCGCTTTTTGCCTGTTGCGCCCCGGGCGCAAAAATGGTACAATGTTTGTAGAAAAACAGCGAGAACGGAGAGACAAAATGGCAATGGAGACAGAACAGACAACAGACGGCCTGGTGATCGGGCGCAACGCAGTGGCAGAGTTGCTGGCCGGTGGCCGCGAGATTGAGCATGTGCTGGTGGCAAACGGCGAGCGCACCGGCTCCATTGTGCCACTGATCGCTAAGTGCAAAAAGCAGGGCGTGGTGGTCAAGTATGTGGACCGGCGAAAGCTGGACGCCATGTGTGACCACGCTAATCATCAGGGCATTGTGGCAGTGGCGTCTGCCCACGATTATGTACCGCTGGAGACCATTCTGGATCGGGCGGAAGAAAAGGGCGAGGCGCCTTTTTTGGTGCTGTGCGATGGAATTGAGGACGGTCATAATTTGGGAGCCATTATCCGCTCCGCAGAGGCCGGCGGCGCGCACGGGGTGGTGATCCCCAAGCGGCGCAGCGTGGGGCTGAACTACACGGTGGCTAAGACTGCCTGCGGTGCACTGGAGTACCTGCCGGTGGCTCGGGTCAGTAACCTGAATCAAACCATTGAACTGCTGAAAAAGCGGGGCATTTGGGTGTATGCGGCGGATATGGACGGCACGCCCTGGTGCCAAACGAATTTTGACGGCGGCGTGGCGCTGGTGATCGGCAGCGAAGGCAGCGGCGTCAGCGCTTTGGTGAAGAAGAATTGCGACGCAGTGGTCAGTCTGCCCATGCAGGGCAAGGTCAACTCTCTGAACGCCTCTGTGGCGGCAGGCATTTTGATATATGAAGTGACCCGGCAGCGCCTGGGGCTGATTGGAAAGTGAGCGTATGAGCGAGAATTTAACCATAGATGAGATCCTGCGCCAGGCGGAAGAGATACGCAAAAAAACCGCACGCAAGGCGGAGGCGGCCATCGACAAGATCCACGCTACCCAAACGCCGCTGGAGCCGCAGCCGAAAGAACCGACGGTTACGGTGGCACCCGGCGTAGACGATAAGACCCGGGTGACAGCGCCGGTGACGGACAAAACGCAAGTGCGCCCGGCTGTGGACGACAAGACCCGGGTAGGCACCCCGGTGATCCCGGCAGCGTCTCCGGCTACCGCCAAAACCACGGCGGTGCCCCCGGTGGGAGACAAGACCCGCCCGGTACGCCTGACGGAAAAGACCGGCGTGGTGCCTAACCTGGGCAGCAAGCGCAGCTTCTTCGGCACCACCGGCAGCGAGCGGGTGTATTCCAAGGAGCCGCCGGAGATCATAGAAAAACCGGCCACCATCAAAAGCCGATCCAAGTTTGACAAAACCTCCGATCTGCAGGAGATCCCCACCATTTTGGCGGTGGAGGAATTGGAGCACACCCGTATTTTGGGCCAAAATCCGTCTACGCCCCGGCAAGAGGAGCCGGAGACGGAAGCGGTGGAGGAGAGCGCCCAAATTCGCCTGGAGGGCTTTGACGACCAGATCGAGAATGTGCCCAATATTGATGAGAATGTGGCGGAGCGGATCTTAGAGGAGCGCCGCCGGGACAAGGTTAACAAATTCCGCCTGTTTGCCCCGGAGGAGGGGCAGGCCCAGGAGGGGCCGCGGCGCATTGTCAAGAGCGATTTTCGCAACGCGGACGAGCGCACCGCCATTTTGGAGCGCCTGTTTGCCCAAAAGACCGCTGTGCAGACCGGCATTGTATTTACCGTGCTGTCCGGGGGGCTGTTGCTCTTCGTGACCCTGCTGCGGGATACGGCGTACCTGCCGTCCTTTTTGGCGTCCAATACCGCGTACTTTATTGCGGTGCTGGTGTTGTACGGCGTGGTGCTGGCGGCCAATATTCCCAATCTGATACAGGGTTTTTCCTTTAAGAACGGCGTGCGCTACGACTTTCCCATTGTCGTGGCGGCCATTCTGGTTGCCGCCCATACGGTACTGCTGTATTTGAACCCGGATCTGCTGGTAGACGGCGGTGCGATCCTGCCCAGTGCGGTGACCTTGTCGTTGTTCCTCAGCGGTATGGGTCGCCGGGCGCTGCTGATCCGGTTGATAGAGAATTTTGAGTTTATCACGGACGGGCAGGAGAAGTACACGGTAGAGACCATTCGCAATGTGGTGGACGCCACCATTATCAGCCGCGGACTGCTTCAGGGCGACCCGGTGCTCAAGAGCAGCGTGCGCACGGACTTTCCCACGGATTATTTAGAGATCGGGTGCAGCAAGGACCCGGCGGATCGGATCGCCGCTACCACCGGCTGCATTATGCTGGGGCTTAGCGGCGCGTTGCTGGTGGCGGTGTCCCTGCTGACCAAGAATTGGGGCATGGGCGTGAATGCCGGTGCCTGCGCCCTTTGTATTTCCCTGCCGGCGGTGTCGTTGCTGGCCAGTAATACAACGGTGCAGGGCGTATCCCGGGCGCTGGCTAAGCGTAAGGCCATGGTCAACGGCTTTGCCGGTGCCGGTACGGTGAATGACGCCGGAGCGTTGGTGATGGAGGCCAACGACCTGTTTGGACCCAAAAGCTGCTCCCTTCATGGAGTAAAGCTGTTTAACGGTGCCAAGATCGACGATGTAATTTTGCAGACCGCCGCGGTGATCATTAAGACGAAAAGCCCGCTGGCGTATGTGTTTGACGACGCGATCGTAGGCAAGCAGTCCATTTTGCCGGAGGTGGACGGGGTGCTGTATGAGGACAAAATGGGCACCTCCGCCTGGATTTATAAAAAGAAAATTTTGGTAGGCAATCGAGATTTGCTGATCAATCACGATATTGCGGTGCCCAAGCAGGCGTACGAGGAGAAATACACCCGCAAAGGGCGCAAGGCGCTGTATTTGGCAGTGGCCGGCAAAATCATGGCCATGTTTATCGTCAGCTATTCCGGCAATACTAAGATGGAGCACGCACTGAAGAAACTTGAAAAAAGCGGCATGACCATTTTACTCCACAGCTGCGATCCGTATATCAATGAGGACAGTGTGGCAGAGCTGTTCCACTTGCCAGCCGGGTATGTGCGGGTGATGAATTCCTCCAGCGGTCGGGTGTTTGAGAAGTACAGCGACCTGCATGTGGAGAAGTCGCCGGCAGACGCGGTGCACGACGGCTCGGCTCTTGGCTTTATCAGCGTGATGCGCGGAGCGGAGACTTTAGAGGATATGCAGACCGTCCTGGCAGTGCTGATCTCCTTTGGCTGCGTCATCGGCTTTGCCGTGGTAGCGCTTCTGGCGGTGATTGGCGGTTACAGTCAGCTGACTACACTGAATATTTTGATTTTCCAAGGGGTATGGAGCCTGTTTGTGCTGCTGATCACGCGACTCAAGCGGCTGGATATTTAAATATTTTTAGGAGGAATACAGTTATGAATTTAGAAGGCACCAAGACGCAGGCCAACCTGATGGCGGCATTTGCCGGCGAGAGCGAGGCTCGCAACAAGTACACGTATTATGCTTCTAAGGCCAAGAAAGACGGCTTTGTGCAGATCTCGCAGTTGTTTACCGAGACGGCCAACAACGAGAAGGAACACGCCAAGATTTGGTTTAAGCTGCTGCATAACGGTTCTGTGCCGGACACAGCCACCAATTTGCAGGACGCTGCCACCGGAGAGAACTACGAGTGGACGGAGATGTATCCCCAGTTTGCCCGTGAGGCACGGGAGGAGGGCTTTGAGGAGATTGCCCGCCTGTTTGAGGCCGTGGCTAAGATCGAGCAGGAGCACGAGCAGCGGTATTTGAAGTTGCTGGAGAATGTGGAGCAGGGATTGGTGTTCAGCCGGGATGGCGACCGGATTTGGAAGTGTTCCAATTGCGGCCACATCGTGGTGGGTAAGTCCGCACCGGAGGTGTGCCCGGTTTGCGCCCATCCCAAGGCCTATTTTGAACTGAAGGCGGAGAATTATTGATCCCTGCCCATATCAAAAGGCGTGACCCATTTCGGGCCACGCCTTTTTTGTATGTACTGGGGCGGCAGATCGCCACAAGATATAAAAAATCCCCTCAAAGCCGGGGCCTTGGGGGGAATATCGGCTTATTCTGTTGGGGTCAGGTTTTTCAGACTCAGATCCAGAATGGGAGCGGAGTGGGTGAGAGCACCGCAGGAGACAAAGTCTACGCCGGTTTCGGCGATCTCCTTCAGCCGGGCCTTGGTCACATTGCCGCTGCACTCGGTCTGGGCACGGCCGTCAATGATTTGGAGCGCCTGCTTCATGGTGGCGGTGTCCATATTGTCCAGCATAATAATATCCGCGCCGGCGTCTACTGCCTCTTGCACTTGATCTAATGTCTCCGTCTCAATCTCAATCTTGCGCACAAAGGGGGCGTAGGCCTTAGCCATTTGAATGGCTTTGGTGACGCTGCCGGCGGCGCCGATGTGGTTGTCCTTGAGCAGTACCCCGTCGGACAAATTGTAACGGTGGTTGGTAGCGCCGCCTACCTTAACGGCGTACTTCTCAAAGGGGCGCATATTGGGTGTGGTCTTGCGGGTGTCCAGCAGCACGGTATTGTAGCCTGCCAGCTCGTCCATATATTCTCTGGTGATGGTGGCAATGCCGCTCATACGCTGGAGGTAGTTCAGCGCCGTGCGCTCGCCGGAGAGAATGGCCTTAATGTCGCCGTACAGGGTGCCTAGCAGCTGACCCTTTTGCACCCGGTCGCCGTCCTGCACCGCGCAGTCAAAGCGGGCGGTATCGTCCAACAGACGGAAGGTGCGGAAGAACACATCCAGCCCGCAGATCACGCCGTCGTCCTTACAGATCAGCTGTGCGCTGCCCTGCTTGTTCACCGGCATCACCGCGTTGGTGGACACATCCTCATCGTTAATATCCTCTTTTAAGGTGCGCAGAATGTAATCATCCACGCATATTTTCATCGTTACACCATTTATCATAGAAAGCCTTGTCCTTTCGCTTAATTTCACCTAAAATCAGGTCTTTGAATTCCTTTTGCCGTCCGGCCTTGTCCGGATAAGACGCCAGGTCGATCTGGGGATCAAAGGCAGGCTTCTCCTCCTTGTCCTTGGCGATCAAATCCGCTGCCCGCTTGGCAAAGACCATGCTCTCCAGCAGGCTGTTGCTGGCCAGTCGGTTCTTGCCGTGCACCCCGTTGCAGGCGGTTTCGCCGGCGGCGTACAAGTGGCGCATGGAGGTGCAGCCATTAATATCCGTCTGAATCCCGCCCATCATGTAGTGCTGGGCCGGGGTCACAGGGACCTTGTCTTTGGTCATATCGTAACCCTCGTCCATGCAGGCCTCAAAAATGTTGGGAAAGCGCTTGTGGGCCTCCTCGCTGGTCATATTGGGCAGGGTCAGGTACACATGGTCGGTGCCGAATTTCTTTTCTTCTTTGACAATGGCCTCGGTCACCACGTCCCGGGGCTGCAGCTCGTCGGTAAAGCGCTCGCCGTTCTCGTTAAGCAGAATAGCGCCCTCGCCCCGCACGGATTCGCTGATGAGAAAGCGGCGCCCGCTCTTTTTACTGTACAGGGTGGTGGGGTGGATCTGAATATAGCTCATATCCTGCAAGGTGACACCGTGCTTGATAGCCAGTGCAAAGCTGTCGCCGGTAATGTGGGGATAGTTGGTAGAGCTCTTAAACAGCC
>ENA-OPCP01000753-OPCP01000753.1-human-gut-metagenome-genome-assembly--contig:-NODE-753-length-25440-cov-3.618672_pt1 | contig 25440 bp, 9 predicted proteins | sample MGYA00241563_ERZ501477 | MGnify/ENA primary metagenome ERZ501477 (study PRJEB25962, sample SAMEA2042572) | human gut metagenome | biome: human gut; feature: human-associated habitat; material: faeces... | reverse complement strand
CAGGCTCGCCAACTTGCCCGCTGGCCCGTTCGCCAGCCCGCCCATCAGTCTGCCCGCCAGCATTGTTCATCGCCGAATCCACCTGCAACGCAGACAAACGCAACGTCTGGAGGGTCTCATCGCTCAACTCGCACGGCCATGGCAGGAACTGGTTGCCTTCCGACGGCTCGAGCGGCGCATGCCAAGCGTCGCCGACCACCGCATCTTCAAAATCGCGGGCATGCTCGCCCACAAAAAATCCATCCGGCAACGGCGCATCGATCGAATGCAGACTGGTCATGCCGTTTTCGGAGGAATCGACATCCTCAACTTCCGCAATATCGGCTAGGTTGCTCGGCTCAGCCGCTCTGGAAACGATATTGAGCATGGAATCGCGCACTTCCACTAGGAAATTCGACGGTTTGGACACACGTTTGCGATCGCCCACGGCACGCGGATCACGGCTTTCCGCATTCGTTGCGCTGCAGGTGAGCAGCGCCTCATGACGGGCGCGAGTCAACGCCACATACGCGAGGCGACGCTCGTCGGCATGCAACCGACGGCCATACTCCTCGATTTGCGTCAAATACAGTCCGTCCGGATCAATACCTTCCATGTCATCGACGCTCATATTCCGCAAGGTGCCGAACACTTCGTCGTCAATGATTTCCGCATCCTCCAGCATTTCCAACGCTTCCAACGGATTTCCACCCACAAGCGCGTCATGGGGGAATCGCGGCAGAATATCGGCGTCCACACGCACCGGAACCGGCACCGCAGCAGGATCGGTCAGCCACGTTTTGGCGGTCTCATGATATTCGGGCGGCGTCCACACGCCATCCTGGAAACCGTTGAGATGCTCTTCATCAACGACCACACGCAGATCGCTGCCCTTGTTGGTGGGGAATCCGCCATCGGTCATGCCGACCACGGCCACGGCATCCCATTCAAGGCCCTTCGACTGGTGTACGGTCATCAGCACCACGTCGACAGGCACATCGGGAGCCACCGCGTTCTCCTCGCGTGCGTCGCGCAGCGAATCCGCCCATGAGATGAACGCGCGCAGGCTCGGCGTTCCCTGCGACGCGATCTCCTGCATATACGTGTCGACGAGCTTCAGCAACGCATCGATCGGCGATTTGGCGAGCGCCACCCGGGATGCGGCGAGCGTGGCATCGGCCTGACCGCCGCGCATATGCTCGGCCAGCTGCATGTCGATATCGAGATTCAATGCGACGATGGCCTCACGAACCACTTCCGGCAACGGGTGGCCAAGCATGCGCTGCACCTGACGGATCGCATCCGCGGCGCGAAGCACTTCCTTCGTCCCTTCACGACTCACCCTGCCGTCAATGAGTTCCGCGAGATCGTCACGCAACATGAGGTCCACAAGGAAAACCGCATTCGGCACTTGATCTCGATATTCACGTACGATGGCACGGATTTCAGCATCGGAAGGACCCGACTTGGGAGTTACTCCATAAATTCCCAGATTTTCCGGTTTTTCTTCCTTGTTGGATTGCTCCTGCACGATTCCAGCTGAAACAAGCGCACGATACCGGCACATCGTGTTCACCTGTTCCGCGGTATCGGCGAGCGCCTGCAGATCGTTGGCGCTGATGGAGAATCGCGGCGTGGCCAGCAATCGCATAAGCGCCGCACTGTCGGTATGATCGCTGACGACGCGTAGCAAAGCGAACACGTCCTGCACCGCCGGGCGTTCCAGCAACGCCGACCGCCCCACTACCAGCGTGGTCAGGCCTGCGCGTTCGAGCGCTTCCGCGAATTGCGACATGATTCCTTTGGAACGGAACAGCACCGCCACGTGCGGACGATTGTCTTTCATGCCATTGTCGAGGTCGCGCGAGGAAGGCGTGTGCAGGGTGATCGCATGTTTGGCGAAGCGCACGACCGCGTCGACCTCCTGCCCGAACGTGTCGAACGCAAGCACGCCCACCGTTCCTTCGGGGGCTTCGTCGGTATTGACGAGCGCCGGAACGTCGACTTCGCGCATCAGCGAGCTGCTGAGGCGTCTGGCAGGCAAGCGGAGCGGTTTGGTGAGATTGTTCGCCGCTTCGAGCACCATGCGTGAGTTGCGCCGCGTCACGGTCAATGCGAATGGCCTGCTGGTGGCGTCCATGCCGAAATCGTGTTGCAGCATGCGGAATGCGCCAGGACTCGCCCCTCGCCATGCGTAGATCGATTGGAAGGGGTCGCCGACCGCGTTGACCGCGCTGCGATGCGTGTCGTCAGCGTGGAACAGCGCGCTCAGCAGTGCCGCCTGCGTGGTGGACGTGTCTTGGTATTCGTCGAGGAGCACATGCGAATAGCGTTTGCGGTAGGCCGCTCCGATGGACGGGAATCGGGAGACAAGCTGGAATGCCGCGATGGTGAAATCGCTGAATTCCGCCATATTGCAGGCGCGTTTTTCGGCATGATAGTCAAGCACAAGATCGAGCAGCAGGTCGCGTTGCTTGGCGACGAATGCGAGTTGCGCGCTGTTGAACACGCACATGTCGTGCCCGAGTTCGCGGTATTTCTCCAGTTTCTTTTCGTAGTCCGCGTCGGAATCCTTTTTCAGTCGTTTCGGCAGCTTTGGCGATTTCGGCTCTTCCGTTGGCACGGTTTCGCCGTCAAGCGCCTTGGCGATCTGTTCGACGAACGCCTCATCCCAGTCGCGCACGCGTTGCACGGCTTCGTCGAAGCTGGTGCAGTCGCCGCCGATCATGGCGCCGGAAATGGCGTTGGACAGGGCGAACACGTTGCCCGCTATGGTGTTGAACGATTTCAGATCGCCGTCGAACGCCATAAGATCATCCATATGCCTGTCAAGCACGGTGTGGATGAGCTGCATGGCACCTGCTTCGCTCAATGGCTGCGTGTTCTGGTCAAAGCCGACAAGCAGTCCATATTGGCGCACGATGGATTGGAAGAAAGCGTCGTACGTGGAGACTTCCGGTTTGAGGAACGTCATGTTCGCTGATTTCAGGCCGCGTTCGCGCTGGTCGCGAGTCACGGCCGCAGACACTCGAGACAATAGTTCCGAGGCCGCTTTGCGCGTGAAGGTCAGTCCGAGGATCTTTTCGGGGCTCACCCCCTGTTCGATCAGCGTGATGATGCGTCTGGTCATCGTGTAGGTTTTGCCGGATCCAGCGCCGGCCACCACCACCACATCCGCATACGAGGGCGCTTGGACGACGGCAGCCTGCTCAGGACTGTCGGTGAACTTCATGGTTCCGCTCATGCCGTTCTCCTTTCGAATACGGTGTTCTGTTCGCCCGCACAGGCCGGGCAGATCGTAGTGTTTCTGCAGTATCTCACATGTTCCGTCGTCGGTCTTGCGGTGATTTCGTTCGCCCTGCTGGCCGCGGCCGCATAGAAGACCCTCGCGATCATGGTGAGGGACCATACCGCCATCGTGCCGCGTAAGCCAAGGAACTCATTCCAATGCTCGTCGCTCACTTCCAACGGAGGAAGCATGTCATCGAGTCCGTCGTGGAAATCCTTGTCGAGTTTTTTGACGTAATAGCGCGGTATGAATTCGCCGGTATTGAGACTTCCATTGGCGAACAGCGCCTGCTGCATATGCGATTCGGCGGCGGTGTCGCCATACGGCGCAGGGTATGCGTGCTTGGCTACATGGAATAGCGCGCTTTGCGTGATGTTCGGCGCGTTCGCCACCGCCTGCGCCCCGCGCATGCCGCTTTCCTCGGGGAATACGAGTCCCAGCTGATAGCAGACGAGCTGCAGATCGTTGAACAGGCCTTCGCCGGTCGGACTGACACCGGTTTTGTAGTCGATCAGACGCACCTGCTGCGTGCCATCCGCCATTTCACGCCGTTCCAAACGGTCGATCCTGCCGGTCAAACGCACGGTGAGATACTCGCTCATGCCGGTTTCCGGCCATCCTCCGACCAACGCTCCCATAATGGCGATCAATTCGTTCCGTGAAATCGCGTGAACGCCGTCCATCGCATTGTAGGCGTCGAGAATATCGTCGAAATCGAATTTTGCGGTAAATTTCAGCTCAGGTTCGGCTTTCGTAAGTTTTCCAACGCTGAATGCATCATTATTTTTAATCGGATAATCACCATGATTCGATTGCACGAAATACGTGGCGATGTTACGCAACGCCTCCTGCGCCTGCTCATCTTTCTTCAACGCCTGATACCGTTGCGCGGGATCGGCAATGGCGTTGAAATCGCCGCATAGACGCTTGTATTCGGCATACATCCATTCGGTGATCGCATTGATATTGTCCACGTCGCTGATGGCGGTATGGTGTTCCGGCATATCAAGTCCGGCTTCGGTGGCCTGTTGCGCCACCTTGTGGATCAGCGAGCCGAAACTCGTGGCGACGCTGCCCATGCGCGGGCCGGAGAAGCGGTTTTCCAACATCCAACACACCGGGCACGCCCACAGATTGTCTACCGCAGAAGGAGACAAAGTCACCACGTCGGATCGCCGCGATTTACCGTTTCGGCCCGACGTCGAGCTTTCTGACGTGTCGCTCATGCCCGTCCGCATGACGGCCTCGATCTTCCGCATGGTGGCCTCGACCGTCTCCCCCATAAACGGCCAACGGTCAGGGTCGGCCGCCGTAACACCATGCGAAGCCAGCAATGCCAACGCTTCCGCGGCATCACGCGCCTTCGGGCTGTCCTCAGGTTCCGACGCAAGCACGCTTCGGGCGGCCGCGACCAGACCACGGGGATCGGTTTCCAGCCCCGCGTAATCGCCTTGGCCGCCGACCGACGCATATTCTCGCCGTTCCATATCGGCGTCGCGATCGCGGTCGAAGCACTCCGGCATATATCCGTATAGAAAATCCGAAGGCACATTGTCGTCATTCAGCACGGCGCTCACCACCACACGCTCGCTGGCACGGGTCAACGCCACCAACAGGCTCTTCTGCTCGGAGGCGAGCACCGACGCCAGTTGCGCGTCCTGCCTGCCCGCCGGAGTGACGATCGTGTCGGACAATACGCCGTGCAGCATCACATCGGCCAGTTCCTCACCGCCGAACAACGTGTTGCGTGGTGTGAGATTCGGCCACTGCCCCTGCTGCAAAGCCGGCAGAAAAACCAGATTCCAGCGCTTTCCCGCCGCTCCTGCGGGAGTCGTCAGGGTCACCGCCTGATCAATGGGCGCGGTATGCGCCAGCGAATCCGCCTCAATGGTCAGCAAACGCACCTGTTCGATGAACGCCTCGATGGTGTGTACCGCGAATTCCCCGCTTGACTCGCCGCCTGAAGCATAGTTGAACAAACGCATCGCCGCGTCAAGCCGATCATTCGCGGCACGGCCGGCAGCCGAATGCTCCAGCGCCACACGCTGCCAGACTTCCGCCTTGCCGCAGGCCCTCCATGCGCAATCCAACACATATTGCGGTTCACGCGAAACCAGTTTGGCTTCCGACTCGCATGTTTTGTCAAGAACCTTCCACAATGATGCGAACGCCTTGATCTGCGGATCCGCGCCCAGCACGGAGGCGATCGCATCGACCACGCGATCGGTATTGCCCTCCATAAGAAGCACGTACAGCGCTTCCATACTCAGCGCGAAATCGCCTTCATGCTCGTCTTCATGCTCACTATCATGCTCGCCATCGGCGCGAATCGCATGATAGTCCGTCATATAATCGCGCCAATCTTCCATCAAACGAGGGAGCAACGCCTGTTGTTCGACGGCAGCGTCCGCCGCATCCTCATCATCTTCGAAATCATCTTCGTCGTATTCTTCGGCAGCATCCTCATCATGGTTCGCAGCCTTGCTTTCCACAATCGAAGCGAGCGAAACCAACGCGTTCATCGCGGATTCGATGGATGCGAGACGGGCCGGACGCCCCTCATGCCGTTGATCACCACCGACCGTAATCAGCGGAGATCCCATAATCAGCGCCACGCGCGAACGAATATAGGATCCGGCGGTCTGCAGGTCCATGGTCGAAGCCGCGATCGTCTGGTTTTTCAATTCGGCCAACTCGATCAACGCGAACAGACCCTGCACGAACGGCTCATCCTTCAACGGCCGGGTCACGCTGGAATAGCGCACGGGAACGCCGTCAGCGCGCAACCGCTCGCCGAATGCGCGCACGGTGGCATTGTCGTGCGCGATCACGGCCATGTCGTTCCATACACGGGAACGTTGCAAATGCTCAGTTTTGATCTTCCACACCACGTCGTCGAGCTCTTCGGAAGAGGAACGGTACAAGGCCGTTTCCACACTGCCGTCGGCCGGCGTGACACGAGCGCCCGTATCGTCGGCCGGCAACGTTTCGATGGGCATCGCGCCTGGCATATCGCTCATTTTGCCGGGACGATCGGGCAGAGGCACGTCCGTCGACTCCGTGCTTGCGATCGACAGGCTCACTCGCGTCGCGACAAGCGTGCGATAGTCGCCATGCACGCCTTGCTGGTTCGACACGGTTTGCGCGGTATCGCCTTCGTGCGCCGTTTGCAGACCTTCGATGCGTTCAAGCCTCGCTCCCATGCGCGTCTGCGCCTGGTTGAACAGATATTCCGGATATGATCCTCGGAACGTCTGCACGGCTTCGTCGGGATTGCCAACCAACAGCAGGCGCACCCCGCGTTCATGCAGGGCTTCAAGCAGTGCGAAACCAGCCAACGTCGTATCTTGAAAATCGTCAACGATCAGCATGTTCGCAATATCGGCTTCCTGTATGCCAGACACGGCTTCGGTGGCGTCGATCATCAGCTGCGACGCGTCGAGACGATATTCGCCAGGATAAGACGAACGGATCGCCTCATTGTATTCCTCACGCAAGGCGAAGGCGAGACGCCATTGAGTGCGCAGGCGTTCGCGACGTTCGTCAAGCATGCCGTCCCTGCTGGCCGCACGGGCGATCAGCATGTCTTCGAACTGCGGTTTCGCGCCAATCTCGTTCATGCGTGCGAGCATGTCGCGCAATTGGTTGGCGAATGCGTCGGTGGAATCGTCGGCCACCAGTCCTGACCATTCGGAAACCGCGAAATAGGTGCGCAGCAGATCGCAGGTGGCGCAATCGTCGCCATGTTGCCTATGCTCCACATGCGAAGCCAGTACCTTGCGGATGATCACATCCTGTTCCGCACCGTTCAACAGTTTCGGCAACGGTTCGCCTTGACTTGATCTCACGGCCGTCAGCAGACGGAATGCGACGGCAGGCAACGTAGTGACCGGTCGCGCCTGCGACACGGCCGACAATTCGCGGATCGCCCGATCGCCCAACGCATCGGCGATCTGCCTGCCAGACACCGTCATCACGGCATTCCCGTCACCATACCGCCTCATTGCGGCAACCAGCATGCCCAGCGCAAACTCGGTTTTTCCACTGCTCGGCGCGCCCGCAACCAACGTGACGCGGCCAAGGTCTTCCAAATTCATCATGCCTCCCAACACTACTAGTCTCGTCCTCCTTTACCTGACAAATCCGGAACCTGCAAAGTTGTCTCGAAGCCAACCTTTATCCAACACAATCTGCGGTGCAACCACTCCTTCGTGGCATCTGCAGCAACGCCGACAACACATCAATGGTCATTTCCATTTGAGCCAGATGCCCGTCATCCAGCAACTGAATGTATGTACCCTCATCGTCGCCACGAAGGCCGTCTCTTAAGGTTCGCACGTTCTTTCTATCACTACGACTTCTATTATTCAGCCACAACATGTCTCAGATGCCCGTCTTTGTATATGGACATTTTGACCCCTTGCTGATAGGTTTCTGGGTTGGTCTTCAGTTAGGATAGGATCCAGAGAGAGCGGCCGAAAAGCATACGCACCACGAGGAAAGAGAGCATATGGAAGCCATGAACGGCATTCCCCCTCAAATCCCTGGGTATACATTCGCCCAAAAGTTGGGTTCAGGTTCCGAAGCGAACGTGTATTTGTACCAGCAGCTTTCCCCCAGCCGACAAGTGGCCATCAAGGTCAGCAAGGGAACGCTCGATCCACGCGCGGCGGCGCGGTTCCGTTCCGAAGCGAACTTCATGGGCAGGATCTCCTCGCATCCCTACATTCTTTCGGTGTACGAAAGCGGCGTCACCACCACGGGCAACGGCTACACCGTGTTCGAATACGCTCCGGGAGGCAATTACAAGACCTTCCTGGAATCCAACAGGCTCAACGCAGACCAGATGCTCACCGTCGGCATCAATCTGGCGAGCGCCCTTTCCACGGCGCACCGCGAAGGCATCATCCACCGCGACATCAAGCCCAGCAATATTCTCATCAACACGCATGGCATGCCCATGCTTTCCGATTTCGGCATCGCGGGAACGATCTACGGGCGTCCCGGCATCGGCTACACCATCGCGTGGGCTCCGCCGGAAGTGCTTGCAAAGAACGGCGGAGGCAACGAATCCTCCGATATTTATTCGCTGGGAGCAACGCTGTTCGCCATGCTGACGGGCCAGTCGCCATATGAATACGGCTATTCCGCGGCCCTCGGCTCGACCAGGGGCAAAGAACGCGGTGCTCTGCTGAGAAACATCATTCTCACCGATCCGCTCCCTAAGCTCAATAGGCCGGATATTCCCCCGCAAGTGGAGCGGATCTTGCGCAAGGCGTTGAATAAAACGCCGGAAGACCGGTATTATTCCGCATATGATTTCGCGCGTGACATGCAGCGTGCGCAGCAGGAATTGTATGGCCATGCCACGCCGACCACGGTCGAAGGCGAACCGCCGTTCCCGCAAAATCTGTACGCACAGTCCCAGGCGAACATTCAGGTTTCACCGACCGTCCCAAAGCAGCGCAGCACTTGGGCCAAGCCTCTTGCGATCGTCGTTTCGGCGGTTGCCGCGATCACGGCCGTCGCGTTGGTGTTCGCGTATGTGATCTTGCCGAATATGGATTCGGCTTCCGACAATAGCAGCGTGCAGATCGAGAATCCGGGAACGCACGATCAGGACAACGATTCGCCTGATTCGGCCATCACCACAAGTAGCGTGCCCAGTGTCGAGAATCTGGCCGGCTCATATTCCGCCGATGGCAGCAGCGTGCAGTTCACATGGGTGAACCCCGACCCTCAGGACGGCGATTCGTACGCATGGTCGCTGGTAGGCGATGCAGGAGTAGACCCGAACGCCCAAGGAACCACCACCACCGACACGCACATCAGCATCAAACCCGCCGACGGCTCGCAGACCTGCATCCAGGTGAGCCTCATCCGAGCGGACCGGCAGATGTCGCAGAATCCTGCGATCGCGTGCGCGGCCAAACCATAAGCATCACAGCACTTCCCAACAGGGTCGGCCGACGGCATTATTCCATCGCAGGCGATGTCCGGAACGAACACAACGACCATCGGAACACTCAAGGAAGAACCGAAAATGGACAAACGCAAGAACGCAGCCGATCAGCCGGCACAATCGCACGAACGTCAATTGCGCTTCGGATCGATGATGCGCAAACTGCTGTTGCCGTCGGGAAGCAGACGGTGGATCACGCCGATCGTCATGCTGCTTCTGCTGCTGGGTATCATCGCAGGCGCGTTCATCGTCAGTTCGGTGACGCAACGGCATGTGCAACTTGACGACGGCACCGTGTGGATCACGTCGCTGAAGGACCGCAAAGCCGCACGATTCAATGCGAAGAACAAGGATGTGGACGCCGGAGTCTCATCCGCAGCCTCCCGTTTCGACGTGGCACAGCATGATGGCGACACAGTGATCTCCGAAGGCACCAAAGCCAGCAATATCGCGGCTTCCACCATTAGCGAAACCGGCAACACCGCCATCAAAACGGATATCGAAACCATTATCGGAGGCAATACCGCAGCGTTCATCAACACCAAAACCGGCAATGTGTGGGTGGGATCCGCTGCCGATGTGAAATCCGTCAACCCCACCACCGACAAGCCGAACATGAAACTGGGATCCGGCGGAAAAATCGCGGTGACGCATGACGGAACCGTATACGGATACCGAACTTCCGATGGCGCGGTGCTGAGCATCAAAGGGCCGCAAGACACGCGCGAGCAAGTTGGCACGATAGGAGGCGCACCGCATGCCGAATCGTTCACCGTCATCGGCGAAACCCCGGTCGTGGCGGCAAAAGGCACCGTGTATTGGCCGCAGGGAAGCGCAGCCATCAATCTGCAGGGCAGCATGACCTTGCAGGCCCCTTCCACGGACGGCAAGCAAAACGGATGGGTGGCCGTGGCGACGCCGCGCGGGCTCGCAACGGTGGATCTCAACACCAAAAAGACCGCGGAAACAACGAATTCCGGCAAGGGCGAGCCCGCCCAGCCGGTATCCACAGGCGGATGCGTATTCGCCGCATGGGCGCAGAAAGCCAACAATTACGCCAAAGTATGCTCCGTCGACAGTTCGGACATGACATTCGACACCCTGACCAACATCAACGCCACTTCGGAACTGATATTCCGCACCAACCATCGTCTGGTCATACTCAACGACGTGGTCAACGGCAACGTCTGGAATCCGCAGGAATCCACCAAAGTCATCAAAATCCAATGGAACAAGGTGGAAACCAAACAGTCGAAGCAACAGGAACAGAACAACGACAGCGCCAACAACCAGCATAATTTCAGCAAGACCTGCTCGTCGCAATCCGGCCAGATCAAAGCCGAAGATGATTCGTTCGGCGCGAGAACAGGATCGCAGCAGATCCTCGACGTGCTCCGCAACGACGAACAGACCGACTGCTCCGTACTGCGCATCACCTCGGTAAGCGCCCCCGACGGCGCCAACATCAGCGTTTCCCCCGTATACGACGGACGATATCTGCAGCTCGACGCTTCCGCGGCATCCGAAGGATCCGTATCGTTCAGCTATGAAATCTCCGACGGACGCGGGCAAACCTCCAACGCCAACGTAAGCCTCACACTGGTAGGCGGGGACGACAACGCGCCCCAGCAAACCGATACGCCACCGGAAATCGACGTGGAACAAGGAGCGACCTACACCACCAACGCGCTGGGCAGCTTCTCCGATCCCGACGGCGACCCGCTCACCCTCGTATCCGCAACCCCGCAGAACACCGACCAGGTGACCGTTTCCACGCGAGCCGACGGGCAGCTCGTGTTCAACGCGGGATCCATGTCTTCCGGACGCGCCGGCATCGAAGTGACCGTTTCCGACGGCCAGCAGACCGGCACCGGCATGGTGTATTTCTCAGTGAAACCGGCCAACACGCTGGCCGCGGTGATCGATCCGGCCGTCAAGCAGACCACGCCAGACACCCGCACCACCATCGCGCTCAAACAATACGTGCATGGCACCTCGGCCGAACCCGCGCAGCTGACCGCCGTGGAAACCCCATCCGGCGCATCCACCACCATGAACGCCACCGATATGTCGTTCACCTTCAGCGCATCCAACCCCGGCACCTACTACGTGCCCTACACCATCACACAAGGATCCATCCCCTCGACCGGCCTGGCCCGCATCGAAGTGCAGGCGGTGACCGGAGACTCCGCCAAGCCCATCGCAGCCAACGACGTGGCACTGCTCGGCGCCGACAACACCGCAATCGTGGAACCACTGTCTAACGACGTCGACCCGATGGGTGGTGTGCTATCCGTGACCAGCGTGACCGCCGATGCGGCGAGCGGCATCAAAACCGGCGTCGTAGGCAACAAGCGCGTCTACATCACCGCACGGCAGGTACCGACCGAGCCCGTGCAGATCAAATACAGCGTCGCCAACGCGGCAGGCACGTCAACCGGCGTGATCGTGCTGCAGCCACCGGCACTGACCACCTCCAACTCCGTGCCGAAAGCCGACAACATCACCACGCAGGTACGCACCGACGGCATCGTCTCCATCGACGTGCTCGACCACGTGACCTACTCCGACGGCACCACGGTAAGCCTGCAAAACGACCTGCAATACGACAAAAACACGTTCAAAGGACTCGTATTCGTATCAGGCAACACCGTACGATACCAAGCATCCGACCAAACCGGATCCTTCCCCGTAACGTACACCGTCAAAGACAATCTCGGCAACGCGGCATCCGCCACAATCACCATCAACGTGCATCAAAAAGACGCTTCCAACAAGGCTGCGCCAACACCATCCGACGTCGAGGCGCAAGTCGCGGCCGGCCAAAAAGTCCAGATCCCGATCACCTTGACCGGCATCGACGCCGACGGCGACGACGTGCAGCTGCTCGGTCTCGGCAACAAGGCGCCGACACTCGGACGCATCAGCGAAGTCGGCGCCACCTACCTGGTATACGAAGCCTATGCCGACTCCACAGGAACGGACACCTTCTCATACGCCGTCGAAGACTGGACCGGCCAACGATCCCAAGCGCAAATCCGCGTAGGCGTATTCACATCCGGCACCGACTCGGGCGTATACGCGCGCGACGACGAAATCACATTGCGCCCCAACACCGCAGCAACCGTGCCCGTGGCGCAAAACGACATCTCCGGAGACAACACCGACCTGGCCGTCAGCGAAAACGTCGAATCGCAAGACATCAGCAATGTGACCGTGGCGGACAATGCGCTCGCCTTCACCACTCCTCAGCAGGCGGGCACCTATTACGTGGTGTATACGGTCAAAGACAAGGCAGGATTGTCCGACACCGCGACATTGACGGTGAACGTGGACGACAACGCCACCATCGAACCGCCGACAGCATACGACTACCGTGTGCCATCTTCCGCGACGATCGATAAGAAATCCATCGACGTGGACGTTTCGCGATGGATCGCGAATCCTTCCGGCAGCGCCGACGAACTGCACGTGGCCGTTGATGATTCGGCTACCGACCATGCGCATGTCAAGGGCGGAGACAAGTCCACGACCATTACCGTGGACTTGACGGACGAGGCGCGAGCCGTGCCGTACACCGTGACCAACACGACGTATAACATCACGTCCACGGCGTTCATCCAAGTGCCCGCGTACGGCGTGTTCCCGCCGACCCTTCGACCGAAGGCGCCGGCTTTGAAGGTGAACGCACGCGAGACGATCACCATCAATATCGCCGATTACGTGCGTGTGGGCGCAGGCAAGACCGCGTATGTGGACGGCGCCGATTCGGTGAGCGCCACGAAGGCCGCGGACGGCGACCTGTATGTGAACGACCAGACGTTGAAGTTCACCGCGCCGAAGGATTACTCCGGTCCCGCGTCCATCACCTTCACCGCGGTGGATGGCAAGCGCGACAAGAACGACAAGGTGAAAATCATCAATTCGGCGGTGTTGACGTTGCCGATCACCGTGATCGGACGTGACATGCCCGCGCCGACGTTCTCCTCGTCCACCATTGACGTGGTCGCCGGCGAAAGCGCCACCACCATCGATCTGACCGCGTTGACCCATTCGGCGTCCGACCTGTACGACGATGAGAAGCAGTACACGTATTCGGGTGGCACCGATTCCGACCAGGTGAGCGCCAAGGTGAGTTCGAACGGCAAGCTGACCGTGTCCGCCGACAAGACCGCTTCGCCGGGAACAACGGTGAGCGTGCCGATTTCGATTCAATATTCGAAGGGCACGGTGAGTGCGGGCGTCACGGTTCGTGTGACGGCCTCCAACAGGCCTTTGGCGCGCATCAACGCGAAAACCGTGAAGGTCAAGGCGGGATCCAGTGAGGAAGTGAACCTGCTGTCCGATGCGTATAATCCGTTCCCCGATTCCGCATTGACCGTGACCGGATGCACGTCCGATGGCGCGTCGAAGCTGACCGTGGACTGCCCGTCCAACGGTGTGGTGTCGATCAGCGCCTCGTCCGATATCGGCGCGAGCACCAACAAGGTGATCGTCAACGTGCGCGATGCCACCAATACGAAGGAACGTGAGGTGACGGGCACCATCAACGTTTCGGTGATGGACAAGCCGGATGCGCCGCTGCTCTCCCCCATCGCCGGAGACCCGCAGGATGGCGCGGTGAATCTGAGTTGGACGGCCGGCTCTTCGAACGGCAGTCCGATCAGCGAATACAAGGTGTCGTGGGGCGGCGACGGTTCCGGCGAGAAATCGTGCGGATCCGTGACCTCCTGCCAAATCACCGGCTTGAAGAACGGCAAGACGTACTCGTTCAAGGTGCAGGCCAAGAATGAGGTCGGCTGGTCGAAGGAGTCGAATGGCGTGGAAGGCACGCCTGACAAGCTTCCGGACGCGCCGACCGATGTGAAGGCCGAAGCTAGCAAGAACACCATCACTGTCACATGGAAGGCTTTGGAGGGTAATTTCTCCGCCGTCGACAAGTATCAGGCGACGTTGAGCGGTCCGAATGTGGCGAATCCGGTCCAGGAAGTCACTGGCACCAGCATCACGTTCAAATTCGACGACAATGCGATCACCGACGGCGCATCCTATACCGCCACGGTCAAGGCGCATAACAAAGTGAACTGGAGCCAGCCCTCCACGGCATCCAATGCCGTTTCGCCTTGGGGTACGCCTGACAATCCGACTATTTCCGCCGATCAATCAGGCGACAAGATCGTGGTGAGAGGACGGATCAATGACGCACGTAACTCGAAATACCAGTCGATTACGGTAAGCATCGAGGGCGAAGACAAATCCGTGGAGACAAGCGCCAAGGATTATTCCGTCGAATTCGACATTAAGAACGAGTGGTACTACAGAAAACTTAAGCCGACGATTACCGTGGTTACGGAACGCAGTGGCTCATTGCGCAACGAAGCGTCCGTTTCGACTTTCACAGCAGTCGATCCTCCAACCAATGTGAAGCTGGAACTCAACAACAACACATGTGTGGCGACCTGGTCCAGAAAAGGTGGACGCGTCACAGGTTTCGTTGTAAAGGCCAAGGGTTATTACGATGATGATGTTCATGAGAGCAGAGCCGAATGGCCGCTTTCCGGTGATTGGAGCACCTGCGATACGGTAAGCGTGCAACAGTACTTCATCGACACCTCACATCTCAGCGACCCAGCAATCGCTACCGATAATACCGTCGGCAACAAAAAGCCAGCGGAAATCACACTGCCATCCTCATTGACGTGGGATACACAGAACGCCAACATCATTCATGTCAATGGCGGTAGTTGGGAGGCCCACGGGCGAAGTGTCAAAGGCCAGATCGTCATCACTCCGGCAGGGGAAAGCTCGCATACCTACGATTGGCCAGCTAACGGCACACTGGATGTTTCCGACATCACCAGTCCTTCCGGTACCAGATGCGATTGGGAGGTTCGCGTGATCACCACTGCCGGGGAACCAGAAATCAATGCGACCAAGAAAAGCTCTGATCCCGTGACCGGAGTCCGATACGAGGAGAAACCCCCGATCCGGAACCGGGACCAACCCCTGATAATGGAGAGACGCAATCCTCGATAGACACCAATGCTTCAGCCATCTCATTACGAACAGGGTTGGCAGGAAAAACAGGCGCGAGGCATCTCATTCACCGTCAAATAAGCAAATTCAACATCACAACCAATCATCAATACGATCAATAGAAGCAACCAAGGAGTACCTATGAGCAACGAAAACGACGACGCCACCCAGCTGGGTTCCATTGGGCGCCATATGAGCAAGCCGCAACAGCCCGGCAATCCGCAGGCACGCCCCGCATTCCAAGCTCCAAGCCTGCCGACGCATCCGCAGGAACAGGACGGAGACGAAGAGGGCACGGTACTCAGCACGCATAACGCAACTCCTTCCAGGCCGACGAGGCCTACGGTTCCAATGGCGCAGCCCATGCAGGCGCAACCGACGCAATCCGCTCCAACACAACAGCCGCTACCACAATCGCAATCGGCTCCCGTAATGGCAACGCGCCAATTCCCGCAGACTACGGCACCAAGCGTCAAGCCCGCGCAGCCGGCCATGGCTTCTTCCATGATGTCCGCGCCGCAGGCCGACATCACCGAATTCCATGAACTGTTCGCCCAACTGGTCGGTAACGTCTCCCAAGTCGTGGTCGGCAGGGAACAGCCGATCCGCCAATGCGCCACCGCCATGATCGTCGGTGGCCACATTCTGCTCGAAGACAATCCGGGGACCGGCAAAACGCAGCTGGCCCGCGGCCTCGCCAACTCCATCGACATGTCGTTCAAACGTATCCAGTTCACTCCGGATCTGCTGCCGTCCGACGTGGTCGGCGTAACCTACTACGACCAGAAGAACGGCGAATTCGAATACCGCGAAGGTCCGATTTTCGCATCCATCGTGCTCGCCGACGAAATCAACCGAGCCTCGCCAAAAACGCAGTCCGCACTGCTCGAGGTCATGGAAGAGCAGAAAGTCACCGTCGACGGCGAAACCCATGCGGTACCGCAGCCGTTCATGGTCATCGCCACTCAGAACCCCATCGAACAACTCGGCACCTACAAACTGCCTGAGGCGCAGATGGACCGTTTCCTCATCAAAACAACCATCGGCTATCCGAGCCATGACGTAAGCGTGAACATCCTCAAGCAGGTCAACGTCATCGACCGTGCCTCCACCGTACATGCGGTGCTCACCGGCAACGACGTGCTGCGCATGCGCGCCATCAGCGAAACCGTGCGTCTCGACGACGCGATCATCGAATACATCGTGCGCTTGGTGGAAGCGACGCGCCACAACGAACGCATCCAAGTCGGATCGTCCATGCGAGGCGCGCTCGCACTGACCCGATGCGCCCGCGTGTGGGCCGCGTCCAGCAATCGCGGATACGTGGTGCCCGACGATGTGAAGCAACTGGCCGTCGCCGTGCTCGCACACCGCATCACGCTCACCGCGGAGGCCACATTCGCGGGATCCACCCCCGAACAGATGATCGAACAGATCCTCAATGAAGTGCCTTCACCGACCGTGGGCGCCACCGCCTGAAACGCACGGCGCAGCCAGCCGCGTACGGCACGGCACACGCAAAGCGCACACCCCACACGAAACGTTCGTAAACCCCCGAAAGGTCAAGCATGCGACAATCCAAAACCATGCAGCGCAGGAGAACCATGCAACGATCCCTGCGACGCATCAAGCATCGCATCAAACGACTGGTCACCTCATACGTGTCGCCGCTCGGATGGGCCGTGACCGGACTCGCCATCGCCTCACTCATAGCGTTCACAATCCTCAGCTGGCATGAACTGCTGACCATGGCGATCGTGTTCGCATGCATGATGGTCGCCGCCATCATGCTGTCGCTCGGCAACACGTCGTTCACCGCCACCATAGACGTGTCCAGCAGGCACGTCACCGTGTCAGACACGGTGAAAGTCGATGTGTGCGTCGACAATCCAGGGCGCACGCCAACCACATCAGCACGCGGCGACCTGCCCATCGGAGACAGCCACGAACGATTCTCCATCCCCATGCTCGCCGCCGGCCAATCACGCCAAACCATCGTGGAATTCACCGCCGTCTCCCGCGCGGTACTGCCGGTCGGCCCCCTGTCCATACGCAAAGGCGACCCATTCGGACTCGTACGACACGAAAAGAAACTTGTCGACCAAATCAACGTGTTCATCCACCCGAAAACCGTTATGCTGAACACACTCAACGCCGGAATTCCGCGAGATCTCGAAGGCCAGCCAAGCGGCGAAATCGTCGACGACGACCTCGATTTCTACGGACTGCGTGAATACGAGCCAGGCGACGACGTACGCAACGTGCACTGGCTCAGCTCCGCAAAAACAGGCGCACTGATGATCCGTAAATACGAGGCGACCCGACGCACCGACACCGCATTGACCATCAGCGTGAACCCCGACGACTATGTGAGCTCCGACGAATTCGAACTGGCGGTATCCGTCCATGCCTCCATCGGCGTGCAATGCCTGCTCCAAAACCGACCGGTGACCTCACACGCGGGAACCGAACGCATCATGCCACGCAACTCCACGGAATTCCTTGACGGCTGCAGCGCCATCTCCCCCGATATCAGCGACAATCCGAATCTGGCGCAAACCACCCTCGCCCACGCCCCCGACTCATCGTTCTACTACATCACCGTCGGCAGGCTCAAAAACATCGACGAAATCAAACACATGGCGCTCGCACTCCCCCGATCCGCAACCTGCGTGGTACTGCAAACCGCCATCGGACAGCCACGCGCCATCAAACGATACGCCGATTTCACCCTGGCGACCGTAGGAAACCTAGACGATCTCCCAATGATCATGGGGGTACTGGAATGAGCACCACAGGACTTTCCACCCACAACACCAACACCGGCGACACCGGCCGCACCACCGGATTCGGCAACACCTTCACCGGAACCGGCACCGGCTCATGGGCCGACTCCACACACTCCGTCATCTGGATGTCACGAGACGGCAAATCACAGGCACTCCCCTACCTACGCCGGACACGCGCCTCGCAATACGCAAGCCTGCTCGTCGCAGCCCTACTCACCCTCGCCGCCGCCAGCAACCTCATCGACGTCTACGGATCGGCCACATCCTGGGCGCTCGCCGCCATTCCAGCCACCATCATCGGATCTCTCGTGGCGCTCGCAGGCACGGTTCCGGCACTTCGTCTCTGGTGGCAGATGCTGTTCATGGCCGTCGCCCAGCTGGTTGTCGGCCCTGTACTGTTCCTCAACGACACCACCATCGCCCATATTGTTCCGACCTTGCGCACGCTTACACAAGGCTGGATGAACATGCTCGGATCGTTCAAATTCATTCTGTCGGTCGAACCTCCTACCGGTACCGCCGATGGCTGTTTGCTGGCCGTATGGACCATCTGCCTGTGGTTCGCGCTACTGACCGGCATTTTCGCAGTGACTGAAGATGGCCGATTCACCATGATCGCCATTATTCCCGTTACCGCCAATCTTGCGATTTGCGCGCTGCTCGGCTCATCTTCCGGCTATTACCGCATGTTCGTGGGCACCATAATGGCGCTCATATTGGTGATTTGGATCAGCGCACGTTGGAAATTACTGGAATTGGGACGTTGGCTCAGTTCCGTCGTGATCGTGGTGCTTTCCGTCGCATTGGCGATTGGAGGATGCCTCGTCGTCGATCAGGACCGCACCATTCTGCGCGACCATTATGATCCGCCGCTTAGCCCGTACAATTACACCAGTCCGTTAAGCGGCATGCGCTCGTACATTACAAACAGTAAGGACGATGTGCTCCTCACCGTCGAAAACCTGCCCGCTGGATCAAGCGTGCGACTAGCGGTCATGGACCGTTTCGACGGCAACGTATGGAATCTGTCCGACTCCACCATGTCGTCGGACTCCTCCAATTACCGACGTGTCGGCACCTCCATCACCAACAATGCCGAAGGCAAGAAATTCACCGCCACATTCACCGTGGACAAAGGACTCAGCGACTACTGGCTGCCCATGGCCGGAGCCGCATCCAGCGTGACATTCGACAACAGCGAAAACTCCGACTTGTTCTACTACAACAGCGACACCATGTCGGCCATCTACCCCTCACGCACCTCCGAGGGTCTCACCTACACGGAAACCGGCATCATGCCAACGGTTCCCACCGACAAACAGATCGCCAAAACAGACGCGGCCGCCATCAGCCAGCCAAAAGCCGAAGATGTGCCCGACTGCGTAGACAAACTCGCCACAGCCATCGCCGGAGGCCAATCCAAAGGCGGCGAAGCGGCCCAGGCCTTAGCCGAAAAGCTCAAAGAATCCGGTTGGTTCTCACACGGATTAAGCGGCGACTACCCGTCAACCGCAGGCCACGGCAACTACCGCATCGACCAACTGCTCGCCGGAACGGCCATGGTCGGAGACAGTGAACAATACGCCTCCGCCATGGCATTGATGGCACGCAGCCTAGGTCTTCCCAGCCGTGTGGTACTCGGATTCCTGCCAAAAGACGACGAAGGTGAAATCAGCGAAAGCCGCACCGAAGAACAAGGAACAACCACCATCACGAAATTCACCGGCAACGACGTGACCGCATGGGTGGAAATCAAACTGGACTGCTACGGTTGGGTGGCATTCTATCCAACGCCAAAGGAAACCAAAGTCCCCGACGAAAACCAGAACCTCACCCCACCGAATCCGCAAACCCTGGTACGCCAGCCCCCGGTACCACTCACCGACCCGCTACGCGACGACACCCAGGCCAAAGGCAAGTCCTCAATCGGCGGAAGCATGGCCGACGAAACCTCAGCCAACCTGTTCTGGCAGCATTTCGGCAGAATCGCAAGAAAAGTAGCCATCTACGGAAGCCCTCTATGGACGCTGCTCATCATATGCGGTCTCCTGCTCGCCATCAAAGCGATCGCACTGGCACGATCAAGAAAACACGGCAGCACGCAGCAGCGTGTGGCAGCCGGCTGGCAATCGGTCGCCGCGCTCGCACGGCAAAGCGGACTCGACATTCGAGGCACACGCAGCGAACAGGCGGTTTCGATCGCGAATCAGATGGATATTTCCCGCGAGACCTTGCTCGCTTTGGGCGCGCAAGCCGATTACGCGGCCTTCTCCGGTAATTTCGTCAACGAAGAGCATGTGCAGCAGTATTGGCGCGATATTGTACAGGAACGCAAGTACATGCTCAAGTCATTGCCGACGTTACGCCGATGGCGTGCCAAACTTTCGCTTGCCGACGTTTTCCACTTCCGCAGCAACCGCAGCGGGCGGAACAACGGCAGCGATCGGAAGCACAATCGTAAGAAAGGACGGGACTCATGATCTTTCGTAGCATCGAGGCCGGCCTGAATAGCAATGTCGGGTGCAAAAGAAAAAACAACCAAGACAACGCTCTCGCCAGCCGTGGCGTATATGTCGTATGCGATGGCATGGGCGGCGGCAAAGGCGGCGAGCGGGCCAGCGCACAGGTGGCGGCATGTTTCTCGCAGCTTGCCGAACAGCCGTCGCGCAACCGTACGTCCATCGAACATGCGTTGAGCCAATCGCAGCAACAGGTGCTCGAACTTGGCCAGGAGCTTGGCGGCATCGCCGGAACCACCATCACCGGCGTGGTGCTGCCGACTCGCGTTGAAGATAGCGTGCATGAACAAGCCATCGATGAGTACTGCTACGTCATCAATGTCGGAGATTCACGCACCTACCATATGCGCGCCGATGCGGAAGGCCATTGGATGGCGGAGTCGCTGACCCGGATCACACGTGACCATTCCGAACGGCAGAACGCCATCGACACCGGCGAAATGCTACCGGACGAGGCGAACCGATGCATACCGCGCAATATCATCACCCAATGCGTCGGCGCTCCTGACGGCATTCAGCCGGACTGGTATGCGGCGCGCTCCACGGGACGTTTCATCATCTGCTCGGATGGCCTGCACGCGCAGATCGATCGGGAACTGCTCGCCGATGTGGCAGCCTCATATGGCGATCCGCAAGTCGCCGCGGATATGCTGGTGCAGTCCGCGCTCGACGCGGGCGGCAACGACAACGTCACCGTGATTGTGCTTGATATATGCGGCAAATCATCGGATTATTCGGCAAATGACGATTGGAACGTCAGCAAAATCGACGATCACGAGGATATCGGCGATTTACAGGAAAGCACATTGCAAACGTTACGTGCCGTCCAATAATGCGCATGTTCTCGCAATGACAATCGTCAATAATCGGATTTGTCACGTTATATCAGCGTATTCAATACAATATTTACAGACCACGAGATAAGGAGATCATGATGGTCGATTTCGATGCCGCGGTAGCAGCCGTGCAGGATCCGAACGCAGATCCCGTGTTTCTGGCGAAAATCGCTTACGAAAATCCGGAATTCGGCGCGAATGTGGTTGCCAATCCGCGTGCGTATCCGGGTCTGAAACGTTGGGTCGCCCAATTCGGCGATGAGCGCGCACGACAGCAGCTGGTCGCGATGGGGTGGCCGGTTCCGCAGGACGGAATCATGCAGCAGGAGGCCGAGACGGCTTCTGAACAGGCGCAATACCAGATGCCAAGCGAGCAGGTGCAATACCAGCAGCCGCAGCAATCATCGGAAGTGCAATATCAGGCGCAGCACCAGCCGCCGGCAACCCAGCAATGCCAGCCTGAACCGTTTGCGGCAACACCTGCATCGAATATGGCGAACGATGCTTCGACGGAATACGTCGACCCATATACCAACCCCGCAGACCTGTCTGAAGTGGCTGATTTTTCGCCGATTCAGCCGCAAGAGCCAGTCGCGTCGAATGCTGGTTTCACCGCGGAATTGGCCATGACCACGGAAGATCAGATGCTGATGGCTGAAATCGCAAGCAAAGCTCCGGAGCTGCACCCCTTCCTTGCGCGCAATCCGCATATCTACCCGGATCTGCTCAACTGGCTTGCCAGTCTCAATGATTCCGCCATCAACGCAGCCATCCGTCTGCGACGGTAACCCCTTGGTAGAACTTGGCAAAAGCCCGACGAAAGCCGCCAAACAAGGCCTAATAAGGCCTAATAAAAGCCGCTTGCATTGGTAAGCTTTCGTACCATAATATGTTCGTTGCGCCGTCATCCTCATTTATGGATTGACGACGCAACATGTATCGCGGCGCGAAGGAAATCAGCGCTGTTCGAAAGTGAAGAACTGGTCTCCGATACGCACCGTGCAAGGCGCGTCAAGCTTCATCGGCTTGCGTTCGACCTTGATCTCCTCATTGCCTTGAATGATGTACGTGCCGTTGAGCGAACCGTAATCCTCGATCCACAATACGCCATCCTGATCGAAGCTGATCGCCGCATGATTGCGTGAGATGGTGCGCGTCGGATCCTCCAACTTCACGAATTTCGCGCCTTCCGGCACCTCAGCGGAAGGCTTGCGTCCCAGCAGCACACCCATATCGACGATCACTTCCTGGCCGGTCTGCTCGTTGTAAAGCACATACTCCAGCTTCGGCTGCTTCATGGTGAATGCCGAAGACAGCACCGTGCCATCCCAGTCGATGTCATCATCGTCATTGACCGGTTCGACGTCGGACGGTTCCAGCGCTGCGGCAGCCTGTTCCACCGGCTGTATGTTCGCCGCATACGATTCCGCGGATTCCTGCACATTTTCCAATGCTTGGAATGCTTGGGATTCCGGTGATTCGTATGTTGGCTGCGACTGCGCAGCCTCCGCCATGGCGGGCTCAACGAGAGAAGACATTACTGTGGCATCATCGTCATACCAACCTGGTTCAGGTGGAGGCGGATATGGAAGAAAGCTCATACCTTCATTGTAATTTGCCATGCGATTTTGCGATGAAGATATCCGCTCTGCAATACGTACGGTTCCGCAATAGGCTGACTGTTGTCGTAGGGATCGCAGCAACTGCAGTTCCGCATTAAAAATAGTTCCGCATTAAAAAATGGGGATCAGCTGTTTCCAGCCAATCCCCATTCATGTATTGAGATGATTTCAGACGTTATGCCATTCCATCATCGCTTTTCGGATCACAGGGTGTCGCCCAAATCCATCTGACCGCCATTGTCGTCCAGGAAGTCATCCGGATTGAAGTCGTCGCCGAGCTTCAGATCTCCGAAGTCGATGTTCGAGAAGTCGACTTCGGACAGATCGGCGTCGCCGAAGGCGGCATCGGACTCGTCGCCACCCAAACCGAAGTTCGGGTAGATGGTGTCGCGAATGGCCTTGTCAGGCTCGACCACGGCGTTACGGTAACGGGCAAGGCCGGTACCTGCCGGGATGAGCTTACCGATGATGACGTTCTCCTTGAGGCCCTTGAGGTCATCGACCTTCTGGCTCAGAGCGGCTTCGGTAAGCACGCGGGTGGTCTCCTGGAAGGAAGCCGCGGACAGCCAGGAATCGGTTGCCAGCGAGGCCTTGGTGATGCCCATCAGCTCCGGACGACCGGCAGCAGGCTTGCCACCTTCCTTCACGGCCTTCATATTGGCGGCCTTGAAGCGGGCCTGATCCACCAGTTCACCCGGAAGAAGGTCGGTATCGCCGGAATCGATCACCGTGATACGACGCAGCATCTGGTGCACGATGACCTCGATGTGCTTATCGTGGATATCCACGCCCTGGGAGCGGTACACGGTGTGCACTTCCTCCACAATGTTCACCTGGGCAGCACGCGGGCCGAGGATGCGTAGGATCTTCTTAGGATCAACGGAGCCTTCGATCAGCTGGGTGCCGGCTTCGACATGATCGCCGTCCTTGACCATCATCGGGGCGCGACGGGTCACCGGGTAGGCGATCGGCTCGACGGAATCGTCGTCCGGCTCCAGGATGACCTGACGGCCGCGCTCGGTATCTTCCACCTTGACCACGCCAGCGAACTCTGCGATCGGGGCCTCACCCTTCGGAGTACGGGCTTCGAAAAGCTCGGTAACACGAGGGAGACCCTGGGTGATATCGGATGCGGAAGCAACGCCACCGGAGTGGAAGGAACGCAGCGTCAGCTGGGTACCAGGCTCGCCGATGGACTGTGCGGCCACGATGCCAACGGCCTCGCCGACATCCACCAGCTTGTTGGTGGCCAGCGACCAGCCATAGCACTTGGCGCACACGCCGCGCTTGGATTCGCAGGTAAGCACGGAACGGGCCTTGACCTCTTCCACGTCGTGGGCAACAAGATCGTTGAGCACGTCCATGGACAGCGCGTCACCGGCCTTGTACAGCATGGTCTCGCCGTCGGCGGGATCGATCACGTCGGTTGCGAGCAGACGGGAGTACGGACCGCCATCGGCGGCCTTGACCAGATGCAGGTTGCCTTCAGCATCACGCTCGCCGACCTTCATCGTCAGGCCACGCTTGGTGCCGCAATCCTCTTCGCGCACGATTACGTCCTGGGAAACGTCCACCAGACGACGGGTCAGGTAGCCAGACTCTGCGGTACGCAGTGCGGTATCGGCCAGACCCTTACGTGCACCGTGCTGGGAGATGAAGTATTCCAGCACGGACAGGCCGTCACGGTAGTTGGACTTCACCGGTCGAGGAATGATCTCGCCCTTCGGGTTAGCCACGAGGCCTCGCATGCCTGCGATCTGGTTGATCTGCATCATGTTTCCTCGTGCACCGGACTGCACGATGATAGCCAGGTTGTTCTTGGAGTCGAAGTGTTCCTCGACCGCCTCAGAAACCTCGCTGGTGCACTTGGTCCACAGGTCGATGAGTTCCTGACGGCGCTCCTCTTCGGTGAGCATACCGATTTCGTAGTTCTCGTTGACCTTGTCGGCTTCGGCTTCGTACTTCTCGATGTACTCGTCGCGCTCGGACGGCTGGATAACGTCGGAGAACGCGAAGGACACACCGGACCACGGTGCGCGGGTGAAGCCCATATCCTTCAGCGCGTCCAGCGTTGCCGCCACCTGTGCGGTGGAGTAACGGGTTGCGATGTCGTCGACGATCTTGCTCAGACGCTTCTTCGGAGCCTGATCGTTCACGAACGGGTAATCCACCGGCAGCGTGCTGTTGAACAGAATACGGCCATAGGAGGTTGCGAAAAGCACGGAACCATCATGGAAGCGCTCTTCCTTCACCACGGCCGGGCTGCCCGGTTCCGGATCGACGACTTCGATTTCGCTCGGCTCCCAGCCCTTCGGCAGCACAAAGTCTTCCGGAAGGCGGATAAGCACCTTGGCCTGCATGTCGATCTCATGCTTGTCGAGGGCCATTTCGGCCTCTTCCAGCGAGGA
>ENA-OPCP01000736-OPCP01000736.1-human-gut-metagenome-genome-assembly--contig:-NODE-736-length-25945-cov-10.299112_pt1 | contig 25945 bp, 19 predicted proteins | sample MGYA00241563_ERZ501477 | MGnify/ENA primary metagenome ERZ501477 (study PRJEB25962, sample SAMEA2042572) | human gut metagenome | biome: human gut; feature: human-associated habitat; material: faeces... | reverse complement strand
TCTGCCCTTAATACAAGCATAATATAAATTTTTACCAACACGTTTTGTCCTATAATCCTGAATCGTCATACTTCCTCAGTTTTTTATTGCAGGAAAACCGTATAGCCCCGGCAAACGCGAACTTGGAAAACAAGCAAACCTCGCTTCGCTCGCAGAACTTTTTATAGAAACCAATGAATACTGCACCCCGATTTTAGAAACTGCACCCCTAGCGCCCTTCGGGCGCTTCCCTCCGTAGGGGGAAGCTCGGCGATGAGAAATAAAAAAATTCAAATCTGATTTGTCTTAAATTTATGAAAAGATAAGCCGGGCGCCTTCCCCGCTGGGGCAGGTCGAAGTCCTTCGTTTCGGTGCTGGTGGATAGTATCGAATGAATGTCTTACGATTGTCATTTACGGTAAACGTATTTAAATGATAGTGATATTAGCGGCATTGAATGATGGCGGAAGGTTTTGACCTGCCCGTCGGGGAAGGATGCCGCGAATGCGGCAGAAAGGGGTGCAGTTCCACGAGCGCAGCGAGGTTGTATAGTTTTCTCCCGCATCCCGCACTTCCATCTCACCACTTACCGTACACTTTGTTCGACATATCCCATAAAATATATCCATCCAAAAGTGATGATAGCTTTATTATTTTTCCAGTGGTACTCTATGTATAGAACAAAGTGTTCATTATTGCAAACGTAGTTCGACAGCGGGATGGAGGCGGTCATGATGTCCTTTCATTGGATTTCACTTCTTTCCGGATGGGGAAAGAGGACTTTTGATTTCTTCCTGTTCCGTACCAGCCATGGAATTTATCAGATCCCGGGATGCGGAAGAGAGCCGTTCGGCATGTAATATAGTCATTAAAAGGAGCCATGAAATGCACATCACTCATTTCATGGCTCCTTTTTTCTTGCTTCTCTTTCCCAAACACTTGCCCAATAGCGTCTATTGATATATGATAGGGAGAAAGTCTTTTTAAGGCTGCCGGAAGGGGCGGCCGGAAAAATTGGTAGGAAGGCAGGAGCAGGAGATGGAAAATCGAGATAGTTTCAAATCCCGGTTGGGATTTTTACTTGTCAGCGCAGGCTGTGCCATCGGCATCGGGAATGTCTGGAAATTCCCGTATGTGACCGGGGAATACGGAGGCGCTGTTTTTGTATTGTTTTACCTGATGTTTCTTTTACTGATGGGCATCCCCGTCATGACGATGGAGCTTGCCGTCGGCCGCGCATCCCGCGAAAGCGCTGTCCAGGGCTATAAGAAATTGGAAAAGCCCGGGCAGAAATGGCATATTCATGGCTGGTTCTGTATCCTTGGCTGTCTGCTCCTCATGATGTACTACACGACAGTATCCGGATGGATGCTTGCGTATTTCTGGAAATTCCTGACCGGCGCTTTTGCGAGCGTTCCGACGGAAGCCGTCAGCGGCGTCTTCACGTCCATGCTGGCATCTCCCACAGAAATGGGAATTTTCATGGCACTTACCGTTTTCGGCGGATTCGGCGTCTGCGGCCTTGGCCTGCATAACGGCGTCGAACGCATCACGAAGGTCATGATGCTCTGCCTCCTGGTCCTCATCGTCGTCCTTGCTGCGCACAGCGTTTCACTCAAAGGCGGCGGACCGGGCCTTGCTTTCTACCTTCTCCCGGACTGGGACAGGGCAGTCGAAGCAGGCATCGGGAACGTGGCAGCTGCTGCGATGAACCAGGCATTCTTCACATTGTCCCTCGGCATCGCTGCCATTGAAATCTTCGGCAGCTACATGTCAGACGACTTCACACTGACGGGCGAAGCCGTGAGGATCACAGCGCTCGATACCTTCGTCGCTGTCCTTTCCGGACTCATCATTTTCCCGGCATGCTTTGCCTACAACGTACAGCCGGATGAAGGCCCGTCGCTCATTTTCATCACACTTCCGCGCATATTCCAGAACATGTCCTTCGGCCAGCTCTGGGGCACACTTTTCTTTGTCTTCATGACATTTGCCAGCTTCTCCACCGTCACCGCGGTCTTTGAAAACCTCATTGCATGCGCGAGAGACAACTTCGGATGGTCAAGAAAGAAAGCCGTCCTCGTGAACCTTGTCATTGTATTCGTTCTGTCCATCCCCTGCGTACTGGGATACAACATCTGGAGCGACGTCCACATCATCGGAGCCAGAGACGTCCTGGACAGCGAAGACTTCATCGTCAGCAACCTGCTCCTTCCGGGCGGCGCGCTCGTCTACCTGCTCTTCTGCGTGACGAAATTCGGATGGGGCTTTGACAACTACATCGCCGAAGTCAATAAAGGCAGCGGACTGAAAATGCCGCTCTGGATCAAACCATATTTCCAGTTCATCCTGCCGCTTCTGATCCTGGTCATCCTGATCAGAGGCCTTATGTAAGCTTCCTTTCCGCGGGAAGCCTTTGCGGCAAAGCGGACCGGGAAATCCGGAAAAGATAAAATGGAGGAAAGAAGAATGGAAGAAAGAGACAGTTTCAAATCCCGCCTGGGATTTATTCTGGTCAGCGCCGGATGCGCCATCGGTATCGGGAACGTATGGAAATTCCCGTACATCACCGGGGAGTACGGCGGGGCCGTGTTCGTATTGTTTTACCTGTTATTCCTTTTAATACTGGGGATACCTGTCGTCACGATGGAATTGGCCGTCGGACGCGCCAGCCACAAGAGCGCCATGATGGGCTTCAAGACACTGGAGCCGAAAGGCAGCAAATGGCACTGGCACGGGTGGATCTGCCTTCTGGGCAGCTTCGTCCTCATGATTTACTACACCGTCGTATCCGGCTGGATGGTCGACTACTTCTGGAAATTCCTGAACGGATCCTTCAATGGCATGGGGCCTGAGAAAGTTGCAGCCACCTTCGATGCCATGGTCGCTGATCCTTATGAACTCATATTCTTTATGGGCCTGAACGTCCTCGTCGGCTTTGCCGTCTGCGCAGGCGGCGTTGCCAAGAGCCTTGAAAAAGTCACGAAAGTCATGATGCTCGGCCTCCTGGGCCTCATCGTTATCCTCGCCGTAAACAGCCTTCTCCTTCCGGGAAGCGCCAAAGGCGTCGAATTCTACCTTCTTCCTGACTGGAACCGCGCCGTCGAAGCAGGCATTGGAAACGTGGCAGCTGCTGCCATGAACCAGGCATTCTTCACACTCTCCGTCGGCCAGGGCTCCATGGAAATCTTCGCCAGCTACATGAGCCGCAACAACACCCTGGGCGGCGAAGCAGTCAGAATCACCGCGCTTGACACATTCGTAGCCCTGATGGCAGGCCTCATCATCTTCCCGGCATGCTCTGCATTCGGCGTAGAACCATCCGAAGGCCCGTCCCTCATCTTCGTTACACTGCCAAACGTATTCATCAACATGTCCTTCGGACAATTCTGGGGATCCCTCTTCTTCGTCTTCATGACATTCGCCAGCTTCTCCACCGTCACCGCCGTCTTCGAAAGCCTCATCGGCAACTGCATGGACGACTTCGGCTGGAGCAGAAAGAAGACAGTCCTCATCCTTCTGCCCTTCGTATTCCTGGGCAGCATTCCCTGTGCACTCGGCTTCAACGTATGGTCCGACGTGCAGATCGCAGGAAAAGGCATCCTCGACATGGAGGACTTCCTCGTCAGCGGCCTTATCCTTCCGCTCGGCTCCATCATCTTCGCCCTCTTCTGCGTATCCAAGTACGGCTGGGGCTTTGACAAGTACTTAGAAGAAGTCAACACCGGCACAGGCATGAAAATGCCCCGCTGGATCCGTCCCTACTTCTGCTACGTACTCCCGCTCCTCATCCTCTTCGTATTGGTCAAAGGCCTGATGTAAAAGGATAAGGGAAATAAAATCATCAACGGCGCTTCGGCGCCGTTTTTTGATGCAGGAAATGGGGAACAGTAATTAGCAAAATCCAGCTTCTCCTCGGGTGGAGTGCATTAAATTCGCCTTCCCAGACGGGGAAGGGAGTATGGTAGGGGATGGGGTACGAAAGGGCAAAAACAAATCAGATTTAAAATCTTTTCTTTATTCTCTGCGAAGCTGCCTCCTTTGGGGGAAGTGGCGCGCATGCGCCGAAAGGGGTGCAGTAATAAGTAAAGCATATTCCTTTCGCGGTGGATAGGGTTGATTACCACGAGCGAAGCGAGATCGTACGGTTCTAATCCCCATTTCCCCTCTTCATTTGTTTGGCAAATAAAGCATGACTTAAAATATAACCTATGCTGAATACTCATTTATGTATGCAATTATCTTCTCAAGCAGGAAGAAAGGTGGTATAGTAAAGCCATAAGTTTCAGGATATAGAGTCCACTTATTGGAATTCGTATCCCATTTCTTCTTGGAGGCTTGATCATGGCAGGTTACAATCCGTATGAAAATATGCTTCATGTATTGGATAAGGCAGCAGAAGTACTCGGCTGCCCGAGAAATGATTATGAATTCGTCCGTTATCCGGAACGCGAGCTGACAGTCAGCATCCCGGTCACCATGGATGACGGCCATGTAGAAGTATTCTCCGGCTACCGCGTACAGCACTCCACCGCACGCGGCGCAGCAAAAGGCGGCATCCGTTTCCATCCGCAGTCTGATGAAAACGAAGTCAAAGCCCTTGCTGCATGGATGACAATCAAGAACGCCATCGGCAACATTCCTTACGGCGGTGCTAAAGGCGGCATCAAAGTCGACCCGCATAAACTGTCGAAGCGTGAACTCGAAAGACTGACACGCATGTACGTACGCCGCATTTATCCGATCATCGGACCAGACCAGGACGTACCGGCACCAGACGTCAATACCAACGGCCAGATCATGGCATGGATCGCTGACGAATACGCAGCCCTCTCCGGCAAATGGCAGCCAGGCGTTGTCACAGGCAAACCACTCGAAGTCGGCGGATCCCTCGGCAGAAACGAAGCTACCGGCCGCGGCCTTCTCTTCACACTCGAGACCTGGTGCGAAAAGAACCATAGAGAAATGAAAGACCTCACCATGGTCGTACAGGGCTTCGGCAACGTTGGCTCCGTAGGCTCCCTCCTCATGCATAAAGAAGGCGTCAAGATCATCGCTGTAGGCGATATCAATGGCACATGGAAGAACCCGAATGGCCTCGACATCGAAGCCATGTACGTTTATGCCAACAGCCACGGCAGATCCCTCAAAGGCTACACAGAAGAAGGCGCATCCTTCATCCCTGACAGCGAACTCTTCGCCCAGGACGTCGACGTCATCTTCGCAGCAGCTATGGAAAACCAGCTGAACGCATCCACCATGGAAAAAGTAAAAGCAAAACTCATCCTCGAAGGCGCAAACGGCCCGACCGATGAAACAGCAGACAAATACTTCGAAGAACACGGCATCGAAGTCCTCCCGGACGTCATGAGCAACGTCGGCGGCGTCGTAGGCTCCTACTTCGAATGGGTCCAGAACCGCACAGGCTACTACTGGACCGAAGACGAATACAACGCCCGTCTCCAGAAAAAGATGAGAGAAGCATACGAAGACGTCTATGCCCTCAAAGAAAAATACCACGTCACCTACCGCCTCGCCTCCTACATGCTCGCACTCCAGAGAATCATGGCAGCCCAGAAACTCAGAGGCTTCTTAGGATAAGTTATAGCGGAAATACAGACAGGATGCATGATCCATTCATGCATCCTGTTTTTTGGTGCGCTCGCCATCAGCGAAAAAGCCAAGGTACGCTTTCGCCGCAGCGCAGGAAATGCCATGGTACGCTTTATTTTAAAAAAGCATCTATAAAAGAGAGCTCTTATAAAGAAACCGTACAACCGCGGCGGAGCGCGAACTTGGAAAACAAGCAAACCTCGCTTCGCTCGTGGAACCTTTTTATAAAAATCAATGAATACTACACCCCGATTTTAGAAACTGCACCCCTATCGCCCTTCGGGCACTTCCCTCCGTAGGGGGAAGCTCGGCGATGAGAAATAAAAAAATTCAAATCTGATTTGTCTTAAATTTATGAAAAGATTGGCTGGACGCCTTCCCCGCTGGGGCAGGTCAAAACCTTCTGCACCGGCGCTTACCTATGTTATCAGTAGTGATTTAAATACGAACCGTAAATGAAAACGGTAAGGTGTTCGTTCAATAATATCCATCAGAATCGAAAAAACCTGCCTCGGAACAAGGATGACGCATACGCTCACGAAGTGACAGAAAGGAGTGCAGTTCCCGAGCGCAGCGAGGTTGTATGGTTTTCATCGAACGAAGTTCGGTTTAAGGGTGTCAGAGATCGCCCCGTGGGGGGAGCTGGCGCGCATGCGTCTGAGGAGGTTCATCTCCACGAGCGAAGCGAGGTCGTCCGGTCTTCTATCGAGCAGCGCGAGGTCGTATGGTTTTTCCTCCTTGTATGGTTTTATCATGTTTTTCTCAGCCGAAGGCTGGTTGTCCGGTTTTCCCATCTTTTCTCACGCTTTCCATCTTCCCCCCTTTCTCCGTCCAAAAATTTCCTCATGCTATAATGAAAGGGAATTAAGTATTGGAATGGATTTAAATAGAAAGAAGGACTTTATGTTTATACTTGGATGCCATTTATCCGTCACGGGCGGGTATCTTTCCATGGGGAAGACAGCCACTTCGATCGGCGGAAATACGTTTCAGTTCTTCCCGCGAAACCCGCGCGGAAGCCAGTCTGCTCCTGTGAAGGAAGCGGATGCGCTGGCTTTGAAGGCGTGGATGCAGGAGCATGATTTCGGGCCGATTCTCTGCCATGGGGCTTACACGATGAACGGCTGCTCGACGAAGGAGTCGGTGCGTGAGTTTGCCCGCACGGCGCTTCGTGAGGACCTGGCCAAAGCGGCGCACCTGCCGAACTGCCTTTACAATTTCCATCCGGGCTCCCACCTGAAGCAGGGCGCAGAAGTTGCGATTCCCATGATTGCAGACATGCTGAATTACGCCATGGATCAGGAAGAGCTGCCGCCATTTGTCCTGCTTGAAACGATGGCAGGGAAGGGGACGGAAGTCGGACGCACGTTTGAGGAGCTGGCCGCGATTATCGACAAGGTTGAGCGCAAGGACCGCATGGGCGTGTGCCTTGATACCTGCCACGTCTATGACGGCGGCTACGACATCGCAGGAGATACCGACGGCGTTCTCGCCCATTTCGATGAAGTCATCGGGCTTTCCCGCCTGAAGGCTATTCACCTGAATGACGACAAGAATCCGATGGGAAGCCACAAGGACCGTCATGAAAAAATCGGCGAAGGGACAATCGGTCTCGAAGGGATGGAAAGGATCATCAATCATCCGCTTCTCAGAAATCTTCCCTTCTACCTTGAAACACCGAATGATCTGGAAGGCTACAAGCGTGAAATCGCGCTTTTGAGAAGCCTTCGGAAGGAGGACGCATGAAATTCATTCACACAGCCGACTGGCACCTGGGGAAGCTTCTGAAGGAACACTCTATGACAGAAGATCAGGCATGGCTCCTGGAAAACCGTTTCCTGCCCATCGTCGACGAAGAAAAGCCGGACGTGATCCTTCTGGCCGGGGACGTCTATGACCGCTCATTTCCTCCGGAAGATGCCGTCGAGCTCTTTGACCGCATGACTGAGGAAATCGTCAGAAAGAGAGGGATTCCCTTCATCGTCATCAGCGGCAACCACGACAGCGCCGAGCGCCTCGCCGTGGCAAGCCGTCTTCTCCGTTCGCAGGGACTCTACATCTTCGGACCGCTCGACAGGCTCTCTCCCGTCATCCTGAAGGATGAATGGGGTCTCGTTGCATTCCTTCCGATGCCGTATTCTGAACCCGCCCGCGTGCGCGTCATGATGAATAAGCTTGGCATGGAAGAGGCGGAAAAGGTGAAGACGTACGAAGAGGCAGAAAAAATTCTTTCCTCCCGCATGCTCTCCCTCCTTCCTGATGAAGGAGAAGGCATGAGGAAAATCGCCCTTGCCCACGTCTATGCAGCAGGCGGCATGTCATCGGAATCGGAAAGACCGCTCTCGATTGGCGGCTACGACCAGATTCCTGATGAAGTCTTTGCGCCTTACGACTACACCGCACTCGGCCACCTCCACCGTCCGCAGAAGACGAAGAGGGATTCCGAGAAGATCCAGTACAGCGGAAGCCTCATGCGCTACTCCTTCGACGAAGTGCGTCAGAAGAAGGGCATCATCGTAGGGACGATTGACGGAGAAGGAAATGTTTCCACCACGTTCCGCGAAATGCTGCCCCTCCATCAGGTACGCGAAATCCAGGGTTCTTTTGCAGACATCATGGCTAAGGAAGGCTCGGAAGACTACCTGCAGATCGTATTGACCGACTCCGAACCTGTCATCGACGCCATGCCAAAGCTTCGCGAGAAGTACCCGAATGCCCTTGGCGTCGAGCAGGACATGGGATACAAGGACGATGACGGCGAAAGAAGGATCCGCCTCGAATCCATGAGCGACGAAGACATTTTCCGCGCCTTCGTCAGCCATTTCCGTGAGCAGGAACTGACAGAAGAAGAAGAAAAGCTTTCTCAGGAAGTCTGGGAAGAGGTATACAGGAAGGAAAACGCAAAATGAAACCTTTGAAACTGACGATGCGTGCCTTCGGTCCCTATGCGGGCGAGACCGTCATCGACTTCGAAAAACTGCAGGGACGCCATCTCTTCCTGATCTGCGGCCCGACCGGAGCCGGGAAGACGACGATCCTGGATGCCATGTGCTATGCCCTTTACGGCAAGACAAGCGGCGACCGGACAGGCGAGAAAATGAGAAGCGACTATGCCGACTCCTCGGAAAGGACAGAAGTCATTTTCGATTTCATGCTGGGGGATAAGACATACCGCGCAACGAGAAGCCCGGCGCAGATGGTTGATAAGAAACGCGGCAGCGGACAGACACTGGCTGCCATGCAGGCGTCCCTTTCCGAACTGGAAGACGGCAAGGAAATCAATACACTGCGCACCGGCATTGAAGAAGCCGCAGGGAAACTCATCGGGCTCAATGCCGACCAGTTCTGCCAGGTCATCCTCCTTCCGCAGGGCGATTTCAGAAAACTCCTCGTGGCAAAGGCCGATGAAAGAGAAGCCATCCTGAAGCAGCTCTTCAAGACACAGCGTTTCTCGGAATTCAAGGACAGGCTGAAAGACAGGCTCGATGCAAAAGTCCGTGAGAAAATGGAAAAGCAGACAAGAGAAGACCAGATTCTCAGCACCGCCGGCGCTGCAGACGAAAAGCAGCTCGCCTCGATCGTGGAAGAAGCGGAGAAATCACTGCAGGAGGCGGTGGAGACGACCCGGAAGCAGGAAAAGGAAAGCAATGAATTCCGTGAAGTCTACCAGAAGAAAACTGCCCTGATGGGCCATTTCACCGAGCTTGATAAAGCATTGAAGCAGGATGCGGCCCTTAAGAATGAAGAAGGACGCATGAAGAAAATGGAAGCGTCCCTTTCCCTGATCCGGAGCGCCCGGGAGCTTGCGCCTTACTTTGTCCAGCTGGATGGCATCACCCGGGAAGGAAAGCAGGAGGCAGTGAAACTCAAGACAGCCAGAGCGGATATGGAAACGTATTCCAAGCTGAATGAAACGCTTGAAAAACGCATCCAAGAACTCGATGCCATGAAAGAAAAGCGCGAAGAAGAGCGTAAAACGGCCCTTAAAATGCAGGACCTGGTGCCCAAGGCAAAGTTGTACGGGGCAGCCGTCCAGGCGCTCAAAAACGCGAAAAACGCATTATCCAGAGCAGAAGAGGAAACAAAGCGCCTCCAGGCTGCCGCCGAAGCGGCGAGAAAGGCAAGGGATGAGCAGAAGGAGAAGGCAGATGCTGTCAGGAAATCCTATATCGACGGACAGGCATTCCTTCTGGCGGAAGGACTCGAAGACGGCGTGCCATGCCCCGTCTGCGGTGCCATCCATCATCCGGCCCCGGCCCGCGGCGGAGATTATGTAGCAAAGGCAGAAGATGTCGAACGTGCGCAGAAGGAATACGAAAGAGCATCAGCCGCTTATGACAGAGCCAATGATGCCAAAGAAAAGCACAGCACAGGAGCCTATGCGAAAGCCGTGAGCGATCACGCGAAAGCCGATGCCCAGATGAAGACGCTAAAGGAAATTCCTGAAGCATACAGGGATCCCAAATATCTGGAAGCAGAAAGCACGCGCCTTCTGACGGATATCAGGAAGTGGGAACAGGACAAGGAAACGGCGGCCGCCCAGCTGAGGAAAGCAGGAGCCGACCTCTCTGCCAGCCAGGCCGCATGCAGGAATGCCGAAGAGCGCAGAGAAGAGCTCGTGAAGAAATACAGGGAAACAGAATCCGTCCTGAAGGAAGCTTCCGATAAGGCCGGCTTCCAGAGTCTCGACGAATGCAAGGAATGGTACAAGAAGAAGGACACGGAAGAAAGCGTCCGTAAGACACTGGAACAGTACCGCGCAGACAGAAAGAGCACAGAAGAACGGATCAAAGCAGAAGAGCAGGCAACCGCAGGGAAGGAGCGTCCTGACATGCTGGCGCTGAATGAAAAATCCAAAGCACTGCAGGATCAGCTCAAAAAAGCCTCCGAAAGGGCAGCCGCTCTCAAGGAACGCACAGAAACGCTCCAAAAGGCCGTTTCAGACGCCAGAGCCATCGAGAAGGAACTGGAAGACCTCCGCAAGGAGGAAGGCCTTATAAGAGGCCTTTATGACCTCACAAGCGGAAAGAAGACAAGGATCACCCTGGAAAGATACGTCCTTGGCACACTCCTTGACGACGTAGCCAATGCTGCGAACCTCCGTCTTCTCTCCATGAGCAGGAGGAGATACTCCCTCCACCGCATGACAGACGAAAGCGGACTGGGGAAGGGCGGACTGTCGCTTGAAGTCTCCGACAGCTTCACAGGACGTTCCCGCCCGGCCAATACACTTTCCGGCGGCGAAACCTTCCTGGCATCCCTGTCCCTGGCCCTTGGCCTTGCTGACGTCGTCCAGTCCAGACAGGGCGGCGTCCGTCTTGATACCATGTTCATCGACGAAGGCTTCGGTACCCTCGACCCCGACTCCCTGAACAGCGCCATGAATACACTCATCGACCTCCAGAACACAGGCCGCATGGTAGGCATCATCTCCCACGTCCCAGAACTCGAAGAACGCATAGACGCACGACTGCGCGTCACACCTGCCGAAAAAGGCAGCAAAGCAGAATTCGAGATCATCGACTGAGGAAATAAGGATAAAGGAATATATAGGCAAAAGGAGCTGTAGAAATCCGCTAAAATGTTGCTTTTTCCTTTTCTCGAACGAAGTTCGGTTTAAGGGGGTCAGAGCTCGCCCCGTAGGGGGAGCTGGCGACGGAGTCGCCTGAGGAGGTTCATTTCCTTCGAGCGCAGCGAGGTTGTATGGTTCTAATTCTCTCAATCAAATAACTCTCACTAAGGACTGTCGAAATGCCTGCACATTTTGACAGTCCTTCTTTTATTTCGATATCGACACCCATGAGTTCATAAAACTTATCTATATTCTCTCAAGGCCGGCGCGCCGCTCATATATGACTGATAGTCAAAAATATAAAAATGTCTGAAATGACTTATAGTCGGTCATGCGGGAGTTAATGGGAATGATTGTGATAGCTCAGTATAAAACTGATTCTGTCGAATGTTTTACAAATAACCAAAAGTCTCATGCATATCATAAAGGTTTATCAATAGTTTAAACTTGATTTAACTTTGCGTCCGTGTTAAGCTAACCACAGACATGAAGGAAGCCTCAAGGTCATGTCCCTTGGAAAAGCAAAGATGAAAGACAGCAGAGGAAACACGGTCACTCGCGCAAGGTCCTAGTCGGAGCTCCTCCGAGGAAAAATAGAGGCACGCATAATTCTCTATATTTTCTATTAAAGGAGCGATGAAACATGAAAAAGGTTCTCGCAATTGCTGCAGTAGCAGCACTCACAGCTGGCGTATCTGCATACGCTGCAAATCCATTCTCTGATGTAACCCCGAACGACTGGGCTTATCAGGCAGTTGAAGACCTGTCCGGACAGGGCGTCGTTGAAGGCTATCCGGATGGCACCTTCAAGGGCGAAAGAAACATCACCCGTTATGAAATGGCTCAGATCATTGCCCGCATGCTCGCTAAAGAAGATCAGCTGAACGCTGAACAGAGAGCAACCCTGGACAAACTCGCTGGCGAATATGCTGACGAACTCGCAAACCTGGGCGTTCGCGTATCCAACCTTGAAAAGAAGGTTGGCAACCTGTACTGGTCCGGCGATGCTCGTATGCGTTACCAGAACAACGCAACTGGCGATGATTCCTGGAACGGCCGTATGAGAATCAACGTAAAGGGTCAGGTCAATGACTCCACTTACGTACAGGGCCGCCTGAACGCAACCATGGACTTCAAAGAAAGTGAAGATGATTCTGATGTACAGTTTGATCAGCTGTTTGCAAACCATGACTTCGGTACCGCTGCAACCGTTCGTCTCGGCCGTATTCCGGTCGCTTTCGGTGACCAGGGCGGCTGGCTGTATGGCGATTCCTATGGCGTAGACGGCGCTGAAGCAGCATTCCACCTCGGTGAAAAAGTTGACGTAACCGCTGGCTATGGACGCTTCAACACCTCTGACTACAAGACAAAAGTTACCGACCACGACGCATTCTATGCACGCGGCGCAGCTAAACTCGGCGATGGCAAACTCGGTGTTGACTACATTAAATTCGTAGGCGACATCAATGATGACAACGTTGCTGGCAACGAACTGCTCGGCGCAAACCTGACAGTTCCGGTTTCCGACTTCCGCGTATTTGGTGAATACTGGAAGAATACCACCACCGATTCCAAGTATGACACTGCTTGGAACGCAGGTATCGGCTATGGCAAACTGAACCTGAAGAAACCGGGCTCCTTCGCTATCGATGTAGCTTACAACGATGTTGACGAAGGCATCTATTTTGGCGGCACAGGCCTCCAGACCGATGCTCTGAAGTATCTGACAAAACATGATGCAACCAACGTAACATTCTGGAATGCAATGGCTGACGTTACCCTCCAGAAGAACGTATTCCTCCATGGTGAATATGCATTCGACGTTAGCGCTGATGACGCTGATATCAATGATAAGGATGCTTGGACCGTATCCCTCAATTACAAGTTCTAATACAGAACCTGGCAGCAGTGAAATTAAAAGAGACTTCCTTCGGGAGGTCTCTTTTTAGTGGGAAATGTTTGCAGAAAGTATAGAAACAGATTATCGTATTTATAGAAGTTCTTTATAAGTTGCAAAAGAAGAATATAGGTGGACAATCTGACAAAATGTGCCGAAATGTGAATGGAAAATCTGCTGACTTTCGGTCATATGGCAGTAAACGCGAATCATTTGCATAATTTAAAATTAGGAGATTTCACTCAAAAATGGAAGCTTTAAGGGAATGAGAGGATTTGTTTAAACTTGATTTAAGTTTTCTCATGTGTTACTCTCAACCTAGACATGAAACAAGTCTTCCGATTCATGTCACTTAAGATCGAAGAAGAAAAACACGCAGAGGAAACACGGTCACTCGAGCCACGTTTTTCATCCAAGCTCTTAGGGAAAAAGGAAGACATTCCACATTTTTCTTTATAAGGAGCGAAGAACATGAAAAAAATTCTCGCACTCGCTGCAGTAGCAGCACTCACCGCTGGCGTATCCGCATACGCTGCAAATCCTTTCTCTGATGTAACCCCATCCGACTGGGCTTACCAGGCAGTAGTAGACCTGTCCGAACAGGGCGTTGTTGAAGGCTATCCGGATGGCACCTTCAAGGGCGAAAGAAACATCACCCGTTATGAAATGGCTCAGATCATTGCCCGCATGCTCGCTAAAGAAGATCAGCTGAACGCTGAACAGCGTGCAACCCTTGACAAACTGGCTGGCGAATACGCTGACGAACTGGCTAACCTGGGCGTTCGCGTTTCCAACCTGGAAAAGAAAGTCGGCAACATTTACTGGTCCGGCGACGCTCGTATGCGTTATCAGGATAACAGCCTTGATCAGAAGGATGGCTGGAATGGCCGTATCCGCATCAACGTTAAAGGTCAGGTTAACGACTCCACCTACGTACAGGGCCGTTTCCTCAATGATATGAACTTCAAAGCTGATGATACATCTACTTCCAGCATGGATCAGTTGTATGTAAACCATAACTTCGGCAAAGATGTATCCGTACGTCTTGGCCGTCAGCCTATTTCCTTTGGCGATCAGGCAGGCTGGCTGAACAATGGTCATGATGGCTATGATGGTGGACAGATTGCTTACAATAATGGCAAGCTGTCTCTTGCTACTGGCTATGGTCAGTTCAACAGCACCTACGGTGATTTCAAAGCTGATGCAACGGATAACAACAAATCTGATTTCTACTTTGCACGCGGCGCTTATGACTTCGATTTTGCCAAACTGGGCGTTGACTATATCTCCTTCCAGGATAAACACAACAAAGTAACAGAAGGCAAGATTAATGCTGCAGGTGATAAAGCTACAGTTGATTTCAAAGGAACCAAACCAGAACTCTTCGGCGTAAACCTGAACATTCCTGTTCAGCAGTTCAATGTATTCGGTGAATACTGGAAGAACACCACCGCTCCGAGCGAACTGGAAGATACTGCTTGGAATGCTGGCCTCTCCTATGGTGCAGCTAACTGGAAGAAACCAGGCACCTGGGACCTCTCCGTTGCATATAACAACGTAGGCAATGCAGTATACCTCGGCGCTACCGGCTGGCAGACCAACATCCTTGATGCAGTTGCTAATGCTGGCAAGCTGAAATTCTGGAATGCTATGGGCGATGTAACCCTGGCTAAGAACGTACAGCTCCATGCTGAATATGCATTTGCAGCTGACGCTGACAAGGGTGCAGATCCGGACGACGCTTGGACAGTATCCCTCAACTACAAATTCTAATTTCTTATCGAAGAAACTGGAATCAAAAAAAGGAAACCTCTTTCGAGGTTTCCTTTTTTTATTTCCTGACATAGAAACACCGGACCATGGATCCTGGCAGCAACTTCAGCACTTCCGGCCGTAAAAGCAATGACTTCATTCGATGGATAATACAGGGGGCATGCTGATTTGCTCATCATCATTTCACTCTTTTAACAGAGTAAAATCCATCAAATTCTGCTTTGTTTTTTCCCTTTAGGCAAAGAACAGGGGGTGTAACTAAACTATGCCTCAAATGGCAGGTCGAGGCTAAAAAGGGCCTTTAAAGTGATTTTAGGAAAATTCATCTTCATGGAGGAAGTCTGAACTCGTGATTTTTCTTAAAATTGATGCTTTAAGACAGCCTTTTGAAGGGTGGATTTTCATTTAAAAGGGGGTTCTGCGCAGAAATGGGCCTGGAAGATGGTATCCTCCCGGGAACAGGAAAATCTCGGGAAGGTATTCAAATGACAGATTGGACAGGATTGCATATGTAAAAATTTTATAGTATTCTGAATGCAGAACATACGCCCTGCGTATGGCATGGAAGAGCGAAGCGCGGTGAATACGGAGGCCATTCCCCTGCTTCATGACTGCGTTTCAAGAACATTCATTTTTTAAGGAGCAGGAATACGAAAAAAATTCTCGCACTCGCTGCCATGGCAGCACTCACCGCTGGCGTATCTGCATACGCTGCCAACCCGTTCTCTGATGTAACTCCGAATGACTGGGCTTACCAGGCAGTCGCAGACCTGTCTGAACAGGGCGTCGTTGAAGGCTATCCGGATGGCACCTTCAAAGGTGAAAGAAACATCACCCGTTACGAACTGGCTCAGATCATTGCCCGCATGCTCGCTAAGGAAGATCAGCTGAATGCTGAGCAGAGAGGCACTCTCGATAGACTTGCTGGTGAATACGCTGATGAACTCTCCAATCTGGGCGTCAGAGTTTCCAACCTTGAAAAGAAGGTCGGGAACCTTTCCTTCTCCGGCGATGGCCGTATGCGTTACCAGAACAAGGACGCAGGCGCCGCTGATAAGTGGGACGGCCGTATCCGCCTGAATGTAAAAGGACAGGTCAATGATTCCACCTACGTACAGGGCCGCCTTGATGCAGAAATGAATTTCAAGACGAGCGATGATACGAATGTCATTTTCGATCAGCTCTTCGTCAATCATGACTTCGGCGATGCTGTCACAGTCAGACTGGGCCGTCAGCCGGTTGTCATCGGCGCCCAGAGCGGCTGGCTCTACGGCTTCCCATACGGCTATGACGGAGCTCAGGCTATGTTCCATCAGGGCCGCGTCAATCTGACTGCCGGCTATGGCCGCTTCAATAAGTCCGATTACACCGATGGTGTAAAAGATCAGGATGCATTCTTTGCCAAAGGTGACTTCGACTTCTCCGCTGCCAAGCTGAACCTGAACTATTTGAAATTCACCGGAGACAAGAAGGCAGACACCTTCGCTGGTTATGAAATCGCAGGCGCTGGCCTTACGATTCCTGTCGGAGATTTCCGCGTATTCGGCGAATACTGGAAGGATACAAACTGGAAGAACGGTTATGACACCGCATGGAATGCAGGCCTTGGCTATGGCAAGCTGAACGTGAAGAAACCGGGCTCCTTCGCCGCTGACGTAGCATACAACAGCGTCGATCAGGGCATTTACTTCGGTGGCACCGGCTATCAGACAAACGTCCTCTCTTACCTCACCGACTCTGGCACAAACGCTGATCGCGTGAAATACTGGAACGCCATCGCTGACGTCACCCTCCAGAAGAACGTCTACCTCCACGGCGAATACGCCTTCGACGTCAAGACAAACGGAGGAGACCACTCCGCGGCCGACGAAGACGCATGGACACTCTCCCTCAACTACGTATTCTAAAAGAAATTCAGAATTGGAAATACATAAAATTTAGAAAAGAAGCCTCCTTCGCAGGGGCTTCTTTTCTTATCGAAAAATCTAACATTCTGTTCTCAAAAAATGCATCATTTTTGCCTCTACTGCCCTGAATCAGAAACGCAGGAGAAACTTATTTCTTCCTGTTATATGTGAAATAGAAAATAATTGTAAAAATATAAGAAATATTGGATATATTATGAATATTGTAAGACTGACCAACGCCTTAATGCATGTTAAAGAAAATTTCTTGAACAAGCAGAATTTACCGGTACTTTCGGACGTTTCACAGTAGTGACCTATGGTCAACTGAACAAAGATGTCAAATTTGTTTGCATGAGTAAATATTTTGTAGTATCTTTAAAAAATACCATATGTTGTCTCACATATGGTGGGAAGGAAAAGACAGCGCAGAGGAAACTCGGCCACTCGCGGGCTTCTTTACTTCCTTATAAGAGACATACCTTATTTCTTATATTTCTTTTAAGGAGCGAAGAATATGAAAAAGATCCTCGCAATCGCTGCTGTTGCAGCACTTTCCGCTGGCGTATCCGCATACGCTGCAAACCCGTTCTCTGATGTAACACCGTCCGACTGGGCTTACCAGGCAGTCGTAGACCTCTCCGACCAGGGTGTCGTAGAAGGCTATCCGGATGGTACATTCAAGGGCGAAAGAAACATCACCCGTTATGAAATGGCTCAGATCATCGCTCGTATGCTCGCTAAAGAAGATCAGCTGAATGCTGAACAGAGAGCAACCCTCGATAGACTTGCCGGCGAATATGCTGACGAACTCGCCAATCTGGGTGTCCGTGTTTCCAATCTTGAAAAGAAGGTAGGAAACCTTTCCTTCTCCGGCGATGGCTATATGAAATTCTACCAGACCTACAAAACCGTTAAAGATGACGATGGCAAGGTAAAAGAGTATACCGGCAAATCTGATGACAAATACGTTGGCCGTATCCGTATCAACGTAAAGGGTCAGGTCAATGACTCCACCTATGTGAATGGCCTGCTCCGTTCTGATATGAACTTCAAAGACAGCGAAACCAGCAATACCTACATGCAGAGACTCTATGTCCGTCATGCATTCGGCGACAAAGTGGAAGCTACCCTTGGTAAATATGACCAGTTCTTCGGTCAGACCGGCGTATTCTTTGATTCTGAAATCAAAGGTGCTGAACTGGCTTTCCACGCAAACGATGCAGCCAACCTGGCAGTAGGCTATGGCCGCTTTGAAGACTGGAACGGAGACTATGCAGACAACATCACTGATAAACATGAATATGCATATGCACAGTTCTCCGGTGAAGCTGGACGCTTTGCTTATGACGTAGACTATGTCAATGGCACCAGCACCAACAAAGTCAACATCTGGGGTGCAGGCCTCACCGCAGGTCTTGGCGGCGGCTTCGACGTATTCGGCGACTACTATAAGAACACCGATGCCAAAGGTGATCCGGACCTCTGGACTGCAGGCCTTGGCTATGGCAAACAGGACAATGCGAAAGTCGGCTCCTTCCGCGTAGCTGCTTCCTATGTAGATGCTGAAAGAAATGCATTCCTCGGCGCTTACACCTACGACGCTTCCCCGCTGGATGCTCTCCTGAACAAAGAAGTAAAAGAAGTTAAATTCTGGCGTGCAGAAGGCGATGTAACCCTCGCTAAGAACGTAAGACTCCACGGCGAATACAGCTTCGACGTGAAGACCAAGGGAACCGATACCGACTACGATGACGTAGCATCCGTATCCCTGAACTATGTATTCTAATCTCTCCTGAGATAAAAAGAAGCTCCTCCCAAGGGGCTTCTTTTTTTTGCGCGTTTCTCTTTATCTCATCTAATGGAACGACGGTAAACGGCAAAAAACTTGCGTCCCCTTTAGGGGAAGAGGGCCACGAAGTGGCGAGGGGGTGCAGGACGCTGCAAGTCGAAATGACACTATGCAGAACTGACCGCCAAACGGCGGCCAAAAACTGCGGCGGAGCCGCTGCCACACCCTTTGAATCTTTCCCTTACGCCCCCTGAGCGAAGCGAACACAACCCTTCTACACAACCTGCGGCGTTAGCCGCGCTCCTTTTTCTTAATTTGCGGAGTCAGCCGCCACCACTGCCCTCGGGCCCCAAAGGGCCCGTCCCCCTTTGGTGCCTGCGGCACCACCTTCCCCCCGCAAGCGGTGGGACAATAAATATAAGAGCTGAATCCCATTTCCTGCATAGAAAACCATTTACTATGCTTATCGATACTCTTGAATATTCTCCCTCGCCATGATATACTATGACTACAGCACCCATGCAGAAGAAAGTGACCATCGAACAGTATGAAAGGTTGTATTTCTTTTCGCAGCTGAAAGAAACATCCCGCTGAACCACCGGATATCGTACAAACTTCAGCGGAGCATTTCATACAGGGGATAATCCCCGCAAGTGATTGAAAGGAAGGTATTATTATGGCAAAAGCAGACATTCAGGAACAGTACGGTCTCTTCATTAATGGCGAATTCGTTCCCGCCTCTGACGGCGCTACCTTTGACGCCCACAATCCGGCAAATGGCGAGCACTTGGCTTATTTCGCAGAAGCAACCAAAGAAGACGTGGACAAAGCAGTGAAAGCGGCAAGAGCAGCCCTTCCGGAATGGTCCAAGACTTCTCCAATCGAAAGACAGAACATTCTTCTGAAGATCGCTGATATCATCGACGCAAACCTCGATCATCTCGCACTGGTGGAAACACTGGACAACGGCAAGCCGATCCGTGAAACCAAGGCTGCCGACATTCCCCTGGGCAGCGACCATTTCCGCTACTTCGCAGGGTGCCTCCGCGCATGGGAAGGCTCTGCCACCATGCTCGACGACAACACCCTGTCCCTGATTCTCCATGAACCAGTCGGCGTTGTTGGTCAGGTCATTCCGTGGAACTTCCCGTTCACCATGGCTTGCTGGAAACTCGCTCCTGCACTGGCAGCAGGAAATACCATCGTCATTAAACCGTCCTCCCATACATCCCTGTCCCTCATGGAACTCACCCGCCTCATCCAGGACGTCCTCCCGAAGGGCGTTCTGAACGTCATCACCGGCAAGGGTTCCAAATCCGGCCAGTGGCTGCTCGATCATCCGGATATCGACAAACTCGCATTCACCGGCTCCACTGAAGTCGGCCGCGGCGTATACCAGGCTGCATGCGACAAGCTGATTCCAGTCACCCTGGAACTCGGCGGCAAATCCGCAAACATCGTATTCGACGACGCTGACCTGAAGCAGGCTGTCGACGGCGCATGCAAAGGCATCCTCTTCAACCAGGGCCAGGTATGCTGCGCAGGCTCCCGCCTCTTCGTTCAGGAAGGCATTTTCGATGAATTCATCAAACATCTGAAAGCAACCTTCGAAGGCGTCAAAGTAGGCGACCCGACCGATCCGACCACCCAGCTGGGCGCTCAGATCTACAAAGCACAGCAGGATAAAGTCCTCAGCTACATCAAGATCGGCCTCGAAGAAGGCGCAACCCTCGTAACCGGCGGCGAACGCTACACCGAAAACGGCTGCGACAAAGGCTTCTTCATGAAACCGACTATCCTGATCGCAGAAAACAATGACTGCCGCGTATGCCAGGAAGAAATCTTCGGACCAGTTGTCGTTGTACAGAAATTCAAGACAGCTGACGAAGTCATTGCTCTGGCAAACGACAGCGTATACGGCCTCGGCGGCGCAGTATTCAGCAAGAACATCGACACCGCTCTGAAAGTAGCACGTGCTGTACGCACCGGACGTATGTGGGTCAACACCTACAACGACCTCCCGGCAGGCGCACCATTCGGCGGCTACAAACAGTCCGGCATCGGCAGAGAAACCCACAAGGTTATGCTCGAACACTACAGCCAGACAAAGAATATCCTGATCAACCTCAGAGAAGGCGTCAGCGGTATGTACGACATTAAATAATCTCTGAACATCAGCGGATCAAATAAAAAAGAAGGATCTTCCCAACCGAAGGTCCTTCTTTTTTGCGTGAGTTTAGCAGAGCGAAAGGCCAAGATAGGCCCTTGACCTTGCCCTGGAAGGGAAGGGCGTATGGTAGGGATAGGATTAAGAAAGGTTTCAAACAAATCAGATTAAAAATCTTTTCTTTATTCCTCTTGAGACCTGCCTCGGAGAGGAAGGATGTCACGGAGTGACAGAAAGGAGTGCAGTTCCTTCGAGCGAAGCGAGGATGTATGGTGTTTTTTCGAACAAAGTGAGGTTTAAGGGTGTTAACCTTGCTCCGAAAGGAGAAGGTGGCGCCGAAGGCGACGAATGAGATGAAGTTCTTACAGCCGCAGGCTGGTTTTATGGTGTTTTCCACGAACGAAGTTCGGTTTAAGGGTGTCAGAGCTCGCCCCGTAGGGGGAGCTGGCGCGCATGCGCCTGAGGAGGTTCATCTCCACGAGCGCAGCGAGGTTTTATGGTTTTATCATGTTTTTCCCATTTCCAAAGTCTTATGGTGTTCCAACAAGCGCAGCTTGGTTTGCTTGTCTCCCTCCCCGGGTAGCAGAACCAATTTTGCGGCACTATAAATTGTATAAAACCATTCCCATTCAGGTTGAAAAAATGTCATATATGGTATAATAGAAAGGACATCAGATGGATAGATGTCTCGCGTAATAAGGAAATCCGCATATAAAAGAACCCATATTATATTTATTTCCTTTACATTCATCAGCAAGGAGGCAGATGGAGTGGAAACGAAACGTGATTTTATTTGGAAAATGGGCGGACAGCAGGGTCAGGGCGTAGAATCCTGCGGCGAAATTCTCGGACGCGTACTGGCACAGGAAGGGTATTCCCTTTTCAGCCAGCGTCTCTTCGCATCCCGCATTAAGGGCGGTCATACAACGATTGCCCTGCGTATCGCAACGAAAGAAGTCGCTACGATCGGTGAGCATGTAGACTGCCTGGTAGCCCTGGACCAGGAGACTATCGACCTTCACGGTCATGAAGTTCCGAAGGGCGGCGTTATCATCGCTGATGACGCATTCCACCCGAAATTTGACGCACATTCCGGATGTATTTTCCTGGCGCTTCCAATCACGGAGCTGGCAAGAAAGTACGGCAGCATGCAGATGAAGAACATCGCTGCACTGGGCATGAGCGCAGGCGTTCTGGGATTCCCGGAAGACCCGTTCTATGGTTTCATCGCTGAACGCTTCGGCAAGAAGGGCGAAGAAATCGTTTCCAAGAACAAACAGATTTTCAAGGACGGCTATGATGTAGCTATCGAGAAGCTGCAGGGCGTATCTCTGGGTGCTCTGGCAACTCCTCCGAAGAAAGATCAGCTGTACCTGCTTGGCAATGAAGCAGCAGCCCTCGGTGCTATTTCCGCAGGTGCCCGCTTCATGGCATCTTACCCGATTACCCCGGCTTCTGAAATCATGGAATACATGATCAAAGTCGTACACAAGATCAACGGCACGGTCGTACAGACGGAAGACGAATTGTCCTCCTGCATGATGGCTATGGGCGCAGGTTATGCCGGCGTTCGTGCTTTCACCGCTACTTCCGGCCCAGGGCTTTCCCTCATGGCTGAATCCATTTCCATGGCAACCATCGCAGAAATCCCGGTCGTCATCATTGACGTTATGCGTGCAGGCCCGTCCACGGGCATGGCTACGAAGGTAGAACAGAGCGATATCCGCTATGCGATTGCTTCCGGCCATGGCGATGCTGAAAAGATCGTCCTCGCTGCATCTTCTATCGAAGACTGCTACTACATTACCCAGGAAGCTTTCAACCTGGCTGAAGAATTCCAGACTCCGGTCATTCTCCTTTCCGATCTGCAGTTTGGTATGTGCAAACAGTCCGTACCGGCTTTCGATCCGAACCGCATCGCTATCAAACGCGGCAAGCTCGTTACCGAAGGTCTGCCGGAACTTGATACGGCAAAGAAAGCATACTTCCATCGTTTCGAAGATGTCGAAGACGGCATTTCCCCGAGAACGATTCCTGGCGTAAAGAACGGCATGTTCCTCTCCACCGGCCTCGAACACAATGTATTCGGCAAACCGGCTGAAGGTCAGGCTGACCGCGTCATGGAAATGAACAAACGTCACAGGAAATTCGCTGGTGTGGCTAAAGCTATCCAGCCATTCACCGTGGCTCATGAAGATACCGACTGCGATCTGCTCCTGATCGGCGTCACCTCCACAAACGGCGCAATCGAAGAAGCTCGTGAAGAACTGGAAGCTCAGGGCAAGAAGGTCAACCACCTCCAGCTCAGACTTCTCTCTCCATTCCCGACCGAAGCGCTCGCTCCTTACATCAATGGCGCAAAGAAGGTCCTCATCGTAGAAGAAGACCTCACCGCACAGCTGCATGAACTTTTCTCCATCAATTTCGCCTGCCACGACAAGCTCCTGTCTCTCCTGCAGTATGACGGAACTCCGTTCCTGGCATCCACGATTGTAAAGAAAGCTGAGGAGGTATACTGATATGGCTTCACCGAGAGATTATAAAAATACAATCGTACCGAACTGGTGCCCCGGCTGCGGCGACTATGGCATTCAGAACGCCATCTCCGCTGTATGCGCCAAGAAGGGCTGGGCCAATGAGGATATCACACTGATTTCCGGCATCGGCTGCTCCTCCCGTATCGGCGGCTATCAGTACTGCTATGGCGCCCACACGACGCATGGCAGAGCTCTTCCTTTCGCACAGGGCATCAAATGTGCTAACAAGGATCAGCACATGATCGTCTGCTCCGGCGACGGCGACTCCTACGCCATCGGCCTGGGCCATGCTATGCATGCGATCAAGAGAAATATGGACATCACATACCTCGTATTCGATAACCAGGTATACGGCCTGACAAAGGGCCAGACGTCTCCGGCTTCCGATAAGGGCTTCGTCACCAAGACAACCCCGGACGGCAACCCGCTGACTCCGCTCGATGCTCCGGCTATGGCACTGGCTGCCGGCGCTACCTTCGTAGCACAGGCTTATGCTATCGACAGCAAGACCATGATCAACGTCATCGAAAGAGCTGTCGACCATAAAGGTTTCTCCTATGTCAACATCTTCACACCATGCGTTACATTCAACCACCTGAACACCGTTCAGTGGTACAATGAACACCTGGTCAAGATGGAAGACGTAGCACCGGATCATGATCCGTCCAGCAAAGCAGCTGCATACAGACTGCTCGGCGAAACGAACAGCCTCGTGACCGGCGTCATCTACGAAGAAAAGGACTCCGTTGCTTTCGGCGACATCGTACCGTCCAAGGACGTACGCCTGATCGACCACGTAGAAAAACCATCTGCAGAACTCTTCGAAGACCTCTGCAAGGAATTCAGATAATAAAAAGACCTGCATGAGCAGGCTGCAAGCGATTTGCTTTTGACTTTTTCTGCAAAGCCAATTTCATCACGGTATAAGAATCACTGGCGATTCGGCGGCTGGGGGAACCCCTCAGCCGCCTTGCCAATGCATTTTTTCTGGCAGGAGCGGTCAATCCGGAAAAGGCGGGAGCGATACTTTCAAAAAGAAAAGGAGCGGAACAAATGGCATCAGATAGAATGATGGAATATTACTACTCGATGGGGCAGGACTGCCTCCATACCGGCAGTATCGATGATGCTGTCACCTACTTTAGGAAAGCCGCCAATCTCGGAGCCAGAGAAGCGGCCGAGGAAATCTGCCAGATCGGTGAAAAGCTGGAAAAGGGAGAAGGCGTCTCCAAGGACGAAGTGAAAGCGGAAAATTGCTGGAAGATCGCGTCCAGCTACGATATTTCCCGTGCCAACCTTCTTCTGGGCAGAATGTACATGAAGGGCATCAATGGCGGAAAGCCGAACCCGAGAAAGGCAAGACGCTCCCTTGAACGCGCAAGCGACGACGGAAGCGCCGAAGCTGCATCCCTTCTGGGAAAACTCTACGACGAAGGCATGCTTGGCCGTGTCAGTCCTGAAAAGGCATTCCAGTACTACCTCCTGGCAGCCGAAAGGGGCGACACCGCCGCCATGCTGATGACCGGTCTCTTCTATGCGCAGGGAACCAGTGTCCGCAAGGACCTGGCTGCTGCGGAAATGTGGATCAGGAAGGGCCGCGAAATGGGCGACCCTGACGGCGATGCCACACTTCGCGTATTCCTCGCCGTATCCTGCGCTGAATACGTCACCGGACAGGCCGGCGTAGTCGATGAGGAAGAGGCGAAAGCCATGGCAAAGGAAGCCGAAGAACTCGGCGACAAGGACGTCTACTACCGCCTGGGCGATGCCTATACCAGAACAGGCAAGCATCAGGAAGAAGCGTATGCATGCTATGAGAAAGCAGCAAAAAACGGAATCATTGCTGCGTATTCCGCAATGGGGCTTTGCCTTGAAGCCGGCATTGGCGTAAAATCAGACATTGCAAAAGCTGTTTCCTGGTACAAGAAAGCCGCTGAAGAAGGCGATGCCTTCGGAATGGCCCACTACGGCTATGCACTCTCCGCCGGTGAAGGCTGCGAAAAAGATGAGAAAGAGGCCATGGCCTGGCTCATCAAAGCTGCCATGAAAGGCGACGAAGGCGCTATCCGCGTCCTCCGCGAAGACTATCAGTACGAACTGCAGTAAGCAGAACGGAAGACAGAGGATGCGGAGGGAAAATCCTTCTGCATCCTCTTTTTTCATTTCAAGGTATTCCGTAAAGAAGAAATCCGCGTTCCCAGCGCGGTTTTTTTCTAACAAATTTCATTGAGTGCATGTAAAAGCACAAGAAAAAACTTGAAAAAACGGAAAAAGACCTTATAATATGAAATGTATAGCATACTATATAATTTAAAACCCAAAACATACAGATAGTTTGCTGAATTTTTGAGAAACCCTGATTAACAAGAAACAAGGAGCCGCTATGGGAAGCTTTGAAGAAATTTTAGTGAAAAAGCATTTAAAAAGGACGAAAGCACGCGTAATGATTCTGAAAGTGCTAGAAAAGAGCCTGCCTTTGACAGCAGGAGAAGTATATGAAGCCGTTCGTGGAAAGGACATGCGTCTGTCCCTGTCCACCGTGTACAGAAACTGTGAAGCTCTTGCTGAAAACGGCTTACTGCTTCGTTCCACCATGCTGGCTGATGGCCTGATCCGCTACGAATACGCGCACGGAACTCCTTCCCATCATGCGGTCTGGTGCGGATTTGTTAATACAGACAAATAAATATCATAAAAAATCTAATCGTACC
>ENA-OPCP01000713-OPCP01000713.1-human-gut-metagenome-genome-assembly--contig:-NODE-713-length-26509-cov-9.421713_pt1 | contig 26509 bp, 19 predicted proteins | sample MGYA00241563_ERZ501477 | MGnify/ENA primary metagenome ERZ501477 (study PRJEB25962, sample SAMEA2042572) | human gut metagenome | biome: human gut; feature: human-associated habitat; material: faeces... | reverse complement strand
GCCGCCGCTGCGGCGCCTGCGGTCGGCTCGGCTGCCCGGCGATAAGCGGACGCAGCCCGGTCATCGACGCGGCCAAATGCGCGGGCTGCGGCATGTGCGCCGCCGTGTGCAAGTGCTCCGCGATACGCGAGAGGGCGTGACATGGGCTATCTCAAGGAGGTCAATATCAAATACGACATGCCGACGGCCGACCTCGCCGTGCGCCGGGCGACCTACGCCATCGAGAACGGCCGGACGCTGGGCGCTTCGGCCGTGAAGCTCATCCACGGCTACGGCTCGAGCGGCAAGGGCGGGAAGATAAGGCTCGAGGTGCGCGCGTATCTCGAGCGTCAGAAGGCGCGCGGGAAGATCCGCGACTATATCCCGGGCGAGCGCTTTTCCATCTTCGACGAGGCGACGAGGCGCGCCTTCGCCCTCTGCGACGACCTCCGCCGCGACCACGACCTCGAAAGTGCCAACAACGGCGTGACGATAGTCGTGCTGTGACGCAACAAAACCGTTGACATCAGCCGCCGGGAATGGTAACATATCCAGGTACGCGGGCGTAGTTCAATGGTAGAACACCAGCCTTCCAAGCTGGATACGAGGGTTCGATTCCCTTCGCCCGCTCCATAACAGAGGGCTCAGTAACGTGCCCTCTGTTTTTTGACCGCATTGCTAACAAAATCTAGTAGAGCTTATGCTTTCGCATCTTTGCCGGCACTCGGTCGGCCACAGGCGTATAAAATATGGAAAACGCCGAGGCCTTGTGCTATACTATAATATATCAAGCAAATTAATTGTGAGTTTTATATGAGTTCAAGCAGCATACGAAGGAGATAATTTGTTTATGGCAGAAGGTGCGGAAGTCAAGATCAAGAGCTTGAAGAAAATGATGGATGTCCTGAACTGCTTCATTGAGAAGCAGCCTCTCGGCGTCACGGAGATAAGCGAAAAGCTTGGCCTTTACAAGAGCAATGTGCACAATATCCTCAGTACCATGGTCTCCATGGACTATCTGGAGCAGGACAAGATAAGCGGCAAGTACTACCTCGGCATAGGCGTGGTCCGCCTGAGCCGGGCTGTCGGCAACAGGTTCAGCTTTCACAACGCGGCGCTGTATCATATGCAGGCCATCTCGCATGAGGCGGGCGAGATCGTGTATCTCTCGGTGCCCATGAAGAGGATGATATATTACCTCGACGCGATACTTCCCGAGAGAGTGTATTACCTCAATTACAGCGGCAGGTTCGTGAGCAATTACAGGGACTCGACCGAGATGATGCATTGCACGGCCAGCGGCAAGGCCATGCTGGCCACGATGTGCAAGGCCGACCAGGAGGAGTATCTGAGCAAGCCGCTGGACGCCTGCACGCCGCACTCGATAACAGACCCGGATGTGCTGCGTTTGCAGCTGCAAAAGATAAGGGAACAGGGCTACGCCGTCGACGACGAAGAGGCCGAAGAGGGCCTGCGCTGCATAGCGGTGCCCATCCGCTCGCAGGAGGGAGGCCTTCTGGGGGCCATCAGCATAAGCGGCCCCAAGGAACGGATGACAGCGGATATTCTTCCAAAATACTCTGAAATGCTCAAAGCCCATGTCCACGACATAGAACACGGAATATGATCTCCCGCCGGGAGTACGAAACGCCAGATTGCCTGAAAAATGGCAATTTGGCGTTTTAACTTAATGCATTGTTGAAATTTCGTAAAAACTACCTGCCAAAATAGAAAATTATATATAAGCTGAACAAAAACTTCGCTGTTTTTTTTCGAGTGCATGTCGCTTGCAATTTCGCGGGACATGGAATATACTTTAAAGCGGAGATGTTCTGTATCGTAGAATTAGATAATTGTTGTTCTATTTTTAACAGGACAACAAATTTTTAATTTCATAATATAGAACATCGTTCTCTAAATAAGAAGGGATATGAAAGGGAGGCGTTTAAATGAAAAAAGAGACGGCGCGGCGATTTCTTGCGATATTCGCAGTCGGCATGGCATACGGTTCGGTGTACAACCCTGTGTACATCAGATACCTGTTCTACGACGCCATGCTGGCGGCTCTGGAATGTTCGAACACTGAGCTCGCATTCCTGAACTCCTTTGGCGCAATAGTCGGCGTGTTCCTGGGCCTGCCGGGAGGCTGGCTGGCAGACAAGTTCTCGGCAAAGAAGATCGTTTTCTGGTCGGTGTTCGCCAATCTGCCTTTGTGCATACTCAGCGTAATGTTTGCAAAGGTATACACGGTGCAGCTCATCGTATGGTTCGGCTTCTGCTTCACCGGCGGCTTTGCATTCTGGCCCGCGGCCCTGAAGGCGGTCAGGCTCTCCGCACCCCCTGAGAAGCAGGAGAGCACCTTCGGCATCTTCGAGGGCGTGCACGGCTTCTCGTCGATGATCGGCAACTTCATCGCCATCGGCATATTCTCCATGTTCGCCGATCAGGTCGCCGGCTGGAAGGGCGCGATGCTCAGCATGGGCGTGTTTTCCGCAATAGGCGCGTTCCTGATGCTGTTCTGCTACAAGGAGGGCAGCATAGTCGACGCCAAGGAGGTAGAGGGCGAGGAGGCCGTGAAGGCCGCGAAGCGCAACGTCCTGAAGGATACGCTGGTCGTTGCGAAGAACCCCGGCACCTGGCTGGTCGCGTGCGTCATAATCGGCGCATACGGCATCTACCTTGCGCAGACATATTTCACCTCCTATTTCACCGGCGTGCTCGGTGCGGCGGTCGTGTTCTCAGCCGCCATGTCGAACTTCCGGAGCTACGGCATGAAGGTCATCGGCGGACCGATAGGCGGCGCCATCGCGGCCAAGCTGAAATCGGCGTCGCTGTTCAATGCGATATGCCTCGTGATGTGCATCGGCCTCATAGCCTACGTCTGGAGCCTCTCGCCCGACACTCCGAACGTCGTCGGCATAGCCACTGCGTTCACCCTGATACTTGCGTTCTTCTGCCTCATGGCCAAGGGCACGATGTGGGCCACGCAGGAGCAGGCGCACATACCGAGAGAGCTTGCCGGCACGGCGATAGCGCTCATCTCCTACCTCGGCTTCAACCTTACCGAGTTTGCGATACCCCTCGTCTGCGGCTGGTGGCTGGACAAGCATGCCGACAACCTCAGCCGGGCCTATGACAACATCTTCATAATGCTCATCTGCATAGCGGTCCTCGGCGCAGCGGCGGCCATCATCCTTGTCATCAGGGACAAAAAAATGAGCCGCGCCGCGGCCAAGGCTTAAAGGTCAAACACACAAGTATAATCAAGGAGGGTAAAAAGCGTATGGCAAAAATCGTGCTGAACACAAAGAAGTGCAAAGGCTGCTTCATTTGTGTGAGCGTTTGCCCAAAGAAGGCACTTTATGACTCTGGCAAGATCAATGAGAAGGGCTACAAGATCGTGGCCATCGACGAGGACAAATGCATAAAGTGCGGCACATGTTACAGGATGTGCCCCGACTATGTGTTCGAACTGACAGATTGAGGAGGCAAAGCAAATGGCAAAAGTATTGATGAAAGGCAATGAAGCGTTTGCGGAAGCGTGCCTCAGAGCCGGCTGCCGCTTCTTCAGCGGATATCCCATAACGCCTCAGACCGAGATACTCGAGTATATGTCCTGGAGGATGGCGGAGGTAGGAGGCCAGTTCGTGCAGACGGAATCGGAGCTGGCGGGCGTGAACATGCTCTTCGGCGCGGCCAGCTGCGGAGCCAGGGCGCTCTCCACTTCTGCGGGCCCGGGCTTCTCCCTGAAGCAGGAGGGCATATCTTACCTCTGCGGATATGATGTCCCGGCGGTCATCGCGGACGTAATGCGCATCGGCTCCGGCCTCGGCGACATATTCCAGGGACAGGGCGACTACTGGCAGCTCACCCGCGGCGGCGGACACGGCGACTACCGCACCATCGTGCTCGCCCCGGCCTCTGTGCAGGAAAATGCCGACCTCGCCTACATAGCCTTCGATCTGGCGGAAAAGTATACGCATCCCGTCATAGTCGGCTCCGACGCCGCCATCGGACAGATGGTGGAGCCCGTGGAGCTGCCCGAGATGATCGAGCACGACATCGACACCTATGACTGGGCCATCCGCGGCAGGCGCGCCGGAGAAAAGCAGCGCATCGTCATGAACACGTACTACAAGATAGGCCCGGACAAGTACATCACCTATCTGAGGGACAAGTATAAGGCCATAACGGAAAACGAACAGCGCTGGGAGTCGGTGAACACCGAGGACGCCGAGATAGTGCTCGTCGCCTATGGCATAAGCTCCCGAGTCTCCAAGTCCGCCGTCAAGATGGCGCGCGCGCAGGGCATGAAGCTGGGCCTGATAAGGCCGATAACGCTCTGGCCCTTCCCGCAGAAGGCCTTTGACGCCCTGGGCGAGCAGGTCAAGGGCTTCCTGACCGTTGAGATGAACATCCTCGGCCAGATGGCCGACGACGTTATACTCGCGTGCGGCAACAGGCGTCCCGTTGAGTCTTACGGCGAGTTCTCCGAGGTACCTTCCGAAAAGAAGATACTGGACATCGCCGCGGAAATGCTGAAGAAGCACTGAGGAGGTGTGACAATGAACCTGAAAGTACCCGCTAGTCTCAACCCTGAGGAATCCATAGGCTGGTGCCCCGGATGCGGACACGGCATAATCATGAGGATGCTCGCCGAGTGCGTGCAGGAGCTCGGGCTCGACGAGAAGATGATACTGGTGGAGGACGTCGCGTGCGGCTCCCTCGGACAGTTCGTTGTGAGCTGGAACAGCATAGGCGCGGCGCACGGACGCCCGATAATCGTTGCAGCCGGCGCAAAGCGCGTGCGGCCGAACGACATAGTGGTCGCCCACCCCGGCGACGGCTCGGCCTATTCGATAGGCATGGAGAGCACGATACACTGCGCGCTCAGGAATGAAAACATCCTCGCGCTGGTGGTGAACAACTGCGTGTTCGGCATGACGGGCGGCCAGATGTCCCCCGAGTCGCTGCCCGGGCAGAAGACGACCTCGTCCCCCTTCGGGCGCGACATCAACATAAACGGCCATCCCTTCGACGTGGTGAAGACGCTGAGGGAATACGACATCGCCTATCTTGCGCGCGGCTCGGTCAGCACTCCTGCCCACGTCCTCAGCGCGCAGAAGATGATAAAGAAGGCTCTGCAAAAGCAGCTCAACGGCGAGGGCTTCTGCCTGGTGGAAATACTGTCGCCCTGCCCCACGAACTGGGGCTTCCCGGATGACCGGGCATATCAGGCGCTGAGTTATATGCGCGAGCATCAGGAAAAGTTCTACGAGCTCGGTGAATTTATCGACAAAGGAGAATAAGGCCATGACAGAGATAATTTGCTCCGGATTCGGCGGACAGGGCGTCTTGACCGCCGGGCTCATTCTGGCCGATGCGGGCATGGAGGCCGGCAAGTGCGTGACGTGGTATCCGTCCTACGGCTCAGAAATGCGAGGCGGCACCGCCAACTGCAACGTCAAGATAAGCGACGAGGAGATCCCCAGCCCCTACTGCGGCGCCGGCACCACCGACATCGTGTTCACGCTCAACAACGCCGCGATAGACAAATTCGAGGGCATGCTGCGCCCGGGCGGCCTGCTGCTGGTCAACAGCTCCCTCGTTGAGCCGGACCGCAAATACAGGGACGACGTGAAGGTCATCAAGGTGCCCGCCAACGATATCGCGGAGGAGGAGAACAACATACACGGCCTCAACCTCGTGATGCTCGGGGCGCTGGCCTGCGCATATCCGGACTTCGACGTGGACGAGATGTGCTCGGCCGTCAACTACTATTTCTTCAAGAAGAAGGGCAAGGAGTTCCCCAAAAACGAGGTCTGCTTCCGCCGCGGTGTCGCGGTCGCGGAGCAGCAGCTCTGACGCGCCGACAAAACGACCGGCCCTGCATGGGGCAGGGCCGGAAATAAAACAAAAAGGGGGGAGATCGCTTGGGTTCGCTGGGTATAACTGATACAATAATAGTAATCGCGTACTTTGCATTGATGCTGCTGCTTGGCCTTCTGGCCATGCGCAAAAACAAGTCTACCGACGACTATTTTGTTGCGGGCAATCAGCTTGGAACATTCTCGCTTGCGGCAATGTGGATGTCCTCCTGGATAGGCGGTGCGTCGATCGTCGGAACTGCCACCGACGGATACAATCTGGGCATATCGGGCGGCTGGTACGTGTTTATCCTGGCAATAGGGACGTTCCTGTTCGGCATGACCTTCACCAAGCTAGTAAAGCGCCTCGGCGCCAAGCTGAAGGATATCACATACCCGGCTCTCATCACCAGCAGATATGACAACAGAACGGGTATACTCGTAATAGTCTGCACCTTCCTTGCCGGCATAGGCTTTCTTGCAAGCCAGCTTGTGGCGCTTGCGAGTATGCTGGCCACGATGACCGGCTGGGACGTGTTCACCTGCTTTATAATCGGCACAGTGGTAACGGTGGCGTATTCCGCGATAGGAGGAATACTTGCGATCACCTATACTACCTGGGTACAATTCATACTGATAATACTCGGCACAGTTGTCCTCGGCATACCTCTGTCGGCCAAAGCTATGGGCGGTTTTGGAGGGGTGTCTGCCCTGCCAAGCGAATGGTTCGACCTGGGGCGCTATGGACCTGCAACCATAATAGCTCTGGGAGTGAGCTCGGTCTTCTCGTTTTACACCAGCATGGACAGCTATCAGCGCTCGTTTGCCGCAAAGAGCCCCAGGATCGCGAAGAACGGAACTCTCTGGGCCGCGCTGTCGATAGTGTTCATCGCGTTCGGCGCCACATACATGGGCATGTCCGCAAAGGTGCTGATCCCGGAACTGCCGGAGGGCACGAGCGCATATGCGGCGCTGGTCATGACCTATTTCCCGAGCGGCATATCCGGCCTTGTGCTGGTGGGCGTCTTTGCGGCGATAATGTCCACAGGCGTCGTGTCCATAAACTGCTGCGCCGCCAACGTCAGCGTGGACATCTACCGCGACCGCGTCAATCCGAAGGCCAAGGACAGCACCGTCAAGCTGCTGGCGGTGATCTCGTCCCTCGTCGCGGGCATTGTGGGAGCGGTGCTGGCCTGGTGGCAGTACGACATAGTCAGCCTGCTGCTCCTCGCGTTCACATTCCAGGCCGCGAGCCTGTTCTTCCCGACGGTTTTCGGCATGTTCTGGAAAAAGCCCACGGCAAAGGCCGCCTTCGTCAGCATCATCATTTCCATGGCCGTAGTGCTGGTCTGGCTCATATGCAGCGCGCTGGACGTCGCCCCGATATTCGAGACTGACGCGCTCTGGCCGGGGCTCGTATCCTCGTTCCTGTCGTTTATGGCTCTGACCCTGTTCGGAAAGCCCACGCCTGAAGACCAGCGAAAGGCGGAGCTGTTCTGCTCCATCGCAGCGGAAAAGAGCGCCGATTGATAAATATCCGTGCTAATACAAGAAAAAGGAGGCATGAAAATATGAAAATGGTATTTACTAATGACCCGGGCAGCAACGGTATGCTGCACCTTGAAGAGCGCAAATATATCCCGGAGGGCTGGGACGTCGTCATAGCCGACATGAAAGCGGAGGGCGACAACGCTGAGTTCTATAAGCTCTTGGAGGACGCGGATGTAGTCATCAACAGCTACGTCTACTTCGGAAAAAAGGAGATAGACGCTCTCAAGAAATGCAAATGCATCTCCTTCCAGTCCACCGGCTATAATGAGGTCGACCTCGATTACGCCGCTGAAAAGGGCATCGCCGTGGCGTCCATCCTCGACTACTGCACCCAGGAGACCGCTGAGAACGCGATAGCCACCATGCTCTGCCTGCAGCGCGGCACGCTCATATATAACCGCTCCATACAGGAGGACAAGGTCTGGGACTGCACCGTCGTGCAGCATCAGCAGCGCGTGGAGGGCCAGACCATGGGCATCGTCGGCCTCGGCAGGATCGGCCGCCATGTGGCGCGCATCGCCGGCAAGGGGCTCGGGATGAAGATCCTGGCCTATGACCCCTACCTGCCCCCCGAGATCGCAGAGGCGGCGGGGGCCACGCTCGTGGACCTCGACACGATATTCGCCGAATCCGACGTCATCTCCATACACATGAACCTCACCGAGGACAACGTACATATGTTCGACCGTGAGGCCTTCTCAAAGATGAAGAAAAAGCCCTTCATCATCAACGAGGGCAGAGGCCCCATGATCTCCGAGGAGGCCCTGGCCTGGGCGCTGGATACCGGCCTTGTGCGGGGCGCCGGACTGGACATGCTCGAGTCCGAGTTCCCGGATGCCGAGTACCTCAGCAAGTGCCCGCTGCTCGGACGCGACAACGTCATCATCAATCCCCACAGCGGCTTCCAGAGCGATACCTCTCTCGAGCTGATATACCAGATATCCGTGGAGAACGCCGTGAAATGCTTCGAGGGCAAATACAAGGAAGCCTGGGTCGTCCGCAATGGAGTGGGTCTGGACGGAAAGTATATAAGCTGAGCTGCAGATATGGCAATGAACAAAGTAATTGATATCCAGTCTGCCATAGACAAGGTAAAGAAAAACGACACGGTGCTTCTGGGCGGCTTCGGCAACGTGGGCGCGCCGATGCATCTGTTGTACGAGCTGGCAAAGAGACCGGAAATAGACGGGCTGACGCTTGTCACAGAGGACATGCACAACGGCGGGCTCAGCTTTGTGCAGGGCCCCGAGGCCCTGCTGCGCACCGGCCAGCTCAAAAAGATCATAGTGAGCTTCATAGGCAGCCACAAGGCGGTCGAGTCGGCGATAATGGAGGGGAGACTGGAGCTGGAGTTCGTCCCGCAGGGCACGCTGATAGAGCGTATCCGCGCGGCCGGGGCGGGCCTGGGCGGCTTCTATACCCCGACAGGCGTCGGCACAGAGGTGGAGCAGGGCAAGGAGACCAAGATCATCAACGGCAAGAAGTATCTGCTCGAACTGCCTCTGCGCGGCAACGTAGCGCTGGTGAAGGCCTATAAGGCGGACCCGATGGGCAACGCGGTATTCAAACTCACGGCAGGCAACTTTAACATGAGCATGGCGACCGCGGCGGACACCGTGATCCTCGAGGTGGAGAAGCTCGTGCCTGTGGGCGACATAGAACCTGACGCCGTGCACCTTCCCGGGATCTTCGTCGACTATGTCGTGCTGGCAGAAGGAGCGATGTACTGATGGACAAACGCAGCTTTATAGCCAAGAATGTGGCAAACATGTTCCACGACGGGGACGTTGTGAACCTGGGCGTGGGGATTCCTACTCTGGCAAGTACCTTTGTTCCGGACGGCATGACGGTGCTCTTTCATGCCGAGAACGGCTGTGTCGGTGCTGATAAGGCCGGCGGCTATCCGTGGGACGACAGCTCACGTGAGAGCGTAATAGCCTGGATGGAGACTTGCGGAGGGGAGCTTGGAAGCTGGCGCACAGTGCATCGCGACCTCTGCAATGCCAGCGGCGAAGTGATAACCCTGATACCCGGCGCCGCCTGCTTCGACAGCAATATGGCCTTTGCCATAGCACGTGGAGGCCACCTGGACGCCACCGTCCTGGGCGCCCTCCAGGTCGATCAGGAATGCAATCTTGCAAACTGGAAGATCCCGGGCAAGAAACTAAACGGCATGGGCGGCGCCATGGACATAGTCAGCGGGGCAAAGCGCGTCATCATAGCCATGGAGCACTGCAACAAGGCCGGTGAGCCGAAGATCGTCAAAAACTGCACCCTGCCCCTGACCGCGGTGGGATGCGTCAACGCCATCGTCACTGAGCTGTGCATCATCGAGTGCGCCCCGGGAAAATTGACAGTGGTCGCGGTCGCCCCCGGAGTCACAGAGGAGGAGATAAGGCGCAAGACCGAGGCTGAGCTGTATTTTGCGCCGGACCTCAGAGAGATGCTGGCAGAGTAGTTGACATAACATCATCCGCCTTTTAGTCACCTTCCCATTTCCCCTGAGAACATCTTGCGTCCCTTGCGGCGCAGGATGTTCTTTTTTTCGGCCGCGCGCTCGACCCGGGAGCGGCCTGCCGGGGCCAAAACCAAATTCCCGCTTGCAAAGGCGGCGGAGAGGTGCCATAATTACTAGGCTAAATAACATGAAACCCGGTGGTAAACTTGAGCAGTCAGAAGGTCAAGCCGTCGCGGGAGGAAGTGTTCAGGAGCCTGCCGGTGCCCAAGGCGCTGAGCATCATGATACTCCCCTCCGTCATCAGCCAGCTTATCGTACTTATCTACAACATGGCCGACACCTTCTATGTCGGCCAGACGCACAACCCGTACATGGTCGGCGCCACGTCGCTGATACTGCCCGTGTTCAACATCAGCATCTGCATCGCGGGCCTCGCGGGCGTCGGCGGGGGCTCGCTGGTCTCCCGGCTGCTCGGCCAGGGCAGGGAGGACGAGGCCCGGCGCGTGAGCACCTTCTCGCTCTACCTCGGCCTCGCCATCTCGGCGCTCTTCGCGCTGGTCATGGGCGTGTTCATGCGGCCCATCCTGGACGTGCTGGGCGCGGGGGACAACACCTTTGAGTACGCGCGGCAGTACGCCCTGTGCGTCATCGTCGCCGGCGGCGTGCCCACCGTGCTCTCAAACGTGCTCTCCAACCTCCTGCGCAGCATAGGCCGCTCCACGGCGGCGGGCTTCGGCATAGTCCTCGGCGGCGTGCTGAACATAGCGCTCGACCCGCTCTTCATGTTCGTGCTGCTGCCGGACGGGCAGGAGGTGCTCGGCGCAGGCGTCGCGACCTGCCTTTCAAACTGCATCGCCTGCATCTATTTCATAATCATCCTGCTGCACAGCGGCCGGGGCTCTATCATCACCTTCAACCCCCGCGTGGGCATGCCGGAGCGCGCCAGCATAGCGGCCGTGTTCGCCGTCGGCGTGCCGTCGGCGGTCACGAGCTTCCTCTTCGACCTCGACTACGTCATCCTCGACAAGCTGATGACCACCTACAACGACCTCGCGCTGGCCGCCATCGGCATAGTGCTGAAGGTGGAGCGCTTCCCGCTGAACGTCGGTGTCGGCATCTGCCAGGGCATGATGCCGCTGGTGGGCTACAACTACTCCTCCGGCGACCGCAAGCGCCTGAAGGACACGATAGTCCTCTCGCTGGCCATAGGCCTCGTGACGGCGGCGGTGAGCATCCTGCTCTACGAGCTCTTCGCGCCGGAGCTGACCCGCCTCTTCCTGGACAACGACGACACCGTGGCGCTCGCCGCCTCGTTCCTGAGGGCGCGCGTGCTGGCCACGCCGCTGATGTTCATGAGCTTCTTCACCGTCTACCTGTTCCAGGCCTTCGGCAAGGGGCGCATCTCCCTGCTGCTGGGCGTCGTGCGCTGGCTGGGCTTCAACATCCCGATGCTGTACATCCTCAACGCCGTGGTGGGCATGAACGGCCTGGTCTGGTCGCAGGTGACCGCCGACAGCCTGAACGTCGTGTTCTCGCTCATCATCTTCCTCAGGTTCCGCCCGCCGATACTGCGCCGGGAGAGCCTGCCGGAGCAGTGACGCAGAAAACAAAAAGAGCTCCCGCCCGTGAGGGCGGGAGCTTTTGCTTTGGGTGCTCAGTATTGCAGCTTGTCCCAGTCGGGGTCGGCGAGTTTGGCGGTCCACTGCTCTATGTCGCCGAGCCAGCGGTAGTCGTGGCTGTTCGTGGCCTCCTGGATCTGGGCGTAGTACCAGACGCCGGTGTCGGAGTTGTCGGGCCAGGTGTTCATCTGGCCGACGGGGAGGAGGTGGTCGGCGTCGGGCGCGCGGCCGAGGGTGCGGTTGATGATCGTGCAGGCCTCGGCGCGGGTGATGGTCGCATCCGGGCGGAACACGTTGCCGCCGTAGCCCTCGATGAGGCCGATCTCCGCCGCAACGGCGACGTAGTTGGCGTACCAGGCGCTGTCGCGGACGTCGACGAAGCTGTTGACCGCATATACGTCGGCCCAGTCAAAGAAGCTGACGGCGATCTTGGCGAACTCGGCGCGGGTGATGGAGGCGTTGGGGCGGAAGGTGCCGTCCTCATAGCCGCCGAGAATGCCCATGTTGCTGAGGGTGGAGACGGCGATGTTGTACCAGCTGCCTGCGGCGACGTCGGAGTAGGCACTGGTCTCGCTCCAGAAGCGCTCGCGCGCACCGTCAGTGAGCAGGCGGAAGAAGATAGTCGCCACCTCCGCGCGCGTGATGCCCGCGTTGGGCTTCACCGTGCCGTCGGAGTAGCCGATGATGTAGGAGACGTGGTCCGTAGTGTTCAGCCAGTTCGGCGTGTAATCCGGCTCCGAGGGCGTGACGGGCGGGATGATGGGCGGGTACCAGGTGTCGCAGACGACGTCGAAGGTCACGGGCAGCTCGCCATTGATGACGGTCCACGCGCTGCCGGTCCACTTGAGCGCGACGGCCTCGTCGCCCTGATAGCTAGCGAGGGCGTGCTTTTCGGCGACGTCGCCGTTGTACTCGGCGAGGTAGGCGCTAGCGAGCAGCGTGACGGTGCAGGTGTACTCGCCGTCCGCGCCCTTGACGGGCCCCGCCACGGTGTAACCATTGGCCAGCAGGCCGTAGCCGTAGGTCGGGTGCCAGCTCTTCGCGACGCAGTCGACAAACACCTTGCCGTCGAAGAGCGCCTTGAGCTCATCCTCCGCAGGCGCATTCGGCGCCGCCGGGGTGTCGCACTTGACGTCGAACACGGCGGCGATGTTGTTGCTGGTGTCGGCGCGGGACCATTTGCCGTCGACACTGTATACGAGCGCGACATTCTTGCTGGCGTAAGCGTCGGCGAGCGTGTGGCCGGGCTGGTTCTCGTTGTACTTGGCTATGTAGGCGTCGGACTTGACTGTGAGAGTGCAGCTCCAGGTGCCGTCAGCGTTGGCGGTGAGGGTGCCGAGGTCGTAGCTGTTCTCAATGAGGTCGTAGTCGGCGTTGCTGTGGCTGACTTCCTTGTTGATGCAGTCGATCTGGACCTTGATCATGTCCTTGAGGACATCATAGGTCGGTGCTTCAGGCTCAACGCAGCGCACGTCAAAGACGATGCGGTCGTTGCTGGGGTTCTCGAGCGTCCAGCCGGCGGCGCCGTAAACCAGGGTCTTGGTCTTGGTGGAGGAGCCGCTGAATTCGTGCTTGCCGAACTCTGCGTTGTACTTTGTGAGGTAAGCCGAGCCTTCTACGCTCAGGGCACACTGCCACTCGCCGTTGATGAGCTTTACGTCTGTTGTAAAGGTGCCGTCCTCTATGGCGTAGTCCCTGTTCGGGTGGACCCCGAGGTCGATGCAGTCGATCTGAACCTTTAGCTTGAGCGCTGCAAGGTCCTCCGCCGTGGGCGCGTCGGGTTCAACAGAGGTGTAGGTGACATAGACGTTAGTCCAGCCGTTGACGGTGGTGGTATCCGAGTACTTATGGCCGTACCAGTCCCAGTTGTACCACTTGTCCAGCTCATAGCCGGGCTTGTCCTCAGGGGTGAAGCTCTCATCGAGGTAGTCGATTAAATTAGTTCCGTGCAGGGCATTGCCGGTGTATATGGTTTCGGCGTTGTCCTTGTCTCCGTCGATGACGGACTTGACAACGACCTTTTCATAATCGGTGACCATGCATATGATGTTGGTCCAGCCGTTGACGGTGATGGAATCGCCAAGCTTATTATTGGGATTACCAGCCTTATACTGATTCCAGCCGTCGTCATTGTACCAGCCCTCGAATTTGAAGCCATTGGCGGAGCTGTAATAATCCGCGATATTAAGCTCGCGCAGATCCACGCTGTCGCCCTTGGCATACTCACCGATCTTAGTGGAGGAGTACGGCTCGTCCGTATTTCCGTTGCGGTATATGACAACATAGACAGGATAAGTCTCGGGAGCATTCGGCTCAAACGTCCAGGTGCCGGTGAAGGTAATTCCGTCTTCAACCATTTCCTTTTCGTTCGCGTCCCAGTCGGAGAAAGTCCAGGTGCCATCGGAGACACTGACAGCCTCGTAGGTTGAAGCGCCCTTGTTTTCTACAGTAATTCCGATAAGATATGTACTGTTGTCGCTGGGGAGTGCGGGCATACCGGAGTCAGGCAGCTCCTTACCTTCAGTACCGGAAACGAACGTGTAAGTAACGCCATACTTATTTTCTTTATAATCCGGAATATCGTTGCCGTTGGTGTCCGTCGCGTAGTAGACCTTGATGACACCTTTATCGTTTATGGTATCAGGAATAGTATCGGGGTCAGTGTAGTCAAAGGCAAACCCATCGTACTTGTCGGTGATATTGATTTCAGCCTTATTTACTGTAAGAGTGTTCTGGCTAGACCCTATCCATATCTCTTCGGTAACGGTCTGGGTATCGCTTTCTACCTTAACATCGTCCTTGTAGTACTCAACAGTGTAGCTCAGTACTTTTGTAGCGGTTTCATCCTCTACATAAAGCACGCTGACAACATTGTCGCCGTCGCTGCTGATGGTGGGATTAGCCGGAGTCACAGAGTCAAGCTTGTAGCCTACAGGCTGATTTGTCGCCGCGTCATAGGGTATCTCATCTCCAACATTGCCTGCACCCGTTTCAGTCTTGAAGGGTTCGGTGTCGAGAGAATCCTTATAGTAATTCACAGTGTATCCGGCAGTCGGCTTATTTATGGTAACGGTGGGGTCGCCGATTGCGCCCTTGTTGAAAATAACGTTTGCGCTCTGCTGGGTGCTGTAAAAGCTCAGGCTGACGTCGCTGTTGGTGTGTAGCTCGCCGTATTTGCCTTCCACAGGCTTTACCTTGAAGCTTACAGCCTGTTCTTCGCTGCCTATATCTCCGATGTTCCAGGTAAGTACATTCCCACTCACGGTCAGACCTGCGTTCTGACTGCCTTCGACTAAGTTAAAATCATCGGTATTGATCGTATCCGTCAGAACGGCGTCTGTGCCGGAGTTTATGGATGTTTCTATCTTCTCCTGTATTAGGGCAAGAACTGTAGCGAGCGCGGTGCCGCTGCTGCCGTCAGAGCTGGCGGAATAGCAATACTTATTACCGCTATCGTCGGACGAGGATATATTACTCAGGTACCGCATGGCGCTGCTATCCATATCGACACCGACGGTCATTATGGTGACGCCATCCTTCATAAGCTCCTTGGCTTCTTCGGTTCCGTAGTCGCCGTTGTTAGGCTCACCATCGGAAATAAAAACCACGAACTTCTGGCGGCCTTCCTCCGAGCCTTCCAGAATATTTGCAGCACCGTTGAGCCCGAGGCCATAGTCGGTTCCGTCGCCCCGGCTTGGTGTATACAAATCTTCAACAGCGGAAGTAACGACAGTCTTATCATCAGTCAATGCAATATCAGTACGGTTAGAACCGGAGAAGTCGTATACGCCCATACGGACCGCATCGCTGGCAGACATAAGTCCGGAGGCGAATTGGCTTGCAGCCGCCTTGGCAATGTCCAGGCGGGTTTGGTCTGTAATTATGTTAGGACATGTATAGTAATAACGCGCTGCTTCGCTAGAGAGATACCATTTAGAGCAATTCACGCACCTGTATCCTACCGTGGATTCTTTGAGTTCTCCGCCGCAGACCTTTGTGGTTGCGGGATCATTCATACTTGTAGAAGTATCGACGACCAGAACGATATCCGCAGGCAGGTTATTTACGCCTGGTACAGTTGTAGTGCTGCCCTTGACCGATATTGTTATGGTATAGTTCCCATCCACATCAGGTCCGCTTACCGTCTTATTGGCGGTGACACTGGTATCATTTATAGCCGTATCTTTGTCGTCGTAGGCCTGAACATCGGCAAAGGCGCCCACGGACAGGACTGACACCGCCATAACCAGCGTAAGGAACAATGCCAATACACGTTTTTTCATGATCAAACTCCTTTTCATTTTGCTTAAACTGAATAAATTTGCCTAAGCTGCCTTAACGGGCATTTGTGTAAAACCCAGCCTCAATCCTGCTTGCGACAATGTGAAAGCTATTTTTCTCTTTCACCACCCCGGCGCAGATGGGGCAGCCGCATTTTTTGGGGCCGGTGCGGGAGTAGATGGCGGCGCGCCAGACGTGGCCCTCGCTGCAGCGCCACCAGACGCGGCGGGAACAGCCTGTCGTGACCTCGCTCGGCTTCAGGCCGCCGTTGAGCTCCATGGCCCACTGCTCCGCCAGCTTCGGGAAGCGCGAGGCCAGGTCGTTGAAGCCCTCAAGCACCTTGCGCCCCGCGCAGTACGGGCAGCCCGTGCCCATCCGCGTCCGCGAGGCGACCACCGCCTGCCACTCGTGGCCCAGCGCACAGCGCCACCAGACCCGCCGGTTGCTTGAGGGCGACACCCGCTCCGGCGTCAGCTCCCCGTTGCGCTCCCAGGCCCACTCGGCCGAGAGCTCCGGGTACTGTGAGGCCAGGTCGTTCACGCCCGGCAGGACCTGCTTGCCCGTGCACACCGGGCAGCCGGTGCCGCTCACCGTCCGCGAATACACCGCGGCCTGCCACTCGTGGCCCCTCTCGCAGCGCCACCAGACTCGCTTGTGCGAGCCCGCGACCACGTCCTGCGGCGTGAGGGCGCCGTTGCGCTCCGCGTCCCACTGCGCGGCCAGCTCCGGGTGCGTGGCGGCCAGGTCGTTCTCCCCGGGCTCTATCGCCCGGTTCGCGCACACGGGACAGCCGCAGCCGCTCGTGCGCGACTTCACCGCCGCGCGCCACACATGGCCCTCCCCGCAGCGCCACCACACCATGCGGTGACTGCCAGGCATCACCATATCCGGCCGCAGCGGCAGATTTAGATCTTCCACCCACTGGCTTGCCAGCTCCTCACTCAGCATTCGGGCTCTCACCCCCAATATTTGTTTTACTGTCAAATAGTGTACTTTATGGAATTTAACTACATCTCCTAGAATTTAGCATGATATTGAAAAAACTTACTCAAAAAAGCTTGATAATCGTGGGATTATGCTATATATTTAATTAGAAACTATGCGTATCAAAAGGTACACCTTATGATATGTAACAATTTGCACAAATTACATATATACCCACCAGCATAAACCGAACATGCATTGCGCCCAGGGTATAAAACAAGACACTCCGCGCAATATTGCACGAAGTGCCATGTAAATAGATGGATGTAGAGCCCGTGCCAGGTATCTTGCCGCCCCGGACTCGCTCCAGACGTTTTGATGGTTCGGTCTAGCAGAAAACAAAAGAGCTCCCGCCCGTGAGGGCGGGAGCTTTTTGCTTTAGTTCACTCAGTATTGCAGCTTGTCCCAGTCGGGGTCGGTGAGCTTGGCGGTCCACTGCTCGATGTCGCCGAGCCAGCGGTAGTCGTGGCTGTTCGTGGCCTCCTGGATCTGGGCGTAGTACCAGACGCCGGTGTCGGAGTTGTCGGGCCAGGTGTTCATCTGGCCGACGGGGAGGAGGTGGTCGGCGTCGGGCGCGCGGCCGAGGGTGCGGTTGATGATCGTGCAGGCCTCGGCGCGGGTGATGGTCGCATCCGGGCGGAACACGTTGCCGCCGTAGCCCTCGATGAGGCCGATCTCCGCCGCAACGGCGACGTAGTTGGCGTACCAGGCGCTGTCGCGGACGTCGACGAAGCTGTTGACCGCATATACGTCGGCCCAGTCAAAGAAGCTGACGGCGATCTTGGCGAACTCGGCGCGGGTGATGGAGGCGTTGGGGCGGAAGGTGCCGTCCTCATAGCCGCCGAGAATGCCCATGTTGCTGAGGGTGGAGACGGCGATGTTGTACCAGCTGCCTGCGGCGACGTCGGAGTAGGCACTGGTCTCGCTCCAGAAGCGCTCGCGCGCACCGTCAGTGAGCAGGCGGAAGAAGATAGTCGCCACCTCCGCGCGCGTGATGCCCGCGTTGGGCTTCACCGTGCCGTCGGAGTAGCCGATGATGTAGGAGACGTGGTCCGTAGTGTTCAGCCAGTTCGGCGTGTATACGGGCTCGGAGGGCTCCGTGGGCGTCTCCGGCGGGGTGATGGGCAGCGGGGAGTCCACGCTCTCCTCCCAGACCAGCGCGAAGGGGGAGAAGCTGGAGACCTCAAAGACCGCATAGCGCACGCCGCCGACCTGCTCGATATCGGCCTGCTGCACATGCCTGGGCTCGGCGCTGAGCTCCGCGCCGGCGTCCGTCTCGGTGCGATCAAGTCCGTAGTAGTGCACGACATAGAGGCGGCTGCTGCTGCCGGCCTGCTCGGGGATGGGCCAGTAGATCTTCAGGCTGTCGCCGGCGCCCATCGTGACTTTGGCGTTGCCGTTTTCGGTGTCCACTAGATCGAGGTAGAACGTCTCGCAGCCGGCGCCGTCCAGGCCATATTCGCTCATGACGGTATCCATGGCGTCCCCGGCCATGGCCTCGACGTACTCGCTGCTGTTGGACACCTCGTCCACGAGCAGCTTCACGCGATCGGGGTCGGTTATGGGCACTTCGGTGTCATTGACGTAATACTCGGCGTCGCCGACTGCCGTCACGGAGCCTCCGTCCACGGCACCGGCATCGCCGCCGATCTCCGTCGTGTTCCCGTCCTTGTTTACGGTGCTGAGCACGGTGAGGGTGCCCGTGCCGGCGAGAGCCTCGGCCTCTATCGACTCATCGCCCACGGTCAGCACGGCCTTGACCAGGCCCTGATCCAGGCTGCCGGGGTACAGGGACATCGTATAGGAGGCGTTGACGGCGGTCTCGCTCATGTCGATGTCGTCGTCAAATACGTAGCTGCTGCCGTCCCAGTATTGCAGCCTCACAGGGGGTGCGCCGCCGGTCGAGTTCAGGCGGTAGACGTACCGCAGGGGGTCGCCGGTCTCGGCGTCGCTCTCGTAGATGCCCATGTATTCGAGCTCCCAGCGCCGGGTGACGTCGCCGTCATCGTAGGTGAAGGCGAGGTATTCGCTCAGGTCCTGGGGCTCTATGCTGCCGACCTGCTCTGCCAGCCACTCGATCGCGTCCTCGCTCAGGGAGATGTGGTAGCCGGGCTCGGGCAGGCCCTCCACGGAATCATGCAGCTGCCCGTCCCCGCCGACTACCGAGCCGTAGCCCCGGCCGCCGGTGTAAGCCACAATGTCCGCCGGGGCGATGGTCACGGAGTAGTCCTTTTCCGGTTCGACCTCAATGGTGCAGGTGTCGGTGGCGGAGAGGGTATCGGACGTGGCGGTGACGGTATTCGTCAGCGCGGCGCCGATGTCGTCCGCGGTAACGGTGTAAGCCGCGTACATCGTCTCCGAACCGCCCGGCCAGATGTCTCTGAAATAGTACCGCTGCGAGGAGTCGGGGTCGCATTCGGGGTCCGTGTACAGGAGAAGCTCGGTGTCCCCCATCATGTCTTTGATGCTTTTGTTGCTGCTGTTGAGCAAAACATTTCCGGTGTTCGCCAGGACTATTTTGTATACGATCCGGTCTCCGACCTCAATTTCGCCGATCTCGCCGGTGACGAGCTCGCCGTTTATGGAATAGACGGATTTGCTGATGTCCATGGCGCCGAAATTTTTCAGCGCGTAAAACTCTATGGTATAGGGCGTGTACAAGGCGCCGCTGCTCTCGGCCGCGGCCTTCAGGTCGTTCCCGCTGATCACGTACGCGTGCATGACCTCGCCGCTCTCCGTAGTATACCAGCCGGTGTAGCCCTCGCGTATTTCGTTCATCGTGCCCCAGTAATAGCCGGCGTGGAGTTCGGTTCTAAGTTCCCAGCTGTTCATCCAAGTCGCGTGCCGGGCGGCGCTCCTGTCCGCAAGCGGGGAGTTGGGCGTCGTGCTGCCGAAGTCCGCCGGAACCGCGTGGTCTATCATCTTGACCGTGACATAAGAGTAGCCCTGAAACGGCTGCTGCGCCTGCGCTGTATCTATGTAGTAATAAAACGACATATATAACGTGTTCAGATAGAATGTGAGCGTGGAGCCGCCTTTTACGTTCTCATACACGGTAAAATGCCTGGGGAAGATATATTCATCATACGGGTCTGTCCATCCGTTGTTCCCGTAAATGAATGAACCGCATACGCCTTGGATAACGATGCCGTTTTTCCCCTCGGCCACTTTTACGGCAGTGGCGTCAAATCCGTTTTTGACAAAAGAGTATTTCAGCTTGCCGTCCTCGGCCCCGACGAAGGTGAGGCCGTCTTCTTCGTAGACGGTGAGGTATTTTTCAAAGACCTCGCTTTTGTTTTCAGCCGTCAGCTCGAGCCTCTCGCCGTCGAGGTAGACCTCGATGTACACCTCGCCCGTGCCCCCGGACTCAGCCGCCTCATACTTGCCGTACAGAGTGACGTCGCCGCTTATCTCGTCGCCGCCGTAGACCGGCTGCGTGCACGCTTCGTCGTAGTACCAGTCGCTGAATGAGCAGCCGTTTCTGCTCATGGCGACGCTGGGCTGGTCGACCTCGGAGAACTCCGTGCCGTTGTCGACGTAGTCCACGAAGACCACGCCCCCGGCCGTCCCGGCCGCGTTCACGAGCACGAACTCATCGCTGCCCGGGAACTGCACCTTGTAGGTAACGGAGGCCTTGTCGCTGAGCGTCAGATAGCCGTCAACGTGCCATTTGTTGCCGCCATAGAAGCTGTTTGTCCCTATGTTGAAGCCTTCGCTGCAAGAATAGCGGTACCACACGATGTCATAGCTGGGCCCGCTTTCCGCCGCGGCCGAGCTGCCCTCGTAGTAATACGTGCTGCCCTCAAATTCCACGGCGGGGTAGGTGAGCCTGTCCGTGACACTGCCGGCCGTGCCGCCGCTGAAGGACTGGCTCTCGTCCGGGGTCGGGGCTGTGATATAGCCGGAATTCTCCGGGGTCACGGCTATCGTTTGCACCTCGTCGGTGGAACCGAGCGCGGCGCTGACGCTGCCTCTGCCCATGAACTCATAATGTCCGGTGTTGTGTGTCGGGCTCGTGCCGTATCCGGGCTTCAGGATGTAGTAGTAAGCCTCATGAGTGCCTTCGGACGAGGACGCCAGGGCCGTTACCGACATGGCGGCCAGCAGAATTGCGAGGATCAGCGCAAACCTGAAGATCCTCCTTCGCGGTTTCATCATCTTGTGTACCTCCTGATAGAATGATATACAAGCCCCCAAGATGGCGGCGTATTTTCAGAGCACAGCACAACCTGTAGTGCTTTAAACAATAGATGAAAACGCTGCGAATTTCCATAGTTTGAGAGAATGTGACGGGTCTGTGACAATTGGGCGGGCCCGGCGCGTCAGATAAGCGGCCGGCTGTCGAACCGGGCTGAAAAGCAAAAAAAGGCAGACGCCGTATTTGGCGTCTGCCTTGGGTCTGTTCGCTCAATAGGGTTTGAGCGGTACTTGTATTTCCGTCAGGAATTCTGAGGTGTCGCTGGTGAAGCCCTGGTCTATCATGGTTATCTCCAGCGCGGGGCCGTCCGGGGTGCGGGCGGTGCGGTCCAGGTAGTCGAAGAGGCGCTTGTAGTTGGCCGCGGCCTGGTCGTGGCCGCCGGCGAAGCGCAGGGAGGCGCCCCAGGTCTCCGGCAGCTCCAGCACCGTGCCGCTGTGCTCCTCGTTCTCCTCGAGCACGACGAAGATGAAGTCGCATGGCCGCGCCGTGCGCCGGCGGAGCGAGTCCGCCGAGAGCCCCACGCCTATCTTGCCCAGGAACACCAGCGCGCGGTTGTCCTCGCCCGCCAGCTCGCGGATGGCCAGCTGCAGCGCCGTGTCGTCTGCGGGGTCCAGGCGGCGGCTCAGCACCGCCAGCCGCCGCGCGGGCAGGGTCTGCTCCGTCACGGCGCCCAGGCTCTGGCTCCGGCCCCGGTCTATCTGGCTGAGCCGGTTCTCTATCTGCTTTTCCACGGCCCCCAGCTCCGAGAGCTGACGCCGCACCTGCGTGAGCTGCAGCTCCAGGAGCCTCTTGATGTCCGCGAGGCTCCTGTTGTTCACAAAGGAGGATATCTCCGAGAGCGGCAGGCCCAGCTTGCGCAGATAGCGGATGGTGTCCAGCGTCTCAAACTGCCGGGTGCTGTAATACCGGTAGCCCGTCTGCTCGTCCGTGTACTCGGGCGCGAGCAGGCCGAGCTTCTCGTAGTGGCGCAGGCTGCTGACGCTGATGTGGAAGATCTTCGACATCTCGCCTATCTTGAAGAGGCCGCTGGTCCTCATAGCCCTGCCTCCCGCGAGTTCACGCTCCGGCGTATTACACCACGCCCTGGGCCATCATGGCGGCGGCGACTTTCAGGAAGCCCGCCACGTTGGCGCCGACCATCAGGTCGCCAGGCTTGCCGACCTCCACCGAGGCGTCGTAGGCCGCGTGGAAGATGTTCTTCATGATGCCCTGCAGCTTCTCGTCGACTTCCTCGAAGCTCCAGGAGAGGCGCATCGAGTTCTGCGTCATCTCAAGGCCGCTCGTCGCGACGCCGCCCGCGTTGCTCGCCTTGCCCGGCGAGTACATCAGGCCCGCGCCCTGCACAGCCGCGATGGCGTCCGGCGTCAGAGGCATGTTCGCGCCCTCAAAGACGCCCTTGCAGCCGTTCGCGATAAGCGCCTTCGCGCCCTCGAGGTCCATCTCGTTCTGCGTCGCGCAGGGGAGCGCGATGTCGCACTTCACGTTCCAGATGCCGTGGCAGCCGTCGTGATACTCGCTGCCCGGGACCTCGTCCGCGTACACCTTGATGCGCGCGCGGCGGCGCTGCTTGATGTCGATGATCTTAGCGAGGTCGATGCCGTTCGGGTCGTAGACGTAGCCGTTGGAGTCGCACATCGCGACGACCTTGCCGCCCAGCTGCGTGCACTTCTCAGCCGCGTATGTAGCCACGTTGCCGCTGCCCGAGACGACCACGGTCTTGCCCGCGAAGCCGTCGTTCTTCATGCAGCGCATGGCCTCCTCGGCGAAGTAGCAAAGGCCGTAGCCCGTCGCCTGAGTGCGGGCCAGAGAGCCGCCGAAGGGGATGCCCTTGCCGGTGATCGTGCCGCCCTCGAAGGTGCCCATGATGCGCTTGTACTGGCCGAACAGATAGCCGACCTCGCGCGCGCCGACGCCGATGTCGCCAGCCGGGATGTCCACGAACTGGCCGATGTGGCGGTAGAGCTCGTTCATGAAGCTCTGGCAGAAGCGCATGACCTCGGCGTCGCTCTTGCCCTTTGGGTCGAAGTCCGAGCCGCCCTTGCCGCCGCCCATGGGGAGGGTGGTGAGGCTGTTCTTGAGGGTCTGCTCAAAGCCGAGGAACTTTATGACGGAGGCAGTGACGGAGGGGTGGAAGCGCAGGCCGCCCTTGTAGGGGCCGATGGCGCTGTTGAACTGCACGCGGAAGCCGCGGTTCACGCGGACCTTGCCGCTGTCGTCCACCCAGGGGACGGAGAACTGAATGAAGCGCTCCGGCTCCACAAAACGCTCGATTATGCCGTTCTTCTCATATTCGGGGTGCTTCTCCACGACGCACTCGAGGCTCTCGAGGACCTCGAGCACCGCCTGGTGAAACTCCGCCTCGCCCGGGTTCCGGGCCAACACCGTGTCGTATACCCGCTTCAGATACTCGTTTGTCAGCATTGAAATGACCTCACTTTCTGAGCATTACTCGGCGAAAACTTCCTTGAAAGCAGGCAGGGAGCGCTCGATCATCTCCTTGGAGACGCAGTAGCTCAGCCTGAAATAGCCGGGGACACCGAAGGAATCGGAGGGCACGATGAGCAGGTTCTTTTTCTTGGCCTTCTCGGCAAAGGCCATGGCGTCGCCGCCCGGGGCCTTGACGAAGAGGTAGAAGGCGCCCTGGGGCTTGGCGCACTCATAGCCGATCTCGGTGAGGCCGTTGTAGAGGAGGTTGCGGTTGACGTCGTAGGCCTCGAGGTCGGGCATGATGTCGCAGCACGCGGCGACGGCGCGCTGGATGAGCGAGGGGGCGCAGACGTGGCCGAGCATACGCGCGGCGCCGGCGACGGCGGCGAAGAGCTCGGCGGAGTCGGTCGCGTCGTCGGGGACCAGGACATAGCCGATGCGCTCGCCGGGGAGGCTCAGGGACTTGGACCAGGAGTAGCAGACGATGGTGTCCTTGTACACGTTGGGGATGAAGGGCACCTCGACGCCGTCATAGACCAGCTCGCGGTAGGGCTCGTCGGCGATTATATAGATGGGGTGGCCGTACTTCTCGGCGGCGGCGCCGAGGATGGCGCCGACCTTCTCCAGCGTCTCCTGGCTGAACACGACGCCGGAGGGGTTGTTCGGGGAGTTGACGATGATGGCCTGGGTGTGCTCGTTGACGAGGCTCTCGAGCGCGGCCATGTCTATCTGGAAGCTGGTGGTGTCCGCGGGGACCATGACGAACTTGTTGCCCGAGGACTCGATGAAGGGCTTATACTCGGGGAAGAAGGGGGCGATGGCGATGACCTCGCTGTCCTCGCAGGCGAGGGCGGTGAGCGCGGTCATGAGCGCGGGGGCGGCGCCGCAGGTGAAGAAGAGGTTGGCGGGGCGGATGACCTTGCCGAAGCGCTCCGTGAGGTTCTTCGCGACGGCCTCGCGGATGGTGTCGTCGCCCGGGCCGCTGGTGTAGCCGTGGATCTTTATGCTGCTCTCGGTGTTGAGGATGTTGATTATGGTCTCGTTGACCTTCTCGGGCGCGGGGATGGAGGGGTTGCCGAGGCTGTAATCGAAGACGTTCTCCTCGCCCACGATCTTGGCCTGCTGGCGGCCGTACTCGAACACCTCGCGTATGTAGGAGCGAACGCTGCCCAGTCCGTATGCCGTTTTGTTAAACATGCTGTTTGCCTCCTTTGATCTCATATCCGGGTTTTTTGTAGGATATGCACAATCACCCTGCCGGTACTCCCGCCCGCTGCTCGGGCAATTTATCCTTATCTATATTCTAAACTCTACAACTGGTATAAAGTCAAGAGCTTTTTGCAAATTTTACAACGCTTGTAGAGTCTGCGGACGAAAAGCGCCCGGCGCGGCTGGGGGCCGTACCGGGCGCGGGGGTCAGTCGATTTTCTTGAAGAGCCAGTTGAGGATGTCGCGGTAGACCTCGTCGCGGTTGAGCTCGTTTAGCATCTCGTGGCGGCCGTCCTTGTAGAACTTGTAGAACACGTCGCGCATGCCGGCGCGGATGAACAGGCTGTACACCTTGGCGACCTGCATGCCGTTGCCGCCGACGGGGTCCTTGTCGCCGCTCATGAAGTAGACGGGCGTGTCCTTGTTCATCTTCTCGAGGTTGTGCCTCCGGCCGATGATGGAGAGGCCGAACATCATGTCGCGGAAGAGGCTGGTCGTGGGCGTGAAGGTGCACATCGGGTCCTGGGCGTAGGCGTCCACGACGGCCTCGTCGCGCGTGAGCCAGTCGTACTTGGTGCGCTTGGGCTCAAAGCCCTTGTTGTAGCTGCCGAAGGCGACGTTGGAGATGGTCTCGCTGCGGTGCATGGGGCCGTTTTTGAGCATGTCCCCGTCGCAGAGGAAGCGGCCCGCGGCCACCACCGGCTCCGGCGGCTGGCCCGTGCCCGAGAGGATGACCCCCGCGAGCGGCGCCTCGGGATAGCGTATCATGTGCGTCCGCGCGAGGAAGGAGCCCATCGAGTGGCCGAAGAGGAAGTACGGCACGTCCGGCCACTTCTCCGCCGTCAGGCAGCGCAGCGTCTCGATGTCCGCCGTGACCTTGTACCAGCCGTCCTCCATCGCGAAAAAGCCGACGTACTCCGGGCCGAGCACGCTCTCGCCGTGGCCGAGGTGGTCGTTGCCCACGACGACGAAGCCCTTCGAGGCCAGGAAGCGCGCGAAATCCGCGTAGCGTCCTATGTACTCGTTGATGCCGTGCGAGAGCTGCACCACGCCGTTTATGTCGCAGTCCGGCACCCACTCGCGCACGTGTATGGGCGTCGCCCCGTCGGCCGAGGTGAAGGTGTAATTATTTTCGGTGATTATGGGCATTTTCATTTACCTCCTCATGTGTTATTCTTTATAAGGAGATTTTAGTCTAATTCGGCACTCAAGTCAACAAGGAGGCTTCAGATGAAAGGCTACGTCATCGCCCTCGACCAGGGCACGACAAGTTCCCGCGCCATAGTGTTCAACCGCAGCGGCGAGATAGTCTCGCTCGCGCAGTACGACTACCCGCAGATATACCCGAGGCCCGGCTGGGTCGAGCACGACCCGGCGGACATCCTCGGCACACAGATACACGCGCTCTCGGACGCCTTTGCCAAGAGCGGCGTCGAGGCCGCGGACATCGCCGCCATCGGCGTCACCAACCAGCGCGAGACCACCCTCGTCTGGGACCGCACCACGGGCAAGCCCGTCTACAACGCCATCGTCTGGCAGTGCCGCCGGACCGCTTCCCTCTGCGACACGCTGAAGGCCGACGGCCTGGGCCCCCTGGTGGCGGAGCGGACGGGCCTGCTGATCGACGCCTACTTCTCCGGCACCAAGATCCGGTGGCTGCTGGACCACGTCCCCGGCGCCCGGGAACGGGCGGAGCGGGGGGAGCTGTGCGCCGGCACGGTGGACAGCTGGCTCATCTGGAACCTCACCGGCGGGGCAGCCCACGTGACAGACTACTCCAATGCCTCCCGGACCATGCTGTTCAACATCCACACCCTCCAATGGGACGAGGAGCTTTGCCGGGCGCTGGGCATCCCCGCTTCCCTGCTGCCGGAGCCGCTGCCCAACTGCCATCTCTACGGCCGTGTGGCCCCGGACATTCCCGGACTGGAGGATC
>ENA-OPCP01000702-OPCP01000702.1-human-gut-metagenome-genome-assembly--contig:-NODE-702-length-26890-cov-3.917831_pt1 | contig 26890 bp, 29 predicted proteins | sample MGYA00241563_ERZ501477 | MGnify/ENA primary metagenome ERZ501477 (study PRJEB25962, sample SAMEA2042572) | human gut metagenome | biome: human gut; feature: human-associated habitat; material: faeces... | reverse complement strand
AATAGTATACCCATTATTCGGAAATATGTCGAATTCATTCAGTATTTTATTCGGTAGATTATCGACTTATAGTGGTATTCTTCTTTTTGAAAAAATTAAAAAGGCGCAATGAAGCACCAAGTTTTGTGAATTAGAATAATAATTGTAATCCCATCACAATGACCCACATATAAGCACAAGTCTTGGGAATCATCAATAAACCAATCTTTGGTTTTGTTTTAGACCACAATGTAACCGGAATGTAACAACCAAAAGAAATAAGGATGGCTGCAACCATACGGTTCATATGTAAATCGTACATATTTCCTGAAATGGCATAAAGAATTATCACACCAACTCCAGTTACCGCAAACACGGCATTACGAATCACAGAAAGCTTCCTATTTCCTTCTTCGGAAGACCAATTGTTTTGTGGTAAGAAACATACAACGATACGAATAATAGCTGAAATCCAAATCATAGCCTCAACCCAAAGTGGAGCTTGTAATGTTGGGAATGTTAATTTCCAGATAAACAATAAAATAATATAGAATACGGTCATTGTGATTGAAGATACCTGCAATCCAATTCCAAGTTGTCTTTTAATTTTATCATTTGTACCATACAAAGCCCTTTTAATACGAGGAACCAAGTGGAATGCGTCTCCACCACACAACGTTAATGTTAATACACCATATAATATGAACAATGGATTTCCTTTCGAATATACAAAGAATAAGATTCCAGCAATTAAGTCAAAAATCAAGTAACAAGCATCAAAAATTACTTCCATTAAATCAGGAATTTTTTTCATTTGAAATCATCCTTTCTGCATTGTCATACACCTTTTGAAATACACTCATAAACACTTTGATTTCTTCTTCACTAAGACCTTCAAACATATCTTGTGCAAACTCCTTTTGCGCCCATATTCCATCTTCAATTACTTCATTGGCCAATTGTAGTAAATGAATAGTTACATGCTTTTTATTGTCTTTGTCGACTCTTCGCTCAATAAAACCACGATCTTCTAATACTTTAAGTGAAGTCGAAACATGAGACTTTGTAGACTTACGAATACGAACAATGTCCGCAGCCGTATTGTACGCAGGATTGTTGTAAATAAACATTAATATGTCATACTCCAACTGTCTTAACTGATATTTTTCGCAAACTCCAGAAACCTTCATCTCATAATATCTCGTTATCGTTTTATGTTCATCCCAAAAGTGCATATGCGCTCTCCTTATCGTTCTATTTAGAACGTTTTCATTCTATAGCTACTCTATATGTTTGTCAACAACTTTTTATTGCCACTTTTTATGTAAAAATACTATGCTAACTATAAGGGAAGGGATCCAAATATGCATACACAAAAATCTAACTTTCAAACAATGAAATACTTCTTTTACATCTTAATGATTGCGATTTTAGGATGGTTTTGTTTCATGCAATTATTTGGTGCTAACGAACAAAACTATAACAATCCGTCCAAATCCATAATCTATTCCGGTTCCTTTTATTAGCATAAAGAGGATAGTACGAAACAAAAAATAAAGGTTCCCGGAACCTATGAAGTAAAACCAGACCATACCATGGTCCTGACAACAACCTTGCCTAAAGACTATGATGAAACGTCTTTTGCGATTCGATCTTCTTTGCAGGACATTCAGTTCTACGTCGGAAATTCATTGCCACACAATATTCCACAAAAGATACAAGAATAGCTGGTAAAAATTCAGCAAGTCGCTACATCTTTTGTCCTACAACCTATAAAGATGCAGGAAAAACATTACGCATTGAACTGACAACCTACACTTCAAATTATTCTGGCATTGTCAATGAGGTGTATTGTGGTAATAAAGCCGACATTTGGCAAAATATATACAATACTTATGGAATATCCACATTTATTGCCTTCTGTATCTTATTTACCGACATCGCATCCATCCTGTTTGGCATAGCCCTAAAACATGTCTTCCATGCAACATTCGACATGGAATACTTTGGATGGTGTATGATCTTGGGCTCTATCTGGATGCTTGGAGAATCCAAAATTTGACAAATCCTAGTTCCTAACGCATCCGCGTTAGCTGCCTTATGTTTTGTGATGATCATGCTTAGTCCGTTGCCACTACTGTTCTATGCCGACAGCATCCAAAATGGAAAGCATCGAAAGCTCTATAAATATATTGGGTGCATTGCCCTTTTAAGCTTTGCGGTTTCATCCATCCTATATTTAACTAAAGTCAAAGACTACATTGAAACATTGCCTGTTGCACAATGCATTCTGATCTGTGTATTTATCTTGGTATTTATTCATTTATGCCAATACATACGCAAATACAATCATTCCCGCTCAGACTACTTCTTACTTTTCGGACTCTTTTTAGTCTTAGTCTGCATAGCCATTGAATCTGTATCTGTTTATTTTGTCGCAACTATTTCAGGTATCTTTATCGGTATCGGCATGATTGTATTACTACTCACAAACATTGCTCGTACCATCCATAGAATTCAACTTATTGAACAGACGCGTCACCAAAAGGAATTGGATATTGAAAAGAAAGAAAACAAAAAAATAACGCTTCAAATGATGCAGTCTCTATCTACAACGATTGAAGCTAAAGATGAATATACACGTGGCCATTCAAGATGTGTAGCTCAATATGCATCACTTGTCGCCAAAAGTCTTGGTTGGACAGATCAAGAAATTGAAAACATTAAGAGCTGTGCTTATTTACACGACATTGGAAAGATTGGTATTCCAGACCAATTCTTAAATAAGCCTGGCCAATTAACAGAAGATGAATTTAGTTTAATCAAACAACATACGATTATTGAACAAGACATTCTAAAAGACATCACAATCATACCTCACTTAGGTGAAGTGACAAGAAGTCATCATGAACATTATGATGGTACTGGCTATCCAGATGGACTAAAAGGTAATGAAATTCCAATTCAAGCTCGTATTATTGCGCTTTGCGATAGTTATGATGCCATGAATTCAAAAAGAATCTATCGTGATGCGCTTAGTTTTGAACAAATCAAAAAAGAAATCAAAAAGAATGCAGGAACCCAATTCGATCCTGAAATCACAAATATCTTCCTTAAGCTCATGGACAATGGAACTTTATTGAATTTAGAACACGAAAGTATTCCGGTTCATGAAAATACAATCGATAAATTTATATCTGACGTTGTATCAACCATTAAAGATCAGGAAGAAACAAAAAATATCGATTATCTTACAGGCCTTCCTGTTCGTAATGTAGGGCAAAAACGCATTGCGAGCACTATGCAAAAGACAAATGGATGCCTAATCTTCTTGGATATGGACATAAAGCTGGAAATCGAGCCCTAAAAAGTCTAGAAAAACTATTGTTAGACATTTCAATACCTAAGATTGCATGTCGCATGGAAGGGGATGAATTTCTTCTGTTCTTACCACAGGCAAATACAGAACAAGCGAAAATACAGTTTCAAATGTGATTGAAGAATTCAAAGAAATCATCAAAGACGTTAGTGAAACCCATTTTGCAGCTCTTTCTGCAGGCATGCTCATGTTTATTCGAAACAATACGTTTGCGGATTCCTATTCAAAAGCCGACAAGGCCTTGTATTATGTGAAACAAAATGGTAAAAACAGCTATTCTTTCTACAATCAAATTCAATATGGAAATGAATTCAATAATGCGACTGACCTGAAACAAATTGCCAAATCCCTACAAAATAGTGGAAGCTATACTGGCGCTTTAAATCTAGAATTCAGAGAATTCACTCGGCACTATGAATACATACACCAATTAATGGTTCGTAATCATTCTTGTTGTTATTTGGTGATGGTGACTATGGAAACCGTACAAGATGCACTTCCATACATTGAAGAAATTGAAGAAGCCTTAACACATATGGGTGAAGCTATCCACAACAACATTCGAAAAGTCGATGTTTGTACACGTTATAGTGCCATGCAATATTTGAATATTCTATCTCATCCTGCAGAAACACAAATTCCAAACACCATGTCACGCATTTTTATGGAATACTACAAGCTACAGGATAGTCAGCACTTCACACCTAGCTATGAATATATTTCTATGAAGAAATAATGGAGATCGACAATTTTAGTCAATCTCCTTTTCTAATCTAACAACCATTTTAAATCGATGTCTATAATTCTTCTCCATTTGTTTCAATCACATGTTTGTACCAGTAAAAGCTATCTTTTTTCATACGCTTACCAGTACCTTTGCCAAAATCATCATAATCTACATACACATATCCATAGCGTTTACTCATTTCAGCACTTGATGAAGATACAATATCAATGGGTCCCCAACTTAAATACGAGAATACATTCACACCATCTAAGACAGCTTCTTTCATCTGTTCAATATGAGCTTTTAAATATTCAATACGATACTCATCATGAATAGAGCCATCTTCTTCTACTTTATCATAAGCTCCTAGACCATTTTCGACATCGAAAATAGGTACTTGATAACGATCATTTAAGACATGTAAAAAGTATTCATAGCCAGTTGGATCAATTTGCCATCCCCAATCAGATGCTGTTAAATATGGATTTTTTAAGTTTGCTGAAGTTCCTGCACCATCTAAAGCTTCTCCTGCATCTTTATGTGTTGTTACTACGTTAGACATATAATATGAATAAGCTAGGAAGTCAGATTTACCTTCTATCAAATCTTTTTTATCTTCTTCACTAATATCTAAAACAACATTATTCTGCTTCCAAATACGTTTGGCATAAGACGGATAATATCCTCTTACCATTGTATCTGCACAATAAGCAAATTTTTCTTGGAATTGTTTATAATTTTCAATTACATCTTCAGGATCACAAGTATATGGATAACTACAGAATCCTGCAATCATACATCCTACTGAAATATTTTTATCAATTTCATGTGCTACTTTAACAGCTTTAGCTGCCGCTACCATTTGATTATGTAATTCTTCAAAAGCAAATTGTTTTCCTTCTTTACCATCAAAATGTAATAAAATATTAATTTCATTAAAAGTTAACCATTTATCTACTAAACCTTTATATTCACCAAAACATAACCTTGCGAATTCAACAAATTGATGAATCATTTCTCTATTCGTCCAATCACCATATGTTTCTTCTAAATACACAGGTTCGTCATATTTATATAATGTAATGACAGGGTCAATGCCATATTTACGACATTCTTTAAATACATTACGATAGAATTCTACACCTTCTTGATTGACCCCTCCTTCTACTCCATGAGGATAAACTCTTGCCCATGAAATTGTTGTATTGAAAGTTGTAAAACCAAGCTCTGCAAATAATGCAATATCTTCTTTATAACGATGATAAAAATCAATACCAACTTGATTTGTATAACGAATATCATCGAATAATTGATATTTAGCTCCTTTAGGTAAATGCTCAAATTGCCTCATTTTTCCTCTTGTTCCATCTGCATTTAAGTAATGAATCCAACGTATATCTGTTGTTGAACCCGGATCTCCAAAATCTACTTGAACAGGACTTCTTCCACCTTCGTCCCATCCACCTTCACATTGAGCAGCACTAATTGAACCACCCCATAAAAATTTATCAGGTATTGCCATTTTCTTTCCTCCTTATAAATATTTAATACGAATCATTTTGCCTTTTAAACCAGGATAATCTCCTGCTTGTACTTTTTCTACATTATCTTTATGTGCTATGAACCATTTATTCTTTTTCTTTAGGATTCCTCTTCTTTGACAACTATCCCCTGTTCCTCTTAATAATAAACAGATTGTTTTAAATGAATCTTTTACTGTTATTGGTGTATAGTGTAATGTTGTTGCATAGAGTTCTACGACTGTTCCTTTTGGTACATAGAAAAGTTCGCACTTATCTATGTCATAGTCATTTTCTTCCATATCTTGTCTTTTTCCAAGAGCAAGAATATAGTCTGTCACCGCAATGATTGTTTCACTGCATTGATGATATTCCAACCCATTTAATACTTCATTTTTACCAGTAACTACACCTGCCATGACATCTAAATAACCATAAATATCATTAATTAAATCTTGTATACAAGGCATTTCTTCTAATGCTTGAACACTTGTATCATAGGCATTTGTATTTTGATAAGTTGTAGCATAATTGATGGCTTCTTGCATATCTTGCTTGATGATTCGTCCATATTCTTTAAACGAATCATCAAGTTCATTAATTTGGTAATCTGGATTTAACGTTCTTATCTTTTCTAGCATTAGTCTAAATCTTCTCCATTTGAAGTGTAAACTTTTTTACAATATTCAAAAGAATCTTTTTTATAACGTTTATATGTTCCATTACCAAAATCATCAACATCTACATAAATAAATCCATAACGTTTTCTAATTTCTCCAGTACCTGCAGATACTAAATCAATACATCCCCACCAAGTGTATCCCATTAAGTCTACACCTTCATCAATACCTTCACTCATGGCTTTAACATGTTCTCTCATATAATCAATACGATATTGATCATGAACTGTTCCATCTTCTTCTAATGTATCAAAGGCACCTAAACCATTTTCACAGCTCATGATTGGGATTTGATATCTATCATAGATTTCATGCATAAAGTATTTTAATCCTTTTGGATCAATAGCCCATCCCCAATCTGACTGTTTTAAATATGGGTTTTTCTTTCCCATGAAATTTAAGTTTCCTGTTGCTTCTTCACCATCTAAATGTGTTGTTACACAGTTTGAGAAATAATAAGAGAATTCAAAGAAATCTACTGTACCATCCTTTAAAGCTTTCGTGTCTTCTTCAGTAATATCTAATGTGATATTTAATTCTTTCCATAAATGTTCAGCATAACTTGGATAATATCCTCTAACAAAGACATCCCCTGCATACCAAAAATTCTTATGCATTTCTTTTTGATTAGCAAGTTCATCATTTGGATCGCATGTTAATGCATGTGTAAAAATACCTGCTTGCATACATCCAATTTTTTTATTTGGATAATTATCATGTAAATATTTAACTACTTTTGCACTAGCTACTAATTGATTATGTAACACTTGATATTGTCTTTGGACTTCTTCTTGATTGTTTGAATCCAAGACAGAGAATTGAGCAGCATTGATTTCGTTGAATGTTGACCAATAAGTAACTTCTTGGAATTCATCAATAGATGCTTTCCCAAATTCAACAAATTCACCAATTAATACTCTATTTTTCCAGCCACCTAATTCTTCAATATAGAAAGCAGGCATATCATATTTATATAAGTGAACTAATGGTTCAATTCCATATTTCAAGCATTCTTTAAATACATTATGATAGAATTCTACCCCTTCTGGATTAATTCCTGCTTTAATTCCTTTAGGAAAAATTCTTGCCCATGATAATGTCATATTAAATGCTTTAAATCCTAATTCTGCAAACATAGCAATATCTTCTTTATAATGATGATAAAAATCTGTTGCTTTATGATTAGGATAAAATTCATCAGGATTGATTGCTAATTTAGCGCCATCTGGTAAATTACAGTTTTCAATCATTGCAGGTGTTTTACCATAAGTTCCATCTGGCATGATATAAGTTGCCATACGTGGTTCATTCACATTACCTCCCGTATGATAGTCTGTCATATTTGGTGATTTTCCGCCTTCGTCCCAACCACCTTCACATTGGTTAGCACTGATATCTCCACCCCATAAAAATCCTTTTGGAAAACTCATTTTTCTTCCTCCTTTGTTTTTCACTATATCTTTTAATTTGTTTTTATCCAAAGCACTTATGATGTAAACGTTTTCCTGACTTCTGTTTATATACTATAATGATTTATTATCTTTTTCTAGTTAAAACCTTGTCACAATATGTGCCATTCTCTTATAGTTTTATAGCAGCTGATATAAAAACAAGCTCAATGAGCTTGTTTAATCTAAATCTTCACCATTAGAAGCAATTACTTTTTTATACCAATAGAATGAATCTTTTCTTGAACGATGTAAATCACCATTTCCTTGATCATCCATATCTACATAAATAAATCCATATTTTTTATCCATTTGTCCTGTTCCTGCTGAAACTAAGTCAATACATCCCCAAGTTGTATAACCAAATAGATTAACTCCTTCTTCAATAGCTTTTTTCATCTCTTTAATATGTTCACGGTGATATTCAATACGTGCTGGATCATGACATATACCATCTTCACCTTCAGTTTCAATTAAACCAATACCATTTTCCACATCAAACATCGGTGCATTATAACGGTCATTTATTAAATGCATTAAATGTCTAAACCCAACCGGATCAATTTGCCATCCCCATGCATTTGCTTTTAAATAAGGATTTTTTACTGTTCCTAAAACATTCCCTGCAATATGATCATTCTGTTCAACTTTATGTGTTGTTACAACACCTGAGGCATAATATGAAAAACCAATAAAATCAGATTTACCATTCTTTAAATCTTCTTTATCCTGTTCTGTGATTTCTGGTTTAATTCCATATCTCTCCCAAATTCTTTTAGCAAATGGTGGATAATATCCTCTCATTTGTGTATCAGCACTATAACAGAAGAAATCTTGGAAGTTTTCATAACGAGCAATAGCATCCAATGGATCTGGTGTTAATGGATAAGACATATTTCCACAAATCATGCATCCTACTTTAAGATTTGAATCAATTTCATGTGCAACAATAGTTGCTCTTGCAGCAGCAACTAATTGATTATGTAAATAAATTAAATTTCTTTGATTTTTTTCACTTTTTTGTCCATCTCTTGGCATAATGATATTGATTTCATTAAATGTCATCCATTTATTAACATAATCTTTATATTCTGTAAAACACACTCTCGCAAATTCAACAAATTCATCAATCATTGCACGATTACGCCATCCACCATGTTGTTCTAAAAGTGAAACGGGTTCGTCATATTTATATAATGTAATAACCGGATCCATCCCATATTCTTTAGCTATCTTAAAAACATCTCGATAAAATTCAACACCCTCTTGGTTGATACCACCTTTAATCCCATGTGGATAGATTCTAGCCCAAGAAATAGAAGTATTAAATGTTGTATATCCCATTTCTTTAAATAACGCTAAATCTTCTTTGTAACGATGATAAAAATCACTTGCCACATGATTTGTATAATGTAAATCATCAAAGAAAGCAAACTTACATCCTTCTTCTAATTCATCAACAGCTTCCCAATTACGGTGAACTCTTTTACCCTCTTTGTCTAAATACCAAATTTGTCTTCTTTCTTTTGTAGATCCTGCTGTACAATAATCTACCAATACTGGTGATTTCCCTCCTTCGTTCCATCCACCTTCAATTTGAGCAGCACTAATTGAACCACCCCATAAAAAACCTTTTGGAAATCCCATTTTTTACTCCTCCTTTACTATTGCTACTGCTTCTTTCACTGATGATACAACGAACGTTGTTTGTTGTTGGATATCTTGCGGTGATGTTTTAAATGTAAATGAATAATCAACGACTTTAAACATTTCTAAATCATTATAACTATCACCTATTCCTGCTGTTTCGTCACTGATTAATACTTCTAATTTTAAAATTCCTTGACCTTTACTACATCCTCTTTTAACAATATCAATTGCATTTACATTTTGAAAAGCATGCAATACAGGGTAATCATTATTAATTTCATCAGTTATTTCTTTAGCTCTTGTAGATTCAATTAATGAAAAACTATAAATTTTACGATTTTTAAATTCATCAATTGAATCAAATTGCTTAATATAACTAGGTGCGTCATTTGGAATATGTGCAAAATATAAAGAATCTTTATCTAAACAATGTGGTCCAGCAATTGATTCATTTTCATATTTTTGACAAACTTCTTTTACCAAATCAAAAGGAATCTCTTGTCCATAAATAACTTGATAATCCTTATCAAGAACAAGTCCTCCTGTACAAAGAACATAATAATCAGGATTAATTTTACCTTCTATTAAAGCAAGTACCCCACCTAGAGGTCTCCCTGTACACAAAGCAAACTTATTACCTTCTTCCTGAAAAGCTCGTATTGCCTCTATATCCTCCTGATGAAAACCATCCTCAAAAAAGAGAGTCCCATCAAAATCACTAAATAATATTTTACTCATGGGCTTCATCCGCTTTGAAATGAACACCTGCCGACATTCTAGCTTTTGTCGCAATATCCATTGCAATAAGACTATTTTTCATCATTTCATCTGCTTTATCAAAATTCATTTCATTGAATATTTTAACAAATTCAAGAAATTCAAAATACATACGATGCTTATTATCCTGTAATGCATATGGAGTTGTTGTATTGTCATTTAGCAAGTGATCAAAACCTATTAATGTATTGGCAGGCGTATGAATAATAATTGATCCTTTATCGCCTTGAATCGAAGTCATAATAGGTGCTTTACAATCTTTTGCAGCAATAAGTGCAGCCTTAAATGATCCATAATCCAAAGTAATAATACCCGATGTATCAATATTCTTCTCAATATTTGCATCATAATGCACTTTCTTTGGTTTCCCAAATAAAACAACAGCTAAATGAATATTATAAATATTCAAATCCATTAGAGCACCTCCTGATTTTGTATTATCAAAGGCAGGAAGAATATTACCTTGTTTAAAAGCATCGTATCTTGATGAATATTGACTATAGTTCGCACTAAAAATCTTAATTTGACCTAACTCTGGAAGTAGTTCTTTAATTTTCAAAACATTAGGGAGATATTGCGTAGAAATAGCTTCTAACAACAATAATTTCTTACTCTTTGCAATATTATTAAGTTCTTCTAATTCTTCTACTCTTGATGTAAAAGGTTTTTCACAAATAACATGTTTACCATGTTCTAAAGCTTCTTTACACATAGAATAGTGTAAATGATTTGGTGATGCAATATACATAACCTCTATCTCATCGTCATCAAGAAGATGCTGATAATCTGGATAATATTTCTTAATTCCTTCATCTGCAGCCATCTTTTTAACTTTATCTATAGATTTAGGTGTAGAAGCAATAGCTTCAAGCTCTATTCCATCTACATCATGTATAAAGCGAAATAAATCTCTTACAATCATTCCTGATCCCGCAATACCAAGTCTCATACTAGACCTCCTTAGCAGCTTTAGTTGCTTCTTCTATAATATGAAGAACTTCTACAACCTCTTGATCTTTGACTACCTTTTCAGCATTATTAAAAATAACCTCATACAGATTATCATAGATCAATCCATAATCCTGAATTTCGGTAGGCACCTTCTTTGTAACATCATTACCTTCATCATCAATATAAGAAAGAGTTCCCCATTTATCTTCTGGTAATGGATCAAAGCTGATTTCTACTGGTCCTGGTTTTGCTTTTAAAGCACTTTGATGTCCTAATTGAGGCATTAAGAAACTTCCTTTACGACCATGCACAATAAATCTAGGATAATCTAATTTTACATAATAACTTGTTTTAACTATAGCTTTCATATTGTCATAAAAAAGATCAATATCATAATAATCATCACTTTCACCTGGATGATCAAAACTTCTGCAGTCATATACAACTTTCTTAGGAACACCAAATTGCCCAATCATCTGGTCAATAGGATGTACAGCCAAACCATAAAGAATACCCATTCCAACTCTATCTTTAATACTAGGACGATAGTAATCATAATGTGATTCAACTTCTAATATTTCACCTAATACGCCTGATTCAATTACTTTTCTGACAGTTCTCATATCTGCATCAAAACGTCTATTCTGGTTTGCCATAACAACGAGACCTTTATCTTTAGCATATGCAAATACTTCTTCTGCCTGTTTTGCTGTCATTGCAAATGGTTTTTCGCATAAAACATTTTTTCCATGCTCTAATGCTTGCATAGTATACTCAACATGAAACTGATCCGGTGTATTAACTACCACTAGATTAACTTCTGGATCACTCATTACCTGTTCAATATCACTTGTAAACATAATACTTGGATACCATGTTTCTCTTTCTTCATCTCCAACTCTATCTACATCTCTACGATAAATGTATTTAACCTGAATTGTTTCTTTTCTTCTTTCCACATATGGCAAATGATATCTACAAACACTATTTCCGAATCCAATATAAGCAACTACTAGTTTATCCATATTATTCTCCTATCTCTTTGGGGTTGCCATTTTTTTCCATGTATAAGCTTTACCTTTTAATGTTACTGACATCTGATAGATGTTTTCTGGCCATGTTCCACCGCCAAAGCCACCATCACCAATTGCATGTACATCACAGCCTGTCTGTTTCATTAGCAAAGTAACTTCTCTTATTGTATCTACATCAGCTGCTTCTACATTACTATCTAAAAATACCATTGCGAGAGCACCCTTACGATGTGTATATTCAACTAATTCTCTGATGATTTCTACTGTGATACCATGTCTTGATCCTGGTGCAGGAAAATCGATAATATCTACTCCGGCATCAATTAGTTCATCAATCACTTCTTTCGCATTATAAGTAGCAAGCGGATCACCTAAGACTTTTTCCACAATTCCATCTTCCCACTTACCTGCAAAAATCAACATGTCATCACCACATACTTCGCGACATTCTTTACTCGCACGAATCACATCTTTGATAGAAGTTCCACTTCCTGGATTACCTCCAAGAATAATAAAATGCACACCCATTTTTTTTGCCTTTAATGCATGTTCTTTTGTATACATCATAGGTGCAACACTAGACACTCTAGGGTCATTCATATCTACGCCCTCTTTAGGACATCCCATATAAATACCTACTGGTCTATTGCCTACTAACTCTTCTATTCTTTCAAAAGACAACCCTTGCATACCTGGCAATTTTTCAGGATGATCAAAATCATATCCGTTTAGTAAAACCATATCTGTGCCAAATGCAAACATAAGTTCCGTACTTGTGCAATCAGGAATCAAAATAGGACTAGGAAGATATGTTTGACCCATAAGAACTCTTCCTTCTGATTTCAAGATAGATTCTTTTAACTGCCTTCCATTATAAGTAGCAATTTTACTCGGCTCTGCTGATATTAATCTTACTACGTTATAATCTAATTCCATATTTCATCTCTCCTTTCCATATTTTTCTTTATCTTCTTCAATATTTCCTTTAAACTGCAATGATTTATCTGTATACTGCATAATCTCAAACTTATTTCCATCCGGATCATGAATCCACATCTGCCATGTTTCTGACTGACCTTTATTAGGTTCTATATCAATATCTACACCAGCTTTAACTAATTCTTCTCTCGCTTCAAAAATATCATCTACCATGAGTGCAAAATGTGAATAACCTAAACGTGTATCAGGTGCTTCATGTTCCAATTGATGATCAGCTTTAGGAAATAACTCTAAATATTGTCCTGGAGCTAATTCAATAAAGATATATGCAATTCCTTTAGGGTCTGTTTCAGCTCTTTGAGCCCAAAAACCTCTTTCTTTTTTACCTTGATATGCTTCATATCGCATAATAATTTTTGCTTTTAAACCAAGCTTGTTTTCATAGAAATCTCTCATTTCATCCATGTGAGATGTATAAAAAGAAAGGTGCATTATTTCATTAAACTTCATTACTATCCATCTCCTTTCTAATAGCATTTGTGATAGATGCACATTTTATTGAATCATCCAATGTCATACGAGGACTCTCTATAAGTCCTTTTTTTAAGCATTTATGAACTTCTTCAATTTCAGTATAGAAGTCATCATAGATATATGGTTTTGTAATTGTGTAAGCATCTTCTCTATTAACCTTAATCTCGATACTTTCTGGACGATAAAATGGACAACATTTTATCGTTCCATGATTACCATTGATCAACATTATAGGCTCCTTCTTTTCGTTCATAGCTATTTCAAATGATGCTGATTGATAATCTCCAAAATATAGTCTTACATAATCATGGACATCTACACCGTGTTCATAGTGTGCTTCTACATTTATTTCTTTAAGAGGTACATGAATATAATCAATAATACTGCCTAACACATAACTACCTACATCATTCAAAATACCCCCCTGTTCAGGATCATAAAGATAACGTGTTTCTTTTGTGTTGCGAATGTCATAACAGAATCTGTTTTCTATAGTAAGTATTTTCCCAATGACCTCTTCATCTAACAGCCTCTTTAATTCCTGAATAACTGGAATAAATCTTGTTTTAATACCTTCCATAAAAAATGACTGATTCTCAATAGAAAGCTTCTTTAAATCAATCATTTCTTCTACACTAAGCGTCGCAGGTTTTTCACATAAAACTGCCTTCTTATTCAATAAAGCTTCTTTAGCCCACTTATAGTGGTCTTTATGTCTTAAAGCTATATATACAACATCTACATTTTTATCTTCTAGTATTTGCATGTAATCTGTATAAGTGCTAATTTCTGGATATTCTTCTTTAAATAAATCTAATTTTGTATCAGTATGACTGGCAATAGCGTATAGTTTTCCTTGATCACTATGTATCAAACTTTTTGCGAATCTTTGAGCTATATGTCCTGCTCCAATAATTCCCCATTTAATCATAAGCACACCTCAAAAAAGCACCTTAATGGTGCTTTTGTCTTTCCTCAATTTCTTTTAGCATATCAATACGCACCTGATGACGACCGCCTTCATATTCACCACTTAACCATGCATCAACAATCATTTTAGCTAGTTCAATACCAACGACACGTGCACCAAATGCAAGCATATTTGTATTATTATGCTGTCTTGATAACAATGCAGAATATGGCTCACTACATGTTACACAACGAATACCATTTACTTTATTTGCAGCTAAAGAGATACCAACACCAGTACCACAAATAACAATTCCTTTATCTACTTCACCACTTACTACAGCATTTGCGACTGCTTCACCAGCTACTGGATAATTAAATCTTTCAGTACTATCTGTACCGAAATTCACTACTTCATAGCCATACTTTTCTTCAATATAAGACTTAATTTCATTCTTGTAGCTAACTGCTACATGGTCATTACCAATACCAATTTTCATTTACATCTCCTCCTACACTTTTCTAAGTTCTGGTATAATTTCACTATAAGGACGTCCCTTATTAAATAACGCACTTGTACCTAAAATAAATCCTTTAACACCAATTTTAGATAAATCATGTATCTTTTCTGGTGAACAAGCACCATCAATCATAACATCATAACCACCATAGTTATTTGACTCATCGACAAACTTCTTAAACTTAGGTGTTACAAAATCTAAATATTTCTGACCAGCAAATCCTGGGTTAACAGACATTAGCATAACATAATCACATAGATGTAATAGTTCTTTGACTGTTTCAAAAGATGTTCCTGGGTTTACTGCAATTCCAGGATGCACACCTGCGTCTTTAATCTTCTGTAATGTACGACATGCATGTTTATCTGTTTCAGGATGAATATAGATGATTCTTACCCCCAATGAAGCAAACTTTTCTACATAATCCCCAGGATTAACAACCATAAGATGAACATCACATGGTTTCGTAGATTTTTTACAGATATATTCCACATCCTGTAATCCCATTCCAAAATTAGGCACAAAACTTCCATCCATAATATCTAGATGAAAGATATCAATTCCAGCATCCACTAACTCTTTTACTTCTGTTTCTAAATGGCCAAAATTAGCACACATCATAGATGGGCATAATAGTTTTTCCATAATAATCCCCTTTCTGGGTAAACGTTTACCTTTTACATATATATATCATATCATCATCAAACACGGTTTCCATATAAATGAATGGCACATATTATGCCATATTTATATGTAATGTATTATTTTTAAAAAGTCTGATGTAATTGAATTTCAATATACGAATTTATATAATTTAATTATGAAAGGGTTCAAAAAATTATGACTAAAAAAAATATATCCATCAAAGAAATCGCAAAGCTTGCGAATGTATCTGTTGCAACAGTGTCTCGAGTAATTAATAATAATGGAAGATTTTCTGAAGCAACAAAAGAGCGTGTTGAAAAAATAATAAAAGAATATGGTTATACAACGAATATTGCAGCCAAAAGTTTAAGAACATCTAAATCAAAAACAATAGGTTTAATTGTACCTCATATTAATAATGAATGGTTTTCACAACTTGCTTTGGAAATAGAAAATTATTTCTTTGATAAAAACTATTCTGTATTTATATGCAATACATCACAGGATGAAAACAAAGAAATAGCGTATTTTAAATCTTTAGATAGTAAGTTAGTAGATGGTATTATTTGTATTTCTGGAATAGAACAGATTCCCACTAACAGTTTAAGTAGAAGTATACCGATAGTATGTATTGATAGAAAACCTAAAGATCACAGCAATGCTTATTATGTAGAATCTAATCATTATTTAGGAGGATATCTTGCAACAGAGGAACTAATTAAACAAGGATGCAAGAATATAGTGATATTATCTAGAAATAGATCTTTATCTGTGAATAAGCAAAGACGTAGTGGGTATTATCAAGCTTTAGAAGATTATCATCTAGAACATAGTACAGATTTAGAATTACTATTAGATATTGATACAGCAAACTATGAAGGCTCTAAAAAAGCAGTAAGTGAATTAATAGAGAAAGGAATTAAGTTTGACGGAATATTTGCGACTAATGACTGGCGTGCCTATGGTGCATTAACGGCTTTATTAGAGCATCATATAAAAGTACCTGAAGAAGTAAAAATTATAGGCTTTGATGATATTTTTATATCTAAAACATCACATCCTTCCCTATCTACTGTGAGACAGGATACTCCTGGACTTGCAAAAACAGCATGTAAGTTATTAATGAATTTAATGAATAATGAAGAAATAGAGAATAATAAACAAAGATATATACTTCCTGTTGAGGTAATTAGAAGAGAGTCAACGAGAAAAGGAACAGCCCACTAGAGGGTGTTCCTTTTACTGTGTTATTTCTTCTATGAGTAGTTTCATTCTGTGATCAAAGTCTTCTTTGATTTCACATTCCCATACTACTATCACTTTATAATCAAGTTGTTGGAGAAGATTATAATTCTTCACATCATTCTCTACATTCTTATTAATATGTTGAACCCAGTATTCAGTTCTTGATTGTGGATATTTTCCATACTTACAACCATAGTGGTGATGCCAAAAACAACCATTAATAAAAATAGCTGTTCTATATTTAGAAATTACAATATCAGGTGTACCTGGCAAACTCTTATCATTCTTACGATATCTAAATCCATGATGCCATAAGTACTTCCTCACCATCGTTTCAGGTTTATTATCTTTTCCTCGAATATGACTCATTACCTTTGAACGTTGTTCTTTTGTAAACACATCAGGCATAGTCTCACCTTCTTAATCTTTTAAAGGTAAATACTTATTCACTAATCCCAGTACATAATCATTGTTCAAGAAGAAACATTGTTTAGTCACAATAGTACCATCAGGTAATTCATCACCATCAGTTTGTATATTTCCTGAGCCAATTATTTTACCATCATTAAACACATAAATAGCTTTGCTAGCATGTGGTCTTACATGAACAATCAGATTATCCTTTTTAGCCGGAAGATTATTATGCACAATCAAGCCATTCTTGTTTTCACTTATTGTAAATTCTATTCCGTGTTTTGCTAGATATACTGTTCTTTCCCAAGCTTCACGCACTTTTCCATCTAAGTCACTTTCAGGCATTGCCCATAAGACAGTTCCCCTAAATCTATATTCATATTCAGAATCATCTATTTCATCAAATACACAGAACAAATACTTTTCATCAATGAACTTATTTCTTAATTCGGAATCTTCCCAATTCTCTTCTACAATCTCTTTAAACTTAAAAGCAGGGAAACTCATTGACTCCTTTATAGTTCCATCCTTCTTAATGCGAATTGTTTTAATTTTAATATTTGCCTTATAGAATTCATCATAATATTCGTCAATATCTTTACTCTTAGTTTCTGGTGAAGCATTCATCATTCTTGCAATATAGCTTCTCAAATAATTAAGAGATTTTCTATTTACAGGTGTTTCAATCATCTCATCAATCTCGGATAATGATTTACCATAATAAGATGAAAACAAATACTCTACCATCCTGTCAAATATATTATCTCTGCCAATAATTCCTGAGGTTTTCATCAAGCTTTCTTTTGTAATAGCATTGTCATTAAATACCTGTGACCTTAATAAAGCTGTCATATATTTAGGTTTCAATGAGAACGCTCTTCTTTTAGCTTTAACAGAGCTAAATGGTTGATCAACAAAAGAAGTAGCTGCACTAGCCCCTTTTGTACACGCGCTCAAATAATATGTATCTGATTCAGAAATATCTTCAGCATGTCCACTTTTAATCTTATCAATAATAATATTATAGTCGTTAATTATGATCTGCTTATCTTCTTCTGGTATGTCTTTAAACTCATACAGAAAAATCTTATCTATGCATAAATCATAATTCAACTTTTCAGGCTCATTAAAATAAAACATCAAAAGGACTTTATTGAGCTTATCTAAAACATGACTATCTTCAAAAGAAATATCATAATCCTTCATGTAGTTAATCATAGTTACAACAAGTCTCTCTTTTGCAGAAACCATATTCTTATCCCTACTCTATTCATTGGAGTGACTTTTAATTCTACTCCTAATTCCGGGAAGTCTGCTTCTTGTCGACTATCAATACCCTTATGGAATAATCCCTCTTCAATAACTTGTCCAATCTTTCCCTTATTACCGCCTTTTAAACGATTATTCACATCATACTCTTTAAAAGGAACACCAAGAGAAGACTGCGCTGTTTCCAGTAGTTCTTCTATGCTTTGATAAACTTTATTTTTTTCATCACTCATACTTACAATCCTCCTTGAAAAATGATAATATATAGATCACTTTGCCTATTGATCGAAAATTCTATTTAATGTATAATAGATGTGCTATAGGTTAATACATAAAAATGTAATTATATTATAACATAAGACGGAGGAAGTATACATGGAACTAACAGTTGTAGAACTATTTGCCGGTGTAGGTGGATTTAGAGTAGGATTGAATGATATTAAATCATTTGATGAAAATGACAAAGCAATCGAAAATAGAAATTGGAAATTCGTTTGGGCGAATCAGTTTGAACCATCTACTAAAGCACAGCCTGCATATAACTGCTACTGTACAAGATTTGGTAAAGAACATACTTCCAATACAGATATCCAAGAAGAAGTAGCTCACCTAGACGAGGATACCGATTATATTCCTAATCATAGTCTTCTTGTCGGAGGTTTTCCTTGTCAGGACTACTCAGTCGCAAGATCTCTTAGCGGTGAAAAAGGGATTGAAGGTAAGAAAGGTGTTCTTTTCTGGTCAATTGCAAAGATTTTACATGCGAAAAAGCCACCTTTTGTATTATTAGAAAATGTAGATAGATTACTTAAATCACCTTCTAAACAGCGTGGCAGAGACTTTGGTATTATGCTTAGAACTTTCAATGATGAAGGTTATGATGTAGAATGGCGTGTTATCAATGCTGCTGAATATGGAGCAAGACAGAGAAGAAGAAGAACATTCATTTTTGCATGGAGAAAAGATACAAAGTATGCAGAAGTACTTTCTGATATGAAGATTGAGGATATTATTGTAAAGGAAGGATTGTTTGCAAGACAGTTCCCAATCAACTTGATTGATACTCCTATTAGAACTTATGATGTGACTTCTTATGAAGATACTGTAGAGATGACAGAAAAATTCCATGCAAACTTCGAAAATACAGGTTGCATGGTGAATGGAGAAATTGTAACTTTTAAGACAGAGCCTCAGTTCAAAGAACCGATTCCTTTAAAAGATACTCTACTTCATAACGTAGATAAGAAATTCTACTTGAATGATAAACAAAAAGAGAAATTCGAATATTTAAAAGGGTCTAAGCGAATCACAAGAACAAATGCAGAAGGTTTTACTTATAACTTCTCTGAAGGAAAGATTGCATATCCTGAAAATATTGATTTACCAAGTAGAACTATGTTAACTAGTGAAGGTACAGTAAACAGAAGTAGTCATGTTGTTGCAGATCTAGATACAGGAGAAAAGAGAATTATCACTCCAGTGGAAGCTGAAAGATTACAGCATTTTCCTGATAACTGGACAAATACAGGAATGACTGATAGACAGAGATATTTCATGATGGGTAATGCCTTAGTTACATTCATCATTAATACACTAGAGTCAAGATTAGAAGAGATTATAAAAGCAGAGTAGCCTAATGGTTACTCTGCTTTTGTATTTGTATTTTTATATTTTGAGTCTAAGAATTCAACAAGCGAATCATAATCCATCGTACTTATATCTACAATTTCCCATCCCGCTTTTTTGAAGACTTCATAAGTCATTGTTTTTTTATCGTTTATTTTATTAACATATCCTATTTTTTCGATATCATCTCTTGCAACCATAGTGAGCATATTTTTTTCAATCGTTTTTGTAAGTGTTTTTCTATGTCGAACACCTTCAAAATTAGGGTATTGTAATATAATGTCTCTTGTATTGTAAATTTCTATTCTATTTCCCATATATTTCATCATCTGTTCTTTTGTCATTTTACCAATACCTTTACCCCTTACAAATAAATGTAATAATTGATTATTCGCAAGCAACAGCACCGCCAATCGCATAAAGTGCACCACCTATATCACCAACTGCACCACTAGTCTAAAAATCAGAATATATACAACTGCACCACCTCATGGGTGGTCTTTTTGTACTATCATGATATTGGAGACAATGTCTCTAATATTATGAAAGGAGCCGAAAAATTATGGCCGTAAAATTCAATCTGAGACTGTGCCTGCAGCTAATGGATCAGGGAATTTCTCTTAATACCATTTCCAAGCAATACCACATAAGCAAGCACACCTCATCGAAAGTAAAACGAAGAAAGGAGGAATTAGAATTTGATACTGCAAAATTAGAGTGTTATTCAGATACGGAATTAGGAAAGCTGTTCTTCCCTAATCTTTATGAAAGTGAAGACATTTATGCCCCTATAGATTATGAATATATTCATAATGAATTATCTAAACCTGGAGTCACTCTGAAGCTATTGTGGAATGAATACTGCATCAAGATAAATGATGGTAAGTATCCAGTAAGCTATTCAAAGTTCTGCAGAGGATACACAGAACATGTTCAGAATCACAACTATACCAACCATATCCAGCATAAGCCAGGTATTCGTACTGAAGTTGATTGGTTATGCAAAGATTCTCATAACCAATCCACCATTAATTTATCCCCTGGCTTATGTGTGATATGCATTGTAAGATTGTTTTTCTTTACATAATCACGATACTTTTCACAGAAGTAACTGTACTGATAGAAAGGGAATTTACTATTTCTACAGTCTTCTGCATATTCCTCCCATAATAATCTGATGTTTGTCCCTGGTCTTAATAGTTCTTTATGAATATACTGATAATCAGGTTGTTTAATAATCAGATTAAGTTTAGTCTCCTTTCCAAATAATAGTTTCTGTACTTCCATTTCATTTTGATTCTGGATCATTGACCAACAAATATTGTTTTCATCGGCCGCTTTAGACACTTTTCTTACTGTATCTCTTGATACCTTAAGTGCTTCAGCTATCTTTCGTTGACTAAAATTTTGAGATCTCATTTTCGAAATCTTCTTAACATCTCGCATATAAAAACACCTCCTAGTTGCAAGATTTGATAAGTATTTATTATTTATCAAATCCATTTTACAACCAAGAGATGCAAATCTTTATATTAAATATGGTGGACTTGTTTAACGGATTTACTGGACTTTTCCAGCGTAACGTATGGACTTATTTTACCGTATGGAGTGGCCTTGCCACTCCGTAATATTCAATATAGCTATATCCTAAACAGTTTTAATGATTAGTAAAGTATCTAATGTTTTTTATACTGAGGTTGATACATTCCGAATAATGACATAGAAGAAATGGCATGTGTTCCTAACAATGATACTAGCATTACTAATGATTTTATTATTCTTTTTTTTGTCATATAATATCATCTTCCTTTCTATATATAGAATAGTCTTTATCGTAAAAAGTTAATATAAGTTTGGAATAAAAGTGCTTTTTTTGGCATGAAATGAAGTTTTTTTGTAAGCGCCCAATTATATAGCATACCTAAAAAGAACAATCAAATCATTTTCGATTTAATCGTCCTTTATTCCAAACTCTCCTTTTATCTGATCACTCCATGGCATGAACCAATCTTCTCTGGGTGTTGAATGATATCAATCTGTGGCATTATCTCCAATATGTATTCTATGTAATCAAAGGGACTAAGCCTATTAGCTTTAGCTGTCTTAATCAGGCTGAATATTGATGCACCTGCATCTGCTCCCTTGAGTGATGTAGAAAACAGCCGTTTTTTCTACTTACAGTGAATGGTCTTATATGACGTTCATTCAGCGAATTTGTCATTGGAACTAGACCATCATCCAGATATATACGCAATCCTTTCTCTAAGTTCAGGGCATACTGAATTGCTTTGCCTATTTTAGAGCGTGTTTAAGACTTGTTCTGAGCCAAGTCATCTACTAATGTTTTTGACTTTTCCTGGCGTATCTTGACTTTATTTTCAGGTGTGAATGTATCAATTTCCTTTTCTATCGCAAATAGCTTGGCTATTTTCTTAAGACCTGCATAAGCTAATGTATCAGATGCATCTTTCATATCTGCAGGAAGTGCTTCATAGAACTTTCTTCTTTATAATTACACCATTTTTCAAGGATTTCTTTCGTTACATCTGATAGTGATATATTATTTTCTGTACAATAATTTTCAAACTGTTTCAAATGTCTTTGATGAATTTTTATATTAAAACCAGTCATTTTTCGATATTCTAAAAAATCATATATAACATTATGTAATAGTGAATTATCCATTTTTTAACACCTCATCAACATTTATTGCACATTCTCTTAATCTATCAAAATCAACGCTTAGATATCTGCTTGTAGGTGTAGTTGATTGATTTCCTAACAGATTTGAAATAACAGGAAGCGGTGTATTAAGATCGAATAATCGTTTTGCATAACTACTTCGTAGACTATGTAATCCATGATAACTATTGGAATGTAATTGTATACCAGTAATTCTTATTTGTTTATGTAATATTTCATGAAGCGTATTCTTATCTGAAAATCTACCACCTTCGGGCGAATGTCTTATAAATACCACATTATCAGAAGATACAGGTCTTCCGTTTTTTAGATAATCAATTATTGCCCAGTCAACATCTTTTGGAAATGGGACTTTTAATGGGATTTGAGTTTTCTTTTGAATTATCGAAATAGTATGTTCTCTCCAATCGATATCATGTATAGATAATCTCTTTATATCAGATGTTCTTAATCCTGTTTTAGCAGCAATCATAAGTATCGCATAATCTCTTTTACCAATAGGCAAGGATGTATCGATACTGCGAAGCAATTCATCTATATCGGTTGGATCAATTATAGGTGGTAAAAATGCATTCCTAATTAAATGTATTTCTGGAAGAGCAAAAGATAAATCACTATCTATATATTTCTCAAAATATAAGTAATTTAAAAAGCGACGAAGACATTTAACCATAATTTTTAAATAACTTTTTGAATAATAAGACTTATCTTTAAAAAAGTCTGTGATAATAACAGGAGTCAAAATTCATAATATATTCAATATAATTTTCAAAAGCAGGTTGAAAACATGATGGGCATGTGCTCTGTGTCTTATTCCCTTCACTTTTGAAGTAATGGATATTTCCATTTTTTACAAAACATTTAACTTTTTTTAAATGAGTGAGACGTTGATTCACCCAATAGCTGCGTTTAGAATTACTTTCCAAAATATCTGCAGAATATCTTTCAGAAAAATAATCAATCATTAAATTATCTGAAAAATATATTTCATTTTTTAAATGAGCATACTTAATAAAGTCTATATAAGTATTTTGATGTTTTTTGATATTTAATTCTGTATAATTCTCGTTTCTTAGTTCATTGATAACTTCACTACATAAAATTTTAAACTCTAACATATTAAAAGTCCTCCTTATAGGATACTATTATCTTATTTATGGGAAGTTCACAGAATAAAATGTTGTTTATGACAGCCAAATTTCAAAAAACTTCCCATAAGTAATTAGTTCTCATAATTCCTCATATCTGTATAGCCGATAGCTATATAGATATGCTAAGCTCTGGAGATGTCACCTAATATAATAGTGCACCTATGATGTTCGTTACGGTTCCTATATCTGTATGACAGGGAAATTCTATATGAACATCTCTTTTAGTTATAATTATGTTTTGCTTATCAAATGTATTCTGAGCAACAGGAACAAATGATGGATCCTTTACAGCACCTGTTTCAATTGCCATCTTTCGCAGTTTCTTTAGCCAGCAGTAGTAGGACTGCTCACATATGTTGTTCTGCTTGCACCATTTTATAACGAGAAGTCCACTTTCACTGCACTCCTTTATTATTTCAACCCATTGCCTGCTCTTGATATCATCATTAATGCTTTGGATATCCATGATCTCACCATCCTCTATATAGTAAACTTAGTACTAAAATCACTACACATAGTGAATTTAGTGGCTAAAAACACTACATATAGCAAATCTAGTATCTAAAAACACTGTTAACTATCTAATATGATAAGCTTCATTTCTATCCACTATATTATTTGGCGATTACGTTTTTTTTGATATGTCTCTGTAAATATGTATTTGATTCTACTTTACTATGTGAAATATAAAAGTTTATAGATTAAACATTATTCAAAAAATTGACCAATAATAATTAAATTATATTGGAAATAATGACTGATGATAATATAATTTATATAAGAAACTATTATTTAGTAATTGTGGGAAGGTGATAAAATGAATTGTTTGATATTAGATGATGATAAAAATTTTTCTTTAAAGTTAAAAAAAGATGTTGAAAAATTTTTAGATAATATTTTTTCTAAATATTCAATTGATATTATTAATGAAAACTTTAATAATATCGCAAATTATGCAAAATGTAATTTGATTTTCGTAGACATTGACTTAAAAGAATCTAATGGAATTGATTTAGTAAAGAAATTACAATTATTGGAAAGCAATGCTACAATTATTTACATTTCTTCAAGACAAGAATTTGTTTTTTCTTCTTTAGCTACTACACCTTTTTATTTTGTACGTAAGCAAAATTATGATGGAGATATTAAAGATGTATTTAAACTTTTAAAACATTATTATGAAAAGACAGAGAAAATTATCACTTTTGATTATTATGGTAGAAAAACAACTATTTTTTTAAGAGATATACATTATATTGTATCGTATGGACATGATATGTCGATAGTAACTGATAATGAAGTTTATACTTATAGATCAACTTTAAAAGATATTATTGAATTTATTGGAAGCAACATTATTGTTAGGGTTCAAAAAGCTTATGCGGTCTCATTAATGTTTATTAAGGAAATAAATGGGATGAATATTATTTTAAAAGATAATACAATGATTCCGATGGGAAAAAGTTATAGTAAAATATTTATGATAAAATATAGGGAGTATTTAATTTCATGACTTCGTTTGATTATGTTATCAACTTTTTTGAGAGTTTTATTTTAAGCTATTTTATTTATAGATATTTTTATTTAAGTTTAAATCAAAGAATAATTACTAATATTATTGTTTTTTTGGAAATTTCATTAGGGAATTATTTTTTTCCATCTAGCTTTTTGCCAGTCATTCTTGTAGTATGCACTATGATAGTTTTACTGAGGGTTTTCGGATTAAGAACTACTATAGAGCTTATTGTAATTAACGTATCGATTATGTTGATTGATATGATTTGTAACATGATTGCATTATTTTTTGTTTCATTTTTAACAACTAGTGGATTTGTTTTTACAAATGTGATTTTAAGATTTAATGTTGCAATTGTTATTTCTAAATTTTTATTTTTGTTATTTGTTATCTTATTTTCAAAAATAAAGCTTGACTTAAATGCAAAATTAGATGCTAAACGTTGGACGGGTATCGTAGCTTTGTTTTTTTTAATACTATTAGAAGGTGCCATTTTAATTCAAAATTTAATACAAAACAATATTAATAAATCAAAAATTTTTTTCTGTGTTGTATTAACTGGAATAATATCTATTTTAGTTTTGGAAATGTATAAAAATATATTGTTGGAAAATGATGAAAAAATGCAAATACTGCTAAAAACAGAGGAGGTGAAATATAAGAAAGAAAACTATAAAACCTTATCTAAAATGAGCGAAGAAATTTATCAATTGGATCATAATATGAGATATTTATTAATGATGTTAAAATATGCTATTAAAAAAAAGAATTATGAGGAAAGTTTGCTTTTGATAGATGACTATATAAAAAAATATGATAAATTTAAAATTTTGATAAATACTAATAACCCTTATTTTGATTTTTTGCTTAATCAAGAGTTAAATGCACTTTTAAAAGAAAAAATAGATGTAAATACATTAATATCCATATCACAAAATGATTATTATTTAAATAAAGAGTATATGGAGTATATCATTTTGATTATTAATACATTTAAAGTAATGACAAAGAAAATGGCTGTAAATATTCAAGAAGTGGAAGGCAACAATTTATTAAATTTATCAATCACTAGAAAAAACAACGAAAAAATAATTTTTAATAATAGATTTTATGATTTGGTAAATTATCTGGATGCTCAGTACACTATAGATTATATTGATGATTTGATTGTTTTTAAAAGTATACAAAAAATGACAAAAAATACATAAACAAAAAAATTATTTGAATACCCATAATCTACAGGTAACGATTTAAGAGAAGTGTGGAGCAGAAA
>ENA-OPCP01000686-OPCP01000686.1-human-gut-metagenome-genome-assembly--contig:-NODE-686-length-27416-cov-3.617594_pt1 | contig 27416 bp, 20 predicted proteins | sample MGYA00241563_ERZ501477 | MGnify/ENA primary metagenome ERZ501477 (study PRJEB25962, sample SAMEA2042572) | human gut metagenome | biome: human gut; feature: human-associated habitat; material: faeces... | reverse complement strand
CATTATCCCGGTGTTTGCCCTGAGCGGTTTGGCAGAGACGGCCTGCGATCTGTTGCTGGATTTCCTGGCAGAGGTTTGTCCTGCGCCTAAGAGCGAGTATGCGGCAGACGCTGACGGTGAGCCCATCGAGCTGACCCCGGACCCCAACGGACCCTTGGCTGCGGTCTGCTTTAAGACGGTGGCGGATCCGTTTATCGGCAAGCTGTCTTACTTTAAGGTGATCAGCGGCAAAATCACTGCCGCTACCCCTGCTTACAACGCACGCACCGGCAAAGAGGAGCGCATGGGCAAGTTGGTAAGCGTATTCGGCGCCAAGCAAACGGACATCAGCGAACTGTCCGCCGGGGATATTGGTGCAGTGACCAAGCTGGGCGGCTTTGCCACCGGCGATACCCTTTGCAGCGCCGCGCAAGTGGTGACCCTGGACGGTGTGCATATTCCGAGTGCAACCTATGCCATGGCTGTGGAAGTAGCCAAGAAAGGCGAGGAGGAGAAAGTGGCTTCCGGTCTCAGCCGTCTGTGCGAGGAGGATCCGTCCCTGCACTTTGGCGTCAACAATGAGACCCATCAGCAAATCCTCAGCGGCCTGGGCGAGCAGCACCTGGATGTGGCGATGGCCCGGCTGAAGAGCAAATTCGGTGTGGAGGCAACATTGGTGCAGCCTCGCGTGGCGTACCGGGAGACCATTACTATGAAGGTCTCTGCCCAAGGGCGGCACAAGAAGCAGTCCGGCGGCCACGGCCAATTTGGTGATGTGTTTATTGAATTTGAGCCTTATGATACAGAAGAACTGGTGTTCGCCGAGCGTGTGGTAGGCGGCGCCGTGCCCAAGAATTTCTTCCCGGCAGTAGAAAAGGGTCTGCGGGAGAGTATGCAAAAGGGCGTGCTGGCCGGGTATCCTATGGTGGGCGTAAAGGCCACGCTGTTTGACGGCTCTTACCACCCGGTAGACTCCAGCGAAATGAGCTTTAAGACCGCTGCGTCCCTGGCCTATAAAGAGGGCATTCCCAAGGCGATGCCGGTGCTGCTGGAGCCGATCCTGACAGTGACCGCAACGGTGAACGATGAGGCTATGGGCGATGTGATCGGTGATATTAACAAGCGCCGCGGGCGCGTGCTGGGCATGACCCCTTCCGGGGACGGCAGCCAGGAGATCATGGCGGAGGTGCCGGAGTCGGAGATGTCTACCTTCTCTACCGCCATGCGCCAAATGACCCAGGGTCGTGGTTCCTTTACCACCGCCTTTGCCCGCTATGATCGGTGCCCGGAGCACATTGCACAAAAGATCAAGGCGGAGGCCAGTCAGTTATAATACATATTATACATGGGCAGCCCTCGGTACGCCGAGGGCTGTTTTGTATGATTTTCGGCTCCGATGGTATACTGAAAATGGGCGGCTTGTCTATGATTTGACAAAGCGGCCGTTTGGTGCTATAAATGAGGTGTGCCCGGTTTAGGGCAATCGTTTCTATTGGAGGGATCACGATGCGCGAATTGTTTGAGAAATTCCGTTCTTATTCCATTGTCAGTATCATTGTTTCCGCGTTGTGCGGGATAGCACTGCTGATTTTTCCGGAGGCCAGTATTCGCTATATCAGCCTGGCCTTTGGCGGCGCTTTGTTGATTATGGGCGCTGTGGGGGTGGTGCAGTATTTTCGCAAGACTGCCGGTCCGGTGGCGCTGTCTGCGGGATTGATTTCCATGGTGTGCGGCGTGATCGTCTGCGCCAAGTACCAGAGTATTCTCACATTGGTAGAATTCCTGTTCGGCGCATCTATCTTTTGCGGCGGGATCATTGGTCTGGTGATCGCCCTGCGGCGGGAAATGCGGCTGCTGCCCGGCTGGGGCGTCAATCTGGCGCTGACGGTGGTGTCCGTCATTTTAGGGATCGTGTGTATGGTCAATCCTTTTCATACCGCCCTGGCGCTGGCCAGAATGCTGGGCGTGGCGCTGCTGCTGTATGCAGTGATGGAAGCTGTGGGTTATGTGCAGCTGCGCAAGGTGGGCCGCGCTGTGGAGGACGCAGTGAATCGTACGGCGCCGATCATTGACGAAAACGCTCGCGTATTGGATGATCAGGACGAAAGTGTAAAATAATCGATAAATGCATACGATTTTCTGCTTTCCTGCTTGACAAGGATTTTGTTTTATAGTATATTTATAGGCGAGAAGAGGGTGAAGCAGAAAGGACTTCATTATGAGCAAAAAAATGACTGCATTCGGCAGCAAGTTCATTCAAACCTCCAAAGCTGTTTCCAAAAAGCGCCAGAAGCTGGCTGAGACCGTAGGCTTGGAGGCCGCACCCGCTGTGGCTGTAATGGGCGAAAAAAAGGCAAAAGTATCCAGATGTATGGTTGAGATTCTGCTGTGCCTGGATCAATCCAAGACCCCGCAGGCCGTGCGCGATGTGAGCTTTGATACGGAGTACTCCAAGGGTATGATCAGCCGCTGCGTAGAGAATCTGCGTCAGCAGGGCTATGTGACCGTTGAGCGTAATGTGCAGGATCGTCGCGCTGTTTGTATCGCCCTTACTGAGAAAGCAAAGCCTGTGATCGCTGATTTCCATGCCAAAGAGAAAGAAATGATCGAGACCCTGTATGCCGGCTTGAACGATGCGGATATTCAGGATCTGGATCGGATCCTGGAAATTGTGCAGGCAAACATTGCCGATATGTAATCTATTATAAACTTGAACCGTCCTGTTTCGGCAGGGCGGTTTTTTCTGTCTGTTTTGAACCGTCATTGCAGGTGGTGTACCCGGTTGATGAGCAAAAGTGGTGCACTGCCTATTTTTTGCGCCTTTTTTTAGAAATCTATTGACATACGCTATTCGACTTAATATAATAATATATGAACAGATGAGAATATGAAACTCCGTTCAAAATAACAAAACAAACATTTTGCATAGGAGAATGGTTATGAAAAAGACTTATAATGTGGACGTGGATTGTGCCAATTGTGCTGCCAAGATGGAAGACGCTGTGAAAAAGACCCCCGGTGTGCAGAATGCTGCCCTGAGCTTTATGACCTTAAAGTTGAAAGTGGAATTTGAAGCAGGCGCGGATGTGGATGCAGTGATGGCAGCCGCCCGAAAAAATTGCAAGCGGGTGGAGAGCGATTGCGAGATCTTTCTGTAAACCTGCATTTGGGAGGGAAAGGTATGAGCAAGAAACAAAAGAAAGTGCTGGTGCGCATTATTGTTGCGCTGGTGCTGCTGGCAGGGGTAATCCTGCTGGATAAGCTGGCCCTTCTGCCACAGTGGGCTATGATCGTTCTGTATTTGGTGCCGTATTTTGTGATCGGCTACGATATTCTTTGGAAAGCGTTTAAGGGAATCAAAAACCGCCAGGTGTTTGATGAGAATTTCCTAATGGCAGTGGCCACCGTTGGCGCCCTTTGCTTACAAGAGTTCAAAGAGGGCGTGGCCGTTATGCTGTTTTACCAGATCGGCGAGCTGTTCCAGAGTGTGGCAGTGGGCAAGAGCCGTAAGAACATTGCCGCCCTGATGGATATTCGTCCGGACTATGCCAATTTGATGGTGGACGGCAAACTGGAACAGGTGGATCCGGACGATGTGGAAGTGGGCACGGAGATTGTGGTGGATCCCGGCGAAAAGGTGCCCATTGACGGTGTGATCGTAGAGGGCAATACAACGCTGAATACCGGTGCGCTTACCGGCGAGAGCGTGCCACGGGATGCCAAGCAGGGAGACGATGTGATTAGTGGCTGCATTAATATGAGCGGGCGCATTACGGTGCGCACCACCAAGCCATTCGGCGAGTCTACCGTGTCTAAAATCTTGGATTTGGTGGAGAATTCTGCCATGAAAAAGTCCAAGTCCGAGAACTTTATCACCAAGTTTGCCCGGTACTATACCCCTGCCGTATGTTACAGCGCATTGGCGCTGGCAGTGCTGCCGCCGTTGATCCGCCTGTTGGCAGGTCATCCGGCTATGTGGGCCGAGTGGATCACAAGAGCACTGACCTTTCTGGTCATCAGTTGCCCCTGCGCGCTGGTGATCTCTATTCCGCTGAGCTTCTTCGGCGGTATCGGCTGCGCTTCTAAAAACGGGATTTTGGTGAAAGGCTCCAACTACTTGGAAGCTTTGGCAGACACCAAATATATTGTATGTGACAAAACCGGCACCCTGACCAAAGGGGTGTTCCAGGTGACCGGTGTGTACCCGGCGCCGGGGGTGGATAAAAAGGTGCTGCTGGGTCTGGCGGCCTATGCGGAGAGTGGATCGCATCACCCCATTAGTCAAAGCTTGAAGGATGCTTACGGTCAGCCTCTGCAACGGGAGCGGGTCAGCGCCATTCAGGAGATCGCCGGTCACGGCGTGCAGGCGTTGGTGGACGGCCATCCGGTAGCTGTCGGTAACGCCAAGCTGATGGAAAAGATCGGCGCTGCCCTGCCCGATGAGCGTACAGACGGCACAACCGTGTATGTAGCGGCAGATGGCAAGTATATCGGCTGCATTGTCATTTCTGATGTGGTGAAGCCTACCGCCAAGGCAGCGATGGCTGCGCTCAAGGAGAATGGCGTAAAAATGACCGTCATGCTCACCGGCGACGCCAAGGCGGCGGCAGATCGGGTGGCTGCGGAGATCGGTATGGATCGGGTGGAAAGCCAGCTGTTGCCCGGTGATAAGGTGGCGCAGGTGGAAAAGCTGCTGGCAGAGAAAGGCCCCAAGGAGAACCTGGCCTTTGTAGGCGACGGCATCAACGACGCGCCGGTGCTGTCCCGCGCGGATGTGGGGATCGCTATGGGCGCCCTCGGCTCGGACGCTGCCATTGAAGCGGCAGATGTGGTGTTGATGGACGATGATCCGTCTAAGATAGCGCTGGCCATGAAGATCTCGCGCCACACCTTGCAGATCGTATGGCAAAATATTGTGTTCGCCCTGGCGGTGAAGGCGGTTTGCCTGGTGCTGGGCGCTCTGGGTATTGCCGGTATGTGGCTGGCGATTTTTGCCGATGTGGGCGTGATGGTGCTGGCGGTGCTCAACGCCACTCGCGCACTGAAAATCAAATGATAACTGAAAAACAGCGGTTGCAGGTATAAACTTGCAACCGCTGTTTTTTATGCCCTACGGGGATTGCGGTTCCTGTCGGTTTGTGTTATATTAAAATTATCACACATAGGCTGCTGCTAACGGTAGTATAAATGAAGAAAGGTTTGAATTGTCACAATGTATGAGAATATTAAGCTGTTTGCGGAGAGTGGGCGCCCGCTGGAGGTGCGCTTTGTGGGAGAGACGGTGTGCGACGGCAAATATCGGATCCGTCGATCGTGCAGTGATCTAAACTCTCTGGAATATATTGTGGATGGCGCTGGCACGCTGGAGATCAACGGCCAGGTATTGTACCCCAAGGCGGGGGATGTGTTTCTTCTGACCGAGGGCAGCCGCCACACCTATTATGCGGATCAGAACCACCCCTGGCACAAGTATTTTATCAGTTTTAGCGGTCCGGTGGCAGACTGCCTGCTACGCACCTATTTGCCTCGGGACACCTACCTGTTTCATGGCTGTTATGTGGAAAAGGCCTTTGCCCGCTTGTTTAGCCTGGGGTTCAACAATCAGGATCAAGACAAGGCCCAGATCGCCATGGCGCCGGTGCTGTTTAGCTTGGTGCAGAGCATTTACGATCGGCAGATCACCGCGGAGTATGACCTGGCGGATCGCATCAAGCGGGAGATTGAGAACCGTGCCACCATGCACTTGGATCTTGAGGAACTATGCCGGACTTTGAATTATTCCAAAAATCATATTATCAACCGGTTTTCTGCCAAATTCGGCGTGACGCCGTATCAATATTATAAAAACTGTCGTCTGCAAATCGCCAAGGATTACCTGATCAATACCCAGATGACTGTCAGCGAAATTGCAGACGCCCTGTCCTATACGGATGCCCAGTATTTTTCTTATGCCTTTAAGCAGGGAACCGGGTGCTCGCCCAGTCGCTTTCGCGCGCTCACGGAAATGTGATAAATCGTAAGGGATATTGGATATATTCAGTTGAATAAAAGCTATTGTTGTGATATTTTATAATATATAGGGCTCCTTTGCCCGGGAGATAGAATCATGAGCGATTTTTCTTTTTATTTAGTGACGGACCCCCATTATTTTGACGAGTCCTTCGGCCGCAGCGGATCGGCTTACGAGGCCCGCTCCCGCACAGACCAAAAGTGTGTGGCGGAGACGCCGGCCATCCTTGACGCCGGGTTTGCCCGAATTGCAGCGGACAGGGAGACGCGTGTGATCCTGATCCCCGGCGATTTGGTGTATCGAGGCGAATACCAAAGCCATGTGGGCTTTCGCAAGCGGCTGTACCGACTGCAAGAAGCGGGCAAAAAGATTTACTTGATCACTGCCCGCCATGACTATGCGGAGAATCCCTGCGAATTTATAGGCGACCGCACGGTGCCGGTTGCCGGCATGGAGCGCAGCGACCTGCGGGACTTTTACCGGGAATTCGGATTTGACGACGCCATTGCCGAGCACCGGGAGAGTATGTCCTATGTGGCGCAGCTGGCGCCGGGCCTGCGGCTGTTGGCACTGAATTGTGACGGCGACTGCAAGGACTTTAAGGGCCTTTGGCCGGAGCAGTTGGACTGGGCAGTGGCACAAATTCAGGCGGCACACGCTGCCGGGGAGCGGATCATTGCGATGACCCATTATCCGTTGCTGCCATTCTCAGCAGTGATGGGTCTGATCGGTGACGCCCATTTGACCGACTGGGAACAAACCGCCAACACGTTGGCAGACGCCGGGTTGGAGTTGATCTTTACCGGTCATATGCACGCCCAGGCGGTGACGGAGCACATCTCGCCGGCAGGCAACACCATTACCGATGTGCAGACCGGATGCTTTGTGGGCTGCCCCTGCGCCTATCGCAAGGTGACGGTGGCACCGGATGGCCAGGTGGACATTCGCTCCTACACGATTGATGACTTTGACTATGATAAAGGCGGTCGCACCGCGGCAGAATATTTGCAGTGGCGCTTTGACCGTATGATCACGGATATAATGGACGCTATGGCTACGGATTTTGATGCCTTTATGGGTAAATTCGGCGGCAGCCAAGGCAAGGAAAAGCTGAAAGGTCCGGTCACGGCAGTGGGCAAACTGCTGCAAAAGCTGACGGTAAAGCAGCTGGGGCGGCTGTTTTGGTTCCGGGTGGATCCGTCCATCGGTGATCGTCGAGTGGCAGATGTGGGCGTGGAGCTGGTGCGTAATATCTTTATGGGCAACGAGCCGTACGTGCCCGGTACGCCCATGTATGACGCGCTGGATCACCTGCTGCGCCGTCTGTCTCCGGTGTTGCATATTTTGGAGAAGAAGCTCTCCGCCGGCAATCCGCAGCTCTCCGATCTGCGCGCTTTTGTGCTCTCCATGATCGGCGACAAAAAGCAACGGGATTACAACTGCACCTTGCAGTTGACTAAATAAAAACAAAAGCGGCATTTTTGAAGGGGGAATTTCTAAATGTCCGGCAAGACCATGGCTGCACCCGCAGTCGACCAAAAGCAGATTGGCACCGGCGAATTTATATGGTACATGGTGTCTGTGTTTTTCTATACCAATATGACCGGTATGGTGGGGCAGTACCGCAACAACTTCTTAGTGGATGTGGTGCAGATCAATCAGCACCAGGCGGCGCTGTTTAACACGCTGGTGAGCGTGGTGCCCTGGGTGCTGAACTTCTTTATTGTCATGTACATTGACGGCCGCGCCATTGGCAAGCGGGGCAAGTTCCGTCCGCTGGTCATGCTGGCGGCAGTGCCTATGGGGCTGTTGCTGTTCCTTAGTTTTTGGGTGCCCAGGGGCCTGACAGGCGCGCTGTTGATGATCTATTTGTGTACCGTGGGCATTCTGTGGGGCGGGATGAACACCTTCGGCAATACCATCAACAACCTGGCTGTGGTGATGTCGCCTAACTTGCGTGAGCGGGACACGGTGATGTCATTCCGTGGCATTGTTTCTGCGGTGGGTAACTCTGCATCCCTGGTGATCATTTTGGTGCTGGGCCTGATCTGGAAAGACAATAAGGCACTGCAATTTATTCTTTGCGCCGCTCTGAGCGGCGTGATGGGCATTATCACTATGCTGAGCGGTATGCGTGCCACGCGGGAGCGCATTGCCTATGAGAATGAGCGCAAGAACCCAATGGAGGGCTTTGGCGACATTTTGCGTAACAAGTATGCCTGGACCATTATTGTGTCTGAATTCTTAAAGAGCTTTCGCGGCATTGCCAACTTTATGGGCACCTTTCTGGCAGCGGCGCTGCTGGGCGATTCCAGCAAGTTTCTGCTGTTCGGCTTGCCCACCGGCATTGGCACCGCTGTGGGTATGTTGGTTATCAACTTCCTGCTGAAGAAATTTGACTCCCGGGTACTGTATATTGCCAGCGGCATCTACTCACTGATGGCCAACACCGGCGCGTTCCTGATCGGTTACACCTACTTTAAGCAGGAAACTTCCGGCGGTCCGCTCCAAATCGTGTTTATCGTATTCCTGTTCCTGATCGGCTTGCAGTTTGGTGCCTCCAATCTGCTGCCTAATATGTTCCAGGCAGATGTGCTGGAGGATATTGAGTTGAAGACAGGCAAGCGAATGGACGCCTCTTTGGGATTTGTCATCGGTATCTTTACCATGGTCAGCAGCACCGTTGCCGGTGCCCTGTCTCCGCTGATTCTGTACGGGGACAACTCTATTTGCGGCTATGTGCAGGGCATCCAGGACGGCACCCTGCAATCCCTGAAGACCAAGATCTGGATGTTGTTCTTCTACACCATCTTTCACGGTATTATGATGTTCCTGGCCGGTGTGCCCTTTTTCTTCTACAAGCTCACCGGTGCCCGCAAGGCAGAAATTCATGCAAAACTGCTGGAGCAGCGCAAAACCTACGATGTGGCGGCAAAAGATTAAAACAATAAAGAAACGCACCTTGCGATCCAACGATTGCAAGGTGCGTTTCCATTTGCCTTTTGTTATGCTGTTTTCGACTTCTCTTCTTCGTTGCCGTAGTGTAGCCAGTGACCTTTCCAGGTGTACAGTGCCATCAGCACTAAGCCGATTACCCAGGAGATGGGGTAGAGGATAAACACACCGTCGATGTTGTCATAATGGGGCACTGCCAGTTGGATCCAAATGATGCGGAAGATGCACATGGAAAACAGCAGAATGAGCATGGGCGGTATGCTTTTGCCGGTGCCACGCACAGTGCCTGCCAGCACATTCAGCGCACCCAGCAGCACATAGTAAGGGCAAAAGTATTTCATCGCCAACACACCGTAATGAATGGCGGCGCTGTCTGATGTGAACAGCCGCATCACCGGGTGGGAGAACGCCAGCAGCAGCGCGCCGGTCAGTATGGTATAAACGGTGCTCATCAGCAGGGCGGTCCACATACCGCTTTTGACCCGCTTTAGATTTCCTGCACCGTAGTTTTGGCCCACAAAGGTGGTCACTGCCATGCTGATACTCAGTACCGGTAATATGTTAAAGCCGTCCACCTTTAAGTAGGCGGTGAATCCGGCCATGGCCATAGCACCGTAGTGGTTAACACTGGTTTGCACCAGCACGTTGGAGAAGCTGATGACCATATTCTGTATGCCGGTGGGCAGCCCCACGCGGACAATGCGCCTGGCCATATCGCCGTCCAGGCACAGGTTTTTCACGCGGATTCTATAATCGGATTTTACCCGCAGCAGGTAGCTGACTGCCAGCAGGCAGGAGATCAGCTGGCTCACATCGGTAGCCACAGCGGCACCGGCTACGCCCATTTTGCACCCCTCAATAAGCACCAAGTCCAGTACAATGTTGGTTACGGAGGCGGCACCCAGGTACAGCAGCGGGCGGCGGGAATTGCCGGCAGCGTTGAGAATACCGGTGGCCATATTGTACACCACATTAAAGAGAAAACCGCCGGCGTAAATGCGCAGGTACAGCACCGAGTCGTTCAGTACAGCGGTTGGGGTGTCCATGGCCACCAGCAGCACCCGGCTTAGGGCGATGCCGGCCCCGGTGAGTATTACGCCTAGCAATAAGGCGATGGTGGCTGCCGTGTGGACTGCCCGGTGCACCCGCTTGGTATCGCCTGCACCTAAGAACTGGGAGATCACCACGCCGGCGCCTACGGACGCCCCTTGGGCAAAGGCAATCAGCAGGTTAATGAGTGCATTGCTGGAGCCAACGGCGGCCAGCGCATTGCTGCCTACGTAGTTGCCTACAATAATGGAGTCCACTGCGTTGTACATCTGTTGCAGCAGATTGCCCAGAATCAACGGCACGGCAAACACCAATAGCTGTTTCCAGATTTTGCCCTCGGTCATCAACATGGTGGCTCTGTTTTGTTTTTGATCCGATTTTACTTTTGTATCTTTCATAGTTGCCTCACTTCATCCGGCACTATTATACACCCGCATTTCTCATAGGTAAACCCTCGGGCAGGGGATAAAAACAGAGAGAGTGAAAAATTCGCTCTCTCTTTTCTTTATTATTTGTGCAGTTTTTCAGCCTTTTGGCTGCCTTTGTTGGCACTTTTTACCTGCACCTTTGCCAGGGAACAGGGCACCAGATCGCTGCTTCCCCACCCCCCCAAGGGGTCGGCGGCTCGACGGTCTGCTGTTTTTTTGCCCATTATCCCGGCGATTTGCGGATTTTGCATTGAAAAGTGCCGCCGTTTCCGTTATACTGTTATTGACCGCAGTTTGCCCTTTGGCCTGCGGCGGGGATTCTAAACATAAGGAGTAACAGTATGAACAAAGATATACCCATCTGGCAAGATATAGACACATTCAGTGTCAACACCGAGCGGCGCAGTGCCGCCGGCTTTCCAAAGGATGTTCGCACCGGGGAAGAAAAGCGCCGGCTGCTGAATGGCATTTGGAAGTTTAAATTCCTGCCTGGCAGCGATCAGACGATAGAGGGCTATCAGAACCCGGAATTCGACCCCTTTAGCTTTGACGATTTAGAGGTGCCCTCCGAGTGGCAGATCAAGGGTTATGGCACCCCCATTTATACCAATATCAATTACCCCACGCCGATCTCAAAGATTAACATTCCCCATATTGACGACAAGAAGAACCCGCAGGGTCTGTATATTCGGGATTTTGATTTGACTGAAGAAGAGCTGGCGGATAATGTGTTCGTGCACTTCGGTGGGATTAACTCCTGTGGCGAGGTGTATATGAACGGCACCTTTGTGGGCTATTCCCAAGATACTTTTGACGAGACGGAGTACGATGTAACCCGCTTTGTGCACCCGGGCAAGAACCGCTTGGCGGTGACCGTGCATCAGTTTTGCGATGGCAGCTACCTGGAGGATCAGGATATGTGGCGGCTGTCCGGTATCTTCCGGGATGTGAACCTGGTGTTCAAGCCCAAGACCTATATTCAGGATACTTATTTTTACAGCGAATTTGCAGAGGACTACAAGACGGCTCACTTCCGTATGCAGGTAGCTGTGGAGTGCCGGGGGACGGACTGCACAGATGCCGCTTACCGGGTGCGTATTTTAGACGCAGACGGCAAAGCCGTAGGCCAAATGGAGGCTCGCTGCCCGGTGCTGGAGGATGGCTGCCGGGTTACGGTAGATACGGACTGCACCGTGGAGGCGCCCCATCTGTGGAGCCACGAGGATCCGTACCTATACACGGTAGAGACCACATTGCTGGTGGCCGGGGAGCCGGTGGACCTGCGCACCCATAAGTACGGCTTTAGAGAGGTGAAGATCGTCGGTTATAATCCGGACACCAAGCGTGGACCGTTCATTCTCCTGAACGGTGTGCCGCTGAAGATCTGCGGTGTGAACCGCCATGATTTCCACCCGGATTACGGCCACGCCGTGCCGGAGCGTATGATTCGCTCCGACCTGGAGCTGCTTAAGCGCAGCAATATCACCAATGTGCGCACCTGCCATTATCCCAATTCCCGCCGGTTTTATGAGCTGTGCGACGAGATTGGCATTTTGGTTATGAGTGAGAACAACCTGGAGACCCACGGCCTGGCTCAGCAGATTCCTGCCAGCAATCCCCAGTGGAGTGCCCAGTGCTGCTATCGAATGACCAATATGGTCAATTCCTTTAAGAACCACAGCTGTATTCTCTTCTGGTCCTTGGGCAATGAAAGCGGCAACGGCAAGGCGTTCCCGGATATGAAGCGAGCTGCCCAGCAGATTGACCGCACCCGGCCCTTCCACTATGAGCCGGACGCCCATTTGGAAACCAGCGATCTGTTCAGCGAGATGTATACCGTGCAGACGGAGATGAAAGAAATCGGCGAGAACAGACCCCATATCCACAGCCGCGCGCTTTGGAACGGCGGTATGGGCTATCGCCTGACTCCGGAGATGTACCGGGATAAGCCTTTTATCGAGTGCGAGTATGCTCACGCCATGGGCAACTCCATGGGTAACTTCTCCGATTATTGGAATGATTTTAAGAAGTACGACCGGCTGGCCGGCGGCTATATTTGGGACTTTGCGGACCAGGCCATTCGTACCAAGACCAAGGATGGCAAGGACAAGTGGAACTACGGCGGCGACTTTGGCGACAAGCCCAACGACGGCAACTTTGCCTTTAACGGTGTGTTCCGCGGCGACCGTTCACCCAACCCTCATTATTATGAGGTGGTTAAGTGCTACCAGCAGGTGGACTTTTCCCGGGTGGGTAACACCTTGCAGATTGTCAATCGATTTATGTTTACACCTTTGAGCGCCTTTGCCCTGCGGCTGACCTTGTCCGATGAGAGCGGTGTGCTGCAAGAGAAGACCATGGACCTGCCGGCAGCGGGCCATTTGGAGAAGGTGAAGATTGATATTCCCTTTGACCTAAATACCAAGAGCGAGCAGCTGCTGGACGCTTATTTAATTCTGAAGGCGGACGCCATGCACCTGCCTGCCGGTCACCTGATGGCCAGAGAGCAGTTTGTGCTGGGACAGTACGATTTCTCTGTGAAGAAGGAGACGCCCGCAGCAATCAGCCTGTGCAAGCGGGCAGACGCCTATGTGGTCAGCGGCGCTCATTTCAGTCTGGCTGTATCCAAGAAAACCGGCGAGCTGAGCTCTTATGAACTGGACGGTCGGGAGTGCCTGCGCAGCGGCGTGCGCCCCTGCTTTGGTCGTGCCAATATTGACAATGAGCGCATTGCCCAAATTCCCTTTGACTTTGTGCGCACCCTGATCGGGCTGAATGCCTTTAAGAACGCCGGCAAGGCCATGATCCCGCTGGAGGTAACAGCCACGCAAGGCAAAGATGCGGTGAAGATCACCGTGCGCTGGCTGTGCCGCTACCTGGATCAGGTAGAGACCACCTATGTGGTGCTGCCGTCCGGCCGGGTACTGGTGACCCAGACCTGTCGCAATATTGTACCCATGGATCTGCCCCGTTACGGCATTACCTTCCAGCTGATGTCCGGGGAGGACGGCGTGACCTATTACGGTAAAGGCCCCCACGAGAATTATTGCGACCGCAAGACCGGCGCGTACCTGGGCGTGTATCACTTTAAGAGCGCCGAGGACTTTATCCATGACTACCTGTATCCGCAGGAAAACGGCAATCGCTGCGATGTGCGCTGGCTGGAAGTGGGCAGCGATGTGAAGCTGCGGGTAGACGCTGTGGGTCGTGCTTTCGAGGCTAGTGTGCACCCCTACACCTTGGAGGAACTGGACGCAGCTAAGCATTCCTGCGACCTGCCCCGCCATGATTACCTGACGGTGAATATTGACGGCGGCCAGCAGGGTGTTGGCGGCGATGTGCCTGCTGTGGCTACCTTAAAGCCTCAGTATAAGCTGCCGAAAATGCAGACCTTGACCCTGCGCTGCGCACTGCAATTCAAAAAATAATGATTGGAGAGAACCGCCCCATGACCTTTTCCTACCACATTGATTACAAGCTGGGCAGCACCGTAAAGACGGCCACCGGCAGTAACGAGGACCTGCTTTTGCAGGTGCGGGAGAGCGATCACCGCTTGCAAGTGACTTTGCACCCCACCGCGCCCATACAGGTGCGCAGCTTTATTCTGGAGCTGCCGTTCCTGTTTACCCCGGCCAGTCGCTTTATGGCCAACGGCTTTCAGTCCTGGACGGACAGCCGGGAATTCGGCCCCACGGAGCGCATGCCCGGGCTGGGCACCGTTGGCAAATCGCCCATCGGCCGCCACTTGGGTATGCAGTATACCGGCGATTATACCTTTGTACCGGAGAAAAAGCAGGTGGGCGTGTTCCATTCTCACGGCTTTGCCTATGTGCGCACCGGCGACATGCTGGACTTTATCGGCTCCCTGACGGACCGCACCGGCTTTACCGTTATTACGGCGGATATGAACCGCAATGTGCTGGCTGTGTCGAAGGATCTGGAGGGGCTGATGCTCACGGAGGATTATCCGGTGCTGGATCTCTATATGCAGCAGGGGCATTATGACGCGGTATTTGACGGCTACTTTGCCGCCTTGGGCGTACGCCCCCGCCAAACGGAAAAGCTGCGGGGCTATACCTCCTGGTACAACTATTACAGCAATATCAATCACAATATCATCATGCACGATCTGCGGGCCATTGCCCCCTGCGCCGGGGTCAATACCTTCCAGGTGGACGACGGCTACCAGACCGCCGTGGGCGACTGGCTGTCTGTGGACAGCAAGAAGTTTCCCTTCGGTATGCGCCGGGTGGCCGATGCGGTTCATCAGCGCGGGCTGAAAGCCGGGCTGTGGCTGGCGCCGTTTGCGGTGCAAAAGAATGCCTATTTGGCAAAGAAGCACCCGGGCTGGCTGGTGGCAGACAAAAAGGGCAGCCCCTTGATGGTGGGCGCCAACTGGGGTGGCTTTTATGCCCTGGATATTTATCATAAGGAAGCCCGGGCGTATATTAAGCAGGTGTTTCAAACGGTGCTGCATACCTGGGGCTTTGATATGGTGAAGCTGGACTTTCTGTATGCCGCTTCCGTTAAGCCCTTGTACGGCAAGACCCGCGGCCAGGTGGCGTATGACGCCATGGAGCTGCTGCGGGAATGCGTGGGCGAGGATAAGCTGCTGCTGGCTTGCGGTGCACCGATGCTGCCCAGCTTTGGCGTGGCGGACTATATGCGCATCGGTGCGGATATGGCCCTCAGCTGGCCTCATTCTGCCCGGCGTCGCCAAATGCACCGGGAGGATGTGTCTACACCCAATGCGATGCTCAACAGCGTGTATCGCCGTGGGCTGAACGGTCGGGCATTTTTGAACGACCCGGATGTGTTCCTGCTACGGCGCAACAATATCAGCTTTACCCCGGAGCAGCAGGCGCTGCTGGCTAAGTTTATTCAGCTGTTTGGTGGCGTGCTCTTTACCTCGGACGATGTGAGCACCTATAAGCCGGAGGCCAGCCTGTTTGCCGATACCCTGGCCGATACCGCCACTTTAACGGATGTGAGCCAGGAGGGCGATGTGCTTACTGTGCGGTATACCCAGAGCGACCGCCCCTGTACCATGCAGTTCAATGTGTACACCGGCCAGATCTTCGCCTTCGGCGCAGACGAAAAGTGATTACAGTTTCATACAAAAAACACGGCTCTCCTTACAAAAAGGGGAGCCGCTATTTTTGCTCAAAGCATAAAAAAATTAAAATTTTTTCAAAAAAACGCCCTGGTGTACGCTGGCGGCGTATTGTTTTTGGCCGCGCAGTTGCCTACAATGGAAGTACAAATTTTATTTCTATTGGAGGTCAAAAGTATGAAAAGAGTGCTTAGCTTTGCCCTGTCTCTGGTAATGCTCCTGAGCATTACCGGCGGACTGGGCCTTACGGCGTATGCAGGAGACACCTATTATGAAACAGAGGATAATGATGAGTATTCCTCTGCGGATTATGTGCCGGTGAATTCTACCATTTATGGTGTGTGTAGAGAGTCAAATTATATTGCTGATGATGATTGGTATAAGTTCACTTTGTCCTCGTCAGCTAAAGTGAATGTGCGGTTTTCATTTGATCGTGCTGACACAAGTGGGTATTGGTATGTGACTTTGTATAAGTATAACGGTGGTGGCGATTATTCGATGTTAGACTACGCAACCGTATATGTGTATGATGGTAGCTATACATTTGCTTCTGAAGGGCTGCCTGCGGGAACATATTTTATAGAGGTTCAAGGCCTTGATTCTGCTTGTGATCGACAGTATAGCGTAACGCCTAAGTGCACTTATGTGTCCAATTGGGAAACGGAATTTAATGATGATTATACTTCTGCAGACCCATTGTCTATGGGCACGACAAGATATGGTACTTGTATAGATCAATCAGAGCTTGATCTTGACCGCGATTGGTATAAATTTGTTTTAAATTCTTCTTCCAATATTTCAGTCGTATTCACGCACACTAAGGCAAATGCAGATGGAGTTTGGTATGTTGATTTGTATAAATATGTAGGTAGTGGGGACTATTCAGTGATAGATGCCCAAGCCGTTTATGTAAGTGATGGCACCTACACCTTTCCGACCATGGGCTTGTCCGCCGGTACTTATTTTATACAGGTTTCTGGCTACAATTCCGCCCAAGACCGCCAGTACGGCGTAACGGTGAACTACTCTGTTGGCAAGCCGGGCAAATTCCGGGTGAGCAGTCGGGGCAGCAATTCACTGAAGCTGGCGTGGAACAAACCGGCCGGTGCCACCGGCTACCAGTTGCAGCGCAAAAGCGGCAACAGCTATAAGACACTGGCAACGGTAAAAGGCACTTCTTATACCCATAAGAGCCTGAGTGCCGGTGCCGGTTACACCTACCGGGTGCGGGCATACCGCACAGTGAGCGGCAAGAATTATTACAGCGGTTGGGTGTATATGACCGCTTATACCAAGCCGGCCACCCCCAATTTGACCGGCCTGCGTGCCACCAAGAGCGGCCATAAGATCAAGGCCACCTGGAAGAAAGTGGGCGGTTCTGCCAGCGGCTACCAAATCTATTGGGCCAAGGACAAGAATTTTAAGAAGGTAGTGTCCAAGACCACCGTGTCCGGGCAGAAGAAGACCAGCTATACCGGTAAGAACTTCACAAAGGGCAAACGCTATTATGTGAAGGTGCGCGCCTATAAGACGGTGAACGGCAACAAGATTTACGGTTCCTGGTCCAATGTGCGCAATATAAAGGCAAAATAAGCATAAAACACGGCTCTCCTTACTGCAAGGGGAGCCGCTATTTTTACCACTTTGCCTCCCTTGTAAAGGGAGGGGGACCGCTGTAGGCGGTGGAGGGATTGGTAAGTAGGGGCCGATGCCTACATAGGCCTGCAATTTTTTCGAATTTTGGGTAAAAAAGTGCCCCCCTTGCTTATGCAAGGGGGCGCTGATTTAAGTATAGATATTATTTTGTGGCTGCGTCGTTCTTCTTTTTGGCAAGCAGAGCGTACAGAGCAAAGAGCAAGCCGGAGGCGGCCAGACCGGAGCCGCCCACTGCCAGGCTCCAATGGGCGCCGGTGGCAGGGGACTTCATAGCTGCGGTCGCGGTGTTCTTGGGATTGGTGTTCTTCGTACCGCTGCTGTTTGTGTTCTTGCCGGCGCTAAAGGGTACAATGTTTTGCTTCTCGTCCGTATTGACAAACTGGCCGTTGCCGGTGGCGGCTTTGACTGTCTGCACAGACTGCTTTTCCTTCGGGTTGGTGATCAGTCCGGCCAAGAATTTGGTGGCTTGGCTGTCGTACCAGAAGTTCACATGGGCCACGCCCTTAAAGAACCAGGTGTTGTTGGGGAGCAAACAGGTGGCGGCGTCCACAATACGGTCCGGCGACACATGGGCGCCGGTGCGCTTCAAGGTCTTGCCGTAGTCCGCCGTGGTGGCTCCCACGGAAGCGTATTTGGTGTCGATGAGAATATCTGTCTGATTGGCATACGCAGAGTTGATGGGAATATTGGGCAGGCCGTAGTTGGCTACGATCACCACATCGGTGCCGGCCTTTTGCATGGCTTTCAGATTGCCGGGCAGGCGCTTTTGCACCTTATGATAGCGGGTGATCTTCTTATACAGGCCGCTGCTTTGGTCTAAAAAGCCAATGGCGGTCATGGCATCCACGCTGTCGTCAAAATCATCATAGGGGATAAACTCCCACAGCATGGGAATGCAGCCGAACACCGGGTAAAAGATCTCGTTATACACACGCTCCACCAGTGCAGGGTCCTCTGCTACTTGGGTCAAAAAGTCGCACAGGTAGCCCACATTCAGGCTGTTGGCCAGCCGGTTCAGCTGACTAAAGTCAAAGTCCGGGTTATGGTAAGTGGTGGTCACCCGGTCCAAGTATTTCTTGACCACATCCGCATCAAACAGCAGATCCTGGCAAAACAGCTTGGTGACAGACACGCCGGTAAGCGCCCCGTTGATCATTACCAGACGGCGGATGTCACCCCGATCGCCGTACTGATCTATGTAGGCGCTGAGGATCACCGTGCCCTCTGAACTGCCGATCAGGGTCACTTGCTTTTTACCGGTTTTGGCTTTGACCTGATCCACAAAGTCTGCCAGCTTGGCAGCCGTTTCGCAGGCGTCCAGTCGCCAATCGTAGTTAAAGGCATACACTTTGTCTGCGCCGATATTCTGCGCCACTTGGCGGCAAATGGCCGGCTCGTTGCTGGTGCCGGACAGGTAGCCCGGGTGGTTTTTCAGACTGTCGGTCCAGTAGTTGGCAATGCCTACATTGTAAAGACTGTTGCCGTCCTCATCGCAGGCGATGTTGCGGTAGTCGCTCATTAAATCGGCGATTTGGTCAATGACGGTGTTCGGGTCCGTTTGCTTGCCGCCGACGGCAGCCAGCACATTTTGGATGAGCCCACCGCGGCTGAGCAGACTTTTGGCGTCAAACACGCCCACTGGCTGCTCATCCTCCGTGCCCGGGTTTAGGTACAGGCCGGAGCCGCCCATGCCGTGCACAGAGATTACCGGTGTGGCGCCGTTGTCCTTGGCGAAGGCCGCGCCGGCGCAGGAACACACCAGCACCAGCGCCAGCAGACCGCACAATAGGCTGCGTAAATTCTTCTTCATATCCAGTTGCCCCTTCCGTTGCAAAAGTGCGTAAAATTACCCTTATCTTAATTATAAGTTGTTGATCCGGTGAAGTCAATTCACATATTGCATAAAAAAACGCCCCCGCCCTTGTGCAATCCGCAATAAGAGCAGGCCGTCGGAAACAGGCAATAAAGAAAACCGAGTGCAAACTGCACTCGGTTCTTTTGGTTACTTGGGATTACGCGTTTTTCTTTAAGGCTCTTTCCAGCCAAACGGCACCCAGATCCAGCGCGTTGAACAGGCCGGTCTTTTCGCTCTTTTTGACCACCTGCTCTTTGGGCGAGATCTGCTCGTCCGTATTCAGCAGCTGAATGATCACTTTGTCGGCAATGGTTTGGTCGCCCTGCTTCTTCTCACTCTGTACCTTCAGGCACACAACGAACGGGTCGGCCATACTGCCGTAGTAAATGGTGTTGCCGCAGCGTACCAGCGGTCTGCCTTTGTATTCCAAGAATTCGCCTTTCTTCGCCAAGGGAACGCCTCCTTTGTTTTAATCTAAGTAGGACTTTACCATAGCGGCCAACAACTCGTCCCGGTCGATCCGACGGATCAGGCTGCGGGCATTGTTGTGGGTGGTGATGTAGGTGGGATCCTCAGACAGCAGATAGCCTACGATCTGGTTAATGGGATTGTACCCCTTTTCCCGCAGGGCGTCAAACACCTGGGTTAAGGTATCCTTCATAACATCCTCTTTTTCATCACCGATTCTAAATGTCATGGTCTTATCTGTCACGGTAAAGTCACCTCCGTACACATCATTATATACATTTTTTGAAATAATTACAATATTAAAATGCAAAAATTCCAATATTCCGGTCAAATTACCGGGCAGTTGTCCGTTTTTTCGGTCAACTCCGCAGGCTGATGCCCATTTTGTCCAGGGCTTTAACCACCCGCTTCATGGCAGCGTCGGCTTCATCATCGGTAAGGGTGCGGTCATGGGCGCGCATACGAATGTTAAACGCCACGCTCTTTTTGCCTTTTTCAATCTGCTCGCCCTGGTACACATCAAAGAGCTTGACGCTCTCCAGGGTCTTGCCTACGGCCTCGCCGATGGCACGCTGCAACTTCAGCACCGGGATCTCCTTGTCGCATACAAAGGCCAGGTCCCGGTTGCTGGCCGGGTACTTGGGCAGGGGCTTGTGGGTGCGGGTGCCGCTCTCGTTCTCATAAGCGGTGTTCACATCCAGCTCCGCCAGATAAACCCGGGTGCCAATGGCGTAGTTCTCTGCCACGGTGGGGTGCACCTCGCCCAGGGTAGCCAGCACCTTGCCATCTATGGTGAAGGCGGCGGTACGGCCCGGGTGGTAGGTGGGGTTATCTTTTACTGGCTCCACATCGTAGTGATCCACATGCAGGCAGTCCAGCAACTTCTCCACAATGCCTTTCAGCGCAAAGAAGTCTGCACCGTTGCCGTACATACCGATGGTGACCTTTTGACTCTCGATAGGCAGTTTGTCCGGGGTTGTGGGGGTGTAAACGGTGCCCATCTCGTACATACAAACGGCCTCCGTCTTGTGGTTGTAGTTAAAGGACAGCACATCCAGCATAGAGGGCAGGATGGTGGTGCGCATAATGCTGGTATCCTCGCCCAGGGGGTTCAGGATTACAATGGAGTTGCGCAGTTCGCTGTCCGGGGGCAGGCAGATCTTGTCATAAGCTTTGGGGCTGATAAAACTAAAGGTAGATACCTCGGTGCAGCCGCAGGCCAGCAGCGTGTTGCCCAGCTTGCGTTCAAAGGACTGGCGGTGGGTCAGCTTGCCGTTGGCAGCGCCTTGCAGCATGTGGTTGGGAATGTTGTGGAAGCCGTAGAACCGGGCCACTTCTTCCGCCAGGTCTGCCAGGTGCTCAATATCGTTGCGAAATGTGGGTGCATAGACCTTGCCGTCGCGCACATCAAAGTCGATCTTCTTCAAAATATCGATCATCTGCTGCTCGCTGAGATTAAAGCCGATGAACCGATTGATCCACTGGTAGTCCCAGTCCACGGTGACCTGCTCTTTGACTTTCTTGCAGCAGTCCACCACGCCGTCTACCACATCGCCGGCGTCCAGCAGCTGTACCAGTTGAAGGGCACGCTTTAAGGCGCGCATGGTTTGGTTGGGATCCAGCTCTTTCTCGTACCGGGCAGAGGCCTCGGTGCGCATACCCAACGCCTTGGCAGTGCGGCGCACGCAGGTGCCGTTAAAGCAGGCGGACTCAAATACGATGGTGGTGGTGTCGTCCATAATACCGCTGTATTCGCCGCCCATTACGCCGGCAACGGCCACAGGCTTCTCCGTATCGGCAATCACCAGCATATTCTCCGTCAGCTCCCGGGTTTCGCCGTCCAGGGTGGTGATGGCCTCGCCGGCCTTGGCGTTACGCACATTCACTGTGTTGCCCACCAGGTAACGCAGGTCAAAGGCGTGCATGGGCTGGCCGTACTCCAGCATCACATAGTTGGTAATATCTACAATGTTGCTGATGGGGCGCACGCCGCAGGCACGCAGTCGCTCCCGCAGCCAGCGGGGTGACTCCTTAACCCGCACATTCTCTACTACGGCGCCGGTGTAACGGTAGCACTTTTCGCCGTCTTCAATATGCACTTGCAGCAGGTCGTTTACATTGCCGTGGCCGGGCTTCACTTCCGGCTCCGGCAAGGTGAAAGGCCGGTCAAAGGTGGCCGCTGCCTCACGTGCCAAACCGGTTACGGACAGGCAGTCGCACCGGTTGGAGGTGATCTCAAACTCAACGCAGGTGTCGTCATAGCCGATGGCTTTGTGAATATCCATGCCCAGGGTCTTGTCGCAGTCGTCCCCCAGTACAAAAATACCGTCGGCGCAGGCGTAAGGGAAGTCGTTTTGGGTCAGACCCAGTTCGTCAAAGGAGCACAGCATACCGGCAGAAGCAACTCCCCGCAGCTTGCCCTTTTTGATTTTTTCTAACTTATGGTCTTTGCGGTTGATCACCGTAGCGCCCACCAGTGCCACCGGCACAATATCCATGGGCTTTAAGTTCTGGGCGCCGGTGACGATTTGCAGCGGCTGATCGTCGCCTACGGACACTTGGCACACCCACAGGTGGTCGGAGTCTGGGTGTTTCTCCATAGAAAGCACCTGGCCCACAACTACATTCTCGATGTCGCTGCCTTCCACTTCATACCCCTCCACCTTGGAGCCGGACAGGGTCATTTCGTCGCAAAAGGTCTTGTTGTCAATATCGGTTAGGTCCACATAATCGTTGGCCCATTTTCTGGATAAAATCATATTTGCACCTCCTTAAAACTGGGACAGAAAACGCATATCGTTCTCATACAGCAAACGCATATCGTCAATATTAAAGCGGAACAGCACCAGCCGCTCCAGGCCTACGCCAAAGGCAAAGCCGCTGTATACATCCGGGTCTACGCCGCCGTTTTTCAACACCTTGGGGTGCACCATGCCGCCGCCGAGGATCTCGACCCAGCCTTCGCCTTTGCAGAAGGGACAGCCCTTGCCGCCGCACTTAAAGCAGCTTACATCAATTTCGCAGCTGGGCTCCGTAAAGGGGAAGTGGTGGGGACGCAGGCGGATTTTTGTATTCTCGCCGTACAGCCGCTTGGCAAAGGTCTCCAGCGTGCCTTTCAGGTCTGCCATGGTAATGCCCTTGTCTACCACTAAGCCCTCGATCTGGTGGAACAGGGGAGAGTGGGTGGCATCTACCGCGTCGGAGCGGAATACACGGCCCGGGGCAATGATTCGAATGGGGGGCTGCGTTTTTTCCATTACACGGATCTGTACCGGAGAAGTTTGGGTTCGCAGTACGATATTGTCATTGATATAAAAGGTGTCCTGGGTGTCTCTGGCCGGGTGGTCTTTGGGAATGTTCAGTGCCTCAAAGTTGTAGTAGTCGTACTCCACCTCCGGACCCTCGGCAATGTCAAAGCCCATGCCCATAAAGATGTCCTTGATTTCGTCCAGGACGATGGACAGCGGGTGCTTGTAGCCGATCTGGGGCAGGGTGCCGGGCATGGTCACATCCAGCGTTTCCTCAGCCAGCCGCTTCTCCTGGGCTGCCTTTTTGATCTCTGCGGACTTGTTGGCGATGGTGTCCTCAATGTCCTTGCGAATTTCGTTTGCCAGTTGGCCGATCACCGGGCGCTCCTCGGCAGATAGCTTACCCATCTGCTTCAAAATAGCGGTCAGCTCGCCTTTTTTGCCCAAGTACTGAATACGGGCTTTTTCCAGCTGTTCGGCGCTGTCAAAGGAGGCCAGTGCTTCTTTGGCGGCCCGGCGGATTTGTTCCAGTTGTGCTTTCATCTTCGTATCCTTTCTTTCATTCTGTATTGCTCGCGGCAGTGTGCAAATAAAAAACGACTTGCCCCGTTCGTATAGGGACAAGTCGGAATTACCTGCGGTACCACCCTGTTTTTTGCAAGTTGGCAAGTGCCAATCGGAGCAAACACTCTTTGAGCCTGATAACGGTGCTCACACCGTTCTTGCCTACTGTGGTTCAGCAAAACCGCTCGGAAGGGAACTTCACGCAGGCTGCTGTGCTGCGGCTCTCAGCCGGGACCGCAACTCTCTAAACAGCAGGGGGAGCGCTACTTTTCTTCGTCATAGCGTTTGAATTTGCCTATATTATACAATAGACCGTCGCATTTTGCAACCCTGTTTTTTGCACAGAAAAAGCGCCCGGACTTGCCGAGCGCCTTTGGGTTTCATTTTGTTTTTATTTCTCGTCCTTGTCGTCCTTTTTCTTCTTTTTGGAGAAGGCTTTGTTCAGCCCATAGGTGACAAGAATGATCACGCCGATCACGATAAAGATGCCGATCATACCGAAGAGCATATCCGGCAGGGTGGTTTTCCAGGACTGGGCGTGAATGGCCATGGTAACCACAGCCAGCAGAGAAGCAAATAAAGTCTGCATATCATATCCTCCTTACGATACCAGGGTCAGGATCAGGCCGCCGGCAATAACGGAGGCGATCTGGCCGGAAACATTGACGCTGATGGAGTACATCAACAGGAAGTTCTGCGGGTCCTCTTTCAGGCCCATTTGGTTGACCACACGCCCGCTCATGGGGAATGCGGAGATACCGGCTGCACCGATCATGGGGTTGATTTTCTTCTCCTTGGGCAGGAACAGATTGATGAACTTGGCAAACACTACGCCGCCTACGGTATCAAAGATGAAGGCAACCAAACCCAGACCCAGGATCATCAGGGTCTGCCAGGATACAAAGTCCTGATAGTGCATTTTGGCAGCAACGGTCAGACCCAGTAGAATTGTAATAATGTTGGCAAAGGCGTTCTGCGCCGTCTCAGACAGCTGGTTGAGCACGCCGCACTCGCGGATCAGGTTACCAAACATCAGGAAGCCTACCAGTGCAACGGATTTAGGCGCCACCAAACCGGCAACGGCCGTTACCACGATGGGGAACACAATCTTGGTGGTCTTGCTCACATCGCCTGCATGGTATTTCATACGGATCAGGCGCTCTTTCTTGGAAGTTACAGCCTTGATCACCGGCGGCTGGATAATGGGCACCAGCGCCATATAAGAGTACGCAGCCACCATAATGGCACCCAGATACTTGGAATGCAGTGTATTGGCCACAAAGATGGAAGTGGGGCCGTCGGCAGCGCCGATGATGGCGATGGACGCGGCGTCGTTAATATCAAAGAAGAAGCCGGCCACAAAGAAAGTGAAGAAAATACCGAACTGGGCGGCTGCGCCGAAGAGCATCAGCCACGGGTTCTTCAGCAGCGGGCCAAAGTCGATCATGGCGCCGATACCGATAAACAGTAGCAGCGGGAACAGCTCGTTGGCAATGCCTGCATCAAACAGTACGGATATGGGGCCTTCCTCCGCCCCGGCTTGGGTAATAGCGCCGCTGAGGGGCAGGTTCACCAAAATGGTGCCGAAGCCCATGGGCAGCAGCAGGGTGGGTTCCATTTCCTTCTTAATGGCAAGGTAGACCAGCACGCCGCCAACCACCCACATCACGATCATACGGGGATCAATGTTGCCGAAGTTGGAGAACAGCGCTGCAAATTCATGCAATGGATTCATGTACAGTACCTCCGTTTTTTGGACTTTGACTATTATAATGTATTAGGCGACAGGTTGTCAATGATTTGTATCGATTTTGTAAACAAATCGTGATCTTTGCTTTGTCGGCGCGCACCACTATCCGGTGGGGTGGCGCTTTTGCGGTGCACCATAGCTTGTGTCAAGCGCTTTTTTCGTAAATTTTGTTGCAAAAAATATGCAGAGAGCGGTTGACAAGGCGGCCCGGTTTTAGTATAATACCCCTTGCTGTAAAGAGCTTTCACTTTACAGCGGAAGAGACTAAGAAAGGGGAGGGCGTCCTTGGCCAAGAATTTGGAAGTTTCTTTTTTGCTGGATTTTTACGGCGAAATGTTGACCCAAAAGCAGCACGATTTTTTGGTGTATTACTATGACGAGGACCTTTCGCTTTCTGAGATTGCAGAGAATGAGGGCATTACCCGCCAGGGCGTGCGCGATGCCATCAAGCGGGCGGAGAACCAGCTGTTTGAGATGGAGAGTCGCTTGGGTCTGGCTAAGAAGTTCGAGACCCTGAAGAAGGGACTGGAAGAAATCGAGCAGTGCGCCGAGGCCATTAATGCGTATAATCTGTCGCACACACTGTCCCGAGAGATCAACGACAATGTGGCCCGGATCAAGGCCCTGACCGCTTATCTTTGCGAATGATAAAAAGAACGGAAGTGTAGAACTTGGCATTTGAAGGGCTCAGCGAACGGCTGGAAAATTCATTTAAAAAGCTGCGTGCCAAGGGCAAGCTTACAGAGTCCGATGTAAAGGAAGCTATGCGCGAGGTGCGTATGGCGCTCCTGGAGGCGGATGTCAACTATAAGGTGGCCAAGGAGTTCACCGCCAAGGTGACCCAGCGTGCCATCGGTGCGGATGTGATGGAGTCCCTGACCCCCGGCCAAATGGTCATCAAGATCGTCAACGAGGAGTTAACGGAGTTGATGGGCGGCACGGAGTCCCGGTTGGCCATTGCCAATCACCCGCCGACGGTTGTGATGATGTGTGGCTTGCAGGGCAGCGGTAAAACCACCCATTCTGCCAAACTGGCAAAGAAGTTGAAGAAAGAAGGGCACCGACCCTTGCTGGTGGCCTGCGATGTGTATCGACCCGCAGCCATTAAGCAGTTGCAGGTGGTAGGCGCCCAGGTGGATGTGCCTGTGTTTGAACTGGGCACGGAGAACCCGGTGACCATTGCCGGCGAGGCAGTAAAGTACGCGCGGGATCACGGCAACGACTATGTGCTGCTGGATACCGCCGGTCGTCTGCATGTGGACGAGGCGCTGATGGCGGAGCTGCAAAACATTCGCTCCACTGTTCACCCGCACGAGATTTTGCTGGTGATCGACGCCATGACCGGTCAGGACGCTGTGAATGTGGCCAAGAGCTTTAACGAGGCATTAGGCATTGACGGCGTGATTCTGACAAAGCTGGACGGTGACACCCGCGGCGGTGCGGCGCTTTCGGTTCTGGCCGTTACCGGCAAGCCGATCTACTTCCAGGGCACCGGCGAGAAGCTGGATGCGTTGGAGCCGTTTTACCCGGCGCGCATGTCCAGCCGTATCCTTGGCATGGGCGATGTGCTGAGCCTGATCGAAAAGGCCCAGACCTTGCAGAATGACAAGGAAGCTGAAGAAGCCGCCAAGCGAATGATGGCCAACAAGTTCGATATGAACGATATGCTGACTCAGTTCGCCCAGATCCGCAAGATGGGCGGTGCGTCCGCGCTGCTGGCCATGATGCCCGGCGCCAACCAGATCAGCTCCGAACAGATGGACCAGATCGATGAAAAGGCGCTGCCCCATATTGAAGCCATCATCTACTCCATGACGCCGGAAGAGCGTGCGCATCCTTCCATCATCAACCCCAAGCGCAAGCGCCGCATTGCCGCCGGCAGCGGCACCACCGTGGCGGACGTCAACAAGCTGCTCAAGCAGTTTGAAATGATGCAGAAGATGATGAAGCAGTTCAAGAAAAGCCCCAAGGGCTTTGCCCGCCGCCTGGGCGGCATGATGGGCAACCCCAATGCCTTCCGCGGTCTGAAATAATCAAGGTACACAACCCGCACCGGGTTTGTAACATAAATCAAAAAACACTATTTTCTGGAGGATATCTATTATGGCAGTTAAGATTCGTCTGCGCCGCGTTGGCGCCAAGAAGGCTCCCTTCTATCGTGTTGTTGTTGCTGACAGCCGCTTCCCCCGCGACGGCCGCTTCATCGAGGAGATCGGCACTTACGATCCCAACAAGGAGCCCTCTGAGATCAAGATCGACGCCGAGAAGGCAAAGCAGTGGATCGCTAACGGCGCACAGCCCACCGATACCGTTCGTGTCCTGCTGAAGAAGTCCAACGTT
>ENA-OPCP01000658-OPCP01000658.1-human-gut-metagenome-genome-assembly--contig:-NODE-658-length-28185-cov-4.997156_pt1 | contig 28185 bp, 39 predicted proteins | sample MGYA00241563_ERZ501477 | MGnify/ENA primary metagenome ERZ501477 (study PRJEB25962, sample SAMEA2042572) | human gut metagenome | biome: human gut; feature: human-associated habitat; material: faeces... | reverse complement strand
TATCACCTTACAGCGCGGATCGCGCACAAAGGGGGTGTTAAAAGGCATGGCGATTTCAAATTTTGAAAAGTCGATCGTTGAAAACTCTAATGTAAGGGCGGAATACAGAAGACTTCTGAAACTCTACAAAGACGCGCCGGAAAAACAGCTGAATCTCGCGAAGAAACTTCTGGTGCGGGCGGCGTTTATGGCCATCACGCTGGACGAACTGGAAAAGAAAATCGAAGAGAACGGCGTGACCGAACCATACCAGAACGGAGCGAACCAGAAGGGCGTCAAAAAGAGCGCCGAGGTGGAGGTATACAACACCATGTCGAAAAACTACGCGGCGATCATGAGGCAACTCTCCGAGCTGCTGCCAAAGGAAAAGGGCGGCGGTGATGGCTTTGACGATTTCTGATGTTCTGGAAAGCAAATGCTATCAATACGCGGCGGATGTGCTGGCCGGAAAAATCGTGGCCGGGAAAAAAGTGCGGCAGGCGTGCCAGCGCTTCATGGACGATCTGGAACGGAGCAGCGACCCAAGCTTCAAGTGGGAATTTGACCTGGAACGCGCGCAGCGCCCCATAGAGTTCATCGAGCGGTTCTGTAAGCCATCCAAAGGCGACTATGACCGGATGGAGCTGCTGCCCTGGCAGCAGTTCATCGAGGGAAACCTCTACGGATGGGTGGATAAGGAAACCCGGCTGAGAAGATACCGGGAGGGCATCATCATCGTGGGAGCCGGAAACGGAAAATCCACACTGGTGGGCGGCAATGCGACCTACGCGGCGTCCAAAGACGGGGAGCGCGGCGCGGAGGTCTATGTGCTGGCAAACTCCAAGGAGCAGGCGCGGATCATCTTTGACGAGTGCAAAGCCCAGATCCAGAGCTCCCGCATCCTGGAACGGCATTTTCGGGTGACGCGGGACGGCATCTACTACGACAGCACAAGATCCAAGATCCAGCCCCTTGCGACGGACAGCAAGAACTTGGAAGGGCGAAATGTGCACTTGGGGATTTTCGACGAGATCCAAGACTACACCAACTACGAGCTCATCAACAGAATCAAAGCAAAAACAAAAAAGCGGCGGCAGCCGCTTGTCCTGTATATCACGACGCTGGGCACGGTCATAGACGGCCCGCTCATGGACTACTACCGCCTGGGAAAGGACATCCTGGACGGCTCAGAAGCCATCGCGGCAAGGGCGGCGGATCGCGTTTTTGTATATATCGCGGAAATAGACGAGGGGGACGACCCGGAGGATGTGGGCTGCTGGGCGAAGGCCAACCCGTCTCTCGGAAAGCTGCTGATCCTGGACGACCTCATAGACGAGTGGGAGAGGGCAAAGCCCATCCCGGCGGAGCGATCGAATTTTATCAACAAACAGCTGAATGTATTCACACAGGTAGACGAGCTCTCCTTCCTCTCCCCGGAGACCATACGGAAAAACGACAAAGTAAAGCCGCTGGAGGAACTGCTGGGCGAGCGCTGCTACGGCGGGTTTGACCTGGCGGAGACAGAGGACTTTACCAGCGCATGCCTGGAATTTCCGCTGAAGGACAACGACTTTTTTGTGCTCTCCCATTCCTGGGTGCCGGAAGCGAAGGTCAAGGAGAACCGGGAACACCTGGACTGGATCGGGCTGGAAAAAGAGGGCAGGCTTACCATCGTAGACGGGCCGTATGTGGACTACACCCTGGTCATGCAGTGGTTTTTGGAGCAGCAGGAAAAGTACAGGATTGATACCATCGGGTACGACCCGGCAAAGGCGGTCTTTCTTGTGCGGGAATTGCAGCAGCGGGGCTTTGTGCTAAACGAAGTGAGGCAGGGCGAGCTGACGCTGACCGCGCCGATGGATAATCTCAAAGAACGATTCCTGGACGGAAACATCGTCCACAACAACGACCGGCTTTTCAGGTGGTATCTCGGCAATGTTAAGCTCACAAAGCGGGGCGCGAATGCCACCTACCTGCCCACAAAGCAGAACAGGGCGCGGAAGATAGACGGCTTCGCGGCGCTGCTCTGCGCGCATACGGAGTACATGCGCAGGAATGCCTTTGCCATCACGCCGGATAAAAAGCTTTCACGCGTGATAAGCCTAGGGAGGAAACGATAAGTGAAATTTTGGGAGTATATAGCAAAAAAAGTCGGGACGGCGCAGAAGGTGGAGAAAAAGCCGCGGGGGGCGCTTCGGCGGCGGAATTTCAGCTCGATGCAGTTTTTCTCCTGGCTGCGCGGGGACTATACCATACACAACAGCGAGTTATTGTTTGCGGCCATCCTGCGCCTGAGCAACACTCTGGGCAGCATGCCCGTGCAGCTGTACCGGGGCATGAACCCGGTGAACGATAGGCTAAACGAGATCGTGGGATTTTCCCCGAACTCAAACATGACCGCCAGCACTTTTTTTCGGACGATGGAGGCCTGCCGCTGCTCTTCCGGGAACAACTACGCGCTCAAAATCCTTGACAGAAATTTCCAGCTTAAGCGGCTGGACATCCTGGACCCGGAGCGCGTGACGCCCATGATAGAAGAGCGGACACAGGAACTTTACTACTACATCACGCCGGAGGAAGGGGACGCCTACTACATCCACAACTCCTATGTCATAAGCGTGCCCTTCATCTCGACCAACGGGATCAGCGGCATCAACCCGGTAAGCGTGCTCTTCGATACGCTGCGGTACGCAGAAAGCATACAAAAATTCAGCATTGACCAACTGGACAGGGGTATGAACGCGGCGGTAGTGCTGGAAGCGCCCGCGCAGCTGGGGGATACCCAGCGCGATAAGATGCTGGAAGATTTCATGAACACATACGAAAAAACAAGCGGCAATGTGCTCTTGCTGGAAAGCGGAGTGACGGCCAAGGCGCTCAATCTCTCCCCGGTGGACACGAAGCTCTTCGAGGTGGAGAAGATCACCAGAGGAAAGGTAGCGATGGTCTACAACCTGCCACCGCATCTGCTGGGGGATTACTCGGATTCCTCTTTCTCCACGATGGAGCAGCAGATGCTGGAATTTTTGACGCTTACCATGCTGCCCATCGTGACGGCATACGAGAACGAGCTCAACAAAAAGCTCTTGACGGGGGAACAGCGGCGGCAGGGGTATCACTTCAAGTTCAACATGGATGCACTTTTGAGGGCAGATGCGGCGACGATGGCGGATGTGAACCTTAAGGCCATCCGATCGGGATATAAGCTGATAAACGAAGTACGGGCAGAGAAGGGTCAGAAGGGCGTGCCGGGCGGAGATAAGCCGCTGGTGAGCCGGGATCTTGTGGCCCTGGATTTTCTGCTGGAAAACCCGAACCTGACGGAGAAAGGAGGGGAAGAGAATGGATCAAGTGCGCAAGCTCAAGGCGGTACACGAGAAGAGCCTGGATCTGGCGGCGGAGATGGAGCTGATCAACCGCTACGCGCTGAAGAAGCTGACACCTGATGAGGTATACGCTTTTTCTGTGGTGCTGTGCGATAACGACATAGACAGGGACGGCGAGTGCTTTGACGCGGCGGGGCTGGAAAAGCTGGCGAAGCTCTTTGTGGGAAAGACCGGGATTTTCAACCACTCCTGGGACGCCAACGACCAGGTGGCGCGCATCTACCGTGCCGGCATGGAAAAGACAGGGGAACGCACGGCGCTGGGAGAAGAGCGCCTGGAGCTTCGGGCACATGCCTACATCCTGCGGACGCCGGAAATGAAAAGCGTCATCGACAAGATTGAGGGCGGAATCCTAAAAGAGGTATCCGTAGGCGTAGCCGTGGAGGAATGCGCCTGCTCCATCTGCGGGAAAAGCCTGCGGTGGGGGGAGTGCGAAAACGGCCACGAAAAGGGAAAGACCTACGAGGGGCGGCTCTGCTATGGGCTGCTGAAAAACCCCGTGGACGCCTACGAGTTTTCCTTTGTCGCAGTCCCGGCCCAGCGCGGCGCAGGCGTGACGAAAGGCTATCAGGAGGATGCGGAAAAAGCCATCGAGCTGCTGCTGGCGGCGGATCTGCGCCCGCATATGAAAAAGCTCACTGAGCTGGAGCAGCGCATCGGCGCGGCGCGGCTGGAGGAAAAAGAGAGGCAGGAGCGGCAGGGTATCCTGCTGGAAAATATAAAGTTCTTGGAGGAAAAGCAAAATGGAAACGACGCTGTATAAAATCAAGGAAGATTTGGCGGCGCTGGGCGCGCAGATTGCGCAGGACGCCAACTGGATCGCCCAGAAAGCCGGGGATCCCAAGGTCAAGATGGATGAGATCCAGGAGAAAAAAGCACACAGAGACGAGCTCCAGGCGCGCTTTGACATGCTAAAAGAGCAGCACGACGCGATGGAGCAGGAGGCCAAAAAGAGCCTGGAGCAGAAGGTGCGGACAGAGAAGAGCCCGGAAGCCAGGATGGTGGAAAAGAAAGGAAATTTCTACTATGCTGCCATCACAGGGCGCGACCTGAAAAAGGCCTATGAGGGCCTGGGCGCAATCCCCGCCGGAGATCCGGATCTCGGAAACGGCGACGCTTTGCTGCCGAAAAATCTTGCCACAGAGCTTTTGACCGAGCCTTTTGAGACCAACAGCCTGCGGCAGGTGGAGCCGGTCTCCAACATCACGGGGCTGGAGGAGCCCAAGCTGGACTTTGTGATTGAGGATGCGGATCTGGCGGATGTGACGGACAAAGAGACCGCGAAAGAGATCGAGGTCTCCGGCGATACCATAGCATACGGGAGATATAAGACCAAGGTAAGCGTGACGATCAAAGATACCGTACTTCACGGCACGCGCACCAATCTCGTGAGCACGGTGGAAAATGGCCTTAGATCGGCGCTTGCCATCAAGGAGAAGATGCGGGCTTTCGACCAGAGCCCGGACGATGAGCACGCCCACATGAGCTTTTACTCGTCTAAAAACGCAATCAAGACCGTAAAAGGTGCAACCATGCTGGAAGCCATCATCAACGCCTACGGCGATCTGGCGGATTTCTACGCTCAGAACGCTGTCTGTGTGATGAGAAGAAGCGACTATACGGCCATGATCGCGAGCCTGGTAAACGGCAGCGAAAGCCTCTTTGGCAGAAAGCCGGAGGAAGTCATCGGCGTTCCGGTGGTCTTTAACGACAGGGCCGTGATCCCGATCGTGGGCGACTTCCGTTATGCAAAGCAAAATTATGACATTGGCACGATCTACGAAACCGACAAGGACGGCAAAAAAGGAGAGTACTATTTCATCGTGACCGCATGGGGAGACCATCGGATCCGCTTAAAGAGTGCGTTCCGCCTGGCAGTCATCGGCAGCGTGCCGACGCTGGAGAGCGTGACGATAAGCGGCACGGCGAAGGTAGGCCAGCCCCTCAGCGTGACGGCTACCTACTCCAGCGGGAACCCGACGCCCAACCTGGCATACCAGTGGAAGCGCGCGGACACGAGCGGCGGATCCTATACGGATATCGATGGCGCAGTGTACGGCACATATACCCCGGTAGCGGAAGACCAGGGCAAGTTCCTGAAAGTCAATGTGACGGCCACCGGCTCTGCTACGGGCACCAAGCTTTCTGCGGCGACGGCGGCGGTAGCGGCGGCGGAGTAAGCGGAGGCGGTAGCACATGCTGACGGTAGAAACCCTGCGGGAGTATCTCAACCTCCCGCCGGATGAGGGGGACGCCATCGCCGAGCTGTGCCTGAACGCTGCCAAAAGCAAAGCCAAGGCGGCAGGCATCCCGGACTATCAGGACAATGCCCAGTATGATCTCTTTTTATGCGCACTGGCGGGGCTGTGGTATGACAACCGCAGCCTCCGCTTTGTCGGAAACGGGGACGCGGGCGCGCAGGAGAGCGCGCAGAAGATGATCAATTCCTTTGTCTTGAGCCTGAGATACGCGGGAGAGGACACGGAGGGATAGCATGCCAAAATACGCAAACGCGGGGGAAATGCGCACGCCCATCCTCATCGAAAATCCCGTGCGGGAAGCGACCAGCAATGGATATATCGCTGAGACCTGGAAAAACCCTTTCGGGGACGGCGTGACGCTGCGGGCAAAGTGGGTCAACATCCACGGAACGGAGGTCTTTGAGGCGATGGGGCTGGATCTTCGGGAGCCTGCCACGCTGACGCTGCGGTATACGGATAAAGTCACGATATACAGCCGGATCTTAAAGGCGGCGGATATCGGCAAGCCGGATCAGGCGGAGCGCTACTATGAGGTCATCAGCATAGACGACATCGACGAGCGCCACGCCCAGATGGAGATCAAGATCCAGCGGAAAAGGAGCGTGCCATGACAGTAAATGAAAAGCTGATCGCGGCGCTCTCCCCGCTGGGCTTGCAGCTCTTCCCGGATATGCGGCAGGCGCTGCCGGATGAGTGCATGGTCTTTACCTACTCGGAGCTCCCGGCGGACAGCGGGGACGACTACCCGGAGCATGAGCGCATCCTTTTAAGCGTCCACCTTTTCTGCCCCATCGAGAAGGACAGCGTGGAACTCAGAAGAAAAATCAAGGCCTGCATCGCGGGCGCTGGGTATACCTACCCGAGCGTGGCGGATTTGTCCGAGCAGACAGGGCAGCACTGGGTTTTCGAGTTTGAAGATGCGGAGGCGGCGGTAGATGGCGAGCTTTGAGATAGGCGGCATCGAAGGGCTCATCTTGAGCACAGAGGAGATGAGCAAGATCCCGGACGATGTTTTTTCCGAGATGCTCATCGCCGGAGCGGAGATCGTAGAGGCGGCGCAGAAAAAGAAGGGCCGCGTCTATGGCGTGTATCTCACAGGCGATACGCTGAGCTCTATCCGGCACGGAAAGCCCAGGCGCACACGGAGCGGGAGATATATCGATGTGGCCCCGCAGGGGACGGATCGGGACGGAAACCGCAACGCGGAGGTGGCCTTTGTCAACGAATACGGAGTGAAGGGGCGGCAAAAGCCGCGCCCCTTTATCCGGGACGCCAACGAAGAGGCTGCGCCCCGCGTGGTGGATGCGCAGGAAGAGAAGTTCGACGATTGGCTGAAAAAATTTTAGGAGGAAATGAAAAATGGCAGGATATGGTGCAAAATATCCGTGCTTCGCGCCCATCGCGACGGAGCCGGAGGGCAGCCTACCCACCTATGGGGCGGGGGCATATATCGGAAAGCTGAACCTTGCGAACCTGACGGTCACGCTGGCAAGCGGCGAAGCCTGGGGGGATGACGAGCTGGCGGAGCAGATCTCAGAGTTTGCCAGCGGCTCCCTTGCAATGGAAACCCTGGACATGGAGGACAACACAGCATCCATGATCTATGGGGCACAGGTGCAGGACGGCGTGGTACACTACAACTCCGGGGACACGCCCCCGCTGGGCGGTCTCGGGTACTATAAGGTCTTGATGCGCAACGGGAAAAAGTACTTCCAGGCCATCATATACCCGAAAGTGCGTGCTGCCCTGGGCAACGACAACGCGCAGACCAAGAGCTCGACCATCACTTTTACCAACACGCAGACGACCTTCACCATCTTTGCGGCGGCAAGCGGCGACTGGCGGCTGGTAAAAACTTTTGATACAGAGGCGGCGGCAAGGGCATATATCCAAACCACGCTCGGGATCGAGGACTGGCACATCGTAGAGATCCAGACCTCGGGCGATGGCACGGCGACGCCGGACGGCTCGGTCTTTGTGGCTGACGGAGAGAGCCTGCAGATCACCTTCAGCGCGAATCCCTCGGCGCTGTATGACAACGGGACATCACAGGCAGCGACAGGCAACAAATATACGATCTCGAGCGTCACAGGCGATCACAGCGTGGTGGCGGCTTTCACGGCATAACAAGGGAAAAAGGGCAGCAGTGCTGCCCTTTTTTTGCCTAAAAGGAAGAAGATATGAAAACGATAGAGATGAAGCTGCGCGGGAACCCCGTGCGGCTTTTATGCAATAATGCGGCAATTTTCGAGATGCAGGACACGCTGGGAAAAGACCTGAACGCTGCGCTGAACGAAAGAGGAAAAAAGGGCGTGGAAAATCTCTTCACAGCTGCGCTCATCATGGCGGAGCAGGGGGAGGCGTATCGCGCGTACCTGGGAAAAGAGCGCGGAAAGGTGATCCCGAGGGAGTTTTTGGAGGTAGTTCTCTCTCCCTATGAGGTGCTGGAGCTCAAAGAGAAGGTCTTTGAAGCCATCAATGCCGGATATGAGAGGGAGATCGAGGAGGAAGAGAAAGAGATCGACCTTGGCCTCCTGGAGCTCAAAAAAAAAGAGGGAAAATCCTAGCGGAGTATCTGCGCATGGGAAGCGTCTGCGGGATGAGCCCGCAGGACACGCTGATGCTGACGCCCGGTGTGCTCTTTGACATGCTGGAGCTGCATAGCAAATCCATAAGAAAAACAAAAGGAGAAGGATAAAATGGCAAAGTTTGATTTTTTGGAAAAAGACCTGAATCTGGACATCGCGGGCGTGAAATTCCAGCGCCCTTTAGATACCGAATTTTTAGAGCTGATGCGGAACGGGAAAGCCGAGGCGGAGAAAATGCAGGAAGCGGCTGCCGGGGGCAAGCTCACAGAAAAAGAGGCGCTGGCCTTCGCCAGGGAGAAAATTAACGCCCTTTTGGGCGACCCGGAAGCCTGTAAAAAAATCTTTACATCGAGAGAGGAAAATCTGGAGGACATGACGGATGTCTTCTTTTTTATCGCGGAAGAGGCCATAAGGCTCATGGAGCGCCGGAAGGACACGCCGCGCTACCGCGTGCTGAAGCGGATGGAGCAAAAGCCATAAGGGAGGGATAGAAAGTGCCCGTACGGACGATATCGACAAGAATCGCGATCACGGGGGAAACCGAGTATAGGCAGGCGCTCACGAGGTTAAATAGAGAACAGCGTGTGTTGCAAAGCGAGCTCACAAAGACCCAGAGCGCTTTTAAGGACAGCCAGAACAGCATGGAGGCCCTCACTGCAAAGGGGAAAATCCTTGCGGAACTCTATGACCTCCAGCAGCGGCGGGTAAAGACGCTGGGCGATGCGCTCAGCAACTCCAAGAGGCAGCAGCAGGACTACACGCGGCAGATCGAGGACTGCGAGAGCGCCCTCAAAAAAGCCCAGGAAGAGCTGGAACGGCTGAAAAGCAGCACGGAGGATACGGGCGACGAGCAGGCACGGCTCACAGCAGAGATCGAGCGACTTAAAGGGGAGCTGGTGGAGTTGCGCCCGCGCCAGGAGGCAGCCTCCAAGAGCGTAGACGATTTCACCATCAAGCTCAACAAGGCCGAGGCGGAACTCTACGATCTGGACAGCGAGCTGAAAAAGAACAGCGCGTACCTGGAAGAGGCGGAGCAAAGCGCGGACGGGTGCGCGACCAGCATCGATCGCTTTGGAAAAGAAACGCAGGACGCCATGCAGGAAGTCTCGGCGGCCATCGCCGGGGCGGGGATCGTCGCCGCGCTCAAAAAGATCGCGGAAGGCTTTGCGGACTGCGTGGAAAAATCGATTGAATTTGAAAGTGCCATCGCAGGCGTGGCCAAGACCACGGATATGAGCGGCGTGCAGCTATCGGCTTTTGCCGACAGCCTCCAGGCGATGGCGCAGGAGATCCCGCTCTCCACCACGGAGCTGGCGGAGATCGCCGAGACCGCCGGGCAGCTGGGCGTGCAGGGCTCTGAAAGCATCTTAAGCTTCACCCGTGTCATGGCCATGCTGGGCACGGCTACCAACTTGACCAGCAGCGAGGCCGCTACTATGCTGGCACAGCTGGCAAATATTACCAGCATGCCGGTAGATCAGTACGAAAATCTTGGCAGCGCCATCACGGCCCTGGGCAACACTTCGGCGACGACAGAAAGCAAAATAGCCGAGATGGGCCAGAGGATCGCGGCTTCGGCCACGCTTGCAGGCATGAGCGAGAGCGACATCCTGGGACTGGCGGCGGCCACCACATCGCTGGGCATCGAGGCAGAGGCGGGCGGCACCTCCATGAGCACGCTCATCTCCCAGATCGACGCTGCGGTGCAGACGGGAAAAGACCTGGACGCCTGGGCGCAGGTGGCGGGCATGAGCGCCGCCCAGTTTTCCGAGGCATGGGGGCAGGATGCAGCGGGCGCGCTGACGCTTTTCATCCAGGGCTTAAACGACACCTCGGCAACCGGGCAGTCTGCCCAGGCAGTGCTTTCGAATCTCGGCGTCACGGAGACGCGACTCACGCGGATGGTGCTCTCTCTGGCGCAGGCCGGGGATCTGCTGAGCACATCGCTGGACACATCAAAGACGGCCTTTGAGGAAAACACCGCCCTTGCGCGGGAAGCTGAGACGCGCTATGCCACGACGGAGAGCAAAGTCCAGCTCATGAAAAACGCTTTTTCTGCTCTTGAGGTGAGCATCGGCGACGAGCTCAACCCCGCCATGAGCAAGCTGACGGACATCGGCACGGATGTGGCCGAGTGGGCCACGGACATGGTGGAAAACTCCGGCGACCTGGTGCCTATCATGGCGTCGCTGACGCTGGGCTTCGGCGCTTTTCTCACCGTCGTCACGGCGTACACCGTGGTAGTCCCGCTGGCGCAGAAAGCCATCGAGGCTTTCAGCTTGGCCATGAGTACAGCAGGCGGCCCGGTGACGCTGCTCATCGCGGCCATCACAGGAGTGGTGGCGGCGGTGACGGCGCTTGCCCTCTCCTATGACGACGGCATCGAGAGCACGGAGGAGCTCACGGAAGCCTCTAAAAACGCCGTCAAAGAGCTGGACAATATCAACTCCCGCTTTGACGACAGCATAGCGGCCAGTGCGGCGGCGGTAAGCCAGGCGCAGACCTACACGCAGATGCTGCGGGATCTGGAAGCCCAGGGGCTGGACACGGCGCAGAGCCAGTCCCAGTACCGCCTCATCGTGGAGCAGCTCCAGGAGATCATGCCTGAGCTCAATCTCACCATAGACGAGCAGACGCACGCGCTGCAAGGCGGCACGGAGGCTCTGGAAAATAACATCGCGGCGCTGGGCGAGTACTACCGGCAGCAGGCCTACATGGAAAAGTACGGCGACCTCTTAAAGCAGCAGGCCACCGCCGAGCTGGAGCTAGCCGAGAACGCCAACAAAAGAAAAAAGACCGAGCTTGAGATGTCCGCTCTGGAAGCGCAGCGCGAAGAGATCATCGAGAAGATCACAGAGCGCACCGAGGAGCTCAACGAAGCGGCGCGGCAGAGCGGGGAGGAGTACGGCTTCGCGGTAGAGAGCGGGGCGGAGTACGACGAGACCCTGATCGACCTCAACGAAGAGCTGGACGCGGTGAACGAGGAGCTGGGGCGGCACGACGACCAGCTGGGCGAGATAGACGACGCGCTGGAGGTGAGCCGGGAAAACTACGACACGATCACCGAGAGCGTCAACTCGACTACGGACGCCCTGGAAGGGCTTAGCCAGGCAGAGATAGAGGCCATCACAAGCGGCCAGATGCTCACAGAGGAGCAAAGCGCGCTGTATGACCAGATCAACGCCATCGGCACGGAAATCGCGAATCTCGAATCTCAGTACAACGAGGCTTTCAATGCCGCCTATGCCAGCATAGACGGCCAGTTCGGGCTTTTTGAGCGCTTGGAGGTAGAGACGCGGGAATCCGTGGACGGCATGATCGGAAGTCTCCAAAGCCAGATCGACTTTATGAACCGCTACGCGGAAAATATCCAGAGGGCGATGGAACTTGGCGTAGACCAGGGCATCGTGGAGGCGCTCTCTGATGGCTCTGTGGAATCGGCTGCATACCTACAGGCCATCGTGGACGACGGCGGCCAGAGAGTGGGAGAGCTGAACGCAAAATTTGCGCAGGTGGAGGAGGGCAAAAATGCCTTCGCGACAGCTGTGGCGGGCTTAAAGACTGACTTCAGCACGCAGATGAGCGCTATCGAGGGCAGGATGGAGACCTTCGTCGCCCAGATGGACATGTACGAGGAGGCGGCGGACGCAGGCAGCGATACGGTGCAGGGCTTCCTCAACTCCATCAGCAGCAGAACGGACGAGGTAGAGGCGGCTTTCAGCGCGCTGGCACGGCGCGGCATCGCGGCATATAACCGGGCGGCGGAGATCCACAGCCCATCCAGAAAAATGATGGAAGCGGGCGCGCGGACGGTGGAGCCTATCGTGCTCACAGCAAAGGCCGCGGCCCCGGAGATAGAAAAGAGCTACGAAGAGCTGGCGCGGGCAGCCCAAGAGGGCTACGAGAGCGGCACTTTGCAGTGGCAGCAGAGAAGCCGGGAGATCGAGGACGCGGCAGAGCTGGTGGATCTCATGATGGCCCGGGCAGTGCCGGATAGAGCCCTGGAGGCGATGGCAGAGAGCAGCGCGGACTACTCCTCCATCCTGGAAGAGATCCTGCGCCTGCTGGGGCGGCAGCGCGGAAGCGTGACAAACAACGCCACAATCTCTTTCTACGGCGATAAGCCGAGCCCGGCGCGGACGGCGCGGGAGGTGGAAAAGACTATGAGGAGGATGCTGTATGGATACTAACGCGACCTTGGAGATTGTCCTGGATGTGGGCGGCTACCAGATCCGGATCGCAAAAGATTCCCCGTACCGCATCGCAGAAAACGGCATGCGCGGTCTGGAATCTGGAGAGTACAGCCTGGATCTGGAAGAGAACGCCGTGACGGACGGGGGATATATCACCTGGGAGCGCTTTACGCCGCGGGAGATCGAGCTAACCTTTGGTATCTCGGACAAGAAAAACACCGAGGCTTACAGGCGGCTCCTGCTGCGGTATCTCAACCCCAAGCGCCCCGTCACTCTCACAGTGACGCGCACGGGCGTGACACGGAGGATAGAGGGGAAGATCGACGGCGAAATTGAGTTTTCTCAGCCAAATATCGTACAGGACACCCTGTATGTGACCGTCTCCATCATATGCCCAGACCCGTGGTTTCGCGCGGCGGAGGGGGCGGAAGTGCTGCGCTTTGAAAAGGCCGTGCCCCTCTTCACTTTTCCTTTCAACTCCCTTTCAGGCGTCGGCGTGATGGCCGGGCTGGTATGGCGATCTGACGAGCTCACCATCGTAAACGACGGCGACGACGCAATGGGCATCGTGGCCACCATCTCTGCCACGGGGCAGATCAAAAACCCAAAGATCACGCTGGACGGCGGCGAGTATGTGCGGCTCATCACGGTGCTGGAGACCGGGGACGAAGCCAAGATCTCCACTGTGCCCAAGCAGAAAAATGTATGGATCAACGGGGCAAGCGCGGTGGTATACGATCGCACCAGCGTCTTTTTCCAGGTGCCCACGGGAGAGCATACGCTGGTGCTGAGTGCAGACGCTGGCGCGGAAAACGCCGCTACTACGGTAGAGTGCCAGCTCAAGTATTTGGGGGTATAGTATGGAGCTGGTACTGCTGGGAGAAAACTTCGAGATCTTACACATGCCCATCGACGACTTCACCTCTCTACAGTGGCGGCGGCGCTGGGCAGAGGCGGGGAGCTTTGAGCTGCATCTGAGCAAGGATTTTTTTGCCGCGGCCAAAGCGGCGTCCTATCTCTACCAGGGTGAGGACGCGGACACCATGATGATCCAGGCCATAGAGTACGAGGACGACCGGGGGGATGTGACGCTGACCGGCGTATCTCTGAGCGCGCTTCTCGGGGATGTGATCATCCCGCGCACTGAGACGCTGCGGGGGACGCTGGAAAGCGAGGTGCGGCGGGTAGTGAAAAAGTACGCCATCGATGGGGATCAGAAAATTCCCAAGCTGGCGCTTGGAGAGCTACAGGGCTTTGCCGAGACGGTGGACACGCAGGTGACGGGCGTCTCCCTACAGGAGATGCTCTACACCCTGCTGCCGCCAAAGAGCATGTCGTACAGGCTGAGGTACGACTTTAGCGAGGATCAGATCTTTTTTGAGGTGCTGCACGGAAAAGACCGCACGCAGGACCAGGAGGAAAACGCCTGGGCGATCTTCTCCACCTCCAGAGAAAATCTTTTGGAGACGACATACCAGAGGGACGAAGAGGACTATAAAAATTTTGCATATGTGGCAGGCGCAGGCGAGGGGAGTTCCCGCGTGATCGTAGAGGTAGACCAGACAAACGGAGAGAGGCGGCGGGCGATCTATGTGGACGCCCGAGACCTACAGCCGGACGAAGGCGAGGATGCAGACCGCTGGATCATGTGTGGGCTGAACGGGAAGATCGCCACCTCTACGGACGGGAGCTCCTGGACGCAGATCCAGACTCCGGTGCAGAGCATACTGTATGCGGTATCGTATGTGAACGGCAGGTATATGGTAGCCGGGGAAGAGGGATCCATCGTCGTATCGGATAACGGCGTGGACTGGACGGCGGCCACGCCTGTGACAAGCCAAAACATCGAGGGGGCGCTGTACCACGATGGGAGATATATCGCAGTAGGCGGAAAAAACGGGGGAGTGATCCTCACATCCACAGACGCCCTCACATGGCAGCTACAGACCAGGCCGGATATGGAGTATCTGCGGGACGCCATCTACGCAAAGGGCCGGTATCTCATCTGCGGGGCTTGGAGTAAAGAGCTCTTGAGTGAGGACGGCCAGAGCTGGCGGCTGATCCGGCTATCAGAGCAGGATCTCTGGATGGGAGATGTGATCTATGAGCCATCCCACGGGATCTTTGTGGGCGTCGGCAGAGTAGCCGGAGCAGAGGGGCTCATCATGACATCCAGCGACGGGGAGCACTGGCAGATGCAGCAGAGCGGCGTAAATGTCGAGCTTGAGGCGGTAGCCTACGGAAAAGGGCTCTTTGTGGCCGTGGGAAAAGAGGGCGTAGTGCTCACCTCCCCGGATGCAGTGACCTGGACACAGAGAAGCTCGGGCTCGACGGAAGAGTATACGGGCATCGACTACGGAAACGGCCTTTTCATCGTATCCTCCTGGGGGACGACCTGCATCAAGTCCACGGACGGGATCACATGGCAGGGCTTTTCAAATCCTCTTGGAGGATATGCGGGAAACCTGGGTTTTGGCACATCGCCCTACAAGTACCGCCTCCGGCAGCGGGGCATGGAAAAGCTGGAGCGATACCAGCGCACCGAGACCGTATCCGGGCTTGCAGCACCGGACGCGCTGCCGGTTTTCGGCGTGGACTACGACCTGGGCGATAAGTGCGATTTTGAGCACCCAGGGCTGGGGCTTTCTTTTCAGAGCATCGCCAGCGGCGTGGACAAGGTCTATGAGGCAGGGGAGCACAGTGTATCGCCGATCTTTGGCGATCAGTCGCTCACCCTGCGGCAGATGATAGAAAGAGAGGTGGATAAAAAAGCATGAGCTTAGAGTGCGGATTTTTTGACAGCACGGAGATCGTGGAAGAGGTAGGCGGCGGGTATCCGCGCGGGGATAAAGCGCAGGACGCGGAATTTTTCGCGGGTTTTTTCTCGGATATCATAGGGGACGGCGTGCTGCCGTCTCCCAGCAGCGCTTTTCAGGTGCTCCCGCAGTCCGGCATGCAGGTGCAGATGCGGCCCGGAAAGTGCTATATTCACGGCTACATGGCATGGGACACGGAGGCGGCGGCACTCACTGTGACGGCGGGCACAACGGTGTATGTGGTTTTTCGGCTCAACACCGACAGCGGGGAGATCACCCGGCTTTTATCTGAGAGCATCCAGCGAAGCGGCAGCATCTACGATCTGGCCGTGGCGCGCATCACAGCGCCAGCGGGCACAGTGGAGGTGACGGACGCCATGATCGAGGATCTGCGCTCAGATCCGGACTACTGCGGATATGTGCAGAAGATCACCGATGAAGCGGCGGAGGAGCTATGGGCGGCGCTCACGCCTAAGATAGACAGAGGTCAGCTGCTAGATCTGGTGTACCCGGTGGGCAGCATTTACATTGCATATCATCACACCTCCCCGGCGGAGCTGTTCGGCGGCACCTGGACAAGAATGCAAGATTGCTTTTTGTGGGCATGCGCTGCCTCCGAAAGCATCGGGGAGACGGGAGGGGAAAAAACACATGTGCTGACGGTAAACGAAATGCCCTCGCATAGGCATGATGTGGACTATGCAGGCACGAGCGGCAACAGCTATGGGTTTGTCGACAGTACGTCGGCGGGTTCCTCCGGGATGCAGCGTACCTCTTATACGGGCGGAGGAGCGGCGCATAACAACATGCCACCATATGTTAGCGTTGCGGTATGGCGCAGGACAGCATAAGCATGGGAGGGACGACATGGGAAATTTAAGTGAGTTTATAGGATATCTGGACGAGCAGCTGGAGAACGGCTCCATCTATGTATGGGGCGGACAGGGGCAGAATCACGAGGTGATAAGCGAAAGCTGGATTCGCAGCATGGAGACCAGCGAGGACAACGCCGATAGAGCGATCGCCCTGTGGAAAAAGCGCGTGGCCGAGGGCAAGGGCGAGGTGCTCAGAGCCTTTGACTGCTCCGGGCTTATCATGTACTACCTACAAAATCAGGCAGGGCTCATCGGCTATGATACCACGGCCAACGGCCTGAAAGGGCTGAGCGAGAAAATACAGAAATCGCAGCTGCTGCCGGGAGACTTTGTTTTCCGCTGCTACTCCAGCGGCAAAGCGTATCATGTGGGCATAGTGGTGGATGACCAGAAGAATGTTATCGAGGCAAAAGGACGGGATGACGGCGTGATAAAGCGCCCGCTGGACGCACAGGCTGGCTACTGGACATACTACGGACGGCTGAGAGCGCTCAAAGCGGAAATCGAGGGCAGCTCTCCTGCCCCTGCTCCTACGCCCGAACCCGCACCAACCGGCTGGGAGCTCTCCCGGCTCCTAAAGCGGGTAAGCCCCATCCTGAAAGGAGAGGATGTGCGCAACGCTCAAAAGTGCCTCATCGCAAAGGGCTACTCCTGCGGGAACTGCGGCGCAGACGGCCAGTATGGAGATGAGACCAAAAACGCCGTGGTGCGCTTCCAGCAAGCCAATGGCCTGTCCGCTGACGGCATCGTGGGGGAGAAAACCTGCGCTGCGCTGGGCGGCGTGTGGCGGCAGAGCTGGACGCTCTCCCGGCTGCTCAAAAAAGTGAGCCCAATCCCCAAGGGGGAAGATGTGCGGCATGTGCAGGAGGCTCTTATCTCCCGCGGCTTCTCTTGCGGGCATCTGGGCGCTGATGGGCAGTATGGCAGCGATACAAAAGAAGCTGTGAAAAAATTCCAGCAGGCTAACGGCCTGACGGTAGACGGCATCGTAGGGAAAAATACCTGCACCGCTTTAGGCGGCGTGTGGCAGGGATAAGGAGGAAAAAAAGATGGATCTGATGGAGCTAGTAAGGCCGGAGCTGCTGGTGCTGGTGCCGGCGCTGTATCTGGTGGGCGTGGGGCTGAAAAAAGCAGCCTTTTTTGCGGATAAGTATATCCCGCTGGCACTGGGGCTGCTGGGCGCAGTGCTGGGCGCGGCATGGCTGATGGTTTTCCGCGTGGAGGGCTACAGCGCGGCGCAAAGCCTGCTGACAGGTGCTGTGCAGGGCATCCTGTGCGCAGGGCTTTCCGTCTATGCGAACCAGCTTTTCAAGCAGCTGGGGAAAACGGAGGACGCATAGGGGCATGGACAGCACGACACTGACGGCGCTGCTGGGCTTTTTTGGCACGGTGGTAGGCTCTGTGGGCGGGATACTAGCATCCGCCCGCCTCACCACCTACCGGCTCAAGCAGCTGGAAGAAAAAGTAAAAGCCCATAACAGCCTCGTAACGAGGATGGTAGAGGCAGAGACAAAGATAAAGAACCTTGTCTACCGTGTGACAGAGCTGGAGCACGAGCACGAGTAAAAAATTGTTGACAAAAAAGAAACGCATAGGATATACTAAATCTGCGAGCTCGTTTTCGAAAATTTTTGTTTTCTTTTTCCCCGCGTATGCGGGGGTGTCCCAAATTTAGAAAAAGAGCTTGCAGCCGCGAAAGCGGGAAGAAGAGCAGGGAAACCTGCTCTTTTTTTATTTTTTTCAAAAATTTTTTAAAAAAGGCGTTGACATACTCTCAAGAGTAGTATATAATATAGACATAAAGAGGGAGGGACACCCCCAAAAAAAGAAAAGGAGAACAAAAAATGAAAATTATTGTGAAACAGGAAAATGCAGAAAAAATCCAGCAGGCCATTGACAAAGCGGAGGGCAAAGCCAGAGAGCGCAAAATCACCGCAGCAGAGCTGGTAAAGGCCGCTGAAAAACTGAGTAAAAAGCTGGGAATTGCACCCGCCCACATGCGTGGAGTACGCGCGAAGCTGGACATAAACGCGCAGGATTTCCCAAACGCCTATAAGTACATCCCGGAGAGCACAATCGCTTTTCTGGAGCATACGGGCAGGGCGTGGGCGCTGGTGGATGTGCGGCGCGACAGCGCGGAGATAGCAAACCGCGCGGCGAGGATCGAGCTGACGGACGAGGCGAGAGAGTGGATCTTGAAGCGCTTTGAGTATATGACCAGCATAGAGATGATATAAGGAGGGCAGGCATGGAAGAGCAGCAGAAAAAAAAGCCGCGTACCAGCTCCGCTGTAAAGCGGCGGTACAACGCCAAGCACTATAAGAAATTCACGGCGGAAATAAAATTTGAACTTTTTGACAGGGTTGAAGGGTATCGCGAAAAGGAAGGCATCAGCAGGGCAGAATTTTTACAGCGGGCATTGGAAAAACTGGAAAAATAGAGAGCAGGGAAACCTGCTCTTTTTTTGTATTTTTTAGAAATTTTTTGAAAAAAGGATTGACATACTCTAGAGAGTAGTATATAATATAGACATAAAGAGGGGGGGACGACCCCAGAAAAAAATAAAAAAGGAGAAAACAAAAATGTTGAAAGATGTAGAGATGTCGGCAGCTAGTCTGTATGATGGTGGATGGAGAGCAGAGGATCGCGAGCAGCTGATCGCAGAGTACCAGCTGACAGAGGATGAAGCGGACGCCATCTGCGAGAAGCTCCAGGAGTACGAGGACTAAAAAGAGGCGGGCAATGCCCGCCTTATTAAAAATAGATTTTTGGGGCACTTTTATTTTTTTAGTTAAAAGAGGACGAAAGAGAAAACTAAAAAATCCCTATATACAGGGATTTTTTAGAAGCGGATATGCTGCTGAAAAGCGCTAAAACGGGTTCGAGCCCCTTCGTTGGCTCCAAGAAAAACCGCTCTGTAGAGCGGTTTTTTAATGCTTAAAATTTTGCTGGGGCACTTTTTGGTGCACTTTTGGGGCACTTTTTTTGGAAAAGTGCCTTTAGTGGGTAAAAAAACGGACAGCGCTATTTGCTGTCCGTTTGAATAAATTTTTTAATTTTTTCGTCCTCTGAAAAAAGAGTGGAAAAAGTGGCGTCTATGAGGCGGGCAAGCTCTTGGGCGTCCCCGTCCATCTCTCCGCCGTAAAACTCGAAAGGATCGAAGCTGTGCCCCTGCCCCGCCATGATTTTTAAAAGCTCCGCAGGGATCCTTTTGTTGGCCGCAAAGTATGTGTGCCGCATCTCATAGAGAGAGCGGTGGGAAAGGCCGTTAAAATCCCGGTATCGCTGCCAGTGGGAGCGATATGTAGGATAGGCGAGATGATCGCCGTTGCGCCCTGGGAAAAGGAAGGGGGAGATCACGCCCGCATCCCGCAGCATTTGGCGCTGATCTTCGATCACCTTTAGGGCGATTTGCGGCAGGATGTACCTGCGTTGGGCATTTTTTGTTTTTCCGGGCGTTTCCTCTCCGTGGACGCTGTATGCGCCGCGGATAAAGCACCGATCGCCCAGGATGTCCCGCTTGTCGCGCAGGTAGGCCAGCTCTCCGGGGCGAAGCCCCACGATGACGGAAAAGCGAAACGCGTGGATAAACCACTCGGGGGTCACATTTTGCTTTTCATAGGTCATATCGGAGGAGAAAAGCGTGCGGATATCGGAGGGCTGCAAGGGCCTTTTTTGCGTCTTTGCGGCCCCGTTTGGCAGGCGAAGCCCTTCGGGCTGTAGGCTGGAAACCCCGGATTTACGGGCAAAGCGCATAAAAGCCAGCAAAAAGCCGCGCAGCTTTTTCAGGGTCTTGTAGGATAGCTGGCGGTGGCGCGGGCTGACAGGATGGGAAAAAGCGTACAGCAAAAGATCTTGGAGATCTTGCTCTACGAGAGAGAATACGCGCCGCGCCCCATAGCGGGGGCACAGGTAGTTTTTCAGATAGCCGTCGTACTGCGTCCAGTGATCCCTGCTGGTGGTGAGCTTAAGTTCCTCGATCCACTTTTCGCCCAGCTGCTTGACGCGGATACTATAGGGGATCTCGCTGGTCTCCCCGAAAGCGTCCAGGCGGCGCTTGTCTGCGCTCCACTTTTTTGCCTGTGCCAGGCAGTCGGCATAGCCGCGCGGGCCGGGGATATATGCGCGAAAGGTTTTGCGCTCCCCGTGGTACTGCTTTTGCAGATACCAGCAGCCATCTTTTTCGAGCCAGACCGGCTCTGCCGAATTTTTGCGATCTCGTGGCATAAAAAATCCCCCTTTTCTATCCCTGCCCGGTGTGATAGAATAGAGGGGCAGGGAAAGACCTTAGACTGTCATCTTGCTTTTTCTGCTGCGCCTGCCTGGCTGGAACCCGGGCGGGCGCTTTTTTATATACAATTTATCTACTCGGGGGCAAAGCCCCCGTTTTTTGCTTATATGGGAAAAATTCGATTTATCGGGCAGGCCATGAAAGCCTCCGCAAAGCGATCTGCCTCCCGCTCATCGTCAAAGCGCAAGTCGCCCAGATCGTGCCCAAGCAGGATATGCCCCAGCTCATGGGCGATACAGAAAGCCCGCTGCCGGTGCGGGAGGGAGCTATCCACGGCGATGATCTGCGTCGTCAGCCCTCTGTAGCAGAAAGCGCGCTTGCCCCTGGCATACTCTGAAAGCCCCAGCAGCTCCAGGATTTTATCACCGTGGCCGCCGTCGCCCATGAGCACCACATGCCAGCCATGATCTTTACAGTAGGCGAGGCATATATCGTAGGGGGAGATGCTGCGCCTGGTGGCAGCAAAAACCTTCCGGGCGAGAGCCTTGATAGAACCTTTTTCCATATGTCATTCCCTCCTGTGATGAAATTTTTGTGAAAATTACATAAAAAAGAGGGAAAATCCTGCAATTTTTCTTATGCAAAAAATGCCATTATTTTGCTACTGCTCTTCGGTTTCGCCCTTCATCCTGTAAAGTTCCTTAAGCTTTTCCTCCGTGGTTTTCACCTTTGCCGATTCCCCACCATAGGCGGCGGCTTCGCCGGAGAGATATGACTGATCTTCTTTTTCTTTTAAAGCTTCCAGGCCAAGGCGGATCAGCTCTGCGGTAGCTTCGGAGCGCGTTTGATATCGATTTCGAAAACGAAAATCTTCGATTGCCTGAAACATTTCGTTTGAGACAGACACGGTATAGCGCGCTTTTTCTGTTGCCATAAAATTCACCTCCAACTAGATTATAGTGCAATGAACCTAATATGTAAAGATGAAAATATTTTAAAAACCTACTTGACATTGGTTCACCGAACCGTTATAATAAATTCAACGGTTCAGCGAACCAGAAAGGAGAAAAAATGGAAACAAGAGATAGATTAAGCAAAAGGGTTATGTTTTGCATTAACAAAAAACAAGAAGAGCAATTGAAGGTAATTAAAAAGAATGAATATTATGATAAAACAAGTGCAGAAATGATGCGAGACATAATTGAGTTAGGGTTAGCAGCGTATAATGCAAAAATTAAGGACGCCACATAAAAGGCGGCGGGAAGGAGAAGAGATGGAACTCGCGATCATATCGATTGTAACTTTAGTGCTTGGGATCTTCGTCAGCAGGATGTTTTTTCATGATTGATTCCAGCTTGCTGCGGGTTTTCAGGGAATCGCACAGACTAAAGTACTCACGCGAGATTTGGTCTTGAAATTCGAGATAGACATCGCCTAGATGGAGGGGAGGGATATGGGAAGCTTTTTTGCACATAAAATATTCTTCTTCTTTCAGTAGGTACACGAGGCGTGAATAAATTTCAAGAGAGCGGACGGACATAAGATAGGAATATTTTTCAACCTTATCTGTAACAAACTGGAAATCCTCAGTACTTACTGGAAAATCGTTGCTGGTTATGTGAATCGGGGTTTTTTGCATGAAGAAAAGGCAAAGCGGCTGGTACAAAAGAGCGAGAGCATCGAAGGAGTGCTTCCTGTGACGGAGCAGATAGCTGCGCAGCGATTCTGCAAACATTCCGATGAGGAAAGTTACAACGGGGACGAGAGGGGAAAGAATGCTTTCCCAGATTTGCAAGAAATTCATAGGGCCTCCTGTGTAAAATTTTAGCATTTTTTTCAGCATAGCACAGAGGCGAGGAAAAGGAAAGAGGGAGGAGCAAAATGTGGCTTTGGGTAGAAGATTCAAAAATGCTGGTGCGTACGGAGGAATTTTCCGATTTTAGAATCGAGTATTTTGGAAGGAGAATGATCATCGTTGGCAAATACCGCGGTGATGACAGACCACCTCTTGTCATAGCAGAGAGGGAGTGCGGAAAAGATACTTTGGAATATTTCAAGAAGTTCTTGATTGATATAGCGGCTAAAGATTCGCCGCACAAACTGTAAGAAAAAGGAAGAAGGAGGAGAGGCATGAGACACTACGCATTTTTGAAAGAGAGACTTAGGCGGCTGGACATCCGGCGCACAGACCTGGCGGAGCATATCGGCAGATCGGAGGCGTATGTATCGATGCGGATGGGCGGGAACGGCGCCTGGGGTCTGGATGAGATGTATAAAATCCTTGACCTGATAGGGGAAAAAGAGGAGGCTCTGCACTTCGTTTTCCCGAGGGACGGGATTAACGCCGAGAGTTATGAGGAGATCATGCAGCTCAAAAACGGCGGCGGAAAGAGCGGCCTCCCGCAGGATATGTGCGTGCTCCTGGTACCACGGGATGAAGCGGAGCGCATGATGCGGCCACAGCCTGGGCTGCGGGTCGTGAGGTAAAAAAGCAGGATGACAGAAAAGAGATATAGCATCATATACGCGGATCCGCCGTGGAGGTATGACCAGAAGGGCGTGGGGGGCAGCGCGGAAAAACATTATCACACGATGGGCATCGATGAGATCTGTGCCCTGCCGGTATCGCAGCTGGCGGCGGAGGATTGCATGCTCTTTTTGTGGGCCACTTTCCCGCAGCTGCACCTGGCATTTCGGGTGATAGAGGCATGGGGCTTCCAGTATAAAACGGTGGGTTTTTTGTGGATAAAGCAAAACCGCAAGAACGACAGCTGGTTTTTCGGTACAGGTTTTTGGACACGCAGTAACGCGGAGGTCTGCCTGCTGGCCGTGCGCGGGAAGCCCAAAAGAAAAAGCGCGGCAGTGCATCAGCTGGTCATATCCCATCGGGAGCAGCACAGCCAGAAGCCCGCAGTGGTGCGGGAGAAGATCGTGGAGCTTATGGGAGACCTGCCGAGGGTGGAGCTTTTTGCGAGACAGAGGGCGGACGGCTGGGACGCCTGGGGAGATGAGGTGGAGAGCGACTTTGCTATGAAGCCGGAGGGCATGGAGGAGAGATGAGCGCAGCGGATTTTTGGACAGCCATAGCGGCCATGTGCGGCGTGATGCTGGTATGCCTGGCAGTGGCCGCGCTGGCAGAGAGGAAGATCGGGAAAAAAGGCTGGCGGCGGATGATGAGGCCGCTGGGAGGAAAGCGGGATGTGTAAATTTTTCAGCCTTACAAGCGATGGGCGCGGGGAAATCCGATATTTTGACTGGGCGCAGAGAAAAAGGATTTTAGACGGTGAGCTGGACTACGACCCGGATTCCCACACGAGCATCAACGATTTTTACGGGTACAAGGGGGAGATGGAGGATTGCCGGAACAAATACGAGTACAATCCCTTGACAGGGGTTTTCACGGTAGACGCGATACACGGCAAGGACGACAGGCAAGAGGTAGAGAAAAAAGTCCGGGCGCTGGATTTTTCACTGATAGTGCCGCAGCTGGTGATAAAGCCGATAAAAAATTCCTTGCTCGTAGAGCGCAAGCACCCAGAGCCGAGCGCGGAGGAAATATCCCTGCTGAAAAGATGGGCTTCGGTCTGGGATTCGGTCGGGGCTTCGGTCTGGGATTCGGTCTGGGATTCGGTCTGGGATTCGGTCTGGGATTCGGTCGGGACTTCGGTCTGGGCTTCGGTCGGAGCTTCGGTCGGGACTTCGGTCTGGGCGTACATTTCCTCTTTTTTCTCACTGGACGAGTGGCAGCTTCATGGGAAAATCGTGAGCGAAAACCATTTTCAGCCTGCGATAGACCTGTGGGAAGCCGGGTTTGTGCCCAGCTTTGACGGGGAAATTTGGCGGCTACATGCGGGGAAAGACGCGCAGATAGTGTATGAGATGCAGGAGGGCGCATGAGATGAAAATTTTTGTACTGGCAGGAGTAGAAGAAGGGGGAACAGCTTGAAATATATAGCGAGTTGTAGTTTTGGAAAAGATTCGCTTGCTACGGTAATACTTGCAAAAATCCACAATGAACCCCTTGACGCAGTGGTCTACGCAAGAGTGATGTACGATCAACACCGAAGTGCAGAAGTCCCGGAGCATGAAGCATTTATTCAAAATGTAGCGATTCCCATGTTGGAGTCGTGGGGTATTCCAGTGTACACGGTGCAGTCGGACAAAACTTTCATGGACTGCTTCTATAGGGTCAGGTGCCGTGGAAAAATGGTGGGTAAAATTGCTGGATTTCCATTGCCGGGGAGGTGTGAGGTACAGCGAGATTGCAAACTGCCAGCGATAAGAAAAGCTCACGATCTATTCAAAGACGAAGAAGTCATATGGTATCTCGGAATTGCGAAGGACGAACCTGTCCGTTTGAAACGGTTGGCATACAATCAGATTTCGTTGCTCGACAAGTACGGATATACAGAGGACATGGCGGTAGAGCTTACTAAGCAATACGGGCTCTATTCCCCGGTATATGCGTTTACAAAGCGGGGAGGATGTTTCTTTTGTCCAAATAAAAAGGACAATGAATTGCTTCATCTTCGCACTTACCACCCGGATTTATGGGGCGAATTGAGGAAACTCGACCAGTCACCAAACAGGGCAACCGATGATAGCGGCAGAGCGAAGTTCAATCGCAAAGAAACTTTCCAAGAGATTGACCTTCGACTTGAAAAAAGAAAAGAGAGAACAAATGCGATTGATTGTTTATGATACGGAGGTCTTCTGCGAGGACTGGCTGGTGGTTCTCAAGGACATGGAGACCGGCAAACACGGTTGTTCACAATGACACCGAAGAACTGACAATCGATAAGATTGATAATAACGGTATGCTGGGAAAGACGCGCAGATAGTGTATGAGATGGAGAGCGCATGAGATGAAGATTTTTGTTCTTACAGGAGTAGAAGATCCACGCTACATGAGTAAAGAGCGCATCCGCGCCCTGGAGGCAGAAGGCGCGCGCATCGATGTGGGAGAGGATGGCTTTTACAGGGTGATGCGGGAGCGGGAGTGCGGAGGGGAAAATGGAGAAAAAGCTTGAGGAGAAAAAGGCGGAGAGTTGGGACGAGATCGCGGCATATATCGTAGAGCTGATGCTGGAAAAGCGCAGGCTGGAAAAAGAGCTGGCCGAATCGGAGAAATGGAGAGAGTATTGGTATAAAGAATCGGCAAGAAGGGGGAGAGAGCTTGAGCACTTGCAAGTACTGCGGGAAAAAGATCGTATGGGAAAAAACGGCGGCGGGCAGGCCGATCCCGTGTGAGCCGGGCGGCGTGTACTATGTGCCGGATGAGGCGGGGGAGCTGTATGTCATGAACGCTTCGGGGGAGATGGAGCGGGGCCGCCCGCGCGTAGGCGGGGAAACCCCGGTGCGCGTGGGGATGATACCCCACTTTCAGAGATGCAGGAAAAAGATCTGATGAGCGAGCATATCAGCGCAGCGGACTACAGGGAGTACCTGCGCACAGGAAAACTCCCCGGCCAGCCGGGGAGGGGCAGCAAGTATAAAAATAAAAAGAGCGAGAGGGACGGCAGAGTATATGACAGCAAGCGGGAGGCAGACCGGCACTCGGAGCTAAAGATTTTACAGCAGGCGCGAGAGATCGCGCACTTTTTTGAGCAGGTAGCTTTTGAGCTGCCGGGCGGCGTGCGGTATGTGGCGGATTTTGTCATCCTGCACCTGGACGGGAGCTACACGGTGGAGGACGCCAAGGGCTTTCGCACCGATGTATATATAATGAAGAAAAAATTGATGCGGGAGACTTACGGCATTGAGATAGAAGAGGTCTGAAAAAAGACGGGCGGCGGAGCCGCTTTCCGTCCTTGTAATGCGTATTAAGATCTCGACCATTAGAGAGGGGAGCGGGGGAACGGCATGCTGGTGAGCAGTGAAAAATACCTTTCAATCTTTGAGCAGGCGACGCCAGCGGGAGACTCCAGGCGCGCACTGAGACAGGGCCTGAAAGGGTATCGGTGCAAGACCTACAAAGCGGGGCCGCGCCTGGAGTGTGAGATTTTCCCCATCTGGGACACCCGGAGCCAGGTGCGCGCTGCCAAAAAGCACATGAGCCGCCCGGCCCAGATACGGCTCAACGCCTGGAACCGGCAGAAAGTGATCGCGAGATATTTAAACGCGAATTTTTACGCAGGGGATTTCTGGGGCACTTTCACCTATGACGACGCACACCTGCCCAAGAGCGACGAGGAAGCGCAGAAAAATATCGCAAATTTGATCCGGCGCATCAAGCGCCGCGCAAAAAAGAAAGGGATTGAGCTGCGGTATCTGTATGTCACGGGCGGAGATCGGTATCACCATCACCTGGTGATCTCTGCCGGGCTGGATCGCACGGAGATCGAAAAGCTCTGGAAAGGCGGTGGCCGCACACAGATGCGCATCTTGCAGCCGGACAAGATGGGACTTACCGGCCTTGCCATGTATATCGGGCAGGGGAAGAACATCAAAAAAAGATGGGGCCGCTCCCAGAACCTCCGCTACCCGCAGCCCACCGTAGCGGACGGGAAGATCACGAGACGGAGAGCGGAGAAACTTGCGATGGCGGAGAGCGAGGCGCGGGCGTTTTTTGAGCGGGCATACCCAGGCTACGCTTTTGGGGATATGCGGGCGAGGTACAGCCCATATGTGGCCGGGGTATATCTATACATCGAGATGTGGAGGGAGGACAGAGGCATGGATGAGATAGAGCAGTGGCTGGAGGAGACGGGGCAGGTCTTGATACATGAGGGGGAGCGGGTTGTGCAGCGCTATGGCGCGGAGCAGCTTTTCAGGGCGTCGACAAACCAACTGGATCACTGGATGCGACAGGGCATGCCCGTGGGCAAAAAGAGGATTGAAGGCAGGTGGAAAAATGTTTACCCAATCGAGCGCTGCCGGGCGTGGTTTGCGGGCGAGGGCAAGCCCGAGAGGAGGCGCAGATGACAGCGCGGGATATCCAGCGGAGGCTCTCTCAGCTGTACTACCTGACGCAGGAGGTGGAGAGGGACGAGCTGCGCCTGCGCGAGCTGAGAGCCGCAGCGGAAAAGTCCACCCAGCAGATCACGGGGATGCCGGGGGCAGGAAGCGCGGGGGATCGCGTGGGCAGATACGCCATAGAGATCGCGGAGCTGAGAAGGCGGCTGGAAGAAAAGCAGCGCGCCTGCTTTTGTGAGCTCACGCGCCTGGAAGATTTTATCGCGAGTGTGGAGGATAGCCAGATGCGCATCATCCTGACGCTGCGGTATGTGCAGCGCATGAGCTGGCAGAGGGTAGCTACCGAGATGGGAGAGGCGGACGAGAGCTACCCACGGCGCAAGCACTGGGCCTTTTTACAAAAAGCTGCCGAAAATGCCGAAAAATATATGCTACGATAGTAGCAGGTGCTACAGGGGTTTCATGGCATCCTTCTTCTTTCTAGCGAGGGCGCATCACGCGTCCTCTTTTTGTGTAAATTTTTGGAAACCGGCGACGCCGGAAGGGAGAACTTGGCGCAGGGGCGGGGGCGCGAGATATGAGTATGAGATACACGAGATGCAAGCCCGCGTGGGCGGTGCGCTTCTACTCATCCAAAGAGTGGCTAAAGATCCGGGAGTATGTGCTGGAGCGCGATCACTACCTGTGCCAGTGCCACAAGCTGTGGGGCGGAAAACCATGCGGCAGGCTGGCCACAGTCGTGCACCACATAAAAGAGCTGGTGGACTATCCCGAGCTGGCACTCGATGAGAAGAACCTCGTCTCTTTGTCGTGGGTCTGCCACGAAAAAACCAAAAAAAGGACGAAAAAAGAAAAACCGGGCGGCGTTCGGGTCATCAAGGCGTGATATCCCCCTCCCCCAAAAAGCGGGCGGAGGGGGCGCCCTGACCGCGCCCCCCTAT
>ENA-OPCP01000616-OPCP01000616.1-human-gut-metagenome-genome-assembly--contig:-NODE-616-length-29667-cov-22.602560_pt1 | contig 29667 bp, 18 predicted proteins | sample MGYA00241563_ERZ501477 | MGnify/ENA primary metagenome ERZ501477 (study PRJEB25962, sample SAMEA2042572) | human gut metagenome | biome: human gut; feature: human-associated habitat; material: faeces... | reverse complement strand
GGATGAGGTTGCACTGCGGCCTGAGTGGATGAGGATTCTCCATGATACGCTTCCTATATGTAAGATTTCTATTCCTGGTTCACACGATAGCGGTAGTATCAAAGGAGGGCATATGTTGAAAACACAAGCAACAGATATTCCTGCTCAATTACGGCAAGGCATCCGTGCTTTCGATATCCGTTTGGAAAAGAAGGGTAATAAACTGGGGGTGTTTCACAGTCATGCCTTTCAGGATATATATTGGGAAGATGATGTTTTACCTGCTTTTATACACTTTCTGCAAACATATCCTTCTGAGACTTTGATTGTTTCCTTGAAAAAGGAAGGGGGAGAATTGCGGGATTATGCTTCTCTGCTGTCCGTTTCTTTAAGCAGCCCTGAGTATCAAAGTTATTTCGTGATGGACTTTCGCCCTGAACTGACGCTGAAAGATTGCCGTGGAAAGATTCTTTTCCTGCATAGGGATCATGCTATGGATAATTATCCTGGAGCAGCATGTGTAGGTTGGGAGGATGACAGTACTTGCCTGCTCACTCTTCGCAATAAAGATGGTAAGGAAGGAGTGGCTTTGCTCGAAGATGAATATCAATATGAATCGGGTGAGGAGGCCGGGAAGAAGGTAGGGGTTTGTGTCCGTAATATTGAAGGGATGTCTGCTGAGCCGGTTTCCTCACGTCGGTGGGGAATTACTTTTGTAAGTGCGACGGGGCTGCCCTTGGGAACCCCTAAAGTCTTTGCTGATAAGGTGAACAAGCCTATTGCTGACTATTTAAAACAAAAGAATAGCCGGAATTGCGGTATTGTTTTTATCGATTTTGTCAGTGAACCTGGAGGAAAAGATTTGGTGGAATATTTGATTGACAGTAATGTTTGCGCAAAATGAAGATTTATATGCGCAATTGGGAATACTGAAAAAAAAGCATTTTCTTAATTTTGCACATGTTGAACACCTTAATGTTATATACTATGAAACTGTCAATAGATTTAGGAGGAACCAATATTCGAATAGCCCAAGTGGAAAAAGGGAACTGCTTGAATAAAGTGTCGGTTCCATGTTTAGCTCAGCAAGATGCTTCTACTGTGCTAAACCAGCTTTCCCAGCTTATTCGGAATATGATGAATGAGCAGGTAGATGGTATCGGTATCGGTGTCCCTTCAATTGTTGATCCGGAGAAAGGAATTGTATATAATGTAGCAAATATATCTTCTTGGAAAGAAATACACTTGAAGGAGATTTTGGAGAACGAATTCAAGGTGGCAGTTGCCATTAATAATGATTCCAACTGTTTCACTTTGGGGGAGAGCCTATACGGCGAAGGAAAATCTTATACCAACATGGTAGGCGTTACTATTGGGACCGGAATTGGAGCTGGCGTTGTCATTGGCCGTCGTTTGTATGGTGGGCAATATATGGGAGCCGGTGAGATAGGCTCATTTCCTTATTTGGACTCTGATTTTGAACATTATTGCAGTAGTTTCTTGTTTAAACGTTATGGCACTACCGGTGCGGTAGTAGCTGAAAAAGCCCAGCAAGGAGAACAAGCTGCATTGGAGATTTGGAAAGAGTTTGGGAGGCATTTGGGTAATCTTATAAAGGCAATTCTTTTTGCCTATGCTCCCCAGGCTATTGTTTTAGGAGGCGGTATTGTATCGGCTTTTCCTTTCTTTAAAAATGCTATGGAACAAACAATGCAAAGTTTTCCCTACAAGATTATATCGGATAATGTGAGTGTGGTGGCTTCGCATCAAAAGGATTCCAGTTTATTGGGTGCTGCCGCTCTTCTTGAGTAATAATCCCTATACGGTTTGATTGAAAATAATAAATATTTTGCAGTTATATTATTTTACGCATAAATAAGGACTGTTAGGGAATTGTTCCTTTTGTAATAACTATGTAATTCTGCTTTCTGACCTTTGTGGCGGAATTATAATTTTCTATATTATAAACTTTAAATTTTGAATGCATGAAACAAGTAAATCTTAGAATCTATCGAACGATTCTGACCCTATTGTTGGGACTGTTCTTGTCGGCAGGTGCTTATGCACAGCAGATTTCTGTGAAAGGAACAGTAAAGGATCAGACTGGCGAACCTGTGATTGGTGCCAATGTGTTAGTAAAGGGGACGACTAATGGAGTGATTACGGACGTTGACGGAAACTTTAATGTTTCGGCCGATAAAAACGGCGTATTGGTAATCAGTTTTGTCGGCTATGTGACTCAGGAAGTACTAGTGGCAGAAAAACAAATGGTAATTGTGCTTAAAGAGGATACAGAACTTCTGGATGAGGTTGTTGTATTAGGGTATGGTGCGAATACACGTAAGCAGGACTTGTCTGCTTCAGTGGGTGTAGTAAGTAATACTGAAGAATTGGCTGCTCGCCCGGTAACTTCTACCGAAGGCATGCTGCAGGGACAGCTGGCAGGTGTTACCATTACGGCCGATGGTGGCGACCCAACTTCTTCTCCTAACATTGTGATTCGTGGTCAAGGCTCACAAGATGGAGACAATGTACTTTGGGTTGTGGACGGTGTTCCCGGTGCACCTATCTCATCCATGAATGATATTGAAAGTATCGTTGTTTTGAAGGATGCTGCTTCTGCTGCTATCTATGGCGCACAGTCTGGTGCAGGTGGTGTTGTGTTGGTAACTACCAAAAAAGCGAAACAAGGTGCTCCTTCGTTGACTTATGACGGCACTTTTGGTATTCGTCAGGCTACCAATTTGATAGAACCACTGAATGCGGAGCAGCAGATTGAGATGCGTAAGATATCTCATCAAAATGCAGGACTTTCGCTTCCAGTCGGTTGGGATGTTACCAAAAATCCATGGATAGGTACGACTCGTACTGATTGGATGGATGAGATTTTCCGCACTGCCTTCTACCAACGTCATAACGTAGCGTTGAATGTAGGTTCTGATAATTTTTCAAATCGTATATCTTTTGCTTACGATAATGATGAAGGTGTTTTGATTAATACTTTCAAGAAGAATCTTACATTACGTTATAATGGTAAAATGCAGCTGAACAAGTGGGTGAGCGTCAGTGAGGATTTTGTATGGCAGAACACTACCCAACGTTCCAAAGCTACGGATAACGATGCTTATACAGGACCTATCCTTTCGGCTATCTACATGCCGGCAAGTGCCACTGTCTATAATCCGTTGGACGGAAGTTATGGTGGTGTGACTACGGAAGATCCTGCCTATATTGAAAAATATGGTTCGAATTTCTCTGATATCCACGGGGATGCTGTAAATCCGGTACGTCTATTGGAAGCAGAGAATTTGTATGACAAGATAAGTGACATATGGAGCACTACCAGCTTGGAGATAGCTAATGTACTTCCTGGATTGAAGTTTACGAGTCGTTTTACTTATAATATGAAGACTAATCATTACAAGAAGTTCAATCCTATTCGTGATGAAGTAGGTAAACCGGCTTTGTCGAATAATCTTCAAGAAACTACTTACCGTAGAGATGCTTGGAAGACGGAAAATACCCTGACTTATGATAAGACATTCGGTGAACATACGGTTGGTGCCTTGTTCTCGACTACGGCAGATCATTCTGAAACGCGTGGACTGGAAGTGACGGGTAAGGATTTTGCGGATGAATCGGAATTTTTACAATACATGGCGTATGCAGGATCAGTGACAGCATCTGACTATTTGACTGGACCTGATGCCAATGTATCGTTGATTGCCCGTTTGGCTTATTCTTATAATGACCGTTATTTTGCTACTGCATCTTGGCGTCGTGATTATGCTGGACGTTTGCCTAAGGAAAATAACTATGGTGATTTCCCTGCAGTGACCCTTGGATGGAAAATATCTAATGAAAAATTCTTTAAGAAGAGTGATTTTATCAGTTTGCTGAAATTGCGTGCTTCTTGGGGGCGTGTAGGTAATTTGAGCTCTATAGGGCTTAATTATAAGTCTGCTTTGTTGAAGAAAAGCTCGTGGACAGAACAAGCACAATATGGTCCTGAGGCAAATAATATCTGGAATACTTTGATTTACAACGGCTCTGCGTTAAATCCTGATTTGACCTGGGAAACTTCAGAACAGACTGACTTGGGCTTGGATGTTGAGATGTTTAAAAACCGTTTGTCGGTATCATTAGACTATTTTGATAAACGTACTTTCAATTTGATTCAGACACAATCAATGGGGTGGCCTTCTACTATGGGACTCGATGCCATGTTAATCAATCAAGGTGAAGTGCGTAACCGTGGCTTTGAGATTCAAGCTAATTGGAGCGATAAGATTAACAAAAACCTTTCTTATTTCGTATCGGGTAACTTCTCGTATTTAAAGAACTGGGTATCAGATATAGGTGTGAAGGATGCGGATGGCAATCCGGGTTTGTGGCCTAATGATAAAAGGTTCCGTAGCATCCCTTATATGATGCAGAGTACGGAAGGGGAACCTCTGAATTCCTTCTACTTGATTAAGACAGATGGTTTGTTCCAAAGTGATGCAGAAGTTGCCGAGTGGAATGCTAAACATGGAACATATGTGACCAATGATAATGGTGAAAAAGAGTGGGTAGGTATTCAGCCGAATGCCAAGGCTGGTGACTTGAAGTTTGTGGATCATAATGGCGATGGTAAAATTACGGATGCAGACCGTCAGTATATGGGTAGTGCGACTCCGAAGACGACTTTTGCCTTTACATTGGGAATGACGTGGAAAAAACTTTCTTTCAGTGCCATGTTCCAGGGAGTAGGTGGAGCAAAAGCTTTATATGTAGGAAAGTACATGCTGTTGAGTGATGTAGAAGGAAACTTTAACCGTTCCAGCGAGATATTGAATGCTTGGAGTCCTACAAATACCGGTTCTGATATTCCTCGTTTGTCAAAGAATGACCCGAATGGAAACTTTACGACTGCATCTGATTGGTATTTGGAGAATGCTTCTTATCTGCGTTTGAAGAATGTAACCCTTTCTTATGATTTAAGCGATGTATTCCGCAAGTGGTCTCATTTGAATGACCGTAACAGCCGTTTGTCTGTGTACTTCAGTGGTGAAAATCTTGCTACTATCACTGGATATTCTGGTATGGATCCTGAATGTGGTGGCTGGGATGCTTTGAAATATCCGGTATCTCGCGTATTATCTGTTGGTGTAAAATTGACTTACTAATAATTAATAGAGAAGAATGATTATGAAAAAAAATATATTATTTTTTGCGATGTCTGCCACATTGCTTATGAGTTCTTGCAGTGACTTCCTTGATGTGCAACCAGAGGGAGATGCTACTACAACGACTTATTTTACCAATGACCTGCAGGCTATTGATGCTGTAGATGCATTGTATGAAAGATTTCATCAGGAAGCTGTATATGGACGCGAACTGTTTTGGGAACAAGGTGCCGCGTGCGACGTTGTGTGGGGAAAGACCCGTGATTTTCCAACACTTGCTACATTGAAATATACAGGAGACGAATCCCCTTTGCGTACTATTTTTGATACTATGTACAAAGTGATGGCACGTTCCAACTGGGTAATACAAGAGTTGCTTAAGAAAGGGAAAAGCACCACTTTGAGTGATATTGAAAAGAGAAGTCTCGGTGAAGCTTACTTCACTCGTGGATGGGCTCATTTCTTGATCGCTTATCGTTACGGTCTTGATACACAAGGGGTACCTTTTGTCCGTTATGAAGATTTTGAAGGTGGCTATGACAATTCTATTCCTCCTCAGCAAGCTTCGGTCATCGATAATTATAAATTGATTATCTCGGATATGGACAAGGCAATAGAGTATTTGCCCCGTTTTGAAGAGTATGGAGATAATGATAGAGGACGCGCGCACGATGCGGCTGCAGTAGCTTTTAAAGCTAAAGTTTATGCTTATTGGGCAACTTGGGATGCTACACAATGGGGAAATGTAATCAGTATGGTCAATGAACTGGAAACTGCTTACGGACGTGATTTAGCCGGTACTTATGAAGAGTTGTTCTCTTCTGATTTCTCTAAATGGTGGAATAAAGAGTATATTTGGACTATTCCTGGAAATGGTGGCTCTCAAGGTGGCGGTTCGGAGTTTCCGGGAGTTGTCCTTGAGAACAAAGGCTGGGGACAATATAATGGCTGGGGACAGAACAAGCCGTCTTATGATATTTACGAAGAGATGTTGAAAGACGGAGCTGGTAATGACCGTTTGGTTCGTACGGTTTTAGAGTATGGTCAGGAATTTCAATTCTTGGGTGAATCCCGTGCTTTTTATTCAAGCTCGGATATTGAATCCGGTTTTATGATTAATAAATACATGGATCCCTTTAAGTATGAAGATGCAGCCAATAAGGGGTATATCAATACAAACGGAGACTGGCCGACAGTACGTATTAATTTCCCGGTTATCCGTTTTGCAGAAATGTTACTTTTCCGTGCGGAAGCTTATTTGATGACTAATAAAGCGGACTTGGCTACGGCTGATTTGAATCGCATTCGTAAACGTGCCAATGTTGCATTATTGACGGGCACTGCTACTATGGCTGACCTATATCATGAACGCCGTTGTGAATTGGCATTTGAGTTTACAGACCATTTATATGATTTGAAACGCTGGTATCGCTCAGGCAATACTGAAATAAAGGCTTTGGCTGCTGCCGAATTGAATGCCCGTCCGCGCGTACGTCATTATGCCAACCGCCAGGACCCTGCTTCCACATTCGTTGTAGGTGAGTATGAGGATTATACGGATAAGATTGCTTATCAGGATTACATGATCGTATTCCCTTATCCTTCGGTTCAGATTACCAAATCTGATGGTAAGTTAAAACAGAATCCTCATTATGATTGATATTTTCTCTGAAAGAGATAAAATATAAAAAAAGACCTCATTGCCATTGGTCTAATCTGCAGGGGTTGGTATTTTCGGGTATTGATCCTTGCAGATATTTCTTCTTTTTCTTTCATTTGCAAAGGCTATTCATAAAATCATTTTAATATACGGAGAGGCGGCATTCCCGACAGTCCGCAGCGCTCTTCAAATATACAGTCTGATGAAATTAAAAACTCTTATATGCGCAGCTGCTGCGTTCTTGGCTTGCTGCTCTTGTACGTCCGGTGAACAATCTCCCGTAGACTATGTAGACCCTTTTATCGGTACCGGTTTCCACGGACATACCTATCCGGGAGCAACAGTGCCTTTTGGGGCAGTGCAGCTAAGTCCTGACACGCGTGCCGGAAACTGGGATGCTTGTTCGGGGTATCATTATAATGATACGACTCTAAAAGGTTTTTCACACACACATTTAAGTGGGACCGGATGCATTGATCTTGGGGATATACTGTTTCGTCCTACTACGCTGAAACCGGATTTGACTACCGAAAACATTTACCAGCCGGCGGCTTTTTCCCATAAAGACGAAGATGCTTCTGCCGGATATTATTCGGTTGTTCTGAAAGAAGAAGGAATAAAAGCTGAATTGACGGTAACGGCACACGCCGGTATGCACCGCTATACGTTTCCTTCCGGCAAAGAAGCATCTATTATTATAGATTTGACTCATTTGCTTGATAACGAATATATTTATGAGGCTGAACTTGAACAGACTGCCGCCAACGAAATAATAGGTATGCGCAGAACCAGGGGATGGACGGACAATCAGTACGTTTATTTTGTAGCCCAGTTCTCGAAACCTTTTCAGGCCATAGACTTTATACAGAATAAAAAGATGGTTTCTGCAGGAGTTAAGTTGATCGGTACCGATTTGCAGGCTTGCTTGTCCTTCGATAATAGTAATGGAGAGCCGGTTATAGCCAAAGTTGGATTATCCATTGTCAGTGAAAAGAATGCACGTGAGAATTTGGAAACCGAGGTGATAGGTTTCGATTTTGATGCCGTGCGTAGTGCTGCCCGTTCCGCTTGGGAACAAGCTCTCTCTGCTATTACGGTAGAAGGCGGCAATACGGACGACTTGAAGAATTTCTATACAGCCATGTATCATTCTATGGTTGTACCCAATGTCGTGAGTGATGTCAATGGTGAGTACCGCCGTCATAATATGGAGGTTGGGCAACTGCCAAAAGGTAAAGTGCAATATTCTACATTTTCGCTTTGGGATACTTTCCGTGCATGGAATCCGTTGATGACTTTGATTGATACAACTTTGGTCAATAATATGATAAATTCCTTTTTGGACATTTACGAATCTTCGGGTGAACTTCCTATCTGGCCGCTTTCTGCCGGAGAGACGGGAACTATGATTGGTTATCATGCAGTGTCCGTTATAGCAGATGCTTATATGAAGGGTATTAGAGGATTTGACGCGGAAAAAGCGTTGGAAGCTATGGTAGTTTCTTCTGAAAAGAACAAAAAGGGAGCCGATTACTATATTCAGAATGGCTTTATTCCTTCTAATATAAAGAAAGAGTCCATCTCTTGTTTGCTGGAGTTTGCCTATGATGACTGGTGTATTGCACGTATGGCTCAGGAAATGGGTAAGGATGATATTTATCAAAAGTATATTCAACGTTCCCAGAACTATATCAATGTTTTTGATGGTAATACAAAATTCTTCCGCCCCAAGCGGATGGATGGGAACTGGGAAACTCCCTTCAATCCTATTGAGGTAGGTCGTGCCTATACGGAAGCCACAGCCTGGCAGTATCGCTTCTTTGTACCTCACGATGTAAGCGGTATGGCACAACTGTTTGGTGGTAAGAAAGAGTTTATTACCGCACTCGATTCTATCTTTACAGTAGAGTCGGATGTACATGGCGATTTAGTGGATATTACCGGACTGATAGGTCAATATGTTCATGGCAATGAGCCGAGCCATCATATCGCCTATCTGTACGATTACGTCGGACAGCCTTGGAAGACGCAGGAAATGACACGCCGTCTGCTCCATGAAATGTACGCTCCTACGCCTGAAGGAATCATTGGTAATGAAGATTGTGGACAGATGTCCGGTTGGTATATATTATCCAGCTTGGGTATTTATTCAGTTTGTCCGGGAAGCAATGAATTTGCACTGACTACTCCTCTATTTGAGAAAGCGGTTGTCAACCTGGCAAATAGAAAGACTTTGACCATCCTTGCCAACAATCCGAAGAAGAATGTCTATATCACAAAAGTAGAATTGAACGGACAACCGATAGATGTAAATTTTATTACTTATGCACAGTTGATGGAAGGTGGAGAACTTCGTTTTACTTTGTCCGATAAGCCGAATATGGAGAGAGGTGTTTCCTCTGAAGCATCCCCTTATTCCTATACTAAAGATGAAGTCGTTTCCATTCCCTATGTGGATAAGGATTTGAACTTGTTTATGGATAAGGTAACGGTTGCATTGGCCACAACAACCAAGGATGCCGAAATCAGATATACATTGGATGGCAGCGAGCCCACAGAGCAGTCGGCATTGTACGAGCAGCCTTTTGAACTGGACAAGACCACTTTAATAAAAGCCAAAGGATTCAAGGAAGGTCTCCGCTCAAGCAGAACATTATCCATATCGGCAACGAAAGCTGAATTAAAGGCTGCTCTTTCTGTAAATCCTACTCAGAATGGTACATCTTATAAGTACTTTGAAGGCACTTACCAGAAAGTGGCTGATGTAGAAAAGTCACCGTTGCTGGAGTCTGGTGTCATGCCCGAACCTTCTATTAAGGGTGCTAAGCAGGAGGATCATTTCGGTTATATCTTTTCTGGATTGATAAATGTTCCCGAAGATGGGGTCTATACTTTCCAGACCCGTTCGGACGATGGCAGTGTCTTGTACATTCACGATGAGCAGGTAGTCAATAATGATGCTTCCCATGCTGCAATTCCTGCTACCGGAATGGTCGCGCTGAAGAAAGGTTTTCATCCTTACAAGCTCTATTACTTTGAAGATTATGAAGGTGAGTATTTGAGCTGGGCTTGGAAACTGCCTTCTGCCGAGAAGTTGGCACCCATCCCTGCATCGGCTTTATTTGTGAAATAATAGTTTAATATATATGCTATGAGAAAGTTATTTTTGTTATTTTTACCTTTGTTCGCTGCATCATGCGGACAGGTGAAGCAGCAGGCACCTGCACCAGAGCCCGTTAATGTCATGAGTTTCAATATTCGCTATGACAATCCGGAAGATAGCTTGGACAACTGGCAATACCGTAAAGACCGCGCGGCAAATGCCATCCGTTTTTATGATGTGGATATATTGGGTACGCAAGAAGTACTTCATAATCAGTTGGAAGACCTTAAACAACGATTACCGGAATACGGAGTCATCGGTGTAGGTCGTGAAGATGGAAAGGAAAAGGGTGAATATAGTGCACTCTGGTATAAGAAAGATCGTTTCAACTTGCTGGATTCTGGCTATTTCTGGTTGAGCGAGACTCCTGAAGTTGCCGGTTCCAAGGGCTGGGATGGAGCTTGTGAGCGTATCGCTTCATGGGCAAAACTGCAAGATAAAGTAAGTGGCAAGGAGTTCTTCGCATTGAATACCCACTTGGATCATGTAGGTGTTGCTGCACGTCGTGAAGGTATAAGCCTTATGCTGGATAAAGTAAATGAGTTGAGTGGTAACTTACCCGTAGTAGTAACGGGCGACTTTAATGCTAGTCCGGAATCGGATGTCATCAAACACGTGACTGACCCTTCCAATCCGGAACACTTGACAGATGCACGCCAGGCATCGGCAATTGTTTATGGTCCGGCATGGAGTTTCCATGATTTCGGAAAGATTCCTTACGATAAACGTCCGCTGATTGATTACGTTTTTGTACGTAATGGACTGAAAGTTTTGAGGTATGGTGTATTGGCTGAAACAGAGAATAATGCTTTCCTCTCCGACCATGCCCCTATTTTAGTAACGGTTGAATAATAAAACAATAATTATGACTAAGATATTAAGAATATGTATCGTTATGCTCTTGGCAGTCTTGCTACTGCCGGTAGAGTTATCGGCACAAAGCCGCCGTGATAAAGAACAGACCTATGTTTTGGACCAACCTTATGAGGTGACAAAGATTACCCCTCCCCAGGGCAAGAAGATAAAGAATGTCATCTTGATGATTGGTGATGGCATGAGTCTTATGCACGTATATTCTGCCTGGACAGCCAATCGAGGCAAGTTGTTTTTGGATAACTGCCAGGTAGTGGGTTTGTCTAAAACCTATTGTGCCAACAAGCTGATTACAGACTCGGGAGCGGGTGGAACAGCCATAGCTACGGGGCGGAAGACAAACTATCATTCTGTGGGTGTAGATACCGAAGGACGTCCTTTGAAATCATTGGTAGACCTGGCTGCTGCTAAAGGTAAATCGACCGGTATAGCGGTGACTTGCCGTCTGTGGGATGCCACTCCTGCTGATTTTTGTTGCCATAACAAGGATAGGGATGCGGAAGCTGAAATCGTAGCAGATTACGTTAATTGCAGTGCCGATTATGTATTCGGTGGAGGTGCCAAGCTTTTCGAAAACCGTGAAGATGGACGTGACTTGTTTAAGGAACTACGCGATAAAGGATTTCAGACTCCTCGCAGTTGGGATGAATTGGCTGGCATAAAGAGTGGTAAGGTATTTGCCGTACCTTATCCCGTCGATACTCCTCTTCCTGCTGAACGTGGCGACCTTTTGGCACGTGCTTCATTGAAAGGTATCGAATTGCTGGACCAAAATAAAAACGGTTTCTTTATGATGATAGAAGGTTCGCAGCTGGATGACTACGGACACTTCAATGACATTGATTTGCTGATGCAGGAAACACATGACTTTGACCGTACTATCGGTGCCATTTATGAATGGGCTGCCAAGGATGGAGAAACATTGGTAGTAGTTACTGCAGACCATGAGACTGGTGGACTTACGTTGGTTGATGGAGATTTGGCAGAAGGCAGAATCGTATGTAAGTTCTCTACCGGTGGTCATAGCGGTGTAATGGTACCAGTGTATGCTTTTGGTCCCGGTGCAGAGGAGTTTACAGGGATTTTTGAAAATACTGCTATCTTTGACAAGATAAAAAAACTGCTCAATTTGTAATTTAAAAAATAACGATTTCCTATGTTGAAACACATTTTATTGGTAAGCTTGCTTTCTTTTTCCACTCTCCCTTTGCTGAAAGCTCAGAGCTGTGGCAATGATGAAAAGTATCATTTGCCTTATAAAAATACATATGTAAAGGAACCGCTGGTCACTGAAAATGAGTATCGTGTGGCAAAACCTGAGACGATTGTGCCGAAAAGCTTCGAAGAAGCTCGGCAGATTCTTCCCAATCCCATTTGGGGTGGACATGACAAGGAACTTGAAATGTATTGGAAGGCATGGGAAATAGCTATCGGCAATATTCGTGCTCCTCAAGCAGGCTCGGGTTTTGTCTCAAGCTATTTGGATACAGCTTATAATGGTAATATCTTTATGTGGGATTCCTCTTTCATTCTGATGTTTGCCCGCTATGGTACCCGTTTCTTTCCTTTCCAGAATACGCTGAACAACTTTTACGCCAAGCAGCATCCCGACGGTTTCATTTGCCGTGAAATAAAGGCGGATGGTGCCGATTGCTTTGAACGCTATGATCCGGTGAGTACCGGACCGAATTTGATGCCTTGGTGTGAGATGGTCTATTTCCATCAGTTTGGTGATACGGAACGCCTGCACAAGATATTTCCGGTACTTTGTGCTTATTATAAGTGGTTGAAATTGAACCATACTTGGAGAAATGGAACCTACTGGTCAAGCGGATGGGGGACCGGCATGGATAATATGCCCCGTGTTCCGTCGGAATACAGCCCTATCTACAGTCACGGGCATATGATTTGGTTAGATACAAACCTACAGCAATTATTTACTGCCAATTTACTACTTGAGATGGGCTTTTATCTGGAACGTTGGCAAGAGATAGAAGAGTTTGAAGACGAAGCCAAAATGCTGGGAAAATATATCCATGACAATCTTTGGGATGAAAAGACCGGTTTCCTTTATGACCAGTATGCTGACGGTACGCTCTGTACAACCAAGGGAATAGGTGCCTATTGGGCTCTGTTTACTGATGTATTGGATTCTGTACAGTTGGACCGCATGGTGAAGGAATTGGATAATCCTGCCACATTCAACCGGAAACACCGTATTCCTTCTTTGTCTGCCGATAATCCCAAGTACAAGGAGAATGGCCGTTATTGGCAGGGTGGCGTATGGCCGGGAACTAATTACATGGTGATGCAGGGCCTTGTGCAGAAAGGTTATGGTAAACTGGCACGGGAGATTTGTTTGAATCATTATGCCCAGGTGTTTGAGGTCTATAAGAAGACTGGAACTTTTTGGGAATATTATGCTCCGGAAAGTGCTGAGCCGGGATTTATGGCAAGGGATAATTTTGTGGGTTGGGCAGGACTTCCTCCTATTGCTGAATTGATAGAATTTATTATCGGTATTCGGGGAGATTATGCCAAAAAGCAGATTATCTGGGATATGAATTTGACGGAGATTAACGGCATAGAACGCTATCCTTTTGGTCCCGAAGGGCTTATCTCCTTAAAAGCTGAAGCACGCCGTTCTGCAAGTGATGAACCCCGTATCACAGTAGATTCTAATATTGATTTTGAACTGTGTGTACTCTATGGTGGAAAAGAGAAAAAGATAAATGTGACATCCGGTAAGCATACCTATTAAAGAAGAAATCAATCATGAAAAACAATATGTCAAGACGCCAATTTCTGAAGACTGGCGGGCTTGCCTTGGCTGCAATGACCTTTCAGCCCGCTTCCGTATTATCTTCATCCGGGACTTTCAGCCAGAGATATGTTTCGTTGCGTCCTTCTGCAAGCAAAAGGAGCTTCATTTCGAAGGCAGTAGATGCTGCTATTGAAGAAGCAAAGCCTAAAATAAAGGACGAGAAGTTGCGTTGGATGTTCGAGAACTGTTTTCCCAATACGCTTGACACTACTGTCAGATATAGAGTGAAGAATGGCAGACCAGATACTTTCGTCATTACAGGTGATATAGATGCCATGTGGCTGCGCGACTCTTCAGCGCAAGTATGGCCCTATCTGCCGTTGATGAAGAAAGATAAGGACTTGCAGTTGATGGTGGCAGGACTTGTCAACAGACAGACTGAATGTATCTTGATAGACCCGTATGCCAATGCCTTCAACGACGGGCCGTTGGGCAGCTATTGGGAAACCGACCATACACAACATATGGTTAAGGAACTGCATGAACGCAAATGGGAGATAGATTCTTTGTGCTATCCCATTCGTCTGGCTTATCATTATTGGCAATACACGGAAGACACGTCTGTGTTCGATGAAAATTGGCATAAAGCTATGCTGCTGGTGGTCAAGACCTTTAAAGAGCAACAGAGGAAACAAGGCTTAGGACCTTATAGCTTTACGCGCGATTGCGACCGCTCTACAGATTCGCAGATTAACAACGGATGGGGAGCACCGGTAAAGCCGGTCGGCTTAATCGTTTCTTCTTTCCGTCCGTCAGATGATGCTACACAATACGGTTTTCTGATTCCTGCTAATATGTTTGCGGTTGTGTCATTGCGCCAATTGGCTGAGATAGAGGATAAAGTTTATGGAAACAAGGACTTCTCCGGAGAATGTATAACATTGGCAGATGAAGTGGATGCAGCTATCCGTAGGTATGGTACTTTCAATCATCCGGTTTGTGGACGTATTTATGCCTTTGAGGTCGACGGTTTTGGTAACGCGCTTTGTATGGACGATGCCAATGTACCCAGTTTGCTGGCTGCGCCTTATCTGGGTTATTGTTCTTTTAAAGATGCGATTTATCAGAATACCCGTAAAATGATATGGAGCGGCAATAATCCTTATTTCTTTAAAGGAAAAGCCGGTGAAGGGGTAGGAGGTCCTCATGTGGGATTGAATTATATCTGGCCGATGAGCATCATTATGAAGGCTTTTACAACGGATGATTCCGAAGAAATACGTGCTTGTCTGAAGCAACTTCGTGATACGGATGGAGGGACGGGCTTTATGCATGAGTCTTTCCATTCGGAGGATGCCGCGGACTTTACTCGTTCCTGGTTTGCCTGGACAAATACTTTGTTCGGTGAACTGATACTGAATACAATCAAGGAATATCCCAACTTATTATCCCAAATACTATGAAGATAAGATATTGGTTACTGGCTATGTCATTCATTTTTCTCTCTTGTGGGAGAGTGGCTGATGATGTAGCGGCAAACTATGGTATTATACCCATGCCGAATGAACTTGCTCCAATGCAGGGAGTGTATGTCCTGCAAGGGGAAAAAACAGTGGCTGTCCCTTCCGGGGAAGCCGCGATGAAAGTTTTTCATTATTTGGAGGATGCGTTGAAAAACACTTCTGTAACGCTGAAGGGTATTTCGGAAACGGGAAAGGCCGATATTTGCTTATCTATAGATAATTCCTTGCCCAATGAGGCCTATACATTGGAGGTTTCTTCTGATAGGATAAATATATCTTCCAATGAAACTGCCGCCGGATTTTTTTATGGTGTCCAGTCTTTGCTGCAGCTCATGCCGGCAGCCATTTATGATGGTGACCGGAAATACGAAGGAAAGATTAGGATTCCTGCTGTCAGCATTACGGATGCTCCCCGTTTCCCTCATCGTGGGGCTATGATGGATGTAGGACGTAATTTTCTGCCCAAAGAGGAAGTGCTGAAGTTTCTTGATTTGATGGCATTCTATAAATTGAATAAATTCCATTTTCATCTGACAGATGACCAAGGATGGAGAATAGAAATAAAGAAATACCCGAAACTGACTGAAATAGGTTCTTATCGTAAACAGACTCAGATAGGACACTCTGATTATTATTTTCCACGGCGTTACGATGGAAAAGAAAAGAGAGGCTATTATACGCAGGAAGAAATAAAGGAAATTGTGAAGTATGCATCCGACCGTTTCATTACGGTCATTCCCGAAATTGAAATGCCGGGACATGCATCCGCAGCACTGGCTTCCTATCCGGAACTTTCTTGCGGACTGGGAAAGACTTATGTGGTGCGTGATTATTTTGATGTTTTTGATGAGGTCTATTGTCCCAAAGAGCATACATTTGAATTCTTACAAAATGTGCTGACCGAAGTTATGGAACTCTTCCCCAGCCATTATATCCACATTGGTGGAGATGAGTGTCCCAAGAAAGCATGGAAGAAGTGTGCCCATTGCCAGCATTTGATGAAGTGGGAAGGTCTGCCCAACGAAGAAGCTCTGCAAAGTTGGTTTATCCATCGGATTGAGCAATTTGTGAACAGTAAAGGGCGTGACATCATCGGGTGGGATGAGATTCTGGAAGGAGGGCTTGCCCCTAATGCTACCGTCATGTCATGGCGTGGCGAGAAAGGAGGTATCGAAGCGGCTCGCCAACGGCATAAAGTCATTATGACACCCGGCAAAAAGTGTTATTTGGATTACTACCAGGAAAGTCCGGAATTTGCCCCGTTGGCTATCGGCGGTTTTCTTCCGTTGGATACGGTGTACAATTATAACCCGCTTCCTGCTGAACTGACTCCGGAAGAACAAGCTTATATAATAGGTGTACAAGCCAATATCTGGGGAGAGTACATACAGACTCCCGAGTATTTTGAATATATGGCTTTCCCTCGTTTGCTGGCTATGTCAGAGGTGCAATGGACACAGCCGGAACATAAGGACTTCGAGTCGTTTGCCCGTAGGCTGGATAAGGAGTTTGAACGATTGGATTATTGCGGAGTGAATGCTTGCCGCAACTTCTATGAAGTCAATCAGGCTGGTGCGTGGAACAAGTCGCAGCAGACTTATGAGGTGACTTTGAACACCTTCTGTCCGGATGCCGATATTTACTATGCGGTAAATGATTCAACGGTCAACACTTCATCTTCCCTTTATGAGACTCCGATACCGTTGGACGAGGATGCAACTATTTATTCGGCAGTTTACAGAAGCGGTAAGCCGCTAGGGAAAGTGACCCGCAAGAGTTTTGCTGTAAACAAGGCAACCGGATGTGACTATACTTGTAATCCTGAAGCAGGATGGGAACACTTGAATAAAGGCTTCGGGCTGACTGATGGACGACGTGGCTATGCCCGCGACATGCGTCGCTGGATTAGCTTCTACCAGGATACTGTACAGATTGTAGTGGAACTGAAGAAACCTCAAAAAGTCAAGGAAGTGGCCTTTTCTTCTTTATGGCGGCCGGTAAATGAGATATGGCCGGCAAGAGCGATGGGTGTCTCTGTTTCAATGGATGGTCAGACTTTTATTCCGGTGGGCACTAAACGGCTGACTTATGATTTTAGCTTGACGGAAGGCACCCGTTTTCCGGCATCTCTTTCATTTGCCGAAACGGAAGCTACATTTGTCCGCTTGGAATTATTGAGTGGTGGCTTGTGCCCGAAAGGATATTTTCATGAAGGGTTGCAGAGTGAGTTGGCAATAGATGAAATAGAAATATATTAATCTCAAGAAATTATGAAGAAAATAGTTGTTCTTTTAGTTGTACTGTTGGGCTGTATGCCGGTAACGGCTTTTGCGCAGAAGCAATTCTTTTTTAAGGATGGCAAGTTTGTAGTAGCACTGTTTACAGATTTGCACTGGATGCCGGGTTCTGCAAAGTGTGCCGAAACGGCAGCTACTATCCGTGCTGTCCTGGCAGCCGAACATCCGGACATTGCTATACTGAGTGGGGATGTGGTGACCGATGACCCTGCTATGGATGGATGGAAAAGTGTAGTGGATATTTTCAATGAAGCCAAGATGCCTTTTGTGGTGATGATGGGAAACCATGATGCAGAATACTTGACGCGCAATGAAATCTATGATTTCCTCTTGAAGTCTCCCTACTATGTGGGGGCAAAAGGCCCTGAAGATATTATGGGATGTGGTAATTGTGTGATTTCTATTTATAGTCCGGAGAAGAAGGACCAGGTAGAGGCATTGCTCTATTGCATGGATTCCAACGACTATCAGCCTAATAAAATCTATGGTGCTTACGACTGGATTCATTTCGACCAAATAGAATGGTACAGAAAGCAAAGTAAACACTTTGCAGAGAAGAACGGTGGTAATCCCGTTCCTGCTTTGGCCTTTTTCCATATTCCGCTGATTGAATACAACGAAATCAGAGGTGACGGGAAAACTTATGGCAATGACAAAGAAGGTGGAGTTGCCTCTGCTAATATCAATTCCGGTATGTTTGCTTCCTTCCTTGACATGAGGGATGTAATGGGAGTATTTGTAGGACATGACCATGATAACGATTTTATAGGAATAGATAAAGGTATTGCATTGGGATACGGACGGGTGACCGGTGCGGATGCGTATGGAGAGTTGACGAGAGGAGCCCGTATCATTGAACTGTACGAAGACCAATTCAAATTTGACACATGGATTTCCACTCCTTCGGGAAGGGAGGCTGCCTACTATTACCCTTCAGGTCTGAATTCGGATGAGGAGCAGAGTATGGCTTATTTGCCGGCTACGGGAACTTCTCCCAAGAAGCAGGGCGTGGCATATACCTATTATGAAGGCAAATGTAAACGTGTTGCCGATATTGCCGCCTGCAATAAAGTGAAGGAAGGGGTGATGAAGAACTTCTCGATTGAAGAAGCAGCCGTCCCTGATCATTTTGCTTATGATTTCCGTACGTTGGTGAAAATTCCAGAAAGGGGAGTATACCGTTTCTATACTTTTTCCGATGATGGTTCTAAACTATACATAGACGGTAAATTGATTGTTGATAACGACGGTGGACACAGCGGACGCCGTGCCGAAGGGAAAGTCGCTCTCGAAGCAGGGTACCACGAGTTGCATCTGCTGTATTTCGAAGATTACATGGGCCAGGAATTGGAAGTCGGGTATTCGGGACGGAATGTTCTGGAAACCGTGTTACCTGATACCATGTTATTTGTACCAGATTAAATCAGCGCTGGTAACTCTTTGTCTGGTACTCTTTCCGATATTCATTGGGAGAGACTTTCTTCAAAGCTTTGAATTGGCGGGACAAGTTCTTCAGATTGTTTATTCCGACTTGTTCCGCCACATCTGCAATCGGAGCATCACTGGCCAACAGCAATTGGGCAAAACGTTCCATCCTAAGGTTGAAGATGTATTTGTGGATGGATTGCTGAGTGACTTGCTTGAAACGAATCTCCAATAAACGGCGTGATAATGGTACTTGTTTCACTATATCCGATACGGTGATATCAGCCGCTATATTCTGATGGATATATTTCAGAGCGGTTTGGATATGGGCATCGGTGGTAGAATAGAAGTCGGTTGAAAGCCGGTTGATTATATTAACTGGTTGGAGCACTACGTCCCGATAAGTGGCCTCCTCATCATTCAATAGATGTTCTATGAGGGCGGCTGCCTCAAATCCGCCTCTTACAATGTTTTGGCTGATACTGGATAGGGGAGGGTCTGAAAGATTGCATATAATCTCATCATTGTCGACTCCTAATATTGCTATCTTGTCGGGCACTCTGATGTTGTTGACTTTACAGATTTCCGTAATGCGGTTACCTTGATTGTCATCGCAAGCCATGAGTGCCGTAGGTTGTGGTAATGACTTTAACCAGTTGAGCAGGGGCGGTGCTTCATAAAACCATAAGTCATCAAGGGATTGGTCCTGATAAGAATAGAAATTGTTTCCAAACCCTTGGGCTGCTATACATTCATAGAAACCCTCGCAGCGTTCTTGTGACCATACCGTATCGCGATAACCGTAGAATGCGAAGTTCTGAAAGCCTTTACTCAGAAAAAACTCTGCTGCCATTCTGCCGGTCTTGCGGTAATCGCCGGTGATGTTTGGAATATTGCTGAACCTTGATTTATAATCCTGAGCCAATGCGATAATTCCGTTTTCACGGAATAGCTCCACATTGTCATCATTGTCAAATCTGCCGATGATTGCATCTGCCTGCCATGTCTTTGCCCATTTCAAGACTCCTTCTATACCATGACTGTTTTTGTAGGAGGGTGGCATACGGCATACTACCCATGGCTCATGGCTTTTGGAATAGGCCAATACCCCCTTTAGCAGATTGTACGAAAAGGACTCTGTAAAATCGGTCAATAATATCAATCGAATCATAGCAGTTGACTAAATGTAACTGATTGTTACTTATACAAATGTTAGCTTAATTGACAAATATAGGATTTTATTTCTTTTTCTTCAAATCTTTTCCCTCATATTTGCAGATTGCTTCAATCCATTTTTCTTCCAGTGGCTTGGACTCGTGTTTGGCGAGGTCGAAGGCTACCATGACGGAGGTACATACGCATTTTACTTCTTGGGTTTCCGTATCAATGACCCGTTGGGCGAGGTGGAAGCTTTTGGTTCCTATCTCAGTGACGGCAGTTTGCACGGCGATATGGTCCGAACCATAAATCTGTGCGAGGAAGTTTGCTTCAATATGGACGACAACGATACCATCCTTTTCCCAATCTACATCCGGGCATACGGAAGCGAAATATTCCGTTTTTCCTAAATCATAAAAAGAGAAGTAAACAGTGTTGTTTACATGGCCGAATTTGTCGACGTCATTGAAGCGTAGTTGTATGGGCAGGGTGTGGTTAAATTGAATTTCTTCCATTGTTTTCTCTTAAACTTTGTTTATAATCGCTGCAAAAATACTATTTTTGCGTGTTAATCCGTGAACTTATATATCAAGAAATGATAGAAGACATCAAAAAAGCCTGCCAGGTAATGAGCGAGGGCGGGGTAATTCTGTATCCGACAGATACGATTTGGGGTATAGGTTGTGACGCTACCAATGAAGAAGCGGTGCGCCGTGTATATGAAATCAAGCAACGCTCTGACAGTAAGGCGATGCTGGTATTGGTAGATTCTCCGGTAAAGGTGGATTTCTATGTGCAGGATGTTCCGGAGGTTGCCTGGGATTTGATAGAACTGGCTGACAAGCCCCTTACCATAATTTATTCCGGAGCGCGTAATCTGGCTCCTAACTTGCTTGCTGAAGATGGTAGTGTAGGTATCCGTGTCACCAGTGAGGCATTTTCAAAACGGCTTTGTCAGCAGTTCCGCAAGGCGATAGTCTCTACTTCTGCCAATGTCAGCGGGCAACCGTCTCCCGGTAACTTCAGTGAAATAAGTGAAGACATCAAGTCTGCGGTGGATTATATAGTAGGATACCGCCAGGAGGAAACGGGACGCCCGAAACCGTCCAGTATCATCAAGTTGGGCAAGGGCGGAGTCGTTAAGATTATTCGCGAATAAAAGGAAAAATGGCAGAGGACAAGAGGAGTTTGTTGCAGCGCTTCATCATATGGCGCGAAAAGAATATCAAGGAAAAGCAGTTCATACTGATTCTCAGTTTTCTTGTAGGTATCTTTACGGCATTCGCCGCACTGATACTGAAAGTCATCATACACTGGATACAGAACTTCCTGACGGATAATTTCAATGCGACGGAAGCCAACTACCTTTATCTGGTCTATCCGGTAGTGGGTATCTTCCTGACCGGATTGTTTGTCCGCTACGTGGTGAAGGACGACATCAGTCATGGTGTTACCAAAATCCTATACGCCATCTCGCGGCGGCAGGGACGCATCAAACGGCATAACACTTGGTCGTCCATCATAGCCAGTTCCATTACCATCGGTTTCGGTGGTTCGGTCGGGGCAGAGGCGCCTATTGTGCTGACGGGTTCGGCTATCGGTTCCAATCTGGGAACCATCTTCAAGATGGAGCATCGTACGCTGATGCTGTTGGTGGGATGTGGTGCTGCCGGTGCGGTTGCAGGCATTTTCAAGGCGCCGATTGCCGGTCTGGTATTTACGCTGGAGGTGCTGATGATAGATTTGACAATGTCCTCCTTGTTGCCGTTGCTGATATCTGCGGTGACGGCTGCAACTGTTTCCTATATCGTGACGGGTACGGATGCCATGTTCAAATTCCATCTGGACCAAGCTTTCGAACTGGAGCGTATTCCGTATGTCATTATGCTGGGTATCTTCTGCGGATTGGTTTCCCTTTATTTTACCCGGGCCATGAACTCTGTGGAAGGCGTGTTCGGAAGGTTGAGAACTCCCTATAAGAAACTGATAATGGGCGGTGCCATGCTGAGTATCCTGATATTCCTTTTCCCACCGTTGTATGGCGAAGGTTACGATACGATAGAATTGTTGCTGAATGGGATGAGCAATGCCGAATGGGACACGGTGATGAATAATTCCTTCTTCTACGGGCACGGCAATCTGTTGCTGATATACCTCATACTGATTATTCTGTTCAAGGTTTTTGCCTCGAGTGCCACGAATGGCGGGGGCGGTTGCGGCGGTATCTTCGCACCTTCGTTGTATCTGGGTTGTATTGCCGGTTTTGTCTTTTCACATTTCAGCAATGAAATAGAGATGACGGCTTATCTGCCCGAGAAGAACTTTGCCTTGATGGGAATGGCGGGGGTCATGAGTGGGGTCATGCACGCTCCGCTGACCGGCGTGTTCCTCATAGCCGAGCTTACGGGAGGATACGACCTGTTTCTGCCACTGATGATTGTTTCCGTCAGTTCCTATCTTACCATCATCATGTTCGAGCCTCATAGTATCTATTCCATGCGTTTGGCCAAGAAAGGAGAACTGTTGACGCACCATAAGGACAAGGCCATCCTTACTTTGATGAAGATGGAGAATGTGGTGGAAAAGGATTTTGTGACCGTGCATCCCGAAATGGATTTGGGCGAACTGGTAAAGGCCATTTCTGCCTCGCATCGCAATGTCTTTCCCGTGACGGATAAGGAAGGGGTGCTGATTGGCATTGTCTTGTTGGACGATATCCGGAACATTATGTTCCGCCAGGAGTTATATCATCGCTTCACGGTGGGAAAACTGATGACTTCGGCTCCGGCACGTCTGTATGATACGGACAGTATGGAGCAGGTGATGCGCACCTTTGATGATACGAAGGCGTGGAATCTGCCGGTGGTGGATGCGGAAAACAAATACTTGGGCTTCGTGTCCAAGTCGAAGATATTCAACTCGTACCGTGAAGTATTGGTACATTTTTCAGAAGACTGAGGACTTTTTGGTATTTACTATTTTACTATTTACAAGTTACTATTTGCCGTTCGGGGTGATGGGGCATTGTAAATCGCAAAGAAGATGCTTCGTACATTGTAAATGGTAAATTGTAAATGGGCAAATGAGTTGCCTCGCAAATGGTACATTGTAAATGGTAAATTGTAAATGAAATGGTGGAAAAGAAGAATTTGAGGATTGTATATATGGGTACTCCCGACTTTGCGGTGGAGGCTCTTCGTTGTCTGGTAGAAGGAGGTTACAATGTGGTGGGTGTCATTACGATGCCCGACAAGCCTGCCGGACGGGGACATAAGCTCCAATTCTCTCCGGTGAAACAGTATGCACTGGAACATAATCTTCCGCTTCTTCAGCCGGAGAAGCTGAAGGATGAGGTTTTTGTGGAGGCGTTGCGTGCATGGAAGGCCGATTTGCAGATAGTCGTTGCCTTCCGCATGTTGCCGGAGGTGGTATGGAACATGCCGCGATTGGGCACCTTCAACCTGCATGCTTCCCTGCTTCCGCAGTATCGCGGCGCAGCCCCCATCAACTGGGCGGTGATTAATGGTGATACGGAAACGGGCATCACCACTTTCTTCCTGAAACATGAGATTGACACCGGTGAGGTTATCCAGCAGGTACGGGTACCCATTGCCGATACGGACAACGTGGGTATCGTCCACGACAAACTGATGCTGTTGGGCGGTCGCCTGGTGGTAGAAACCGTAGATGCCATTCTTGCCGGTACAGTGAAAAGTATTCCTCAAGAAGAAATGGCCGTCGTGGGTGAACTGCGTCCGGCACCGAAAATCTTCAAAGATACTTGTCGTATTGACTGGAACCGTCCGGTGAAGCGTATTTACGATTTTATACGCGGTCTTTCTCCCTATCCTGCCGCTTGGACGGAGCTGGTCCAACCCGGTGGAGAATCTGTTGTGGTAAAAATCTTCGAGACGGAGAAAATAGGGGAATCCCATCAACTGGTTCCCGGAACCTTGCAGACAGACGGGAAGACCTATATCCGCGTTGCTGCCGAAGATGGCTTTGTCGGCATCTGCTCCCTCCAGCTTCCGGGCAAGAAGAAACTGAAAACGGATGAACTGTTGCGCGGCTTCCGGTTGACGGAAGGATACGTGATGAAATAACTGATTGTCATTCAATGACTTCCTACTGCAAAACTACTGCACTCGTTTTGCAGCGTCACTGCAAACCGCTTTGCAGTGTTGCTGCAACTAATATGCAGTGTGACTGCAACTGCTTTGCAGTAGCACTGCAACACGTTTGCAGTGACGCTGCAAAAGGTATGCAGTAAGTTTGCAGTGAGAGTTTTGATTTCCAATGTTAGGCTGAATTAAATCTTTTCTCTATATTTGTACATAACAAAGTTCGTAAACTTTAGAACATAACATTATGAAACCAATCATATCCCCTTCTATTCTCTCTGCCGATTTTGGTTGTCTGGCACGAGACATTGAAATGATTAACGAAAGTGAGGCGGAGTGGGTACATATCGACATCATGGACGGTGTGTTTGTCCCTAATATTTCTTTCGGATTCCCGGTACTGAAGTATGTGGCAAAACTGTCGCAGAAGCCTTTGGATGTGCATCTGATGATTGTACAGCCGGAGAAGTTTATTCCGGAGGTGAAGGCTCTGGGAGCACATGTCATGAATGTGCATTACGAGGCTTGTCCGCATCTGCACCGCGTGGTGCAGCAAATCCGCGAAGCAGGGATGCAGCCGGCGGTAACGATTAATCCGGCAACTCCCGTGTCCTTGTTGAAGGATATTATTAATGATGTATACATGGTGCTGATAATGAGCGTAAATCCTGGCTTCGGCGGACAAAAGTTCATAGAGCATTCTCTTGACAAGGTGCGCGAGTTGCGTGAATTGATTACGGTTACCGGTTCGCAGGCCTTGATAGAAGTGGACGGTGGCGTAAACTTGGAAACCGGTTCGCGTCTGGTAGAAGCTGGAGCAGATGTACTGGTGGCAGGCAATGCCGTTTTCTCGGCTCCCGATCCGAAGGAGGCCATCCGTGCATTAAGGAATCTGTAATCCGTCTTCTGGATTGATAATCGACAGCTGGCAACGGCATCCTTTCCTTCGACTGTTGATGCCGTTGGTAGTTGGTATTTTGTGTGGAGATGCGTTTCCACACGTGCTTTCTGCATGGGAGTATGTGGCAGGTTTTCTGCTTTTTCTTTTTATTATAGGTAGATACAGGCATACCGGATGGGTGTATGGAGCGGCGGTATACCTTTTCTTGGGTGGTACGGGGTTCTGCTTGATGAGTTGGCAGCAGGGAAAGACGGTATTTCCCTTTTCGGGCAAACCTGCTGTTTATAGGGTTTGTATCCGCGAGCATCCCGAAGAGAGGGAGCGCAGCATATTGTGCAGGGTTGCCCTGCTGGGAGAGGTGGAGCAGGATACAGTTACGGGTTGTCCCCGGAATCATCTTTTTCTGGCTTATTTCCCGAAAGATTCTGCTACGGTCACTTTGTGCCGTGGTGATGAGTTGTTGGTATCTGCCCGGCTTGCTCCTCCGGCGAACAATGGTAATCCCGACGAGTTTGACTATGCTCGCTACCTGAGGCGGAAAGGCTATAGCGGCACGGCTTACGTGGCTGACGGACATTGGCGGAAGACGGGGCATGATGCCTCTCGCACTGTCAGCCAGGTGGCACTGGATTATAGGGCGAAAGTAGTTGGCTTATACCGGAGTTTGGGTTTTGAAACTGATGAATTGGCGGTACTTGCTGCGTTGACAGTGGGGGATAAAGAGGAACTGAGCGATGATATTGTGGAGACCTACTCCGTCTCGGGAGCCAGCCATGTACTGGCACTTTCGGGATTGCATATAGGGTTTCTGTATGCTTTGCTCTTGTTTGTGCTTCGTCCTTTGTGGAGGCGATGGCGGCGGTTGAAACCTTTGTTGCTTTTGCTTCTGGTCCTTTTCTTGGTGAGTTTTGCTTTTTTCACGGGATTGTCTTCCTCGGTGGTGCGGTCGGTCGTCATGTTCTCTTTGTTGGCGTTTGCCGGTTTGCAGCCGGAAAAGCCGCTGACTCTGAATACGCTGGCGGCAACTGCTTTCCTGATGCTGCTGTGCAAGCCGGTCTGGTTGTTTGATGTCGGTTTTCAGTTGTCATTCTCGGCGGTTACAGCTATTGTACTTGTACAGCCTAAGTTGTATGCCCTTTGGAAGGTTGACAATCGTTTCCTGCGATATTTGTGGGGACTTATGACAGTGTCTGTGGCAGCTCAGCTGGGTACGGCCCCTTTGGTCATTTTCTATTTCTCCCGTTTTTCCACTCATTTTCTGTTGACTAATCTTTGGGTAATTCCCATGGTGTCACTCGTTCTGTATTCTGCTGTCTTTCTGTTGATGCTTACGCCGCTGCCTTTTGTACAACATCTGTTTGCAAGGGTAGTAGAGGCATTGGTACATGTCCAGAATGAAGTGCTCCGCTGGATAGAGCATCTTCCCGGCGCTGCTGTCGATGATATTTGGCTGGATATATGGGGTGTTTTGCTCGTCTATCTGTTCTTGGGGATGGCATATTATGGCTTTCTACGCCTTACGGTACGTAGAGTCTGCTTTGCGTTGCTGGCATTGTTGGCAGTGGTTTCCTGGCATTCCCTTTCCATCATGTCCAATGCTCCCCGGCAGGGGATTGCTTTTTATAGCGTGAGAGGTTGTCCCGTTGTCCATTGTATGGCAGACAACCGTCATTCTTGGTTGGCATGTACCGATAGCTTGCCGGATATGCCGTGTTTGTGCCGTGCCCTTTCTCCGCATTGGAACCGCCTGCGTCTGGAGACTCCCCGACTGGTTGCCGGAGATTATACCACTTCCGGCTTATCCATGCGCAACCAGATTGTTTCTTACGCCGGTAAGCGCATCTGTCTTCTTTCCGACAACCGTTGGAGAAACAAGAACTCTTCCCGTCCCCTTTCAGTTGATTATCTGTATGTCTCCAAGGGGTATCAAGGTGGGATAGAGGAACTTACTTCGCTCTTTTCCATGGGCATGGTGGTGCTTGACGCTTCTCTTTCAGACTATTATCAGAATAAGATTGCCAATGATTGCGTTCGCTTAGGTATTCCCTATCTTCTTCTTTCTCAAAAAGGTTCTTACCGCATATTGTTATAAATCACAAACTTTTCGTACTTTTGCCCCTTCAATTTGTTATAAACGCCAAATAGTAAATAGTCAATCGTCAAATAGTAAATAAAAATATGTTGACCAAAGTAATAGAACAATCCAAGATAGACCATTTCACCAAATGGTTTGACCGTGCAGACAAGATAGTAATCGTTTCACATGTGGGTCCCGACGGGGACGCCATCGGCTCTTCTCTGGGCTTGTGGCACTTCTTCAGCTCGCAGGGAAAGACGGCGAATGTTATTGTGCCGAACGCCTTTCCCGACTTCTTGAAATGGATGCCCGGGAGCAAGGACGTCCTTCTGTACGACCGCTACAAGGAGTTTGCCGACAAGCTGATTGCCGAGGCGGATGTCATTTGTTGTCTGGACTTTAATGCTATCCATCGTATAGATGCCATGGGTGACGCTGTTCTTGCATCCCCGGCAAGAAAAATACTGATAGACCATCATCTCCATCCGGAGGATTTCTGCAAGATTATCATTTCCCATCCGGAGATATCTTCCACTTCGGAACTGGTTTTCCGCCTGATTTGCCGTATGGGCTATTTCAGTGACATTTCAAGGGAAGGAGCGGAGTGCATCTATACGGGTATGATGACGGATACCGGCGGGTTCACCTATAATTCCAATAACCGGGAAATCTATTTCATCATCAGCGAACTGTTGTCGAAAGGTATTGACAAGGACGAGATTTACCGCAAGGTGTTCAATACTTATTCAGAAAGCCGTTTGCGCCTAATGGGATATGTCTTGTCACAAATGAAGGTCTATCCGGACTATCATGCAGCCTTAATTTCTCTGACTAAAGCCGAACAAAGCCAGTTCGACTATGTGCGTGGAGATAGTGAGGGGTTTGTGAACATTCCTTTAAGCATCAAAGGGGTGATTTTCTCTTGCTTCCTGCGTGAAGATACGGAGAAGCCGATGATAAAGATTTCTTTACGTTCGGTCGGTACATTCCCCTGCAATCAGCTGGCTGCCGAGTTCTTTGGCGGCGGCGGTCATTTGAATGCTTCCGGCGGTGAATTTTATGGAACGATGGATGAGGCCCGCAAGGTCTTTGAGCAGGCTTTGGAGAAATACAAACCGCTGCTGAATGCCAAAGGATAAAAAAAGTTCAGTTGTAAAGGTTAAAAGTTACGAACTTTCTATCCGCAGCTTTCAACTTTCAAGGAAATCAGATACTTTTGTACGAAATTACTAAATAACAGAAATGAAGAAACTTACTTTATTCTTTTTTGCCTTACTTGCAGTTTGTTTAGCCTTCCAGGCATGCGATAATTCTAAAACTTATGCCGAAATGCTTGAGGAAGAAAAAGATGCCATCAAAGCATTTATCAAAGACAGTAGTATTGTCGTTATTTCTCAAAGTGAATTCTATGCGCAAGATTCGACAACGGATGTAAGCAGGAATGAGTATGTGCAGCTGGCAAGCGGGGTGTATATGCAGATTGTGGATAAAGGTTCGGCGAATCCTGCAGATACAGTTAAACCGAATGATTTGATTTTGGTGCGCTTTGAGGAACAAGGGCTGATAGCGGATGCTTATGGACAAAAATCTTACTTGAGTAATTTGAATTCTCCGACTATTGTGGATGAATTCAGATATACGGTGACTTCTTCATCCATTGCGGGAATTTTTACACAAGGATATATGCTGATGACTTATCAATCTTCTGCTGTACCTGCAGGCTGGTTGGTTGCGTTGAATTATATTCGTGACGGAGCACATGTGAAGTTGATTGTTCCTTCCAAGATGGGGCATCAGAATGCCATGCAACAAGTATATCCTTATTATTACGACATACATAAACTCCAAATTTGGAACTAACCTATAAATTTTAAATCATTAACCTATGACTCTAATCAAATCTATTTCTGGAATCCGCGGAACTATTGGCGGTGGTGCTGGCGAGGGATTGAATCCGCTCGACATTGTGAAGTTCACTTCAGCTTATGCTACCTTGATTCGCAAGACGTGTACTGTAAAAAGTAACAAAATTGTAGTGGGACGTGATGCCCGCATTTCCGGTGAGATGGTCAAGAACGTAGTAGTCGGTACCTTGATGGGTATGGGCTGGGATGTAGTGGATATTGATTTGGCTTCTACTCCGACTACCGAGCTGGCTGTAACCATGGAAGGTGCCAGTGGAGGTATTATTCTGACTGCCTCACACAATCCCAAGCAGTGGAATGCGTTGAAACTGCTGAATGAAAAGGGCGAATTTCTGAACGCTGCCGAAGGCCAGGAAGTACTCCGCATTGCCGCCGCCGAAGAATTCGACTATGCCGAAGTGGACCAACTTGGCTCGTACCGTCAGGATTTAAGCTACAACCAGAAACACATCGACAGTGTATTGGCACTTGACCTCGTAGATGTGGAAGCTATCCGAAAGGCAAACTTTCGTGTTGCCATCGACTGTGTAAACTCTGTGGGCGGTATCATATTGCCGCAGCTGCTCGAGCAGCTTGGTGTTCAGCACGTAGAGAAGCTCTATTGCGAACCGACCGGTAACTTCCAGCATAATC